>Ga0314855_100062_pt1 | contig 38661 bp, 63 predicted proteins | sample 2018CB1WmetaG_FD_203636 | JGI IMG/M metagenome (GOLD analysis project Ga0314855, IMG submission 203636) | Cryopeg brine viral communities from Beaufort Sea near Barrow, Alaska, United States - 2018 CB1W | ecosystem: Environmental > Aquatic > Marine > Coastal | place: USA: Alaska | collected... | reverse complement strand
GTCGTTCGGGTGATGCATAAATAAAAAACCGGAGGTGTTCAGAGTTTTAGGAAGCGGTTTGTTCGGGCTTTGTTGCCGCGTGTTGCACCTTCGCTGCGGTTGCAGCGTCGGTGGCCTGGGCCGAGGATGCGTGTCCCGGTTGTGTCGTGGCATAGGTCCCATTTGCTGCCGGGTGTTATTGCTCTTGATGGCATGAGGCAGATGGGTTCGTGGCAGTTTGCTTCGCCTCGTGCTACTACTGGTGCCCACGCTTTGCGGATGCTGAGGTAGGCGGTGCCGTACTTAGGCTTGGCCATTCTGTTTCTGTGAGGCGATCAGCATGGCGTAGGTCATGTGCTCGGCCACGATGTCTGACCATCCGGCTTCTATGAACTGCTGCTTGATGCCAGTCATGGTCGCGACGAAATCTTTGGACTTCTCTAGCGCCTCTAGGAATCGGGTTCTGTCTGTCATCGGTTCATGCCTTCCTCGATGAGCTGGGTTGTGCTGATGCCTGGTGTGCGGCGTAGGTAGAGGAGGCTGATGTTGTGCTGGTCGAACCATCCCAGGGATGGGAGCCTGAGCTGGTGGGCGAGGTTCTGGGTGAGCCAGTCAGTGCCGGCTAGGTAGAGTTCGCAGCCGGTGTTGAGTATCTGCTGGTCTTGCCCTTCGGGGCCGTCCCATTGGATTACGTCGTCGGCTATGCCGAGTTCGCGCACATCAGCTATGCGCTCTTTGGCGGGCCTCTGGGGGTTTCTCTTGTAGTGGGTGAGGAAGTCGTCTGAGTTGACTGCCACTGTGAGGTGTCCGTTGCCGTATCTGCCGGCGATGGTGCGGGCTGTGGTGAGTGCTGTTCGGTGGCCGTGGTGGAGGAGGTCGAAGCCGCCTGGGTAGAGGACTCGCATTGTCCCCCTAGCCTTGTCCCCAGTCACCTTTGTGCTTGGTCCATAGGTGGTTACCTAGGACCATGTTCATGCGACCGTGGCGCTCTTCCATGCGAAGATGAGTGTTGTCGGTTATTTCGGGCCAGATTGTGTTCATGATGACTCGTGCGGGGAGGGTGCCTTCGAGCTCGATTGCTTCCCGTTTGGATACCTCGCGGGTGGGGAGGTGCGGTTCGATGTCTGCGCTTTTGTATATGGCGATGAGCATTGGTGGCCAGCCTGCTAGCCATGCTGGCCCGCTTGAGTCGATCATTTCCCAGAAGTCTTTGTGGAGGATTGTTACTGAGTCGTGGATGAATAGGAACTGGCTGAATTGTGCGCATCCGGTTCGGATGGCGGCGGGTTCGTAGCCGCCTGTTTTGTGGATGAGTACGCGGCGGTGTTTGCTGGTGGCTCTGATGGATTTGAGGCAGTCGTGTAGCCAGGGTGTTCGTTCGGGGTTGGTACCGATTACGACTGGGAGCACTTTGTTAGCCGTCTTCGCCGTCGTCTAGTTGTTGGCGTATGTGTGCGGCTGCGTCTTGTGCGTGGTCTTGTACTCGTGCTGCTGCGTCTATGGCTGCTGCTTGTACGGGGGTGAGCTGGTCAAGGATGAGGCCGGCGAGTGCTTCGGCTGGTGTGAGTTCAGGGGTGTTCACCTGCGCCACCGTTCATCAGTAGTCGGAGTGTGGCTCCGTCTGCTTCTGAGAGCTTGTCCATGAGGTTTGCCCAGTGGACACGTTTGGCTTCGTATGGTGCAGCAGCTTCAACTACAGCGATGGTGTCGGTGTCGAGTGTCCCTGGTGCGGGTGTCCATCCGTCAGTGTTAGTCATCGAGTAGCCAGACGAGTTCCCAGTCGAGGTCGAGGTTGATTTGTGGTCGTATGGGGATCCACCAGAGGGCGAGTAGGGGGATGAGGGTCAGTAGTCCGATGCTGTGTGAGAGGGCAACTATCGCAAGGCAGAGGGCGGCGAACAGGAGTACCCAGCGCATTACCCGCCACACGATCGCCTCCGTTTATAGGTTGGAGACGGGAACGTTGTCCGACCCCTGAGTGGCGTCCTCAGTCTGTCTAGCGCCACGTTGATTTCGTGGTGCTCGTCTCTCGCTGCCCATCAAGGATTCGAACCTCGAATAACTGGATCAGAGCCAGTCGTGTTGCCGTTACACCAACGGGCATTGCAGAAGCGGGGCATCATGCGGCTATCCGGGTCTAAGCCCTTGTGAGGCCGGATGAGGGCCACAGACGCACGCCTGCCCCGCTTCTCACTATGAGGTCCGCCGTATTGACGCCGACCTGTTTGTAAGCCCCGCCATTCCCGGAGGAAGACGAGGAGTTATGGCGGTGGGTGGGTCTTTCCGCCAGGGACTAGCTAGATCCCCGTGGACTGTGCCGGTTCTGCCCCGGCGTCCTGACTAGGTTCCGCATGCGGTTCTGCCAGTCGAACACTATTTACAGCCCTAATTGCAACCTTTAGCGGCAGGTGCGGGCCGTATAGCTTTCATTGCAACTGTTACAGGACGGTGAGTGATTGCAGGTCGAACCCGTCAGTCGTGATGTCGAACACCAGGAGGCCGGGGTCGGAGTCGTCGCCGGCACGGTTCCTGAACCAGTCGGACGAGTTGTCGAGGGTGGGTGCTTGCAGGAACCACTTCGATCGACCCGTGTAGGGGTTGCGTCCTGTGGGGAGGATGGAGAGGTGGTGGTAGTGGCCAGCAACGAGGATGTCGGCTGAGCCGATCGGTTGACCACCGTGGGTTTGTTTGCCCCACCAGTTAGGTGCGCCACCGGGTGAGTATTGGTTCCCGTGGACCATGCCTAGGGTGGTGCCGTTCACGTCGAGGGTGACTGCTTCGTCGTACATGGGTGGCAGGGTCCATGTGGCGTTGATGCCGGATGCTTCGGTGACTTTCTGCACTTGACGGTGGCACAACAGTCCGAGATCGTCACCGGGTCTACCAAGCTGCTGCTTACCGTTCCGCCATGCAGTGTGATTGGAGGGCACTGCGATGACATCAACAGGGCCGAACCGTGACTGCAGCTTCACGAACTCGAACACTTCGGTGGAGGCGAGGTCGATCTGTTGTGCGAGGGAGAGGTCGTTGGTGAACATCGGGTTGCCGCCCGATTCGAACCCTTCGAACAGGTCGCCGGCTTCGGCTAGGACTGTGCGGGAGGGCTTCACTCGGCGTAGGTGCTGCTCGAGCTTGGTCCGCTTCTCTTCGAGGCGGTCGATGAGCTCGGGTGTGCCACCGCGTGAACCGACCTTGCCTGCCTGAACGTCAGCTAGGACGACGACTGTTACCCGGTCACCTGTGGTGGTGATGGGCTTGCCTGGCTTCTTCTTCGCCGCTGCGTACAGTGCTGGGAGGTCGAGTGAGGCTGTGCGGCGGCGGTGGGAGAACCTGTACGAAACCCGCCATGTGCCATCGGGTTGCTCTTTGCGCCATTGCCCGATCTGGCCGACGATCTCGATCTCGTTCGGGTCGTAGCCGAACTGGGTGAGAAGGTCCACGTCTTGCTGCACAGGCATGATCGGCCCTGTGACTGTTTCGCCGTCTTCACCTAGGAGGGTTTGACGTGCACGCCATTCGTCGGGGATGAGCCGGTTTTGGAGGTCATCGAGCAGCATGCTCGGCCCGCCACTGGTTCAGGGTGCCGCGTGTGACGGCGCACCCGTTTTTGCGGAGGATGTCGATTAGCGACTCTGTTGACGTTTTCGCTTGGGTGACGGCTATGAATGCGGCGAGCTCTTCGGGGGTGAGGTTATCGACCCATTCGTTGAGGGGCAGCTTTTTCGGGGCAAGACTGTTGAGGTCTTCCAGCAGAGACAACAGGGTTCTCCGATGTTCATTCGGATACTGGGGGAGGGGTTCGTCGGGATCGAATCGCAGGTGCGTTTTTCTTCTCGGGCCGATAGAGGCTCGTAATTTGGCGTGTGTGCGATGTCCGGGCGAAGTCTTAACGAGAAAAGGCCACCCGAAGGTGGCCCTTTCAGTTGGTTGGCGTCTGATTTTTCAGACACGAATACCAAGCACGCTCAGTCTTACACGAACTGCAAGTTTGCACAAGCCGCAATTATGCGTGTTTCGCAATTAGTTGTGACCCTCCCGAGACTCGAACTCGGACATGGACGGATTTTGAGACCGCCGCCTCTACCAATTGGGCTAGAGGGCCAACACCTACGCCGACCTTCGAGCGCGTGTCTGGCGCGAGATAGCTGCCAGGCAGAACTCGCACTGGCAAACCGGCCACTCCGACGCCTTCAGGTTATTGCATGCGTGGCATGCAAGGACGATGTTCCAATCCATGTCAGCGCCTCCTCTTGAGCGGGGCACTACATGATCCCTGGTCAGTCGCTCGAACTCTTTACTGCAGTAGTGGCAAGTGCCTCCTGCCATCAGAACAGGGGGTCGGCGGGTTGGCCTAGCTTGCGAGCTCTTGCGTTGCAGGTGTTTGGTTGAGCGCTTCGGTGCGGGGCGCATTGGCTTCCCCCTCGCTTTCGAGTGAAATATGCCAGCCGCTGTTCTTCATCTTATGAAGATGAAAGTCACCAAGGCCAGCAACGGCAATGAGATCATCAACGTCGGTATGCATCTTGCGTCCGACAAGCACGCTCCCTTTCGGGTGCGTGAGATAGACGGTTGCTCCGAGTGGTATCCGCCTAAGCTTCTGCGCAGGCCAGCCTTCGTCGCCATGTCGCTGAATTGACCGTTGGCATCTGAAGCAGTCGCATGTGGGCCAATTGTTTGCTTTCGCAGAATTGCAAGGGAAACACGCTGGCACGATGTTCCACGACTTGTCGGCCCCGTCCTTTGAGAGGGGCACAATGTGGTCTTTGGTGATTCGCTCGACTTTCTCACCGCAGTAGTGGCAAGTGATTTTCATGCTTCGATTATCCCGGCTGTCGTGCTCAATTCGGGTAGCGGTTTCGCGCCGATGTGGCGGGCTAACCACTCGAACTGTGGTGGTCCCCATGATGCTGAACAGGCCGAGCACTTAGCCGCCAACGTGCGGCCCTCACTATCGCGCACAAAGTTCAACGCCGCCGACTGCTGATGGTGGCCGTCCTTCACCTTGAACACGTACCGGGCATCACACGCCGGACAGTTCGCCCTTATCTCTCTCGTACTCGGCGGGTTGAACAGATCCTCAATCCGATCAACCCACGACTGCACGAGCTGCATCGCCGTGTACTGCACCATCCCTGAAAAAACGGTCGGCTTCCCAGGATGCGTCCGGTAATACTCCTCCGGGTTGTCGACCGTCTGACGCACCGTAACTGTGAACAGTTTCCCCTCGGTGGTCTGCCCTGCCCAACGCCGCACATACGCCTCTGTCGTCCCGTACGGTGTCGGTCCCTGCTGCACTGCCATAAGCACTTCTGCTGCTTGCCTGTCGATCTCTTCAAGCAGGTCGGTAGCGGTCGCGTCGAGGGGTAAACGGCTGCCGAATGCTGCGCCGGCACCACCGGTCTCGAGTCCTAGGAAGATCGCGCCGCGCAACTGTTGAAGCAGGCCATCGACTGTCTGTATTTCGGTCCCGTGGTCGCGGGCGAGCGCTTCGGGGTGGGGCTTAGTGAGGCGGTCCACGAGGGTCAGAAACGTGGGTGGTTCTCTGTCTGGCATTTGTTTCCCTTCGGGCAATGCGAAAGGACCGCCGACCCGGTGATGGGTGACGGTCCAAGGTGTGGTGCTGGGGGTGGGTTAGAAGAGCACGGTCGCTAACCGTTGTGCGAGCTCGCGTGCCTCTTCGGCTTCGACACGGATGGTGAGTGTGCCCCATGTGATGGTGATCAGATCGTGACCGCTTGTGCGTTTGTCTCGGGTGACCATCGGGGGTTTGGATGTCTGGTGTCGGTTATCAACGGTCAGGATTGCCATGTGGTGTCCTTTGGGTCGGTATATTGCAGCGCACGCCCAGCCTGAGTGACGCTATCCCTAGCGACACGGATGAGGCGCGGCCCGAACCTCTTTGCAGTCAGATCACCTCGGGTGATCATGCGGCGAACGGTTTTGATGCTGACTACCAACTCACCGGCAACCTCAGGAAGAGTCAGCCAGTCTCCCGATGCGGCCCGTTCACGCCGGAGCTCCATGGTCCGAGCCGACCGTGGCGCGCCTTCGGACAGGAGCCCTAGCGTGCTCCCTGCGATTGACTGAGATATGCCCCTTAGCGAAAGGCAATGCTCCCGAATTGCAGTGCTGGAGCGGAACCACTCACGTCGTGCGTCGAGGTCGCGTGAAAACTGGTCATGCCTGATTGACTCAAGATCTCGCCCGCCGACTTCTACAGCGAGAAGGACTGAATCTGGCGGATAGGACGCAATACGCGACCGCCAATCCATTGAATAGCCGATCTTGACATACCGCCCAATTTGGACGTAATAGACGAAACCTGGATGGTCTGCCACGCTGGTTCCCTTCGGGTGGGTGGTAACTATCGGATGCTGGGCCTGGTGCTTCTCCAAGTCCTAGTGGGACTGGGTGCAAAGTTGGCGGAGCACGTTTCGATATGCCACCTACTCGGCGGCAGGCTGCCAATCGTCTCGATTGGTCCACACGATGAAGCCCCGGTCGGAAGACTCGTGTGCACCCGTGTGGCCCGTGACCCGATCGCAACGAGCGTTCGATGCGCTACCCGACCTGGCTTCACAACGCCCGATCACGGCACGCAACGCAACCACCTCGTCGTACAGCGCCTTGGTCACGGTGGCTTCCTCGGTGTCAAGAATCCACTCGCCCGTGCTGGCATTGGTGTACAGCTCGGCGGCGGTCGTGAGTATGTCGGTCATCGTTCTCTCCTCAAATGGGTGCGTAGTTGCTCTACCAAGGCAGAGATGTGCTGAATGGACCTCGATATTGAGGCATCGGAGGAAACGGCGATGGCGTCCACGGTTGGGAGCCACGGCGTTCGCCGCAGAGGGTGCAAACGACAGCGCCGGTTGGACCTGCCTGAAAGTTGTGCCACCCACGCGAGCTGACATTGCCAGGGGTGCCTCGGTCGCATGGGTACTGCCCCGCGTTCGTGCTCACGATGTCTCCTTATGCTCAGATAGTGTCCGAGACTCGGATCAACTCGAGGGTGATCGTCGTCTCGTGGATGCTCTGCGGGCCACTCGTCGCGGAGCGTTGAACATGCTTCACGGTCAGAGGGTCCAGCTGGGTAGGCGAGACAATTGCGGTGTTGCCCATCCCCGAGAACACGCCCAGCGGAACGTCGGACTCTACTAGGTAGGTGAACTTAGACATTGGGTGTCTCCAAAGCAGGGGATAGGCGGTCTAGCAGGCGACTCAACCGCCGGACAATCTGCCGGAGTCGGAGCGTGATCGAGACGGACGCGATCAGGCGTGCCCAGGCGACCGATGCGGGATCGAACGTCCAGTCCGGCGCAGCCTCGAGCGGGATTCCCCACAACTGCCCACGGCCAGGCGGGAATGGAGTCTCAGCGGGGTAGCTTGCATAGTCAGCCTTGAGGCGTTCTGCATCACTGTGGCGGATGACGATATGCCCGGCCCGGTTGAGGTGTCCCTCAATGCCGAAGTGCGCGGCTAGTTGTTCGACGGCGCGCGCCCTTTCCTGTTCGGCACGCTCGGCCCATATGCTCATCGCCCCTCCTCGGGTCGTGCATTCTCGCGTGTTGGTTCTGGTCGCAGGATCATTTCGAGCGCTGAGGCGTAGCCGTCAGCGAGGCGAGCACCACTCTTGTCCTTCATGATGACCAGGGTCTCGTGCGCTGCACGCCAGTTCATTGCCGCCTCACGGACGGCTTGTTCACTCCACACCTGAACTCCCACGTACATGGTCACGCACGGCTATCAGACCTCGCAGGAGCGCTTCGGTCATCAGTGCTGAGTCGTACTTCTGTACTGGATTAGCTGGAGTGGCGAGGTCTAGTTCGTAGAAGAAATCTCGGCGAGCCTTGAAGAACACCTCAGTCAGCTCATCCGCTTCCACCATCATTTCCAGCAGGCTCACGATCCCTCCGAACTATTCATACGTTTTGGTTCCCAGATCATCTGTCCGGTCTGGTACTCGGGGTGGTCGAAATCAATCGGCCCCGTCAAGGTGACGCGATAGCCGTGCCGATTGGCCCATCGTGCGGTCATTCCCATCAGAATGCTGAAAAACATGGTCACGAGCCGTTATCCATAGGTAGCGCCACCGTTTCACTGGCACGAATCGCGGCAATGAACTGGTTGAAACCGACGATGTCGTAGGTCGGGTTGTATGCCGTTCGCTTGAGGTTGGATGACTCCTCGATAGCTTGCTCGACCGTCAATGGACCGGTCATGTCAGCTACCCCTTCATAGTCCTCAAACGGTGTAGGGCACGAGCATCCCGAATCGGTAGCGAGGTAGTAGCCAGCAGCACCCTTCCACACCGCGAGGATGTCGAATGAATAGCTAGCCTCCGCCAGTTCGTGCTCTGTTACTTTCACTAGCCCGTGCTTCTCGGGGTTGTAGTACGGGTTGTCGTCGTAGCTCACTTCGTGACCTCCTCAGGCCGTTTACTCGCTAGTTCTTAGTCACGAGCTGATGAGCTCGCTGAAACGAAAGGTCGAGGATCGTCCCGATGTCGCGCACCGGAACTCCCTTTGCCGCAAGATCCTTCGCCAGACGCTCGGCCTGTTCAAGCGCTCGAGCCTCCGCGTCCGCCGCACTCGCCCGCCACTCCTTGATCTGAATGACCGAACCCTCGACCTCGATGTCAGCGACGTGTGAGACGTACACGGTCACGTCGACTTCTTCCAGAGGAACATCGAGGGTGACGGCGATCCACTCGCGTGCCATCGTTTGAGCCTCAGAGAGCCGGCGGGCCTGTGTGAGCCCGTCGAGGTCGGGGATGGTGACCATCCACCACTTCCCCTCTCGGGTGGCTGTTGCCTTGTAGTGCATCATCGGGCTTCGTCCTCCTTCATGGCCTTCAGCAGGTTCCGGTAGACGCCGGGGCTGATTTCGCGGTGTCCGTCTGGGAGGCTGAACGGGGTTCCGTTCGGGCCGACCCAGGCGGTGTGCGATCCAATTGTGCGGCCTGCCGTCCACCCCGCGTTGCGGAGCATTTTGACGACCTTCCGGGTGTCCTGGCTGCTGGTCATAAGGTTAGTCTACTTTGCTAGACAGTTCTAGTCAAGCGGACTAGACGAAATACTGTGCGGTTCATGTCCGGCCTTCCATCGGCAGGTGCCGTGGTTCAGGAACCAGAGCATCCTGCCTCGTTCTTGCACGCCACAGTGCTCACAGCACCACGCCGGCCACAGATCGAACTCGAAGGTCATCACCGAGTCCCGGTCCTCGCTGCGTAGCCGCGAGCGTTGCTGGCAGCGGCACAAGTCCTGCAGCGTCGAGTTGCAGGAGCGTTGGTGCGCCGCTGCCAATGCGTGTTCTCGAGGCTGTATTCGTGGCCGTTGACGCAGTGAGTACGTTGCTGCGGGGCTGATCGTCCCTTGTCGCGCATGTCTCGAAGATTCTCGAGCTGAGTGCCGGCGCGAAGGTGGTCGGGGTTGATGCATCCGGGGTTGTCACACAGGTGCAGGAGCACTACTTCAGGATCGAGCGGACCAACCCATTTCTCATAGGCGACCCTGTGAGCGAGTAGCGGGAAGGCGGTTTCGTCATCCACGCGTGCGTAGGTCGATTTTGCAGTGTTGTCCCGGCGACCGTTCCACTCCCAGCACCCGGTGTCGCTGACCGTCCAGCCAATCAGGTCGATTTTCGCGGCGGCAGTCGTACCTACCGGAAGCATCCGGCGCACGGTGGCGCTTCCGAGCTCACCATATTTTCTCAGCCGGGTTGCGTGAGCACCGCAGTGTTTGCCTCTGCTGGGGCGTCCGCAGCCTTCGACCTCGCAGGTTCGGTTGTAGGGCCGACTCATGCTTCTGCATCCTTTGTGTCAACAGCCTGTGATGTCGGTACCGGGTAGAGCACGATGTCGGGCTCGTGAACTAGACGGTCTACCAGGGCGACGATCAGATCGTGTCGTCCCCGATGGGGTGCCATGCCGCCACCATCAACCGGGCCTAGCTGCGGAGTCTGCCCACCGCGCTCGGTTATATCGGCCAGCGCAGTGAAGAACGCAAACTCAATGGCCGAAACAAGCGAGTCCTTCGCTTCCTGCGCTTCGGCCAGCGTGTACTTCGGTAGTTCGCTCATCGGCTCTCTCCGTTCTCGATATGGATGGATAGCGGGTCACCGATGATCGCGAATGCCTGGTCAACCAGAGCACGCACCCACGCGGGCGCAGAGGTCAGCATCTTCTCGATGCGCTGGTCCTCGTTGGACCAGTAGGTGACCCGTCCCATGACGCGGCTGAGACCGTCGTCGGTGAAGCGGACCAGCGGACCGATGACGGTCACGTACCATCGCGGCTCGGACTCGAAGGGGGAGGCCCACCAGTTGAACTCCACCTTGTGCGGCTCGATTCGGAGTCGGCCCCGGTGCTCGTCAACCTGAGTGAGCCAGGGGTGCCCTTCGGGACCGACGTGCCATGCCATGCGGATTTCAGGGGCTTTCGTGGCGTTCATTCGGTGCTCCGATCTGTGGGGGAATGGCTAGATAGTGGGCGGGCCAGGATCGCCAGAGTGTCGAGGATCGTGGCCGAGTTGAACTGCGCCTCTGACATGCCCAGTGGGATCGAGCCGGCATGCAACCGGCTCTTGGCGCGCACGATTCGTCCCCGCAACAGCCGCACCTCAGCGACCAGGGCCGGCACGTCCTCACGGGCATGAGCGATGAACTCCCAGTTGTTCTGAGTGCGAGTGGACGCGACAGAGGTGAAGTCTTCGCCAGGACCCCTGTAGCTAGCCGACTCGATCCCGCCCTGAGCCGTCATCACCCAGGGGCCGACTGTCGCGGCGTCTGCTCGCGCCTGGATGGCGTCGAGGTCGAGGGCGGTCACAGTCGGAACCCCTCGACCGGATCAGAGCCCTCGATGTCGATCCAGTGGCCGCACAGGGGGCAATCGGGGCTGGCGGTTTCCCACCCGTCCTCGGTATCGCTCGTCAGCGGTAGCGGCCCGCGCTCGGGATGCGGCGAGAGTGTCATCGTGGTGTGACACTTCTCACAGGTGCCCCAATAGACCAAGCGTTCAGCCATCAGTTGGCCTCCTTTTCTGTGCTGCTACTTGCGGGTGTCTGCTTTCGGACCCAGGCCTCGAAGCTCGGATTGCAGAGGCAGGCGCGATCGCGCTTCTTGCGGATGAGGTCGATCGCCTCTTGTCCGGTATCAACATCTCCGAGACCAAGCAGGGCCATCGCCACGACCAGGCTGGAACGATTGAGGCCCGCCTGACAGTGGACGAAGACCGGCCCGATCAAGCGGCGCTCGTTGACCCATTCAGCGAGTTCGATGACCCGATCGAATCCCTGGTCGAGGCTGTCGTACATCTCGACCTTGCGAGACTCGACGTCGTGCTGGATTTCGTAGTCCTCCCACGGGTACAGCGAGAGCTTGAACTGCACGAACTCGGGCAGGACCATGCCGCGCTCCACGCCGCCATGCCACAGGTTCTCGGCCACCTCGGTCATGAACGGCATCTGCAACCGCATCATGCCGTGGTTGGACCAGCCGTCTAGACGGCGGATGCGCGGGTCGCTGAGGTCCACATCGCCACCCAGTTCGTAGGCGGTCGGGTCAATGGTTCCGAGCGTCATCGTTCGCCTCCTGACGTGTATTGGAAGGTAGTTGCACGGGCATGCACATGTCGCAGTCGTGCCCACGGTGGGCGTAGGTAAACACCTCTGGTTCGCCAGACCGCAACGCCCAAGCTTGAGCGTCAAGGGTGCAAGCGCGTTCAGCGCATACCCATGTGCTGCGGAAGGACCGGCCATGCCAGTCGTCACCATCACGGACGCTCGATACGCGGTGCAGGAACGTTCCATCGAAGTCCTGGTGCTCGCAGCGCGGGTCATCCGCCTTCGGCTTGGCCTTTGTCACTTGATGCCCCACTTCGGCTCGTGGGGGCAGTCAGCGCTGATGCTCTGCTTCCCGTATCGGGCCTCGATCTTGTAGCCCTGCTTCGCTTCCTTGTCACGGTCCTTCTTGAGCGGGGTGAACAGCTTCCACGCGTCCGCCTCATCCGGGTGGGTGATCCTCCCGTTGACCACGGCTGTGCAGAGTCCGTCAGTGCAGCCGCACGGTGCGACGAGCGCCCATGCGTCGGGCAGTGTGATGGTCGGCATTCAGATCTCCTCTTTCGTCTGTCGTCTGCGGTTCGGGTCGATGGCGATCTTGACCAGCCGGTCACGGTCGTACTGCCGGCGTTCCTCACGGTGCTGATCCCGGTAGTTCGCGTCATGCTGGGCACGATGCGCGGCCCGTTCATCGGGTGTCATGGCTGCCCGCTGCCGGGCTTTCGCCTCACGGGACTGCTTACGGCGGGCCTCGAGTTGTTCGGGCGTCATCACTTCACCTCACTCGGCGTGTCAGCACTGCGACGTATGCGCTCACGCATTGCGGGTCCAGAAGTCCGGATCTGTATCGGGTGACGGCGCTTGCTTGTCGGTGAGCTCGAAGTCGGTGGGGAACTCGGACACCATGCGGGAGAACGTCTCGAAGATCGGGATCTCGGCATAGTTCCGAGCCACGAGACGCGCAACGGGGGCCGGCACGGTGTCGTTGATCGTCAGCGCGAGGATGCGCGCCTTCATCACCCGGAAGCCCTGAGACCCCAGCACGGCTTCGCCATAGCCCTCCACTACTCCCGAGACGAGACCACGGTCGTGGTAATCGTTCGAGCCGTCGTAGTAGCCGTAGAAGCCACAGCGGCACTGCGGGAACTGACCCTCGGCGTGGTTGCCGAGATCGGCGCGGCACTCGGCCTGGTTCTCGCCTGGGGTCCACACCTGCCGGTAGTGAATCCCAGTCAGTCGACCAAGCGGGTCGATCTTGAACGACCGTGCGCCCTTCGCTGACGTTGCAGCAAACTCCTTGCCAGAGAACTTCGGATCGATCGACTGCCGCGACAACAGGCGCGACGGACCAGCCATCCGCAGGTACGCGGATACGAGTTGGTCGTAGCTGTTCGTCACACCCTGTCGGTCGAATTGCACCCATTCACTGCCGCTGCTGTACTTCGGAATCACCACGGACTTCGGTGAAGGTGCAGGCTTCTCCGATTTCTTCCGGTCGGAAGGCAAACCGGCAGGCTTAGCCTGCTTGGCCTTCCGCTGGAAGAAGTTCTCCCGACCCTTGAACTGCTCGTCCGGGTTCACGCCGGCACCTTCTCGGGCTGCGGGACGCTGATCGGAGCCTCAACAGGCTCAAGCTCGATGTGACGCAGCGGTTCACCAATGTCACCCATTGCGGTCTTCCTTTCGTGTTGTGTCTGTACTCAGGCGTGTTGACATGAGCTAGAACGGCACGTCTGCTGAGGTCAGGTTCCCCCATGGCTCATCTGCGGTCTTTGCCGGCGCGGGGCTCTGGCCTTTGTTGTCGGCAGGCTCTACTCGGTCGGCCCACACGATGAGGTCGTAGTACTTTTTGCCCTCGTGCTCGCGGGTTTCTGTCTGTTCGGAACCCCACACCTTCACCCGGTCACCCTTGGCGAACTGGGTGAGGTCGATACCGGAGGCACGGGACACCTTGATGGTGCGGAAGGTACGCCCAACCGTGTCGTACTTGCCCGCGTCGTTCTTCTTCGAGTGCGGTTCCGCAGTCTTCATCCCCCATGCGGGGTGCTGGTCGGTGGTCTTGTTCCATGCCTCTACGAAGGCGGATTCGATTTCGATCTTTGCCATGTCAGCTTGCTTTCTGTTTACGTTCGGCCCTGATAGTGGCCATTGCGATTTGTATTTGTTGCTCGGTTGGTTGGAACGACGATTTGCGTCGTGGGCGGCGAGGTTTCGCTTCCCTGTACTGGGCGAGCTCCCAACCGCGGAACTTCGGTCGGGTTGCCCGGCGTACCCGTGCTGGGGTGAGGGACCGCAGGAACGCTGTGAAGGCGATATCGGACGGAAGCATGTCGTCCATCACCACTCGGTTGTTGGCATCCATGGCCACTCACCGCCCTTGTGCATCGCCTTCGGCCATTCACGTTCGTCACGGTCGCCACGCCACCGGACAACGGACACCACCTGGGGGTCGTCCGTGTGTCTGATGCCCAGCCCGAACTCGGGCCAACCCATGAGTGCTGCGGATCCGCGGGGTGCAAGGTTGCGTTCCCCGTCCATCCCCGCTGCCTTACCCGCGTGCGCTTCCATGACCAGGGCGACACCACGTTCACGCAGCGAGTCGAGGGCGACGATCAGCGGGGCTGCGTCGTCATCGTTCGTGATCGCTTTCGGGACGAGCTTGTAGAGCGGGCCGATGAAGAGGACATCTGGGGTGTGGATGTCCAGCAGTCGGTGAATCTCCGACAGGTGGGATCCGCGGGTGATGTCGATCCGTCTGCCGGCCTGGATGTGGACGTTCAGTCGCGGGTCGACAGCACCGATGCGGGCAGCTTCGGTGGATGTCCACCTGACTGCACGCCGCCACTGCCGTTCCGTGTTCTCCGCATCAATGACGAGGACTTTCAGGGGTGCCATCGGGGTGAACTTTGTGGGGTGGATACCTGCCGCCGCTAGGACCGCCAGTTGCCTTACCCACGTTGTTTTCCCTGCACCCTCAGCACCGGTGATGACGAGACGATCCTGACGTTCGAGGAGGCCGGGGATGATCCAGTCGTAGGTGTCGGTGCCTTCGAGGATTTCTGCCAACGTTCTGGCATTTAGCAGCCCCGATGATGCCCCTTGTCTGATTTCGTCCAGCAACGCGGCGGCACGGGATGCGACGTCGAGTGGTGGGAACGATTCGTCGCGTGCGTTGTCGGCCATGAACTGGATGACGTTGCGAATCCCGCGGCGCACTGAAGCGTCTTTGACTGCCCTGGCGTATTCGTGTGAAGCGTGAACGTACACTTCAGCGTCCGCCCACAAGAACACGTCCGTGGAGGGTATCCCGCGGATCTCCCACTCGGGCCACATATTCTGCACGGTGATCTGGTCGACGGGTTTCCCCATGGAGACCATCTGCCCGATGCCGGCGTAGACACGTCCGAGGCGTTCGTCTTCGAAGTCGTCTGGGTTGACGATGTCTTCAACGTTTCGGTATTGCCGGGAGTCGAATATTAGTGAGCCGAGTAGGTGACGTTCCGCGGGGGAACCTGTCATTGATTCATCCAGTCGGTGGTTTTCTTTGGTGCGGGTTTCGCTTTGGTGAGCCATGTCGTGAAGGCTGCGTTCCAGTTCGCTGCGTGCCTGTCGTGCGTCTCGGCGTGGAGTCGAAACGCCTCGGTTTCCTTGAGGATGTCGATGCGGTTCTGTTTGGCTCGCTCGTAATGAGCTGCGGTGGGAACCCAATCGGTGGGCAAGCGTGTCTCGGGCTTCTTCCTCGTTTCGTCTGCAAGAAGCGAAGCTTCTGTAGTGGTAGAGGTAGAGGTAGAGGTGTCAGAAGGGTTTACCGAAGGGTTCTGGGAAGGGTTCCCCGAAGGGTTGTCGGAACCCTTCCGAATGTCGATTGGAGGGGTTTTCAGTACTGTCCGCAGCTCGGTTACTAACTCCCAGACGTTCGACTTACCCGTTCCCTCGGGGTGCTCTTTCTTCAACCTGTTCAGCTCGAAGGAGATAACACTGCGGATAACTGATGAACCGATTCCCGCGAACTCCCGCGCCGCTCCCTTCATCGGGTTGGGTTGGGAGAGGATGCCGTCATGGCGGAAGAACGACCGGACCAACACCTCTTCGGTGTCCAGATCAACGACCAGGAAGTGCTCCTGCTCCAACTCCGCGGCCCAAAGTTCGATATCGGAACGTTCGACGTCGGAACTCATGCGGGACCACTTGCTAGGTCGCCAGTCCGCCACCCCACATAGGTTCAGGGTGGGGGACTCGAGGATGAAGTGATAGAGCCATTGGGCTCCGTGAGAAAGCGCACGCCAGTGGTCGTCGGCCCAAATATCGGTCCGAATGTTGGCTCGGTCCCGCGCCACTATGAGCCACCGAGGATCGTTCTAACGGTGGTAAGTGAGAGCCCTGAAGATTCGGCTATCGCGTCGACGGTGACTCCGTATGCGAAAGCAAGATGCACATACAGCGCATCCTGGGATGGGATCTGCTCGGACTGCAGGAGTCTCAGATGCGCAATCGCTGCGGTCTGTAGGGTGGTCAAGATTCCTCCTATGGAAAGCGGGAATTAGGGACGGCCTCGGTGTTACAGCACCTGGCCGTCCTGCCTTTTGGGGCAGCAGCACAATCCTGGAAGGCGAACACATGTTCGACAAACGGCTATGTGGATAAGGCTGTGAGTAGTTCACTTGTTTGTCCTCATTTCTGGGGACAAGTTGGGGTCTGGCCTGTGTATAAGGTCCGCATTTTTCAATGGCGCGTAGGCATCCGGGGTGTATAGAAAGATGTCTAAAGTGTGGGTTGAAGGTTGCGCGATTCGACACGCAGTTCCATGAACGCGACAGGTACGTCACGGCGCTCAATCCGACAGGTTTTGCCCATGTAGTCGGCGGTGTCTTTGATGACCACGCCGGCATCCACGAGCCCGTCACAGCACGCTTTCAGGAGCGGGTACAGGTTGTCTTCGTCACGGTCGCGTCGGTCGCGGACGACCCAGGTGAGGGTCACGTCGCAGCGTCCGAGCTCAGGAAACCGTGCCGCCTGCAGGGCGGTGAAGGTGCGCCACTGTTTTGTGTGCTTCGCCTTAGTGCGCCAGTGGTCACGACCGTTTAGCGATAGGGGGTTCTTCGCTAGCGGGAGGATGATTGTTGCTGCGAAGGTGGCAGGCGAGTGGGTGCTGGTGTCGCTCACGCCAGTCTCTTCTTCGCAGCGTCCTTCGCGGTTGCGATCTTCGGATCCTTCGTGACCCCTGATTTGCCTGCCTCTTCCCACAGGGCCTGCAACGCGGGGATGCTGTCAGCACTGTTGAACTGCTCAACCCACTCGGTGACGACGATCGGGTCAACTGTCGGTGCGGGTGGTGTTTGGGCGACTTGTGCGTCGTCATCGTCACCACCCGGTGCGATACCTGTGACAGCGCATAGTGCGTACCTGCGTGCGTAGGTGATCGCTGATCCAAGGGACTGAGGTGGCTGGTTTGCGGCACCCAGGGGGTAGCTGCCTCTCTGCTGCTCTTTGCCGAAGGTCAGCATGTAGGTCAGGACAGCGCCGTGCTCGTTGACGTTCGGCCAGGTAGACCACGACATGCCGTGCTTGTTCAACAACGGCAGGGCAATGTCGGTGAGTGTGGTGAGATCGACGTACTTGTACTTGAACTTCCCCGTGTCAGCCTCGTTGTCCTTACCAACGTGTGGCAACTCGGCTTGGAACGCGAGCAGAGCATCAGCTAGGGATGCGTGGTCAGAAGTCGTTGCCATGTTTGGCCTCCATGAGTCGTTCAGCGACGGTCACGAGCTCGGCAATGCGGGTCTCGTCCCGGTCAATCCAGAAAGTGATCGGCTCAAGAAGGCCGAGGTAGAAGGTGCCGTCATCCGCGACCGCACGATGTTGGAACAGGTAGAGGCAACGGTCAGCACCAGTGATGTGCAGATTCCACAAGCTCTGATCTCTGTGCTTCCGCGGGACCGACTTGGGGATGACCCCGCCTGTCTTCGCTTCCGCGATTGTGCGGTGGTCGAGTGACAACCCATCAGGGGTTCCGAGATGCCAGTCCACGTCTCCGCAGATAAGCCAATCGGAGGGCAGGATTCCGTGCGTCTGTTGCGCGTGCTCGAGCAGGTACCTTTCAGCCCACGAACCGAACTCCGTATAGACGTTTCCGGTGAAGGCCGGCGCGGACCAGGAGCGGACGTGCGATTCATAACCTGACGGTGTTGCGGCCTCAGCTACAGCGGTTGCTGTGACCCCGTGCGTGCGGGCCTCGAGCCATTCAGGTTCGTATCGGGATTGGATGATGAACCTGTCTGGGGAGATCACTGGTCGAGCACCTCTTCCATATACCACTCGGACTTGTAGTCGTCTCTGTCGTATCCGTCGTCGTCCATCAGTTCGCTTTCGTGGGTAGCTGTACGTCGATGACTGCGGGCGGGTAGGACAGTTCGGTGGTGATAGCGCCGGCAAGGAAACCGAGGACGAAAAACACAACCCCGACGCCGAGGATCCAGGCGATCGTTTGCCGGATCACAGGAACACCGCCACACAGAACACAGCCAGGAAGAACAGGACAGCGGCAACCTCCTTGGTTCGTTGCCACCGTGCAGCGCGGGTCATGCGGACACCTGTGCATCCTCAGACCAGAACACTTCCGAGAACTCACCCGCCCTCATCGGAACCGCTTCATGGTCACCGTCATGTCGTGCAGCACGAGTGCAACGGGTGCCCAAAAAAGTTGACGGGCACTGACCTGCCACGTCACGGATAACAGTCATCAGATCGCTCATCGCCAATCCTCCAAAGCCTTAGTTGTTGTGGTGCCGCAGGTTGGGCATTCCCAACTGATCTCGTAATGGTCGAAGTAGACGTCGACGTAGCCCTCGAAGGTGCAGGGGTGCGCGTAGCGGTGACCGGTGCAGGACACCCAGTGCTCGCGGCTGATGGTGTCCTCACCACTTGTTACTGTGACGCCCATCAGAACCGGTACAGGATCACGTACGCACCCAGCCCAGACAGGACGATGATCGTTACCATCGAAAGCTGCACCAAAGGATGGTTCAGAACACTTGACCGCGTATAAGTACTGCGGCGCTTCACAACGCCACCGCCCACACATAAGTCGGAAACGCAGCATCCCTATGCGGACGCTTCAAGTTGGTCCGAATGACCAGACCAGCCTTAGCCAAATCCGACCGCCGCTTCCTCGGTGTACCAGGATGCGCGGCAGGGAGAATCGCAGCATTCGCCGCATACCACTCCTCCAACTCGTGATCCGTTGAAGGGTGCTCCAGAGGACGACCGAACACCGTATCCATCACCAGGCGACGGTTACGGGCAGACACATCAGCCGCTTCATGGGATGTGTCAGGGTCGTGTCTCCTGGCGCGTGCAGTGTCGTGGGGGTGGATTGCAACAGTCATTGTGGAACCTCCCTATAGAGATGAGTGAGTAGTGGTGCCAGCCGGGGACTCGAACCCCGCGTGTATGCCGTCCTGGCCGATCAGCCCGTATCTCACAGCCAGGGTCGGTTCCCCTTACATGCCGTGGTGTGGCGACTACCGCTTCCCCAAAGGGGACAATCCGAATGCGGCAACCCATGCTGCTGACCTTCTTGTGATGCAAACCCGCCGATAGCACCGCCAACCAAAGACGGACTCAAAGCAGATCCAGCTAAAGCACTGTGGAGTTATTGCCGGTCCCTCTTACGCCGCTGGTCAACGGGGCAGATAACGAGATACCGGAGCTGTGAAGTTGTGATGCGTGCCGGGATCAGGTGCGACCCTGAAACCGGCTGGAAGAGTGCCCCCACAACATCGGGTGAAATGGGGACACCCCAGATCAGGGAGAGCGCCTAACGCGGCGCGCAGAGCGTTCTGTCAACCCGAATGGCGGAGGGGTAACGGGGTGGATGGTGTTTGCTTCGACGTACGCTTCGATCGCGGCACGAGGGAAGGTTCGTGTGCGGCCCTCTTTGATAGAGCCGATCTTGGGGGTCGGCCCCGATGCGATGGACGCAAGTTTCGTCGGCAGCATCTTGAGGTAGGCCGCTGTGGTTTCGAGGTCGTTCACCTCGTCCAATACGATCACGAGTGAGCTCCGAACCAGTAGGTCAGCGGAACGTCGAGGATGATCGAGATAGCTCGGAGCTCTGAGACTGTGAAGTCGTCACCACGTGGGAGCTTCCTGGCCAGTGTTGTGCGGGGTATTCCCGTTGCGTCGGATAGGCGTGCGACGGGGATGCCCCTGCTGCTGCGGAGTGTTTCGACTCCTGCGGCTATCTCTGTCTGCGGTGTCAAAGTGACCATATAGGCACTCTACATGAGAGTGCCCGATTGGTCACTATTTGGTTAAGTTAACTTCTTGGACACATGAACGGGTCGAAGAGTGCCCGTTTTGGTCTTAAAGTGTCTGTATGGGCACAGACAAGACCGGCGATGCCGAGAACGCAGCAATCGCAACCGTCTTCCGCAATCGCAAGGAAGAACTCGGGTTGAACTTTGAACAACTCGCGACGATGACCGGGTTCAGCGTGAGGACCGTGAAGCGCTACCTACACGACGAACGACTATTGAGGATCAGAGATGTCAGATCGCTGTCGAGCGCTCTAGACATGACTCTCATCGAGGTCTTCACTAAGGCCGAACTCTCGTAGAAGATCGCCCACTGGTATGCCCTTCGAGGCAGCTAGTCGCAGCAGATCACCCGCCAGCATGTCCTCGATGCTTTCCTGACTGTCTCCCATTGACGACCCCGATCCCAGACCCGCAGCAGTGGTCTGAGCTACAGGATTGATTCACGGTATGCCTGGTCACTGACATTCAAAAGACTTCGAGAACAATAGCCCCCGAAGTGGGGGCACTCACTCGGGGTACAGTCAGCGGGTGAGCTGAGGCATCGCACCGGACAGCACAATGCCTATCGCATCGCCGGCACGGTTCAGTCGCTCCTCCGCAATGTGGCCGTAGATGTTGACCGTGGTCGTGATCGACTCGTGCCCCATCCTCCGTGACACCACATCTATGGGCACGCCAGCAGCGATCAGCCAGGAGGCGTGTGAGTGCCTGAGATCGTGAACCCTGGGCATCTTCCCCAACGGTTTCTTTGCGGGGCTCCTGCCGTCCCACACACCGTTTGTGCGTGCCTTCCATTCCTGGTCAGGGTCGGCTTTGGCCTTGTCGAATGCTTGCTGCCCGTTGGCCAGGCGTCGCGCTGGTGCCCACACTGATTCGTGGAAGTTCTGTTGCCTCACAGGCTTCCCGAAAGCGTTGGTGAACACATACTCGGTACGCGCCTCGAGTAACGGGACGAGGAGAGCAACAAGATCTTCGGGCATCGACACGGTGCGCTTAGATCTGCGCGTCTTCGGCGGGCCGATGTACCAACCCTGTGCCCGTGAAGACTTCCACGCACGAGACACCCTGACAGTCCTGGCCTCGAGGTCGAAGTCTTCGGGACGCAACGCAGTCGCTTCACCCCACCGCAGCCCAGTCGACGCGAGGGTGAGGACGAGGGCTAGGTAGCGGGGTGGGATGTAGGCAAGCAGGTTGGTGAACTCGTCGGGGGAGAGGAAAACCATCTCTCGATGTTCGGACTCTGGTAGACGGGATCGGCTGCACGGGTTACGGGGGATGATCCCACCGTCGACCGCAGACTGGAACATGGCCGACAGGAACCCGTGATCGTTCTTGATCGTCTTCGACGCGGCACCTTCTGCTGCACGCAAGTTGATCCATGCGGCTATCGCGTCGGAGCTCACCGCATCGAGTGGGAGATGTCCGAGACTTGGGCCGATGTGGAGTCGCATGTAGGTGCGGTAGCTGTCGGCTGTTCGTCCTTCGATGCCTGACTTGGTGGAGATGTATTTCTCGGCGTAGTCCGCCACGGTGGGGGTGCCGTCTGTGGTGGCGAGGTTGAGGAATTCGAGCGCTTCGACGGGGCCGACTTTGCGGAGAATGGACGCCCAGTTGTCTGCAGCTTTCGCGGTCGTGAATGACAGGGTGCGGGACTTGCCCTCATGCCGATAACGCACGTCGTAGGCCGTGGTTCCATCAGCTCTGGGCCTGGGGCGAATAGAGGCCGAGTACAGCGTCTTGGTGCCCATTGGTGCCCCATTTCTGCCACATCTGTGGCACGCTGCCACACCCCATTGTCCCACGTTTGCAGGGTTTTGTGGGACTACGACGTGGCATAAGCCAGCGGGAGAGGGTGTTTTCTCTGAAAAGTGCTGGTCACAGGCCCGTATTGTTGTGCCGGATGCGGGACTTGAACCCGCACAGCGTGCCTAAACTCGCCCTATTTGACGGCCATTAGCAGGACAAAATGGGGTACTCAGGGCATCTCAGCGAGAGAAACGTGTGGCACGCTGCCACAGGTATAAGCGAGGCCGGCAGTCTTACAGGTTGTCAATCAGGTATGACCTGAGTCGTCCTACCTCTTCTGCGACTGAGGGGCGAAGAAAACGCTGGTACTGAGGGATGAGATTGATTACTTGTCGATCGCGTTCTGTTTGAGTCTTCTGAGACCAGACCCCGGCTGAATGGCGATGGTAAGTGGTCATTACCTCGGGTAGTAGAAGCCCTTCGCCCGTTTCGGTGACGAGCAGATTGATCAACCAGTCGTAGGCGGTCAGGCTATAGACCTCTGGGTTGATGTGTTCAAGCGCAGTTTTTCGGTACATACATGCGGAGAAGGTGGAGAACGCGTTTCCACCGGCAAGCTCTTCTGCCGAGAACCTTCTACGACTACTCAGCGGGTACGGAAGCACCTCCTCTTGCTCGCCACCGTTAGTGATCATTAAGGTGCGGGTGGCGCACATGCTCAGGCTCTTGTCTCGCATGGCCCGGGCTTGGCGTTTCAACTTGCGTGGGTGGGACCATTCGTCGTCACCCTCCAGAACGGCAACTAAGTCGCCTTGTGTTGCCGCAAACCCACGCTGGTAGTTGCGGGTTATGCCCATGTTTGGTTCTGTTGGAAGGATGCGAAGGTTGAGTCGATTCTTCCAACGCTCCACCATGTGCAGGGTGTCGTCGTTCGATGCATCGTCGGCAACTACTATCTCAACCTTGCCGATCCCGCTCTGCCTGTGCACGGACGCTAGTGCCCTGTCGATCCACTGCTCGTGGTTGTAGGTAACGACGAGAACCGAGATCATTGGGCAAGTCTAGGATCCCAGTGCGGATGGATAGAGGTACCCATACCACTATTAATTTGGTTTGGGCTCTTCTATTGTCGTCGTATGGATGACACATTCATCAGCCCACCCCCCGGGCATACGCCTGCACCCGAACAGGTTCACCGTGACTTCACTTCCATACCGGATGTGTTTCGTCTCTATGACCTGGACAAGGCGGACCGTAAAGAGTCTGCCGTTGTCACCCCGCTCACTCTCGTACCCGAACCGGAGTGAGTTAACGAAGAAAGCGCCGCCCCGTCCTCTTGTGAAGGTGGGGCGGCGCTTTTGTTTTGTTGTCTATTGGCAGGACTCGCATTGCAGTTCGTCCATTGGATCGGTGGGGACGTGGTATTCGTCGCCTGGTCCGGTCATTCTCCGCGCTCGTTGTCTGCAAAACCGGTGACTTGGAACTCGGGGTCGTGGATTTCGGTGTCTCGAGCAGGGTCACGTTTGATGTACCCGGCCAGTGCTGTGCCGATCGCGGCAACACCAAGGTAGGCGACACCAGCCCACGGCCCGAGGAAGTCGAGCAGGTCGGGGGTGATGCCGGCGATGGCTGCGACGACTCCGATGAGGATGATGTTGAAGATCGCGGGGGCGATCACTTTCGGGCTGATGTTCATGGGTGGTGCCTTTCGTTTAGCGGTTGAAGTAGATGAGGACGAATCCGATGAGGGCGACCACGGATGAGGGAAGCGCGATGATCACGCCGGCTTTGGACCAGGGGGATACCTTCACGGGTTGGGTGGATTTGAGGGTGTTGATGTCGAGCCCTTGTTCTTGGAGGGTGGCGCGGAACTCTTCGTGTTCCCGCTTGTTCTCCGCGTTGACTGACGCTTGGGCTGCTGATGATGCGGTGACGGTTGCGGTGACTGATGCCATTTGTCCGTCGAGTTTGCCGAGCATGAAGATGATGGTTTCTTGGGGTTTCATCTGCGGTTCGGTTGTCATGTGATCGGCCTCCTACGGTCGAAGGTCTGCGTTATTTGACGATCGCGGCGCGGGTGGCGGCGGGTACGTTCCCGATTGCTGCGAGCACTTTCTGTTCGAGCGCCGAAAGGTCTCCGTCGTTCACTTCGCCATCGTTGAGCAGAGGGGCTAGTGATTTGGCGAGCGCTGCCGCATCGACCGCTGTGGTGGGTCTGGTGAATCTGGCGCGGGCGGTTCCCCAAATGTCGGCGCTCGCCTGAACCTCGGTCACCTTCCACCCCAGAGCGCGGGCAATGTTCTTCTCGTGCTCCCATAGGTCGCGGGAGTCGCTACCGATGCTGGTGGTCACGAACCCGCGGATGTGGTCGATGACAGCGGTGGAGTTCCACTCTGGTTTGCCACTGTCGCCAGGGTTGTTGAAGATCAGGGCGGTTAGTTCGGGCATGTCGTGATCCTCTGTCTCTGCGTCGATGGGGGTGATGGTGCCGTTGCTGGCTGTTGCGGAACCCCCGTAGTACACCTCGGGGTTCACCAGTAGCCCGTTGGGTTTGCGGCGCTCGTGGTGGTCATGCGAACCGGGCGGGGAGGCGTTGACCGCGTTGCCCGTCAACCCCACAAAACCGACGAGAGTAGTCGGCCCAACAGGGTCACCCATTCTCAGAGGTGTCCGCGCTTGCATGTGCGCGTCACGGGTCGACCCGTCAGGGTAAGTGATGCCGACGTAGTGGCCGAGCCCTGCCCACACGTCGCCGTTGTAGCCAATCTCTGTCACCCGGCCACCATCACCAGTGCCATAGATCGGTGTGCCAATCGGGACGTGGTAATCAGTTGCAGCGTGGCGACGTAAACCACCGGCACGGACCGCACCGAACTGGGCACCCGGAGGGATAGTGAACGGGACACGGATCGGGCGAGGCATTAGGCGGGCCGGTATGTGAAGTCGACAGTGATTGCATCGCCGGCAGCCCAAGTGAACGGGACCGTCGCGGAAATCGCTGACACGACTGCTCCCGAGTTATGCGGGTAGAGGCGCACCTTATCCACGTTGGTGTTATCAGTCCCGACCGTGACGAGGTAAGGCGTTGTTGTGCTGGTGTCATAGAGGACCGCACCACCAGCAGTAGCCTCATAAGGGTGGACGAGAGCGACCCTGTTCGCGGGGATCGTGATCGTGGGAACTCCGGTAACAGCACCCCCCGAAGAGCCCAGGATAGCGCCACCCTTTACCCGAATATCGCCCAGAACGTACTTGTATGACCAAGCCGACGCAGCACTACCCCCCGTGCCGATTGTGATCCCGGCCAAAGTCGGCGTGTATGTGATCCAGTCGGATTCCCATGCTTTCCATGCGGACCCGTTGTACCTGTAGGTGATTCCGGTGTCGGTTTGGTAACCGCAATCATCAATGATCATCCCTGTGGCGGCAGTCCTGGCGGTTGAGTCTGCCCAGGTGAAGTGCATTTGAGATCGTGTGGCGGTTATCGATGTAGCGACGGCGGCAACATCTGTGACATAGCCGTCGACGGTAGATGTGGCGGGGTAGTAGATACCTCTGGTCGTTGGCATCAGGGAACCAGACCTTTCAGATAGTCGATCTGTGACTGCTTCTCTGCGTCAGCGCGGACGAGCTCAGCTATCGCCCGATCAACGTCGCGTTTCCACTGCTGGTCGTCACCCGTGGCCTGCACGGTGACAGGCTTGATTTCAGCCACTAGGAATCCTTAAATGGAAGAAGCCCCGTGAGGGGCTATCGAGAAGCGGGGGTGGTTAGGACGCGAGAGGTTTTATGGTGCGGTCGCCGGCAGAGTACCCAGCCCAGAACGTGTCCCGGTCACCGAGCGTCTGACCAGCCCACACCGCATCTGATTCGACAGCCAGCACATAACGGGTGCCAGTGAGCTGGGACTTGACCCTCCCATATCTGATCTGGGTGACCCGATACTTGGAGTCCTGATACTCAAAGATCGACCCTCCTGTGGCACCGAATCCTGCGAGGGAATCAGTTGGGACGGTGAACGTCACCTCGACTGAGGGCCCCGCAGCTTCCTTCGCAGCCCACACGCCACGGTCGTACGCTCGATCGATTGTGTCGATGAAGGGCGAGTCGACTGTGAACGCGACCTGTTGGGTAGTGCGAGCTTCGTCAGCCCCAGTTAGCAGTTCGAGCGTGGCTGGGCGTGTCACTACGCCCTCGCCGCGAACAGAGAGGGATGCGGCACCATTCGCTGTCTCAAGGAACTTGAACGGACCGGTATAGCCGACCATAGCTGCGGTCGGGCCCGTGAAGGTCAGATCGATCTCGCCAGCGCCATACCCGATAACTGCGATGACACTACCGCCAGCGGCAGTCCACGTAGCGGCAGGAACCCCCGCCCCGTTCGAATCGATCACATGGTATTCACCCGAGCCCGCAGGGACGGAATCGGTGGCCGTGGGGGTGTTTAGCATGGTCGGATAGCTGTTGGTGCGCACCGTCACCGACAAGCGTTGGCCGACATCGACTGAATAGGTGGAGTCAGCCATGAACATGGTCTGAGCGCCGGCCTTCGGGTTCTGGTGGACGATGTTGATCTGACGACCGCCGAATACGTTCGAGGGGGCGACCGTCGGCACACTCTTGTTGTCGATCGCTAACGTCACAGATCCGATATCGCGTACGAGGGGCTTCCCGCCAAACCAGCTCATCTGCACGCTGTAAGCGGCACACAACTCCTTGATGCGCGACCACATATCACCCGCCCACCCGGCCACAACAATCGTCGGATCGGCTGATGCCTCATAGGCGAAATCGTTGATGCCTGCAAGGGACAGGTAGTAGGAGAACGCGCCGCGCAGAGTTGTGTCGGAAACGAACAGCAGAGTCGCTGGGGTCGGCGGCGGGCTACCTTGCGGTTGGACATACGTGTAGGTCGGTCCTACAGCGATGCCCACAATGTCGACGTCAAAGGTTCTCGTATCGATCAGAGCGAGGTCAGAGATCCGATGAATATCAAGGAACGAACTTTCAGTAGCTGATGAGTTCGATGATGCGATAAGGAGCCGTAGCCCATCATGCGATACAGCAATTCCCCTACCGTCGTATGAGACCCGCAGATCGGGAATCGCCGAAGGGGAACCACCCGTCGTACTCGTCCTTGTCACCAGACAGTTCGAATCCTGCGTGTAAATGTTTGCGCTGGTGCCTGTTAGGGCTGACGCGAGTGAATATGCCCACTTTCCTACATACGTCCCGGACGCATTGAAATACTGGACTCGATTGTTTCCGTAGTCGGCCGCGAATAGTTGGTTAGAGGCTGGGTGGAAGTACAACATGTTCGCATTGCTGAACGTCCCGAACTGACCATTGCCGGTGCCGTTCGAGCCAGAGGACCATGCGATGACACCAGCCGGGGAAACCTTGTGGATCTGTCGAGCGCCGGTCAGGGTTGCGGCGATGTAGTAGTAACCACCCACCTCGTCATAGGTGAAACCTGCCGGCCCAGAGAGCCCTGTCACAGTCACGGAACTCAGTTCATCGTCTACAACATGGTAGATAACGGAATCAGTTCCATTGCCCACGAGATAGGCAACAGAGCCGTCAGCGTGGGCGAGGATATGCTGCGCATTGATAGCTGCCTGAATGGCGGTTACTTCACCCGCTTCGTAGAACGCTGATCCGCAGATCGGCCCAACCGTCTGATTGCCAACCAGAACGTCGAGCCTTCCGGCCACGCTCAATGAAGCACGTATCCCAGCAACACGGGCATCAACCACCGTGCCGGAAAACGCTCCGAGGTTCTCGTCCGTGAGTTGGAAGCCGTTATCGGTCGCGAACACCGACGAGGAAGTCGAAGCAGCATCCACTGAAGCTGACCCCACAGAACCGGAAGAGTCACCCAAAGCTGCAGGGGTGCAGTCTTCCGACACGGACCAGCCAGGCTCAATGTCTCCGATGGAACCTGACCCGTTAAGGGTCACCCTGGTTGCCACTAGACGACCTCCTCCAGAGTGGTCGAGATCGCTTTCTTCGGCGGGTAGATGAACTCGTAGTCCTCCACGATCGCGTCATCCGCGAACTCGAGCTGAGTGTGTCCCTCGCCAGTGATGTGATTCCCAACGAGGGAAGGTGTCACACCGGTCGCCCAGAGCTGAGCCATGAGAGATATGGGGGTAACCGTGGAAGCTGCTGAGGAAGTCCTGGTGTAGAAAATGCGTGCCCAGTTATAGGAGGCTCCCGAAACAGTGGCGTTCATCCGCGTGCTGCCCGACTCTGACAGCAACGTCAAGTCAGCGGTCGCTCCTGGCGTGCTCGCATCGTTCACCCAACTCTCGACACGTACCACTGCCGTTCCGGTCCTTGCTCCGCTGCACCCCAACCGCAGGGTGTGCGTCGGAGGTATAGGAATGTCTACGTATGGGATGCTCGAGTCTGAGAGCGGGGTCGCACCACTAGCGGTGGTGATCGCGAAGGTTGCTTTCCGAGATGGCTGATTGTAGGAAGTCGCTCCTGTGTCCGAGAACGTTGGCTCACTAGATCCCGTGTTGTACCAGTCAGACTCGCGCCGTGCCGGCTCACTCCACCCTGCGGGGAACAGGTTCGTCTCAAAGGCGTAGTAGTCCGCGAACCTCCACTTGCGGGCGATGCCGTAGAAACCGGATGCGGCCTTGTTGTAGACCGAGTACCCGTCCATTTCTTTGGACTCACCGATCGCGGTGATTGTGTACACCTTCGAGTAGCGAGCGCTGCGTGCGCGGGTGCGCCCGCCGTTCTCGAAAAGCATGCCCTCGGTGTATCCGGCGTTGCTGACGCTGATCCCTTTCAGCGGTGCCGGGGCCCACTGGAAGAACCCGCCAGTGCGATCGGTCCAACCGAACCAGATGTGACTTGTGACGGTAGCCATCAGCTCGCCCCCAGTGCGGCAAGTCGGCCAGTGCCGACCTGATTGGTTTGAGCAAGCTGCTCAGGTAGCACCCAACCGGGCTGAATGCTGCTCACCGCGGTGATGAGGTTCCTGACGAGCGTGTGCAGTTGCGGGTCCGCTGTGAAGCCATCACTGGATGCTCCCGGTGCTACCGCGGATGCAGCAGTAGTAACGGTGGTCCTAGCAGTGGCAGCGAGTGAGCCCTGGAACCCACCTGTCACCTGATCAGACAGGTCGGTCATGATCGAACCGAGATTGTTAGGCCCGGTAAGACCCTTCTCGAGGCCCTGGATCATGAAGTCGCCGAAGCCAGCGAACACGGTCGATGGTGAGCGGATACCGAACAGGTTCTTGATGTTCTTGATCACACCACCGAAGAAGCCTTGCATCTGCTTCCACAGCCAATCGCCGGCACCCTTGATGCCCTCCCAGAGTCCACGGATGAGCTGCAACCCAGCATTGCCGATCTGCATCATCGTGGTCGGGTTAGTGAACGCGCCCACAAGACCAGAGATGATCTGCGGCACAGCCTTGATGATCTCCATGATGATCGTCGGAGTCGCTGAAACAAGGGCGATCAAGAGCTTGATGCCAGCCTCAATCAGTTTCGGGATAGCGCCGAGCACGGCGGTGATAATGCCGGTGATGATCTGCGGAATGGCCGTCACGATACCGATGATGATCTGAGGCAGCGCGTCGATTAGAGCCATGAATAACGTGATGCCCGCTTCGATGAGGACGGGTATCGCGTTCACCAAGAAGGTAATGATTCCGACGATGATCTTCGGCAGTGCCGCGATCAACGTGGGAAGCGCTGAAATGATACCGGTGATGAGCCCCGTCAGGAGGGCCAGCCCAGCATCAAGCAGTGCGCTGAGGTTACCCGCGTCGAAGAGTTGGGTGATTGAGTCGACCACTGCTGTGACCACCGCAGGTATCAAGGTCGGCAAAGAATTGGTGACCCCATCGAGCAGAGCGACGATGATGTTGAACCCGGTCTGAATCAACATGGGAAGCTGGCCCAACAGTTCGGCAGCGAAGTTTGCGATGACCGGCACTGCGGAGGTGATCAAATCACCAGCCTTCTCAGCAATTCCGCTGAGGATCGAGGAGATGATCGAAGTGCCTACCTCAAGGAACTTCGGTATCTGAGTGAGCAGGAAGGAAGCCGCCTCGCCGAACACCTCACCGATCGCCGGGGCAGCTTTAGAAAGGTCACCGTCGGCAGCCAAAACTGCGTTGGTGAACTTCCCCAGCAGACCCGTTCCCTGGTCTCCGAGTTCCTGCAGGATCGGCATGAGGGTGAGACCGAGAGCATTCTTTGCTGCGTCTGCGCCTGCGCTGAGGGCGTCAAACGCGTCATCTACGCTGCCCAGCTTTTCGAGCATCGGCCCGGAAAGGACCGATCCCGCGGCTTGAGCCTGAGCCGCAAGGTCAGCTAGGGAACCTGCCGACCCGTCGATCAGCGGATTGAGTTCGGTAGCCGACTTCCCAAGCAACTGCATGGCGAGAACGTCCCGCTCCGCAGGGTTAGAGACCTGACCGAGCGCGGCGATGACGTTGCTGTACACCACTGTCGAGTCGAGGAGGTTTCCGTTTGCGTCAGTCGTCGCAACACCCAGCTCAGCGAATGCGCTAGCGGTGGTCTTGTTGCCATCCTGCGCCGTCCCCATCGCCCGTGTCAGCTTCGTCAGCGACCCGGTGATGGTCTCGAACTCGACGCCCGTGACCTTCGATGCGTACTGGAGCTCCTGGACCGCATCTGTAGATAGGTGAGTCTTCGAGGCAGCGAGCTGGACATTCTCCGCGTACTCACCTGCACTTTTCGTCGCAGATGTTAGCCCTGCTACAGCGCCGATAGCCGCAGTACCCAGAGCGGCGACCCCCACGGCTGCGGCGCTGCCGAGATTCCCCAGAACGTTCGACACTTTGCCGGAGCGGTCCTGAACTTGGTCCAGGCCGTCAAGTGCCTTCTTCGGGTCGACGATCAGGTCGATGGTGATTCCCTTAGCCATGGGTCACCTCCCTTTCGCCGTGCGTGCATGGATTCTGCCGATCTCGACGGCGGCTTCATGGAACGCTTCATGTTCCAAAGTGGTCAGGCTTAACCACGACGACACAGGTTGCTTAGTCGCCGCGCACCAGTAGGCGATCGTTAGGGCATCGTCGTAGGCGGCGGCGAGTCGAAATCCACGACAGCCTGCACACCTTCGACCTTCGAATCTTCGAACAGCGACTCCACACCAGCAGTCGTCAAGGTCATCGCTTTGTCGAAAGCCGGCTGAACAGGTAGGTGCTCCCGCTCACGAAACCATGCGAACGCGAGTGCGTAGTTGGCCATCACGGGATCTTCCTGCGCCACCGCGTTGAATGCCTTGCCAAACTTCTCGGTGATCTCGCGGAACGTCTGCCCAGTGATGCCGGACTTCGCGAACTCTGCTGCTGTAGTCATTTCATGCCTTTCTTTAGATCCCTTTTCGGATGTCGGTCAATCGGTCTAGATAGTCATTGAGGACGCTACGAATTTCTTCTCGCATGACCGGCTCGGAACGGTCGAGGGCATCATCGACCATCTGGGGGCCAGAGGGGACAAGCTGTCGCAGGTACGCTGGGGGAGGGTTGGAACGCCAGTGCCCCCAGGCGGGGTGGTAAAGGAACCCGCCATCGAGGAGTTTTCCAACCTCACGCCATTTGCCTTGCCGGGTGCGGCCCTCTCCGATTACGGAGACACGGGCATTCTTTCCGCCGATGATCTTCGTCTTGTAATCCACAGATTCGGCGAGCTCGGCAGGGTACGATCCAGCACCTCTCAGATCGGCGGTGCCCTGCCGCATCCTGTCGCGGAACGTCTCAGTGATCGAGTCAAACTGCGATTGCATGCGCAGCTTCAACTGCCTACCATCGCGGTCGTGATTCAGGGACTTCGCGAAAAGTTTCAGCTCCTCGGTATTCCACTCAATCCGATCATTAGCCACGGGTGGACTCGCAGAAGAGATTCACTGCAATGCCAAGCATCTGCTGACCCTGCGCTGTTGGGTAGAGCCGGGGCTGGTCCATCTCCGCGAGCGGGTCAAGCCGGAACACGAGTGACTTATCGATAGAGTCTGCGACAAGTTCGGCGAGTGCTTCCGTAGTGGCCTCGGTCGCAGCATTCGTCGACATCCCACCGAGGCAGACGACAACGAGGTTGATTTTCTTCTTGCCGATAGATTGTGCGCGCTGCCTATATGGTGACCCAGCGGCGACCCAACAGATCGGGGGAGTGAACGTTTGGGGAAGGTCTTTCACCGCCCGAATGCCGGTGACCGCGTTAAGCATGGCGGCAAGTTGGGTTCGGGCGTCGGTCAGGTCGCTCATCCCAGGCCGACCCTTGCAGCCCACGGGCGGAGTAGCGAGTACACGCCACCGAGTGGATCTGCGCCCAGACGCTGAGGTATCATCTGGCCGCTGCCATCCGAAAGGATCTGCGTCCCGAACGGTGCCTTGGCACGCGCGAACAGGTCGGTGGCGCACCGCAACACTGCAGAGTCCTCTACCTCAGTAGGCACTGTGGTCTCTACGTCGAGAAGGTTGTCCTCAACAAATTTCTCCACATGGATGACAGCTTCAGCCAAGACCCGTGTAGCGAGATCAGTGTCTGAGCCGTCTGCGCCCGCCTCAGCTAGAACATCGGCTGCGCTGACACTCATCTGACTTCACCCCGCCGAGAAACAACGGCACGCTCAAGCATTGGGGGCCATATCACGTCAGAGACCGGAAGACCGTCTCCCACTGTGTCCAGCCCTGCTGGATCGTGTGCTTTCTGGCCTTCTCTCTGCCGGCTGCCCCCATAGACTCCCGCAGGTCCGCGTCGGCGATCAGTAACTGCATCCTGTCGATCCATTCCGATTCCTTTCTGACGAGAAACCCCGTCACGCCGTCTTCGACGTAATCGAGGTATGGGCCCGCAGCGGAGGCAATAACGGGGATACCTAACGCCCCGTACTCGAGGGCTTTGATGTAGGACTTCGAACGGGTAAAAACGGTGTCCTCAAGAGGAGCCAGACCGATGTCAAAGTCGATGGTCTTGTAGTAATCAATGAGGCGCGTTTCCCACCCGGAGTGCCGGTAACGGTCCTGCGGGATGCGGATGTCGCTGAGGTAGTCGGCACCAATTGTGTGGACCTGCGCGTCTGTGGTTCGGATGATGCGCTGCACCGGGGTGACGATGTAGCGCAGGTCTCGGCGGTGGGAGTCGCCACCGGCCCAACCGATAGTCAGCTTCTTGCGGCGGATGCGGGGGGCATCGCACAAGGGCGCGTCGATCATGTTCGGAACCACAACGACGTTCGGGTTGAAACGCGACATCTGCTCGGCCAGGTGATCGTTCGTCACCGTTACCGTATGTGCAGTGCGCACACACATTTCCATCGCCTTCAAAAACTCTGGTGTGAACGCCTTCACTGCCCGCTTATTGGAGTAGTCGATGTTCCACAGATCATCATCGGTTTCCCAGACGAGCTTGTGCTTCCGCCATAACTTCAACCACTGAGCCTGAAACCCTGGCGACCCAAACCGCTGGGCCACGAACACCGGCCACGACTCGTCAAACTCGTACTCGCGGGAATACTTCATCTCGTGACCGTGCTTGGCGATCTCGTCGAACGGCAAACGGATGCGGTAATACCCACACGCCGAACCATCCTCTACAGCAGCAACTCGCAGCGGTGCCGTGCCCTTTTCCATCTCATGCCCTTCATGCCCATGCCTGATTTCCGAGATCCTGCCCGGGATGAAAGGTGCGGGTGGGGGGCATGATCCCCACCCGCACCGGCTTTTCTAGAGCGTCGACTGCGTCCAACCACCGACGAGCTGCCACTCAACGTCGATCGTCGGAGAGTCAGCGGTCGCTTCACCGCCCTCACCGCCAACCCATTCATCAGACGTTGGTGCAGAGATCGTCGCCGTGACAGCGAACTTCGGACGACCGGCAGCCGACCCCTGGGGGAGGAACATGCCAGTCACAGAGGTGCCGATGTCGGCCACGGTATTCGCGTGGGTCCACACCGAGCCGCTCGTGAAGTTCTGCAGAACCGTCATCTTGAGGGCTTTTGCCCCACCAGACCGATATTCAGAGAACGTCTGCGACGACTTCGCCGACTTCGCCAGAGAACACGAGGTGGTCTCCGCCGAACGGTCCTCACCATCAAGGATGAGGATGTACTGGTTCGGGATACCCCGAACGTCACCAATAGCCATATCGATCCCCCTTAGCCGAGGACGAGGTGCTTGACAGCGTTCGCGTCAAGTACGACCGCGCCGGTACGCACGAGAGCACGGAACGCGACCGCATCCTTTGCGAACGCGACATCGTTCGACCGCTCGAACCGGAGACCGCCAGCGATACGAACTGCCAGCGAGGAGAAGTCACCGTAGTAGACGATCTTCTTACCGGAGTCGGTCGCCGGGGTGCCGACGAACGAGGGAAGGTTCGGGTCGATGTAGGTCGGAGCCGAGTCGATCGTAGGCGGGTTACCCAGAGCGAGCGAAGGCTGCCAGATCGGCTGACCGGTCGAGTCCTTGAGGCTGCGAATCTGCGCGGCCACCGAGTCCGAGAACAGCCATGCACCGTTCGTGCGGTACTCAGGGAGGACCGAGTGGAACAGCTTGATCAGCAGGTCCGAGCCCTGGCCAGCAGTTGCCTGCGCGCCGAAGGTGCCCGAGGCTGACGTGCCAGGGCCAACAGCGCCGGACACTGTATATCCGGCGATGGCGGCAGTAGACGCGACAGCACCAATCAGGCGGCCCAGCTCACGACCGGCAGCGCGGGCAAGGTAACCCTCGATGTCGAACTGGGCATCCTGCATCAGTTCAGACGGGACATAGGTGATGTAACCGCGCTTGATGACCGAGAGGTCTACGGTGTCGATCGTCGCGTCCGATGCGGTGATGTTCGCTCCGGCTGCAGCAGATGCACCAGTGGCATGCACGGTCACACGCGGCATCGGGATGGTGTTACCGTCCGCCGTGTTTATGATCGTTACACCCGACTGCAGGATCTGCGACGAGGCGACTGCATACTCCCAGAGCTGGTTGTAAACACCGGCTGCTGCAACGCCACCCGTGGACGACATATCGCGTCGCTCTGGGTGGCGGTGTGCATCGATGGCCCGCTGCTCCGCACCGGGAACGCGCTCGAGGTCGTACACGTCTCCGTTGCGGGAGTCGCGCGCCCAGGTTCCGAAGGTTCCGACCTCAAGCTCGTTGCGCTGCTGCGAGGTCGGGCGGAAGGATGCGTCAATGTCGCGGGCACGCTGCTCGCCCTCGATCATCGACTTCATGCGCTGGTCGATGCCGTCAACCTCGGCCTGGATAGTGTCGAACTTGGCGAGGGTCTCGCCGTCAATAGAGCGACCCTCGGCATTGGCCGAGGTCGCGATCTGGGTCATCTGCTCTACGAGGCCATTGCGGCGCTCGGCGAGCTGATCGATGAGCTTAGACATAGATGTGACTCCTTTCGGGGGTCCATTGGTATTTGTTGGATTCCCCGGTTGGTGTCGCCACCCGGCGTCAGTCGATCAGCCTGTAGCCGTCACCCCGCGTTTCGCGCGAACCTATCGGCGTACTGATAGACCTTCTAACCGCCCATAAAGGCGGTGGTCTTTACTTCTTCCGCGCCATCGCGCGGGCTACCGCCTCCTGTGCGGAGATCGACGTAGAAACAGGAGGAACAACCTCATCGCTTCGCTTGAACAGCTTGATCAGGTTATTTTCTGCAGCCAACGAACGGATCTCCGCAGGGTCAGCAGAGAACTTCGCGGCCAGCGAGTTGATTGCGGCATCAATAGACCGTGCCGCAACAGACGTGTCACGGTAAGCCGGCGTGTTCACTGGTGCGACATCATAGAGACGACCAGAAATCAAGCTGCGCTGCGGAAATCCCTGATCGGTGACACCCCAGTCTTCCTCCGTCGCGACGAATGCGAACGATGACTGACGCACATCACCCCGCTGCACGAGCTCATACACATCTGAGCGTGCTGCTGGCATATCAACCTCATATGTGAGGCCGATGTCATCGATCCCGAGGCGGAGGGTGCCACCACCAGTAGTACCGAGGAGCATGTTGTCGTCGTGGTTGTAGCGGGCAATGACATCCGGCCAACCATCAGCACGAGCACTGTTGAAGAATCCGGGGGCGATACGCTCGACGAAGCCACCCAAGTTCTGTGAAAGCTTGTTGAACTTCGCGGCATAACCACCGATAGTTCTGTTGTTGGCCTCGGCGCGTGCCTCGACCGTGACGGATGTGAAACGAACTTCTTTCGTCTCGCTCATGGCTGCTCCTTCCGAGCAATGGGGATTTCCTGTTTGGGTGATGGAATGTTGTAGAAATCGCCCCCTGGCACAGGGGCCAGATCGTCATGCGCGCGCGCTTCATTGACGGACAAACGCCCGTCAGCAACCTTCGCTCCGTCTACATCGGTGCGAGTCTTGATATCGGCGCGGACAGTCGCGTCGATATTGAACTTCATGTACACCGAGCCGGCTATCCACCGGTTCACGGCATTCTCAATCCGCACAAGATACGGGCGGAGATTATGGGCACGATTCAACGCCCGCGACTCATCAGTCGAGTACGTCAGCGACTCCGACGCCGACCCACCAACCTCTCGCGGGTCGATCCCATACACGGAAGCAATCGCATTCGCCGACAGTTTCAACGTCTCAATGAACTGCAAATGATTCGGCGGAATGTCAACCGCTTCAAGCTTCCAGTCCTTACCATGCACAAACGGCAGCCCTGTCGCGAACGACGCAGCCGCCTTAGCCTGCACAGCAGCGATCAACTCGGTGGGCATCTCTGAAAGGGCCGTGTTCGTGATGTCAGAAGGCGGAAGACCGCCACCACGACCAACATTCGCATAGTCCTGAGCTGCCAAGCCCGCACGCACCATAGCCGCATAGTGCTCAATCGGCGACAAGCCAAGACGCTTCCCAGGTGGGACAATCCACCGCACCTGTTCCACCGAACGGTAGCCGCGCTGAACCCCATCAACCCACCAAGGGTCAGTCTCAGAATCTCCGATCGAGGACCAAGAACCAGCCCACTGAATCATCGTCGGCCCCGACTGCCCCGAAGCGGTCACACGGCCAATCGCATTTCCGCGGGTAGCTAGCCCATAGGCAATCTGCCCGAACCAAGTGTCCAGCCCGAACTCGCCCTCCACGTTTCGGATCAGTTCGGGCTTCGGCGCGGCAACACGCGCCCCATCCACGTTCCGATAGAAGTCCACCGGAAGCGTAGAAATGTAGTCGACAATATGGCGGATCGATGCGAATACCGGAGTCAGGTGCGTGGCTGAGGTCTGCGAAACTCCAGAGGACGACGACCAACTTGACCACTCACCGGAAGAACGCTGCTCAGTACGGAAGAACAGGCTCATCGCATACCCTTCCTATTCTCATTCCAAGCAGCGAACCCAGCAGCCACAGCAAGCACCAGAAGCGCGGAAGGCCACCAGACAACAACGCAGAATCCGACCATGGCGGCGACGCACAACAACTCGAGGACAACCGTTCTCATTTCACCGCTCATCCGAAAGTCGCCATCCAGTCCTGTACAACAGGGGCAAAAACTGATCCATGGAAAGCCAAAGCAACCGCCTCCAATGACGAGATATCCCCCGATTTGCGGGCAAACACGCGACGATCGCCGATCATGCGCCAATCAGCAGCGACCGTCGCTGCATCCAGGTCGGGGTAAGCTCCGTGCTCGACCTCACCCGAATCCACCGCCTGCACTAGATCAGCAACTGCCTGCACATACCGGTCAGTGCCGATCAGATCCATCCGCACACCAGCACGCTCAATGTCCTGGATAAGGAACGCCGCAGGCCCACCCTTATCGAGCACAACAGTGCGGTCATACTTCAACGCCACCCGAGTAACTTCAGCAACGAACGCTCGCCGCTGCGACACCGGAAGACGAGTCAACAGACCAAGATGCGGCTTGGGGCCAGGGATTACAGCACCAAACGACAACCAAGTACCGTCCGGGTCACAAGCGACCCCCAGGGCCTCGGGTGTTCCCACCCGAACAGGTGCCGACAAGTCCCCCCACTTTGGGAGAACCTTCGACCCACCCGCGTTCAGCAGGAACGGCCACACATTCAGATACTGCGCAGCCCAACCCCGCAAAGGGTCAGGGTCATCCATCTCCGGATCGAGCTCACCCGCCTTAGCGGCCTTGAACTTCTCCGTCACCAACCGCTCACGATCCTCAGACCAGTGAGGTGAAGAAGCACGCCACGTCGCCGGATCAGACTGGTCAGCATCCGGATGCGCACCCCAGAACAACAACAAAGTGTCTTCAGACAGATCACGCAACGCATTCATCAACCGACCACGCATCAGGCTCGAAGCCTTCACATGCGCCGTCGAAGTCATATGCAACTGCGGCCACAAACGCTCAAGCAACGCCGGCTCAATACCGTCAGTGATCACATCCGGCTTGATATCCCAAGCCTCATCGACCTGCCCATAAGACACGTCATAGCCATAAGCCCCATCCGGAGCCCTCAACAGCCAACGATCCGAATCCTCATCATCAGCAACCCGGATCTCCTGACCCCCGGCACGACGCTGAACTATCCACCCCTGCTTCTCAGCCCAAGCCCACGACTTCGCGTGAATCTCCTTGCCAATCATCAGATCCTTGGACACCAGCATCGACAACTGCGTCTCACCAATCAGAGACGAATGAGCCGTACGCCAAACCGCAGACTGCCGCAGACGAACCGACTTACCAACACGACGCGGAGCCGACTCGAGCACATCCCGCCACACCAAAACACCATCAGCATCGTGCTCAAACTGCCGAATGATTGCCAGCTCCTGCCACCACCGAGGCGGCTTCCAAGCCCCAGCGCGACCCCAGCTCAGACCAACCGTCTTCGACCAATCGATCAAATCCTGGCCAAACGAACCAACAGCACGCGGATGCGGGCCCGACATCGCCAAAGGCACCGCAGAATCCTCAGGAACATCCAAAAGATGAGAAGCCCACTCAGAATGAGCACCCAACATCGGATCACCACGAAGGGCCAAAACCTCCGCCAAAGACACGCGAGCACTCGGCTCAGCGGCCATCGGAACCCCCGGGAGAGAAAATGAAAGC
>Ga0314855_100061_pt1 | contig 39014 bp, 65 predicted proteins | sample 2018CB1WmetaG_FD_203636 | JGI IMG/M metagenome (GOLD analysis project Ga0314855, IMG submission 203636) | Cryopeg brine viral communities from Beaufort Sea near Barrow, Alaska, United States - 2018 CB1W | ecosystem: Environmental > Aquatic > Marine > Coastal | place: USA: Alaska | collected... | reverse complement strand
TTTCTGTCGCCGATTGCCCTGCGCCCAGGATGCCCGCCTTGGGCGGCACGATGGCGGCAGAGATGCGGTAAGCGCCAGGCGGCACGACCAGCGCGGAGCGGGCGGCATCGGCCGCCACGCAAGCAGCCTGCAGCGCGGCGGTCACATCGAGCGTCAGCGTGCGCGCCTGCACGTCAGCGACCTGCGCATCGGTCATGAAGTCAAAGGCGCTGGGTGGCTGGCGCTGGAGCCACTTGGCCAGCGTTGACGCGACCGCGCCGGTCGCATTTCGCAGCCAGCCGATCAGCGATGCGCCGTTGGGGCCGGACAGGTCCAGGCGCAGCGCGGCCGGGCTGCTGACGTTGTCCTGCGTCCACTGGATGACGCCCAGCGCGTTTTTCAGGATGAACTTATAGACCACGGACGGGTCCAGCCACAGCACGCACTCGCCGCGCGCATCGAGCGTCACCGGGTTGGTGTTGGCAATGCTCAGGGCTGAGTCCTGCCAGGTGGTCGCGGGCGTGGTGGTGCCGGCAATGTAGGCCGTGAGCGAGCCGCCGACCATCGGCACGCCGTTGGCGGAAAATTGGAATTTCGGGATTGTTGCAATGACACCTTGGGACATAGTTTTTAGTTTCTTTTGGACGAAAAAAAACCACCGAGATTGCTCTGGGTGGCGCGTAAAATGACAAAGCCCTGTAACGTTTGCGGCGTTACAGGGCTTCTAATCAATCAGCGTAAAGGCGCGTCATGACTACAGTGATTCTATCGAAGGCATGCACTAAATGCGGCGAAGCCAAGGAACTTTCCGAATTCAGTAGCGATAAGCAAAAACGCGACGGGCTAGCAAGTCATTGCAAATCATGTCGCAGCGCATCCGCCAAGGCTTATTGCGCAGCCAACTCAGAAAAAGAAAAAGCACGCGGCCGCGTTTTCCGAGCAGCGAATTCCGATTCGGTTAAAGCTCGACAATTGTTATGGGTAGCGGCAAACCCAGAAAAAGTGAAGGCCACCTATGAAAAATGGAGAGACAACAATCCCGCCAAGGTGAAGGCCGGAACTGCCGCATATCGTGCCACCAACAAGGATAAATTGACAGCGCGGCGTATCGCCAACAAAGACAAGATAAATGCGGCCCACACCGTGTGGCGCGCGGCCAATCCAGATGCGGTAAAGGCAATGCAGGCAGCATACTATGCGGCCAATAAAGAGAGGTTTTCAAAATATCAGGCCGACCACAAAGAAAAGATTCAGGCTTACAAGGCTTTGTATTATGCGGAAAACCCTGAGAAATTCCGAATCTACAGCCTGAACCGCAGAGCCAGCAAGAAGGCCACCGGAAAGCTATCAACAGGCTTGGCCAAAAAACTCTATGGATTGCAACAAGGCAAATGCCCATGCTGCAAACAGCCACTAGGCGATGACTACCACCTTGACCACGTCATCCCTTTGGCGCGCGGAGGCGTCAATGCCGACTCCAATATGCAATTGCTAAGGGCAGTTTGTAATATGAACAAATCCGCCAAGGATCCACTTCAGTTTATGCAGAGCAGGGGGTTTTTATTGTGAGTTTTAAGGGTTGCAGGCGTTAGTCAAGGAACCAACTCCCCGCAGGCTTCGCGGCCAGCACGCCAATAAGCCCGTTTTCTTTGGCATGCTGCGCATTGATGCGCGCCGTGAGGTCGGCCATGGCCGCCAACCGGTTTTTACCCTCCGCGCCACCACTCATCAGGATTTGCCCCATCGCGTTGCGCGTGGCCTCCGGCGTCTTGACCCGGTTCCAAGTGTTCGCAATGCCGCGCAGGGCGCCGGGGATGTTGCCGGTCGCAGCACTCGCCACCGCCGTCCCCGCATCGGCCAGTGCTGGCACATCGAGATCACCGGCTGCATACTGGCGCGCTGCCGTTTGTGAGCCGCGCCCCACGGACTCCAGCCCTTTTAGGCGCCCCTCTTTGGCGGCCGTCGCAGCGAACTCACGGAATGAACGCTCATTGCCAAACAGCGCTTTGAGCTTGTCCTGGATGGCCGGGTTCTTCCACATGTCGATGATTTCCGTCCTGCCGCCTTCGGAGCGCCCGACCTTCTCGCGCAGCGCTTCAAACGCGCCGACCTGAAACGCCTTGCGCTCGGACTCTGACAGCTTGCCGGCGATCTGCGCAATGGCCGCCTCGTTTTTGCTGATGGACATTTGTCCAGCCCGTGCCGCATCAATCATGGCCGATGGACCCGAAAAAGCATCCCGCGCTGATTTGTAGAGCGATGCACCCGTCTGCGGGTCCATCGTGGCGGTGTCCATCTCTTTGACCAGGTTGTTTTTGAGCAGCTCGTACTTACCCCCCAGTGGCGTCAGCTTGCCATTGACGGCATCCCACTGCTTGGAGATCAACTGATCCAGGCCCTGCTTGACATGGTCCAGATCACGCATCGACCACTGCTGGCCATTCTGATTCGTGAGGCCATTGCGGGGCGCTGGCGCCGAATTGAGCGTAAAAGGCTGCTGTGCCGCTGTGGACATTTTGCGCCCCAGTGTCACGGCGCCAAGCTCATCGGCGGCCTGCACAATGGATTGAAGCGCTGGCGATGGCGCCACCGATTGCTGGTGAAGTTGCTGATAGATAGGCGCTGCGGCCGTCGAGCGAGCAGTCACCAGATCATCAACAGTCCCCGCCAGGCGCTGCCCGTTGGTGCCTAGCGCCTTGTCTGCCGCGCCAATCAGCCGACCCGCGCGGCCCGATTGCCGGTCGTGGATCAGGGTGTTGGCTGCATCCTTGGTCTTGCCCGGCAGGGTTGCCAGCAGATCAAGGAGTGATTTTGTATTCTGTCCGCCTGCATCAGCCAGTACCGCTTCGTCGCCCAGCTTGGCCAGCCGGTTCGTGGCCTGCTTGACGGGGTTGGACGCGCCCGACTGCACCACCGCGCCGCGCGCATCGCGCACCAGGGCTTCGGCCACCTTTTCCTCAGCAGCCCGGCCGGCACTCTTGGCGCTGACGCGCTGCGCGACATTGCTGCCGACCGCACCTAATACACGGGACACGGGAAGGGCAACAGCGCTCAGGGCTGCACCGCTGGCGCCTCCGATGGCGGTATCTGTTGCCAGCCCGCCCACTGTCTCAGAGGTGGAATTGCCCGCGCCGGATGCCGCGCCATAGGCTGCACCGACCTTCCCGGCATTGAGCACCTGGCCCAGCATGTTCACTGGCTTGGCAATGGCACCCGCAGCAGTCGGTGCCGCGCCCAGCAGCTTGCCGGCCGCGCCCAGCGGCAGGGATGCCACCGTCTGAAATCCAGCGGTCTGCCACGGGTAATCTTCTTTTTCGGCATCCTGTGCGCCGCGTGCAAAGTCACGGTTCGCCACGTAGTTATTGCGGATGTCGGAGAGCTTGCCGCCTGGCTTGATCGAGTCAATCGCACCGCCCACGGCGCCGGCGATCTCGTCACCAAAGCCCATTGTCGGGCCGTTGAGCGTGGACAGCAAGAAGCGCCCCACGCCTTGCCCGCCCGAGTTCTTCATGCCGCGCCCGGCTTGGTAGTCGGCATTGGTGGTGCGCGATTCTTGCCGGCTGGCCGGCTTGGCTGCAGGCGCTGCCGGTGCGGTTTGCCCGACCACCGGATCGTTATCCCACGGGTTGCCCTGCGCCGCATTGGCCGATGGCAGTACGGCGCCCGCCACGGCATTGAGGCCGCGAAGCACGGGATTCGATGCCGTGCCCGCCATGCGCGAAGCCTGCGCCACCTTGTCGGCGTAGCGCGGGTCTTCTGCGTAACCCTTCAGGCCTGCCGTGAACTTGGCCGGGTCGCTGCCGGCGTTTTGCGCGCCAGGGTATTTGCGCTGAATCAGGCTGACGTAATCCTTGGCGAAGTCGTCGGCCGTGGCGTAGGAGCGGTATTTGTCCTTGCTGCCGGTCATGTTGTCGGTCGCGCCGACGCCGGAGCCTGAAAAATCCTTGATGTTGCCCAGGTTGTTCGTGCCGGGGATGATGGATTTCCCCCATCCAGTTTCCAATCCCCACTGACCGATGATGACATTGGGGTCAATCCCCAGCGCCTTGCCTGCGGATTTTGCCGCGCCGCCGTACACCTTCGCGAATTCGGCAGGCGTGGCCGTCTTTCCCCCGACGACGGGGTCATTGTCCCAAGGGTTTGCCATCAGCGTTTCGTCCTCGTTGTTCCGTCCGGTGCAATGTAGGTGGCACCCGATGGCACGGCGGCATAGCCGGCCGCGTCCTTGATGGCGATGGGCTTGCCGGTGGCAGGGCTTGCCGCGTCCTGCTTGCCGCCGCCCACCATGCGCGCCCGTGCAGCCTGCATATCGGCCGTGATGCGCCCCACCGACTCGCGGAAGGCCTGCTCGCCCATCTTGGGGTCCAGCGCGCCGACAGCGGCCGTCAGCTTCTTGCCTTCGGAGTCGGACAACGCACCCATGCCCTTGAGTTGGGCCACCATCGGCAGGAATGCCTGTGACTGAAAGGTGTTCAGCTCAGCCAGGAAGTTTGCCGACTCGGACCCCGGCATGGCCGGAATCATGCCGCGCATGCCGACCGATGGCGCTAGGCCTTTGTGCGCGCCCAGCCGGTCCAGCGTGCCAAGCATGGTGTCAAAGCTGGCGATCTGGCTGGTTTTCGTCAGATTGGCCGTGTCATCCTTGGCTTCGCGCTTGAGTTTGTTTTCCTCGGCCTTGGTGTCGTTGAAGTCGCGCGCGCGGGTGTCGGTCAGGTCCTGGCCGCGCTTGGTGATCGCCTGCCCTGCGGCCTGCGTCTGCGCGCCGAGCACCGCATTGGCGTTCGGCGTGGTGTATTCCATCGCCTTCCACTTCTGCTCTAGTTGCTCCTTCATGGTCATGCCTTCCTGCAGCTTTTGCGCCACAAAGGCCGCATCGAACTGCGCCGGCATGCGCGACACGTCCAGCCCGTGCGACAGGGCAGTTTGCCGCGCCGCGTCGTAGCTGGCCTGGTCCTTGGCGCCGCTCAGCAGTTGCGCGCCGATGGAGAGCTTCTGCACGGCATTGGCGAGCTGGTCCTTTTCGGTCGCGGCCTTCTGCTTGGCTTGCTCAGCCATTTGCCCGGTGTAGGCCAGCGACTGCTTGCCAAAGCCTTGCGAAGCCAGCCCGGTTGCCACATCGGCGCCCGACTTGCCGCCCGCCAGCAACTGCGCCAGCGCGTTTTCGCCTGCAAGCCCGCGCTTGGCCTCGTCCATCTTCATGCCGTTCATCATTTCGGACAGCTTGTTTTGCCGCCCTTGCGAGGCTTCGGCATCGTATTCGGCCACGGACTTCACGCCCCGGCCGGCGAGGTTGTAGATAGAACTGTCAATCGCCATGGGTGCCTTTAGAAGTTCTGACCGAGGTCTTGATTGCCAAACAGCGAGCCCGAGCCGAAGCCACCGCCGCCGCTGATGCCCGCGCCGCCGTAGTTGGTCAGCGAGTTGCCGCCCCAGTTGCCGTTATTCCATGCCGACACGCCGCCATTGAGCGCGTTCTGCCAGATGTTGCCCTGCGACAGGTAGGCAGATCCGCGCGCATTGCCTACACCCTGCTGCGAGGCGCTTATGTTGTTCGCCATGTTGGTGCCGGCTGCGCTGACCTGGTTCGTTGCCTGCTGCCCGGCACCCGACAGCCCGGCGAGCTTGTTGTACTGGCTGTTCTGGTCGGTGTTGAAGCGGTTGTAGGACTCGTTCGCCTTAGTGCTTCCGTAGTCGTTGCCAAACCGCGTCAAGGCCTTGAGCGTGGCGCCACTCAACATCGAGCCGCCTGCAGCCGCCTGGCGGTTGATGCCCTGCGTCCCTTGATCGAGGCCGAATTGCAGGCCGGATTGGTACACCGCATCGCCTGCCAGATCGGATGCGCCAAACTTGCGGGTCAGCGAGCCATAGGCCGGGTCGTTCGCTTGCGCCGCCTGCGCGGCCTGCTGCTCGCCCCACTGCTTGTCAATCGCAGAGGTCAGCCCTGCCTCGTCCACCGTGCCCGCGCCTTGCGTGTAGCCGGTCGGGATGTGAATACCGTTGGCCCAGCCGATGCCGTTTTGGTCGGAGTCGTTCGCGCCATAGGTCGGCGTCATCTGCCCGCCGCCCGTGGTGTACTGGCTGAGCAGGTTGGTCCGCATCTGCTCGCGCGTCTGCGTGCCGCCGCTGGCCGAGCCGCCCAGGCCCATCAGGTACGCCAGGCGGTTGTTCGCCTGCACGCCGGTCTCGCGGAATGGCGCATTGTCGGCGCGGGTCGTGTCGTACTGGTAGCGCTGGGTCGCGTCGGACTGCGCAGCGGCGGCTGATTGCGCGTCGGCTGCATCGCCGGCTGCATCGCTACCCATCAAGCCACCCAGCAGCGACACGCCGCCGCCCAGGATCGAGCCAAAGTCATACAGCACGCCACCGGGGCGGCTGCGTGCAAGATAGCCGCTGGAAATGTATTCGCTGGCGGTGGGGTCAATGTCGCGCATGGTGTAGCCTTTCAGCCCGGTAATAAATGTTGTCGTTGTCGCTGCCCGTGGCGTGAAAGCCCAGCCGGGTTACAAAGCGATGGCCGGCGGCGTTGCCCTGGCGGACTTTGGTGGTCAGGTGGCCAAACTGCGCAAACAGTGGCGCGGTCAGTCGCTCCAGGTCTTGCCGGGTCAGCCAGTGGCCTTGCGCGCTGTCGAGCCGGTGGCAGTGGATCTCGTTGCCCTGCACACAGAAAAAGCCGACCCGCTGGCCTTGCCGATAGACCGGGTGCTCAGTCCAGCCATCGGGCGCGCGCATCAGCTAAGCTCCCGCCCGCAGCCGCGAATCGTCAGGCCGGTGGCGCTGGCCAGCGTGGAAATGAAGCCGCCCGGCTGCAGGTACTGGCCGACCAACTCGGGAAAGGTGTAGGTTTCGCCCGCCGCAATGCTCTTGGCTTGGACGATCAAGTTTTCCGCCGCCGCAGCGCCAGCAGCCGGCACCAGGTTGACCGAAAGCGTCAGGGCGCCGGCTGTGGTGTTGCAGGCGGTGAACTTGTCGAGAATGGTCCGCACGTTGGTCGCGGTGTACTGCGTCGTTTGCGCAGCCTCGGCGGCCTTGGCCTCAAACAGCACTTTGTTGATAACGGTCATGGGGTTGCTTTCAAGTTGTCGATTTCGGTGCGCAGCTGGGCCACGGTTTCACGCAGTTCATGCACTTCGGTGGCCAGCACATCGAGCCGCAGCGCCTCACACACGGGCGCTGCAGACTCGCAGGGCGCGGCCGGTACGGGCAGCGGCAGGGCGCCGAACTCGCCGGCCAGGGCAAAGGCAAACGCCTTGGCCTCCTCGATGCCTGCATCGCTGTACTGCTGCGCGTCCAGCTCGTCAATCGTGGGCGCCAGCACGCCACCGACCCGCACCATCAGGTCGGCCAGCGCGCGCGAGGCCTCGGAGGTCAGCGTGCCGTCGGCATTGACGAAGCGCACACGGGCAGGAAACAGGTTGAGCATGCTCATGATGTGCCCGGCTCGCCTTCGACCACCGCGCCGAGCACGGCAAATTTGCAGGGGTCCGTGAAGCTGAGTTCCCACACACGATTGCGTCCGCTGCCCAGCCGGTTGAACCGTGCGCGCGCGCCGTACTCACCGACCTTGCCGACGCTGGCGCTCTTTTCGTTGCTCCACGTATGGCCGCCGTCGTTCGAGTAGCGCAGCATCAGGCGCGGGTCTTGCCCTTGGCCGGTGGCCGTGCCCACGCCGGCTTCCATGTCCACCTGCAGCGACGAGTAAAACAGGCGGTTTTGCAGCCCTTCGGTGGTCGCCGTGGTGCGGATGCGCTTGATGGCCGCGCCGTCATCGGTGAAGGTGTCCAGATCGAGCGCATAGACCGCGCCGCTCTCATAGTCGCCCACCAGGTGCAGGCCATTGAAAAACACGCTGCAATTGGCCCTCCAGCGGCTCAGAACGCCGGTTTGCGGGTGCATCCATGCGCGTTCATGCCATGCCTGCGTGCTGGCGTCATAGACCCAGGTGGCTTGCGAGGCCGGGAAGGTCAGCACGTAGAAAATGTGGCCTTCTTGCTGATAGGTGAAGGCGAAAGCGTCGCTCAGCGTGTAGCCGGCCAGCGCGTGTTCGAGTGCGTGCGTGCTGATGCGCGTCGGCGTGTAGCCAGCCGCGCGCCACACGATGCCGCTGCCCCGGTCGTCGGCGCCAAGCCAAAAGACGGTGTTGTCAGCCTTGCAGATCGTGCCGGCCGCTGCGCAGCCGTGTTCAATGAAGGTGTTGCCGCTGCGCTGGAATGGAAAATCACTGTTTCCGGTGTTCATCCAGACTTCCGCCGACAGCTCACCGAACAGCCACAGCTCGCGGTGATCCGAGATCAGGCCGACCGTGTTGTCGGGCGAGCCCTCGGCGCTGGCAAAGTCCAGCGCATCCCAGGTCATGCCGTCATAAGGGGTCTGGTTGATCCAGAATGACTGGCTGCCGGGCTGGCCGGTGACGATGAAATAACCATCCTGGTAAGTGCAGCGCTTCACGCCGGCCGGGAAACCTTCGGAGGTGATGGCGCTCAGGGTTGACGTAGCCGTGTCGATGATCCAGCCGCCCACGCCGTCCACGATCAGCACCTGCTGGCCGTTGGAGCACATGCCGACTTCGCCCGTGCTGGTGCCGATGGTGCCGAGCGCGACGATGGCAAAGCCTGCATCCACCCGATAGACGGCATTGCCTGCGACCCACCAGCTGAAGGCGCCCTCTTTCCAGCCGGCGCGCACCGGACCCGTGGGCAAAGTGAACTTGCGCACCGTTCCAGGTGTGCCGTAGAGCGCCACCGGGGCGCGTGGGCTGGCGTTGTCCAGCTCCAGGAAGCAGTTGACACTTTTCTGAGCGTCGGCATTGAGCGAGCGCGCCTGATAAGCTGGACCAACGAATGGCAATTTTGTTTTCAAGTGGGCTCCTGCTCTGTCACGTCGATGGCCGTCAGCAGCGCATCCAGCAGCGAAGCACCCACTGCGAGGCGCATCCAGTCATACGGCTGCCAGCCTACGAACAGGTACAAGTTGCTCAGGAATTGTTCGATCAGCATCACGCAATCCCCAGCACAGACTTGACCGCATTTGCGTACAGTACATGACCCGCCGTCGTCGGGTGCAGCCCATCGGCGAGGCTGGCGGTGGTCATGATGGCCGTGCCATCGACCAGCGTGGCGTAAGCTGTACGGGTGCTGACTGCCGTGGCAATCTGTGCCCGGTAGTCGCCTAGCGTGCTGCCGCTGCCGTTGGCCGTTTCCACGTTGCGCAGCAGCGGTGTCTGCGCGTAGATCAGCGCCGCTGGCAATGCTGTGTGCAGATCGTCAAGCAATGCTGCATATGCCGCCCCATAGGCCGCCGCCGTCCATTTATTCAGCCCATAGTCATTGGTGCCGATGGCCAGCCAGATGCGCACCGGAGCGTAGGCCGCCAACCTGGCGACAAAGGAAGCACGCAGCGGCGCGGTGTTGCAGTCGTCGTACAGCGCACGGTAGCCCCACGCTTCCAGTGAAAATGAGTTGGGTTGGTACGCCGCCCGCACGCGCATAGCCCAGGCGTCGCGTGTCGGGATATCAGCATTTCCGCCGACCCCGATGCTGTCAGCGTAAAGCAAAATTCGGTTTGCAGCAGCTGGTGCAACCGGGGTCATCAACGCATTTGGCGTGATCGAGGTCACGAATGACCCCAGCGGCGCGCCAGCAGGAGCCGACTCCAGGCCATTGACCAGTGAAACGGTCTTGCTGCCGGTCGGCAGTTGTACGGTTCCAACGTTGTCGCCGTTGGCCGTCGATGCGATGCTCTGGTGAAATGCGCCATCCACCCACACGCCCACTTCGCCAATGTTGCTCGTCGGCGTGTAAAGCGCGGTATTGAATCCGACAATGATCTGCGTGGCATCTGTCACAAAATCCGCATGCCCGAATGTTGATGTGCTCAAGTGCGTCGTCTTGTTGACGGCTGGGCCAGAGTCGGAAATTGCAGACGGGAACACAGTCAGCGACGTAAAGCCGATCAGCGCATTTAAGTAATTTTCCATCGCCGCAATCTCTGGCGCAGTGCTTGCCACACCACGGATCAGCGTGTCGTACAAGTGCCCGCCAAAAAAACCTTGTCCTGCGCCAAAAGTCAGAGGGGAGTTTCCAAAATTCCCTGACCCGGAATCGGCGGAGCCTACTGCCGTCAGCGCGGGCGTCGATCCGTTGACGCGGAATGTCGGGGTTTCCGTTGCTGCAGTGGTGCCCGACAAGTCAAGGACCACCGTAGTCAAAAACTTCATTGGCGCAAAAGCATCCGTCTTTCTCCCGCCGAATTCGCCTGTTCCCTTTACGTAGCACAGCAAGCCGCCGTTGAAAGTGCCGAAATCGAAAGAGCCGGGAGTCGATGCGGCGTTGCCGAACACCACAATCGACTGGATTGTCGATGCTATCGTGCCGCCAGCAGCAAATATTGTCACCTTGTTTGTGTTGCTGAAATTGACACTTGCAGCTGCCAGCGTCTGGCCTTGCGAGTTATTAAATTCCAGTCGAGGCGTCCCACGCGCATCCGTCATCAATCGGGGTCGCTGCGCCAGCGTTGCCTGCTCCGCGTACACGCCGCCGCTATAGAGCAAGAGGGCGCTTGCTACGGGTTGCCCGATTGCAGCAGGGATGGTGCGCGCGATGTCCTGCCACATTGTCGTCGCGTACTGCGAGGGCGCGAGCATGGCAGCCTGCTCGCCAGCCAGCATGTCGGCAGGGGTCCAGAGGGGCGCACTGCCGCCCACCCAAGCGCGACCCAACCCCAAGCCGATGCCGATCTGCATGTCAGTACACCGCCACGATGAGAGTGGCCGTGGTCGCGCCCGCACGCACGCGGCGCACGCGCAGCGGCAGGAGCGAGCCCGCAGACACGCCGCTGAACAGCACCGTGTCGCCGTTGCTCATGTCCACCTCGACATTGCCCGCGCCGCCGATCCACAGGCCGCGCGTGAGCTGCGGCAGGTTGACGGTATCGCTGGGCGTGACGGCGCCGGCGAACTCGGCCGAGTTGGGGTGTGGAATGATGCCAGTGGAAGGTGCAGCCATGGGAGTGTCTTTCTAAGTTGGGCTCAGTGGCCGCTGGAGATATTGAATCGGGCGTGATGGATGCCGCTGTCAAGCAGCGGCACGCGCACATTGCTGCGGCGAATGGCGCGCCGGGCGTTGGCCGCCGTGCGGACGACTGCCATTGGCAACTCTTTGATGCCGGGCGCGAGTTCTTCGGCCAGGCTGTACTCGATGGCCTTACGGTAGCCGGGCGCGAGCACGCACTCGTCGGTGACGTTGACGAACTCGTCAAGCTGCGTCATCACGGCCAGGTGAAACTCGGTGTCGGCGCTGGCCTGCGGATGAAAAAACACGGCACCGGCCGGGTCGTAGTACGCATATTCCGGGATGCCCTGCACTGTTTTGTCGGCAAGGTCGGCATAGGTTTCGCGGTCAATCCACTGCACCGGGTAGTCGATGCCGCCGATGCGCGAGAACGAGCCGTTTTCCGTGCGGATCGGGCGCGGCGTGTCAAAGTCCATGCCAGGGCCGACCGTGGCCGATGCGCCCGACACACTAGCCACCACCTCGCCCACCGACACGATGAACAGCGGCTGGGTGTTCCAGCCGTCAAGCATCGAATTGAGCGCCAGACGGCCATACTCGGCATCGTCGGCGCTCAGCGCCTCGCCAGCGGCTTTGAAGCCCAGCAACGCGTAGGCGCGATCAATGAGCACCAGCGCTGTGATGGCGGGCGTGCTGGGCGTGAGAACAATAGCCATTTAGGGCGCCTTTGGTTTTCTAGGGGTCTTGGCTTTTGCTTGAGACTCGCCCACGCTGCAATAACCCGCCTTGCGTGCGCCAGCTTCTTCTTGCGGGTCGAGGACCACGCAAAAGGCAGCATCAGCCGCGCCGCCCAGGTATAGGCACTTCGGGAATTCTTGGAACATGGGGGAATCTCAGGAAAAAGCCCCCGGCCGAAACCGGGAGCGATTGAAGGGCCGGACTTAGTTGCTCAGGATACGAGCAGCCAATTGCGCTCGCAAAGTTTTAAAGCCGTACAAAACATCGACACGACATGGCAGCGAATCGCTGTTGATGTCGTACTGGCGAACGACACGCATCGACAGACCCTCGTACACCTCGCGGGCCGAGAAGTCCACGCCTTCGGGCATGACCAGATCAGCCGTGGCGAAGGTGAAGGCGTCCTTGTGGAATGCCAGCGATGGACGGTACACACCAGAAGCCGCGCCGAGCTTGACCAGTGCCGCGCCGTTGGGCATGCCCGCAGCGGTGACGTTCTGGCGGCCGGTGGTGGTGCTGATGGCGGGCGCGAAGTTCAGCACGCCAGCGCCGCCCACGTAGTCGGCAGTGACCACGAATTGCTGCTGGTTGCCGGTGTCCGCCTTGGTTTCAGGATGAACGCGGTTGCAGCCGACCACGGTGAAGATGTCGCCCTTCTTGAAGGTCGTCGCACCGGCGGCCAGCGTCACGGCGCTGGTGCCGTTGACGGTCACGGCGCCATTGACGGTGTAGCCGGTGACGGCGGCAGCCGTGCCGGTGGCTTGCGAGCCGAGCAGCGTGTTCTCGTAGATGGTGCCGAAGCCAGCGGTGCGGCCGACGATGCCTTCGCGGTACTGCTTGCTGATTTCGGTGCTGTCCTGGAACAAACCCTTGAGGCCATCGACCAGATCCAGATTGTCCTGCGTGTTCAGGATCATGGTGCGGTCGCTGCCGGGGGCCAGGTTGTCCACCAGCAACTTACGAGCGCCAAGTGCCTTGTTCAGCGTGATGGCGGCGCCGATGTTGGGCACGGCGTTGTAAACGTCCAGGGCCATGCCCAGCGCGTCGGATTCCATGCGCGCAGCCAGCACCGACATGGCGGGCTCCAGGATGCGGCTGGAGAAGTCATCCAGCGAGAGGGTCAGCTCGGCGCTGGTGAAGTTGATGCCCACATGCTTCTGGCTGGAGACCGTCAGCGTGGTGCTGGCTTCGGCGGTGTCTTGCTTGACCAGCGTGGCGCCGTCCGAGACAACGTACTCATTGGGCAGGCGCACTTTCAGCGAGTCGCCGATCTTGGCGCCGGACTTGGCGAACGAGTCGTCATACTGGCGGTTGATCGAGCCGATGAAGTTCAGCTTCTGGTGCAGGATTTGCAGGGCTTTGCGCGTGACGGCGGTGGGGGTGAGGATGCTATTTGGCATGAATGGCTTTCAGAAATGAAAAAACCCGCTCAATGGCGGGTCGGGTCGGTGGATTACCGGCTTCGCGCTCGGGCCTGCTCTTTGCGCATCCAGGTGTTGATGTCGTCGTCGTCGCTCGGAAGCGCTGACGTGGACGCCTTGCCACGGACGCCCACAGGGCTGATGGGCTCGGGCGCTTTGCTGGGGGTTGCTTTCGGTTTGCTGGCTAACTCGCCTTCGATGCGGGTCAGCTCGCGCGCGGCCTTGATGGGGGACAAGTTCGCAATATCAGCGGCACGGGCCGGGTTCTTGCCGAGAAAATAGGCCAGTTCGGCGCCTTGCTCGCTGTCGGAAATGAACTCAGCCATCCCGTCATTGATGCGCAGCGCCGGATTGCCCACCACCGTCTGAAAGTCGGGGTAGCGCTCGGCCACCTTCTCGGCTTTGGAGAGGAAACTCTCGTTTCGCTCCTCAGCTTCGCTGGCTTGCCTGCGCTGCTCCAACTTCTCGGCGGCTTTTTTCTCGGCCAGATGATCGATCTGTGCCTGCAAATATGCGTCGTCGTCCATGAATTCGTCACGCTGGGGCGCAATCTCACGGGCTTTGGCTTCGGACTGCTCGCGCAGTTGCTGCTCTACCCGGCGATGAACCCTGCGCTCCTCTTTCAAGAGCCGTTTTTGAACCATGGCATCGACTTCCGCTTGCGTGAAGGTCTTGGCCGGTTCAGCCTGCTTTGTGTCATCCACTTCCCCGCCAGGCGCAGTACCTACCGGTGTGTTCAGCTCGGGATTAACGTCATCCGATAAGACGGGCGCGGTCGAAACCGCATCATTTGCTTGCGTGTCAATGGTCATGTGAAAAAGCCTTTCGGCTCGGCCCCGTCAGGCGCGACGGATAGCGTGTGGCGTTACGCCGGAAATTGTTCGGGCAAAGAAAAAGCGCCATCTGCGGGCGCTTGTTCGGGTTCTGGTTGCTCTTGCATGCCGGGCGGTTCTGCGGCCTCTGGCGGCGCCTCTGGTGGCGCGCTGGGCGCAATGTCAGGCGTTGAGCGGGCCTGCAAGCCGACACTGGCGGCCAACTCCTGTAATGAGGATTGATCGAGGAATGGCAGCACCAGCTTCAGGCGCTCGGTTTCGGCCTTGAAACGGTCCACCTCCCGGCCTTCGCTGGCAATGCGGTTGGCATGCTCGGCTGCATCCTTGTCGGCCTCCAACTTGTCCACTTCATCACCCGCCTTGCCCAGCGCATCGCCCATCTGCTGAATCTGCTGCTGCATCTGGTCCATGGCCTGCTGCATCTGAGGCGGAATCTCGGGCGCGCCTTCGTCCTTGTCGAGGTCGGCCTGCACCTGCGGCAGCAGCGTGAGTTTCAGGCGCTTGGCCATGTCGTCAGCGCCTGGCCAGTCCATGTTCTTGACCAGTAAATCGCCGATGACCTGCCACAGCGCAGGGTTTGCCTGCGTCATTTCGGTCATCGCTTCGACGGCCTCGACCCGGCGCGTGGTGAACGATGGGCCGGTGGTCGTGTGCACGTCATAGGTGCCGATGGACGGGTTGAAGATGCGCTGCATGGCGCCCTGATCGTCCTTGTACTCGGTCAGCGCCTCTTTGTTGTCCGGGTCCAGCGTGGCGTTTTGCTGCTCGTCATCTTCCCCGATGATGCGGGCAATGCGCTTGGTGTCGAGCACCTTCGGAATCATGTCCAGCACGATGCGGCCGATGTGGCGCACGGCCCGCGCCAGGTTGTCCACGTAGTGAAAGGTGGCGGTATCGCCTTCGCGCTGGCGGGCCATGATGGCGCGCCCGCTGGTCTCGTTGGACTTCTGGCCGAGCGATGCATCGTACTGGCCGGTTTCGCTCTTTATGTCGTCCGACGCACCCATGGCGATCTGGTTCAGCCCGGCCTCAACCTGCGTCGGGCTGGTGCGCTGCGGCGAGGGAATCGGGTTGCCGGCCTCGTCCACATGGTTGTAAGGCAGGTAGCTGTGATTGTCGGTGTTGGCCGTCTGCCAAATCTTCTCATAGCCCTCGATGGCTTCAGCCGGTGCGGCCCATGGCGCTTTGGGCGACTGCAGCACGCGCTCGACAATGGCCGACTGCGCGACGTTGTACATGCGCTGGCTGTCCTTGGCGTTGCGCACCAGGCCGAACAGGTAGGTCTTGCCGTCCACTTCCCACTCGTTGCCAATCACGCGGGCGAACGGGATATGCTTCGACGGGAACTCTTTTTCTTCGAGCACCTGCTGGCCGTTGAGCTTGCGCCACATCACCACGCATTTGTGCGTCTTGCGCGTCTTGATGGGTTGCTCGCCCATGTAAACGCCTTCGGGCATCGGCTCGCCCTTGAAGGAAGTCGCACCAGATGCCCATAACAGCAGCGTGGCGGGCTTTTCAATCACCTCGAAGTATTCGACCACGCGAATGTCTTTATCACCGCTGAACCAGCCGTGGCCGATGTCAACGAAGTTCCAGTCAATCGCGTCTGCATCGGGGTATTGCGCCTTGAAGTCGGCCTCCTTCAGCGTTTCCTCAATGAACAGCCACTTGCGATCCGCGCCGGCCGGGTCTTGCGCGTCCGGGTCGTCATAGACCTTGAGCGGGTCTTTGATGCGGCCGATGAAGATGTCCTGGTCAAACGATTCTTCGCTGATGTAGTCGGCCAGCACGCGGATGTAGCCCAGGCCATGCACCACCTGATGCTCTGACGCGGTGTCATAGGCAATATCGGCGTCGGAGTTGGCCTCGATGTGACGCACCAGGCCCATGAGGATTTCAGCGACTTCCGGGTCGGCCTTGTCGTCAGCAGGCCTGAAGCGGATGCTTGGCCGGTTCTGCCGGATGTCGTTCGTCACCTGGCGGATGTGCTGCGGCATCTTGTTGATGGTCAGCATCGGGCGGCCCTGGCGCGCCGTCTGGTCGCCCTTGTCCCACTGCCACGGATCATCGGGCGTGGCGGCGGCAAAGCGAATGTCCTCCTTCATCTTCTCGCGGTTGTGCGAGCTGCGCTCAAGCGACAGCTCAAAGCGCGCTTTCGCAGTGGTCAGGACATCGTCTTTATTCATTAGCTCATCCAGCTTGTGCCGGTCGGTATGGTGTTCAGTGGCTTGCGCGTGCGCACATTGGCGGCGCGCCGGGCGCCTTCCATGGCGTACCGCAGCGCATCCATTACGTGGTTGTCTTTGTCTGCCAGGATGGGTAACACCTTGGATTCGTCCAGCGGGTCGGTCTTGTAGCTGTACAGCGTCAGCTCGTCTATCGTGTGCGTGCAACGGGGATGAACAACGATGTCAAAGCCCTGCAAGAACCCCACGCCCTCCTCGACCGACTTCGGCCCCTTCACGGCGCTGGTGATCTTGGGAAAGCCGTTCTTTCTCAGGTGGCTGATCGTTTCCGGCCTGGCGCTGTCGGCCACCATCGGCCACTTCTCGGCATCGGGCAGGCTCATAAACAGGTCGGGCGTGTCCACAATCTCGCAGCCCACGCGGTACGCTTCGTAAGGGATGTACAGCCTCCTGCCCACAATGTAGGCCTGGACAAGAACCGTAGGGTCCACACTAAAACCCCAATCCGCACCCTGGCGGATCACGGCAGCCGGATCAACCTCGAATTCTTCAATCTTCCAGTTCTTGAATACTCTGCTCGATGTGTTGCTCTGGTACTTGCCCAGCCAGATATGCGCATACTTGTCCGGGTCGCGGCGCTTGTCGTATTCCATTTCTTCCTGCAACTCGGCAGGCAGCCACGGGTTATCGGCATAGTTCGCCTCGACCACAATCGCGCCAGGCGGCGGAATCGGGCCGCGCAGCAGCTGATCCACCGGGTCTGAGGCAAAGCGCGGGTTCCAGCCGAACCACAACTGCGAGCCCGGCGAACGGATCGTCGGGCGCAGCAGGTCAAGGCTTCGCTGGCTGGCCGTCTGCGCTTCTTCAAACCATGCGATCTTGAAGCCCTCCAGCGACTTGATCGAGTCGCTGGTGTGGTCCTGCATGCCTTGGAAGATGATGACCCCGCCGTGCGCACTCTTGATCTGCTCGTTCTGCACTTCAAAGTACGCACCGGCATTCATGCTGCTGATCTTGTTTTCCAGCAGCTTCTTGACGGAAAACTTCAAACTCTTTTGAATCTCGCGCAGGCAAACCGCATCGGTCTTTTCCCGGATGGATTCCTCGATCAGCATCTCAGCGAAGAAATGCGACTTACCCGAACCTCGTCCACCGTAAGCGCCCTTGTAGCGCGCATCGGCCAGCAGCGGCACATAGACACGCGGCGTCTGAATCTGTAGCGCGGTCACTGTTTGGGGTCAACGATGACCCGCTCAATGCGCACGATGGCCTGCAGCGGGTTCTTGTCATCGCCGGCTATCGTCATGGGCAGCACCTTGCCAATCAGCGACAGGAACGCGCCCTGCGTCTTTTCGTTCAGCGCGCAGTCCAGCAGGTAATTGACGCCGCCCGCTTTGTCCAGCGCCTCAAGGATCATCGCCTTCAGTTCGCCGGTTACTTTGTTCGGTACACCCTTGCGGCTTCCGCCCTTGGGTTGCGGCTTCTTGGCAGTTTTCGGCACTGTGCCGGGTTTGATGGTCATGGTCGAGCCTTTCGGCAGCCCTGGATGCGCCCAGGTGCGGAAATAAAAAAGCCCACCGGCATCACTGCGGGCGGGCAAGCCGGGTTCGAGCCGGCAGGAGGTGGTGCCATGCGGGCTATCGACAATTTGGCTCATGGCCGCGTTGTGTGGTCGATGCCGCAGGCGTAAACGAAAAAACCCGCTCGACATTGCTATCGGCGGGTGAAAATGTTTAGGGCGAGTTATGCCCCTACCCAAATTCTGGGGGCAATTGATGAGCTTGTCAAGCATTTATTCATCTTCTTCGACATATTCATCAAATACACGGCTACGAGACATTACCCACGATGTGCTGACCGGATGGGCTGCGTTCTTTTGCTGCGAACTAGCCCAGCTGGATTGCGCTTTTGCCACCCTTGCAACAACAGCGCGCTCCTGCTGGTTCTCCTTTGGCGTGCCAAGCCTGACATTACCCACCGAATAGCCGCCTTCGTCGCGCGTGCGCAACATTCCGAACTGACTAGAACCCCGGCCACGGTCGGCCAGCCTTGACCCCCATATCTCCAGCCACTCCTCATAGGTGAGATCAAACTCAATGCCCCGGCGCTCGGCACCCTTTTTGTGCATGTAGTATTTTCGGTACGTGTCGCTCCACCCTGCAGTGGATGGTTCTGCCGGATTGGCTCCAACGGTCGCGCGCATCAAATCACACCACAGAAAATAAGCCGCTTCATCAGGCGATTCCTGGCCTCCATCAATATCACCGTGCGCTCCTCCGGGTCAGCCGGCAAGCGCGGGCTTGACCACACCGACACGCCTGCATTCAGGTTGCGCGCCTGCAGCTGCAGGATGGTGCGATGGACTGGCTCCATTTCCATCACCTGAAAATTCACGGCTTCGCATGTGGAATTGTGGATCGCGCCATCCACAGCGTCATCATCATCCCGCGTCTTGGCGGGCGCAGCACCCCGGAACATCGGGCTTGAGTTGATGCCGCCTACATGCTGGTAGCCGCTGGCCCAGCGGTGCCACTGCGTTAGCAAATCATTCAGGAGGTTGCGGGTGTCGTCAATCATTGCATCCCCTCAGTTAAGCCCAAACACCAGCCAGCGCAAACACCCGGCTCTGCGCCATCAGGGCAGCGGGCACGATAGACGCAGGATGCGACACAGTGCGCTGCCTGGCCTTTGGGTTGACAGCCTCATCCAGCGCATCGCGGCCCTTGGATGTGATCTGGCGCAGCATGGGCGAATGGCCGGGATTGACGCGGCTCAGCAGGCCGGCATCCTCGTAGCGCTGGCCGTAGGTCTGGGCAATCTTGGTGCTCTTGCCAATGAGCGCGCCGACCTCGCTGTTTTCCATGGCGCCCCGGCTGACGTAGAGCGTGAGGATTTGAATGGCGGTGGCTTGCAGTCTCATGCTGCGCCTTTGATGCCGTGGGCGGCTTCGGCAGCACGGATGAGATTGCAGGCCATCACCACCACATCGCTCTCGCGGTTGACTTCAGCGAGGGCGAGATCAAACAAGGCCTCACTGGTCAGCGGCTGGCGCTCCAGTGGCGCAGATTGAGGGGTGGCGTAGAGCGGCGTTGCATTCTTATCCTTGAACTTCGCCACCTGTTCGCTGGTGGTCACTTCGTAGTTGTCATGCCACTTATTGCCGTCATAGGTGGCCTCCCCCTTGTAGCGCCATGCCACCGGCTCATCAGGCAGAGCCAGGGCGGCGCGTCCAGCAGTAAGCGCCTCCCGCGTTTCCATCGGGTTTTCCTCGTTGTCGGCGCACGATTGCAGCGCGTCAACCAGCATCTGCGCAGCTTCGCGCAAGGTGATTGTTTTAGAATTCGTTTCAGTCATTCGGCAACTCCTGTTTGTTGATTGACCAGATGCCCGCCTGTGTTGAAAGCACTGTGCGGGCATCGCCTTTTGTGCCCTGAATCTTACTCTGTTTAACCATAAATAGCTACCCTTTTTTATAGCGAACTTTGTATAGCTGGCGTGCGCTAGCCCTTGTTTTCATGGGGTAAATTGCGCTATCGTTTTGCTAGCGATTGATAGACCGGCTCGACGCCCGACTGAGCCGCCATCGAGACAAGGAATTCCAGCCAGTCACTGAAAACCTTTTTACCCATCTTGCTTGTGCGCTGCGGCAGCATGACCACCCGACCATCAAACACCGCCATGCGTGTTTCGCCGGCATGGCAGCCGGTCAACACATCTTTCCAGTCGTCGCGCGTCGCATTGACCATCGCGCCATTGATGCAAAGCTGCTTTTGCTGCGAGAAGCCTTCGAGGTACGGCCATTGCGCGGCGTTCTGGTCGAGCGTGCGGGTTGGCTCTGCAATCGTCACGATGTGCCCGTCTGGGCTGCTTAGGCAAGCCTGCGAGGCATGGCGGCGCGCTTGCTCATGGACAAGGCGGAAATATTGCTTGCTCATGCGTCCAGCCCTGCCAACATCGCCCAATTCTTATAAGCCGCTGCGGGCGTCCATGCGGCCCCGATCCGGGTACCGGTCTTGAAGCAGCACCAATAGCCCCGGCTGCTCTTGTAGAGGTGCGGCTTTGTGAGGGATACGGTTCGGGTCATAGTAAGAATCCTCGCGCTTGCATGAAGTCGATTGGGTGCTTGGCGTGCTTCTGCAAGTTGCAGATAGCCCTAAGCAGTTGAATGTTGTCATCCGTGTTTGAGCCGCCCAAAGCAAGCGGATGGATGTGATCTAGGTGGTAGTCATCACCAAGCGGCTGCTTGCAGCATGGGCATTTACCCTTTTGGAGGCTGAACAGCTTTTCTGCTAAGTTGTGCGACAACCTTCCACCCGCATTGCGCTTGCGAGATCTTCGGTTTTGCCCGTTAACACGGAGCGCTTCCGGATTGACTCTCGCCCATGCAATCCATGTTGCCCGCCTCTTTTCCGGATTCTCGGCGCGGTAAGCAGCGCATCTGGCTCTAATCTTGCTGGCGTTGGCTGCTTGGTACGCTTTAATCTTGTCTAAATTCGAAGCGCGGTATGCCCGCACTTTCGCTTTTTGGTACTCGGTGTTTTCGGCATACCAAGAAGCAAGATACGCCTTGATCTTGTTGGTATTTTTTACGTAATAAGCCGCACTGGTGGCTTTTGCTTTTTCGGGGTTTGCTTTGTACCAAGCGGCGGCTCTCGCCTTCGCATCTTCCGGATTTTCCGCATAGGCGGCGGCTCTCTTAACCTTGAAAGAATCAATGTTTGCTGCGTAATACGCGGCGTTTCTTTCCTTCGCTTTGTCTTTATTGGCTGCTCGGTAGGTTGCACTTCTAGCGATTGCCTTCTCAATATTTCTCGCCCGGTATGAGCGATCTTCATCCGCCTTGCAAGCCTTGCAATAGGAATATAGGCCATCAAGATTGCACTTCCTCTTGGGAAATTCGGCTGCAGCCTTTTTGGTGCTGCACTTGGCGCAGGTCTTGAATATAGAATCAGAAATAGCCATGCTGTTGTTCCTCCCGTGAACAATGGATGTGGTTAGAAGCCGGGTCGTGTTTGCTGCACTTCCCGGCTTCGCTATTTTAGCTTGAAATGCCCTGTTTGAGGGGTATTTCCCGTATGTGTTTGCTACATCTTCTATAGCAAACTTACCACTAAATTCAAGCGGCGGGAGCGGATTCACTCCAACCCCTTTGATGCGATTCGCTTTTCCAGCCGTCGCGCCAGCTTGGCAAACACAGCCTTCAGCCGCTGCAAATACGCAATATCAAACTTCGCCAGCTCTTGCCGACCCTCCAGCGCGTCAACCCATGCCGCACCATGCCGCAGCACCAGCGCCTTGCGAAAGTCCAGCGCCCGGCCTCCTTGATAGCGATTGCATGTGACGCATTGCAGCGCGATTTGCGGCGTGAAAAATCTCAGGTGCGGTGCGCTACCAACAGACCGAAAATGCCCGGCGTCCATCGTCCCGCCGACCTTCTGCGCTGGGCGTGCGCCACAGGTGATGCAACCATGCCCGGCCAGCATGTCGCGCAGGCGCACCACCTTGTTCACGACTACCTGGCACTCTTTCAGCCACGTTTGCCGGCTTTTCATGCCCTGGCGCTTGACGGCATCGGCCTTGCGCTCTTTCACAGCCTGAGCTTTGCGCTCCTTGCCGTTTTCCGACAGGGCAAAGGACAGCGCGCAATGCTCGGAGCAGACGATAGCGCCCGGCAGGTCGGGCGTGAACTTGCACCTGCACGCCTGGCAAACGCGGGCCTTGACGGCGAAGAACTGGCCCAGCGTGCTTGCGGGCTTGCGTCGAATTCCGGCTCGAACTAGCGTCATGCTGCACCTCCTACGGCATCAATGCCAGCCTGCACAATGTCGCGCGCTGAGGATTCGGCCCACCAGGTCGGGTAGGCCATACCCATTTCAGCCTTAAACCGCTCGATGCACGCCAGTTGCTTTTTCGTGTACGGCCGCGCAGTTTGCGGGCGGTATGTCGCAGCCTGGCGAATGGCATCCTCCATCGCCGTGCGCGCCACCATCGCCGCTGCCTTGAATCCGGCGTTGTCGGGCTGCACAGCGTATTCCCACTGGGTCACGCCAGCCTTGCGATGCGTCAGGACGAATCCTTGCGGCGGCATGATGATGTAGTCGTAATGCTCGGCTTCACCCATTGGGATGTAACGGCCGTTGGGCTTTCGGCGGTAGAGGGTTTCTTTCATTTCGTCACTCCCTGATGTTTTTTCTCAATCCACAGCGGCGCCAATTCCTGACGCGCTGGTTTGTAGCCCGCTGAGGCCACTACAGCCCCCACAGCAGCCCGCAGGCCTTTGAAGGTGTCGGCGGTACTCTTTCCCGTTTCAAGGCCTTGGACGGCTTCCTGTGCCGCTAGCCACCAGCCGGGCGTCATCGCTTGCCGGGCGTAGTGCTGGGTTGCGCGGGTGAAGGCGTTCATGCAGCCACCAGCTTCTGCACAATCGCCGCCTGCAAGCCCAGCGCATGAACCCGGTCGATCTCGTTCAGACTCAACCAATCCAAATCCGTCAGCCCGTCACGGTGCGGATTACAGGGCAGGCCAGCGGCGCGGCGCTCGGCTGCCAGCGCGTAGAGGGTTTGGAGTTCGTTCATGCCGCCACCCCCAGCGCGTCAGCCAGCGAAAACGGGATGTGCTCGATGTCGCCGGTCAGCTCCAGTGCGCAATTGATCTGCGCCAGCGTGGCGGGCTCGCCGTTGCGCACGCGGTCGAGTAGCAAGAGGGCTTGTTCGTAGCTCATGCGACAAGTCCCATTGCCTGACGCGCCAGCTTCAAGCCGAACACCCCGACGCGATCCCCGGCAGCGTGCGCGGCCAGCTTGCGCCGCGCCCACTCGCGGCCGTCCGTCTTTTCAGGTGCATCCGACAGCTTGGCCAGCACAGCCGCCACGCGCACCGGGTCGGCCTTGGGTGCATCGATGAACACCGTAGCCTCTTGCGGCAGCGTGTTGCACAGCTTGCGAAATTCCAGCACGGTCGGCGGCTTGCCGGCCGGCAGGTTCTGCAATGCCCATGCAATCGACTTGGGGCGGTTTTCGTAGCCGCTGAGTTCGTGGCTCCAGTCGGTCTTGATGTCGCAGATGTTCATGCCCTCCCACCGGCCGGTGAAGTCGCGGCCGTAGATCAGGGTCAGCTTCATGAAAATCTTTTCGGTCCAATTTGCGGGCATGCTCATTTCGTCACTCCGATGGCGGGGATGTTTTGGAAGTAGTCGGTGGCGTTGATGGCGGGCGCCTGGCCGGGTGCTGGGCGTGCCAGCAGCGGAGAGACTTCAGCGACACGCTCGCGCATGGAGCGCTGGTAGGCGGTTTCGGTTTGGGCTACTTGCTTGCCGGCGGTGCGGTCGGCGTACCACTGAGCGTTGAACCCTTGCCAGCCAAATTCACAGCAAGCGGTCACAGCGTCAATCAGGGTCACGCCGGCCTTTTCGGCTTCGCGGGCAATGCCGGCCATCACGGTTTTGGTGATGGGTCCTGCCTTCTTGGCCTTGCGAACTCCAATCCAGTCATTCAAAAGGTCAGCCGGGAGAGGTGGCGCGTAAGCGCTGGGCTTCTTCTCCCCTTCTTTCTCTGTATCTGCTTCTGTCTCTGTATCTGCTTCTTGCGCCGTTACCGTAACGTTACAGGGCCGTTTCATGCGTTCGCGGAAGGCTTTCACCCGCTCCGCGCTGCTGTCGGAAACGAACTGGCGCTTGTCCCATGCGAGAGGCTGAAACTTGTAATCAATCAGTCCGGACTCGACAAGGCGCTTCTTGGCAGACTCAAAAGCCTCGCCATACAAGCCCAAGCGCTTCGACACCACGCGGTCAAGCATGCCGGGCTGGGTGTATTCCTTGTCCACCAGTCCGGAATTCTTCATGCACAGAATGAAAACGTAGTGGCGCTGGTCCTCGAAGGCCAGGAACTCGATCTTTTCATCAAACATGAAATCCGAGTACATGCGGAACCATGGGTTTTTCTTGGCGGTCATGCTGCCACCTCGCCAAACAAGTCCATCAGATCAACGCCAAACACGTTTGCCCATGCACCGGCAGGCCAAGCCTTGACCGTGCCGTAACGCTTGTCCTGCACGTCATTGGCGGGCGTGGCGTGGGTCTTGCACCAGCGGCGAAGCGGCAGCCAGTCGAATTTCTCGCCGGTCGCGTTCTGCACTGCCGTCACGGTGGCGAAGTTGGCGCCGAAGCCGAGTTGCTCTTTCAGGCCGGCGCTTTCCTTGCGTGCGGCGCTGGCCGTAGCCATGGCGGTTGCTTCGCGCTTGCTGCCGATGTGCGCCTTGGTGGCGATGGCGTGGTCGCGCTGTTCGATGGCCAGCAGGCGGCCTTTCTCGGCCTCCATGGCGATGTGCAGAATGTCCATCACGGACAAGGCGGCGGGCGCGGCTTGCTTGGCTTCAAGTTCCTGCCAGCGGTCCACCAGACGGGCCGTGAATGCCGGAGAGAGCTGGGCGACAACGATGAAACTATCCCGCTTCTCAAGCAGATACACGGTTTCAATGACGCCGTTGGCCGACTTTTTCCCGTCCTCAATTTGAGGATAGGAAATTACGCCGCTGTTTGCCAGCTCTGATACGGTGCGCTTCACGTTGTCGTGGCGCTTTTCAACCAATTCCGCAATCTCGCGGCTGGTCATGGTGACAACTTTGGAGTTGTCAGATAAGATCAAAGCATTCATGGAATAAACCCTTTCAAGGTTCAGATCAGCCCGCCGGCCAGCGGGCTTTTTTGTTTCCGGCTGAGAAAGTGCAGCCGGGACACTTGTTAAATGCTTGCCCTTTGCAGCGCGTGCGTCTTTTCCTTGTCCAGCACCCGCTCGGTGTTGATGCCGCAGGGATCGCGGGCGAAGGCTGTGGCGAAGCGGCTGGCGGTGTTGTTGCGAAGCAGGCGGGCCATGCGCTCGGCTGCGCTTAGGTGGCTGCGTGGGAGGTTTCGGGTGCTCATTGCGCGCGCGCCCACTGCTCAAGGGTTTGCATCGGCGGGCGCGACTTGGCGCCAATGCGGAACACGTTGGGCAAGCTGGCGCACATTTCGGCCACGCTGACGGGTGTGTACTTGGGTTCTGGTGGCTTTTGAGCCTGCTTTGTCGTCATGGAATACCTAGTTTTTCGTAACGGAACTGTTACGGGGTTTGCGGTTTGTGAATCAGTAACCGTTTGCGGGTACATGCTGGCAAGATAAAGGCATGAACACCACATTTGTCAAACCTGCTGAAGTCTTGCCTAGTTGGATGGGGTCAACGCCTGTCGGTCTTTGCCAGCGCGGCGGCCAACTTTTCGACAGTGCAGATTCGAGGGGAGGCGCTGATGCCGTAACGAATCTTGTCAACGGTGGCGCGGGGGATGCCAGCAGCATCAGCCAGCAAGACGGATTCTTTCCAGCTCATGCCGACGAGGGCGGCTTTGATGGTCGCGAAGTTCATGGGAGATTTCCTTTAATGGATAGCATAACCTTAAAAGGTTACCTAAGCAACCCACAATCGAACCACATACGGATTAATGAAGGCGTTAGCATTTACGGGATGCAAAGCACCCCCTCTCGTCACGTCCTGGCTGCCAACCTCAATCGGTTGATGGCGAAGAATTACGCGCTCGACAGCAATACAAAGATGGTCAAGCGCTCCAAGCTCGGGATGGGCACCATCGGCCGCGTGCGCAATGCAGAGGTAGATGCCACCATTGACACACTCGACAAGCTGGCCGAATGCTTTGGCGTGCAGCCGTGGCAGCTACTGGCGCCGGCCGAAGTCACCCAGCCGCCACAAGCCGAGTTACCGCTGATTGCTTTTCAGGCGCCACCCATCGCGCATCCAGTGGAATCCGTTCAGCCATCAGGGCGCGGCCTTGAGCTGGGCCTGCTGTTTGACATGCTGACAGGGCGCGACGGCAAGATTGACCAGGCCGAAGTCTTTACGGCTGCGGTAGAGGCAATCTCGCGAACTGTGACCGGGCGACATGCGCCGCCCACCGATACGCCATCAGCGACTGCTCAGGCAAAAACACGGGCCGCCTGACGCCGAACGCAGTGGCCAGCTTGCGCGCCAAAGCCAGGGCCTGCTCGTAGCGGTCTGACGGCACCACCAGCGCCACCGCGTCATGCGGGCAGGCTCGGGCCGTGGCATCCATAAAATCATCGCGATCCGCCATCACAGCGGTATCCAATCGCATGACGATGGCCGGCGCCTCATGCACGGATAAGCATGCCTGCTGGCGCAACACATCAAACCCCTTGCGGGTAAGCACCCCATAAAAAGCGACACTCCCGGCGCCACTTGCGAGTATCTCGCACGCCACCTGGGCAGAGTGGTAACTGAATCGAACCATGTTGCGTGATCTTCCGATGATTTCTTGATGTGGGAATACGCATCAGCCTATATCGTAGTCATTCGCCCAGGTGAATTCAGACAATCCCTGTCATTTGTTACAGGTAGTTATGCAAATAATATTTTGTGGATAGATAACCGTTTGTGGTTGCAAGTCTATCCATTAACGGTTATAGTTAAGCCATGCACCGAAAGATGCAAGGGCCAAGCGGATCGTCGCGACAGCCAGCAGGATTCTTTAAAAACCCGACAGATAGCAAAGCGCTTTTCCACAAGAGCGCTTTGCAAAGCGCATTGCCAGCAAAGCCCGGCCTGAAAAGGGCTTGAGAGGATCCACAGTGCGCTTCACCCAAACCCCGCCGATAGCGGGCTTTTTCATGCCTGCAAACAAGGAGCGACATGCACACCACGATCAAAAGCGGATTGCCCTGCATTGCCAGGGTCACTTACGCATCCCACGGCTTTGCAGCAAAGACCTGCGCCGAGGTGGATGACTGCTTCGAGGGCGAAGCGCCTGAGATTGAGTTTCAGCTTTACACCGTCAGCGGCAAGCGCGCTACGTGGATGCACAAGCTGATGACGGACAGCGACTACGACCGCATTTCACGCAAATTACTGGAGAACCACTGATGAAGACCACCATCCCCCTGGCTGTGCTGATCGAGGCCAACGAGTGCCTGAAGCTGGCCCGCGCTGCAGCCGCGCCCGGCACGTATGTCCGCATCCTAGACTCGCAGTGTCATTTGGAGGCGTACCTGGAAAGTCTGCTGGCCGATCACCGGGTCGAGGTGGCGCAATGAGCAACGAAACCATGCGCTTTGCGCGCCGCCTGAGCGATATCAACCCCTACATGTCCGGCCCGGTGCTGCCCATGCCCACGGCCCGCAGCGGCACGATTCGAGGCTACCTGCTGGCTATTGCCATCGGCGTGATGCTGGCGGCCTTCTATGCCGCAGGGTGGCCGGCATGAGTGCATGCACCCACCGCTGCAACCAAGGCCGGCGCTGTGACTGCGCTGTCATCCAGTTCGCTGCCGAGTCCGAAGGCGTCATGCCCATGGCCACCGGCTGCAGCCTCAAAGCGCCGGCCAAGCCCGTCGAGCCACCACCGCCCGACCGCAAGGACCGCGTGCTGCACCTGGCCGAATGGCTGGCGCTGACCGCCGCGATTCTTTTTACCGCCGCTGCGTCGGCTGGCTTTTTTAACTGAGGCTGACCATGAAAAAAGCACTCTACCGCTTCGAGCTGGGGCGCTGCCTGCGCTCTGGTTTGACGTTGCGCGATGCGCGCCTGGCTGCGCTGGCTTATGCGCGTGAATCCGCACCATTCTGATTTCAAAAGGTAAGCCAGCACCTGTAACGCTGGCATTTCAAAAAAAGGTATTTCATCATGGCATTTGTAGCAAAAGACTCTGGCGGCGGCGACTTCAAAAAGGTTCCGCCCGGCGCCTACATTGGCCGTTGCTTCTCACTGATCGACCTGGGCACGCAATTGACCAGCGGCCAGTATGGCGAGAAGCTGCAGCACAAAATCCGCATCGGCTGGGAGTTGTTCGGGGAGGACGAAGCGGGGCAGCCATTGACCGTCATGATTGACGGCCGCGAAATGCCGCTGACCATCAGCAAGAGCTACACCATGAGCCTGCACGAAAAGGCCAGCCTGCGTAAAGACCTGGCGGCATGGCGCGGCAAAGACTTCACGGAAGCAGAAGCCAAGGGCTTCGACGTGTCCAAGTTGGTCGGCGCGTACTGCATGGTGAATGCCGTGAACAGCGACACCAACGGCAAGACCTACACCAATGTTGCCGGACTCACGCCGCTGCCCGGCGCGCTGCGCAACGTCAAGCCGGCCGGTGTGCATGAGCCGGTGATGTTTGACCTGGATGCGCCTGACATGGCGGTGTTTGCCACGTTCCACGAAAAGCTGCAAGACGCTATCAAGCGCAGCCCGGAGTGGGCCAAGCATGGCCGGCACGACTTGCAGGCATCGCCGCAGGCCGCAGGGTTTGACGACATGCCTGCATTTGATCCGATGGACAGTGAAATTCCATTCTGATCCGACGCCAGCCCAGCAACCTCAAGCCCGCCTAACCAGCGGGTTTTTCATGGAAGAATGAAATGACCGCCTTATTTGTCATCGCCAACCAGTACCTCCAGCTTGCAGAAAAGCTCGACATGATGGACCTGGACACGCAGACCATCATCGACACCATCGACGCCAGCGGCATTCAGGACGAGTTCAGCCTCAAGGCGCAAGGCATCCTGCACATCGCCAGCGAAGCCGAAAAGTACACGCCGCTGATTGATATGGAAATCGAGCGCCTGCAAGCCCTCAAGGCCAGTCGCGCCAAGCTGGCGCAGGGCTTGCGCGATTACCTGCTGACCAACATGGAGCGCAGCGGGATTCAGAAAATCACCTGCCCGCTGTTCTCGCTGAGCATCCGAAACAACCCGCCAGCCGTCGAGGTGACGGACTCGGCCGCCCTGCCGCCCGCCTACTGGCGCACGCCAGAGCCCAAGCCACCCGTGGCAGCGCCCGATAAGGCTGCCATCAAGGCCGCGCTGCAGGCTGGCACCGATGTTCCCGGCGCCCGCATGGTGCAGGGCGTGAAGTTGGTCATCAAATGAAAGCCGCCGTGAAGCCCAGAACCAAAGAAAAAGGCGATGCCGTCCGCGCTGCCATCCTGACGCAAGCCGCCACGCCGGCAGGCTTCGCCATCACTGGCCACAACAGCGCGCAATACCACTGCAATGTGCTGATAGCGGCCGGCCTGCTGCACCGCGCCTGGGTCAACATGCTGCATGTGCGGTATTTCACGACCGCCAAGGCTGCAGCGCAGTATCTGGCGGATAACCCCTGGAAGTCGTCGCGACCCGAGCGTGACCGCACCGCGGCTGGCAAGGTGACGGCTGCCAAGGTCGCAGCACACAAGATCGTCACGCGCACGGCCAAGCAGCAAATGCAGGCGGTCGAGCGTAAGGCCTACACACCGCCTGCGCCGCGCAAGGATGCGGTGGCGGTTTACCCTGAGCACTACCGAAAGACGAGCCGAATGATGCCGCCCGGTCGGTATGAGGCGAGCGTGCCATTTGTCCGCATCGGGCAGGCTGGCTTTTCCATGTCAATTTAAGGAGTCAGCATGAAAACAAACACATTGAACCATGCCATAGCCGAGGCGCGGCGCTTCATTGTTGCGGCACAGCAAACCCGCCCGGCAATGTATGACGGAAAAAAATACGACTGGCAAGAGGCTGGCCATCACGTCGCAGCCGTGAAGCGCGCCAGCATGGACCTGTCCCGCGTGCTGGCTGAATTGAGGGCCGGCAAGTGACCCGCAAGACCACCGCCCACGGGCGAAAGCTGGCGCGCACGGGCGGCATACGCAACGGTGCCGAATGGATCAACGCCATTTCCCGCTGCCAACCCTATACCAATGAATTGATCCCCGGCGCCATCGGCACCACAGCAGCCGATGCCGAACAGTCGATTGCCCGCGTGGCCGATGCCTACCACGCGCTAAAAGCCAACCAGACTCCGCCCAACGATGCGCGCGACTTCAACCTGCTGGCGCATGCGCTGGGCATTTCGGAGATGCGCGCCGAGGCCGATGGCGGCCGGGCCGCACTGGACCTGCTGCCGACGATTGCAGCGGGCAACGCCGCACTTGGAAAAATCCGCACGCGGCGCGAGAAGTGGGGCAAGTGGGAAATGCTGCCCGCCGAAAGCGAGGTTATTTTTGATGCACTGGCCGGGTATGAAAACATCCTGGTCGGCAGCAGCCCGGCGCAAATGAGTCTGGCCATTGACAGGCGTCTGTCGTGGCTTCGCTTGCAGGCCGATGACCGGCTGGCAGCGGTTGGATAACAAACAGCCCGTTTGCGCAATGTAGGCGAGCACTAACAGCTATTAATTTAGGAGTAAATATGAGCAACGTGAAATTAGTATGGGCCACGCCCGATGCGGACAAGCAACTGGCCTATATCGCCCGTGTGAGCGCGCCGGCCAATCAGGCCAGCGAATCCATCGAGGGCTTGCTGCGCTACATGATGCGCGAGGGGCATGTCTCGCCGTTCGACATGGCCAATGCCTGCATCGAGGTCAACACCCCTCGCGACATCGGGCGCCAGGCGCTGCGCCATTCGAGCATCAAGCCACAAGAATTTAGCCAGCGCTATGCCGATGTGTCCACGCTGGGCGAGTTTGTCACGCGGGAATTTCGACTCCAAGACCAAAACAACCGCCAGGCCAGCATTGACGTGCCGGCCGATGATCCACGGGCCGCCGAGTGGCAGCGGCGTCAGCGGCGTCTGGTGGACCAAGTGCGCGAGGATTACGAGTGGTGCCTGTCGGTCGGTGGCGCCAAGGAGTGTGCCCGTGTGGTGCTGCCCGAGGGACTGACGCCGAGCCGGCTCTATTTCAACGGCACGTTGCGCAGTTGGGTGCACTACCTGCAGTCTCGCCTTCACATCAGCACGCAGAAAGAACACCGGCTGATTGCCGAGCAGGTGCTGGCCGTGCTGCGGGGCGTAGCGCCGGTGACGATGTCGGCGTTTTTCCCAGCCTGACCTTCTCTGATGGCCATTATGTTTACTACCAAAACGAGAGCAACACCATGACGACCGAATTAACCGCCGCGCAGATTGTCATCGCCTCCAACGTCACCGACGAAGACATCGTTGTCGCCTTCACCAACACCAACTTCGGGCGCGACGACCACCGCCAGTTGTTAGAGGCGAGTGTGCTCAAAAAGCTGGTGGGCTACCACTGCGGCCACACCATCACCACCATCATGAAGGAACTCGGACTGATCGGCTCGACCAGCGTCCCAACGAAAAAAGGCAAGAAGTTCGTGGCCCATGCCTACGGCAACCTGATGCGCCACAGCGGCTGACCCTCGATAACGCCCCTTTATCGTGGGTAAATACTAAAAATGATAGCAAACAACCAAGGACTGATGACCATGACCGTCAAAGAACTCATTGCCGCGCTACAGGCGCTCGATGCCGCAGGCCACGGGCGCTGCGATGTGCAGGTGCTCCAGTACAACGGCGGCGACGATGTGCCCGCCAACGTGTGCCCGGTGGCGCCCCGGCGCGAAGGCGAGCCGGTGATGCTCGACACGTTTTTCGCATAGGAACTGATATGGGACAAGCCAAACTGCGCGGCAGCTTTGCCGAGCGAAAACAAGCGGCCATCGAGCGCAATGCGGCAGACGATGCGGCCCAGCGCAAGCGCGTGGCCGAGGAACGCTTTGCGCTGAACGAGTGGCGGCGGGAGAACCCGGTGCAAGCCGCCGTCGAAAAGCAAGAGCGCCAGGAGATGCATGCGTTCATTGCAATGGCCGCTGGCATTGGGTTGTCGGCGGGCTACTACCCCCGGTAAGCGAAATTTATCGCGGTTGAAAAGCCGCAACTTAGGAATCAGAATGCAAAAAGAATTGACAGCGGCCCTGGACCGCTTCGAGCGGCGCGAGCGCTCGCACTTGCAGGCATACATCGCGGCGGCGCTGGTGGCTGAACTGCGCGAAGCCATCGCCGCGCACGAAGCGGCCCAGCCCGACAAGGACGCCGAGATTGCCGCGCTGAAGGCTGCCCAGTGGGACGAGCCACGCATTCACAAGTTAGCCGCCGATATGGCGCTGGCCGTTGCCAAGAACGCCAGCACGGCCCCGCAACTGTGCTTTCCCGACATCTACTTGTCGCTCAAGCGGGAGCTGCTGGCGTGATCGTGCAATACCTGCCCTGGTTGCTGTCAGCCATCACCCTCTGGATGACGCTGCTGGCGGGCAACCTGCACCGCAGCGCATGGCTGGTCGGGCTGGTCAATCAGGCGCTGTGGCTGGTGTGGATCGTGGCGTCCAGCACCTGGGGACTGATTCCGCTGAACATCGCCTTGTGGGTGGTGTACTGGCGCAACCACCGCAAATGGCAGGCTTCAACCAAGACACTACCCTAAGATAATTGAACGTATCAAAGGGCCAAATCCATCGGTCAAATTCACCAACCCGCCACCGTGCGGGCTTTTTCACCCCCGAAAGCACCCATGAAAACAAACCTTGAAGTGGCGAGAGAGTCGGGTGCAACCGACCAGATCGACGCCGAAACCGGCCGCGAGTCGGTCGCCTTCACGCGCATCCAGCTGCGTGTTTTTGCCGAGCGCATTCAATACCTGGAGCGCGAGCGCTGCGCCTTGATTGTTGATAAAAACACGGCCGCCAAGCGGCAGACGGCTGCGCTGGTCAGCAAGACGCCGATCAAGCCGAGCGCGCTGGCCGAGAAAATCCGCAGGGCTGCACCATGAAGCCCGGCAGCCTACCCCTCGCCGAGCCACGCTGCAAAGGCCATCAGGAATGGTTTGCCGCCGTTCCCCTGCCCTGCTGCGCGACGTGCCTGCGACGGACGGCGCCGGGTGGGCCTAGGCAGGCCATCATGCGGCCGCCTGCGCTGGTTGAGGGGGTTTGTCCTGAGCGGAAATGATTTCTGATTACAAACTGGCAATTGTTGATTACACTGTTTTTCATGGACAAAACAGACGACCCAAAACGCAAGCCCGGCAGGCCAAAGGCCAAGGAAACTATCCCGATCTGCGTCAGGATTCCCGCCGAGCTTCACCCGATCTACCTCAAGCGCGGCGGCGCGAAGTGGCTGCGGGATTTAATGGTCACATTCCTTGTGCGGAAATGATCCCTCCTGATAGACGGCTGTTTTGACTTATCCACAGCCGGGGAAGTTCTTTACTCCCGGTGAACGCAAGTTGCCCACCCCATGCCAGCAAGGGCTAAAGCCGCAGGCATGGACAACTTGCCCCTTGCGTGGCTTGTCTTTATAAGAAGCAATGGGCCGCAAACCCGCATGGATGCTGGAGCGTGCGGACAGTTTCTGTCGTCTAGCGGCCAACTCCTGACGATTAGCGGCCAAACCTTGCTTGTAATTTGGCCGTAAAAGGACAAAATACCTATTGCAATTGGCATTGCCCGGACGTAAAATTGGCACTCTGCAACCAAGCGAAGGGGTAAAAATGGCCGATAGCGGACACGTTGAAGCATTCGGGGAGCGTAACGGACTCCCTTTTTACAAGAGCAATCCATCCATCCCGGCAAGCGGGCAGGTGGCGACGCGCACCAGGACAACGCAGATTGCCAAAGGCGGCAAGGCGGTCGTAGTCAACGCCACCGGGCAGGTGTTAGGTAAGGCATCCATCGCCTTCATGCAGAGCGAAGAAGTTGACCAGTCGCGATTCGTCAAGCTCTACATGGACGGCCTGCGCCAGATCGCAGGGCTCAGCAAGGCCGGCATTGCCGTTTGCGAGCTGGTCTATGAGCAGATGCAGGAGAAGGCCAACAACGACCACATCATCCTCACCTATGCGCTGGCAAAGGAGTTTGAGATCTCAGAGCGCACCTATCGCCGGGGCGTGCGCGACTTGCTGGAGAAAGAGGTGATCTTTGCCAGCCCGGCAGAAGGCATGTTCTTTTTGAACATCCAATACATGTTCAACGGGAACAGGCTGCATTTCGTGAAGTCGTACCACTTGGCGAAGGCGGCCGGACGGGCGAAAGAGATTGACTTTGAAGGGGGTGATCTGTGAGATCAAAGTTAAAAACCCACGAACTTCTGAGGCTGACAAACCAACTTGTCGCACTTTCAGGCGGTCATAAGTTTGGATGCAGCCCATACGATGTGGCGCGACCAAAGGCGGAGGAGGCGCTTGGATTGACTGCGACCGAAGGCGAGTCGAAGGCGTTCCTGCGGAAAAACTATGACCAGTTGCGCGCATGGATGGATGAAAATTACCCAGGATGCCCGACAAAGCAACGGCAGATTGGCAGAGTTGCCTCTGCCGTTCCGCCGCCCGCCAGTAGCGCAAAGATCAAGGTCGAGGTAGTAGCGCCACCAAAAGCGAAGAAGCCAAAGCCACCAAAGAAAACCACGCTTGGCGCGGTCATTTCTTACATCAAGCGGGCAGACGTTGATCCGCAATCCGACGCCTTCCTGTCGTCATTTGCATGGCGCGCCACCCGCATGATGGCATTGAAAAAGCATGGCGCAATCTGCCAGTGTTGCGGCGCCAGCGCAAAGACTGGAGCCGTCATCCATGTTGACCACATCAAGCCACGCCAAGAGCGGCCAGACCTTGCGCTTGACGTTGATAACCTGCAAGTCCTTTGCCATGAGTGCAACGGAGGTAAGGGCAACTGGGACCAGACTGATTGGCGGTTTATCCCGGCAGGCCGTGCGGCAGAGTTGCTGCATTGATCCCTGCCTTTCTCTATCCGGTATTGGCTAACGCAGAACTGACCCACGGTGTTTGACTTCACCACAACAAAGGCAAATATGAGCGACAAACCAACATTCACATTCACGGCGGCCGAGCTGGATTCCTACAACGCCGCCATCATCGCCGCGCATGAGGCAGCAAAGCCAGGCTGGGTCAGCATTGCCGAGCGACTGCCGAAAAAGTATGAGGAAGTGATGGTATGGCCGCAGCCAACCGGCTACTGCATGACGGGCGAACTAGGGGGTTCGGGCTGGACATACGGGGAATACGAAACGGGGTGGGGTCACGTTGACTCAATGATGAGCGACCCGACCCACTGGATGCCGCTGCCACCACCACCAGACGCCTAACCCCCACACCGGGCCGCACCATGTAGCCCGGCTCAATAGCCGCAACCACAAAGGATTGACATGAGCAATGAATTGACTGACGAGCGAATCAAGGAACTGTTTGTGCAAATGCACGCGGCGGGCGACAGTTGGCCGCAGTTCGCCCGCGCCGTCATCAAAGCCGACAGCGAACAGCGCCGAACGGGGCAGACGCCCGTGGAAGTTCAGTACCGCATGGCCCCTGTCTGGATCGACGCCGCCACCCGTTGGGATGGTGTTGTCTGGGAGAAATGCTCGCCGAAAGCAGCGGCCGACTACGAGCGCGCTGGCGTTGTCAACGACTGGGAATATCAGGTGCGCAGGCTCTACACCGAGCCCTAGGCATGGCGCGACTGTGAAGCGGTAAACGGCATCAAATAGAAATTTGTTGAAATAGTTGCGTTATCGGAGAATAGTGATATACTTCATTCATCAAACAACGCAACTAGGACAGCAAAATGCACGCAAACAAACAAGCTCTTGGCCGCAATCACTACACCGCTGACAGCGCCAGCATGACGGACTTCGGAGATTGCTGCCGCGTTAACCTTCGCTGGGCGGATGGCGCCGAGGTCTATACCATCCATGACACCAAAGAGCAGGCAATCACCTATTTGACCCAGCACGGTTTTTCCAAATGAGAGGCGGCGCCCGAGAGGGCACTGGCGGCGCCATGCCGGGCGCCGGCCGCAAGCCCAATGCAATCCCCACCGAGCCGCGTTTGGTGCGCCTGACAGACGATCAGCACGCGATGTTCAAAGCCCTTGGCGGCTCCCCCTGGCTGCAAGGGCTGCTGAACCTGGAGATTCAGCAGCTCAGCGCGGCCAAGCCAGCACCAGCCGCCGATGCTTGTCCCGGCACTCCTGATAAGCCCTGACCGTCCCAATGGCCCAAGTCAGCACAGCGCCCCCGGTGCCGTCGCTCAGATCATCAAGGGCTGGGCATGGCGCTGCCAGGTTCGCCGGGATGGCCAGGCGCTCTGATGGTTGCGTTGAGTATGCGCAACCCGTCGCCATCCATACGCAAGCCATCGCGGTACACAGGCCGATCAATGATCTTCTCCACCTCTCGTGTGATGGTGCGATATTTGATTTCCCTCTTGGCTTTGTCATTCTCGAATCCTTCGCTGGCCACTTGTGCGGCCTTTCGGTCATTGCGGGCGCGCTCGGCCTGCGCTTCGATGCGCTGCGCGTCTTTCGCGGCATAACGCCAGGACTGCACTTGCCATGCGCCAGCGCCCGCCACAGAGGCCGCCAGTAGCGCGACAGCGGTATAGGTGGCGAGCGGGCTCATTCGCCAACAAACAAACGCCGTTCAGCGGCCCGCCTGCGCACCAGGCCCGGCAAAACCCGACCCCCGCCCTGATTCCAGCGGCCAAACTCGCCAGCAGCGCCGGCCATGTCGCGTGCATTGAGCTTGCGCAGGAGCGTGCTGGTGCGCAGGTTCTGCACGCCGCAGTTGTACGCAAAATCAACCAGCGCATCAAACTGCGCCTGTTTGAGCGGTACAGTCACATAGCGGTTTACCGCATCCTCGTACTGCGTGAGCGTGGCCAGCATGATCGACTCGGCCTGCATCTGCGTGATGGCCGGATCATCGAACTGCACCGCCGCGCCATTGGCGTAACGGGTGCTTCCGTAGCCGATCGTCGGAATTCCGGCTGGACAGCGGTATGGCGCCGATCGAAAACCCTCAAACGTCTTGATGAGCGTCAGGCAGTCGTTTGATACTTTCATCACACATCCCTTTGTTTGACAGGGCGCAGCAGCACGACGGCGACCAGGCACGCCAGGCGGATGCCCGACTTGTAGCCGCCATCGAGCCACATCAGCCCGTCCGTGTTGTCGGCCACCACCTGCAGCACTTCGGGCAGGGCGATGCCCAGCGCAGCGAATCGCATACTCCAGGCACGCCAGAGCGAACGCCAGTTAGGTACGAGTCTCATGGCGCATCCTTCTTGGGTTTTGGCATGCCGCGCAGCAGCCAGGACAGCAGGGCGAGGCCGATCATTTCAGGCCTTTCGTGTTGTTGCGCATGGCGTCATTCACCCGCGTCATGTCCGATTCAATCGTCCCGACGCGGAATTTCAGCAGCGCCATCTCGGAGGTAAGCACGGAAACGGAGGTGTTGCCGCTCTTGACGGTGACCTGTAGTTCCCGGACGGCATCGGTGAGGGACTGGACGCTGAAATACAAACTTGCAAACAAGACGAAGCCCGCGCCCGCTGCGGAGATGATTCCCCATAACGGAAGGTTCAAGTCGAACCTCACTTGCGCGACTGGCGAAGTGGGTAGAGGCTGTGGTGGTGTTGGCGTCATGTTGGCGTGCGCGCAGTGGCGGTGAGTTGCGTGATGGAGTCGCGCCGGAGTTGTTCGCTCATGGATGCTTTCGTGGGGGGTCTTTCTTGTGGGTGAATCGCTTAAACCTTGAACACCATGGCCTTGACGGTGCCGGTCAGCGTGTTGGAGGTGCCCGAGTCGCTTTTCAGAACGACCCGCACATTGCCGGCTGAATAAACAAACCCGGTCAGGGTGAATTGGTCCGATGTGAGTCCGGTGTGCGAGACTGCGACCGGATCACCTACCGCTGCACCAGAGACGGTCAGCGTTGTTGCCATGTTCGCGCCGGCTGCGATGGTCGGACTCCACACGGCCGAGCCATACAGCGCAGTCGTCACATGCAGCGAAGGCGTTGCGATGTCGTTGTTGCTGACGGCCCAATTCCCCCGGCTGGTGAGCGACAGGGTGAGCGACCCGATCTGGTTGTTGCTGATCTCGCCATAGGCCGCGCCGTTGCCGGCGTCGCTGAGCGTGATCGTGCCGAGCGTGCTGTTGTTCGCTACAAGCCGGTTACCGCGAATGACGGCGCGCGCCTGCGATTGCAGGTCCATCGTCTGCCCGCTTGCCACGGCCGGGCTGATAACGCAGTTTTCAATGGACAGGTCGCCCCCCTGTGACCGGGCGCGGATGGCGTTCAGGAACGAGCCGGCCACGCCGCGAATGCGCAGGCTTTTGACCACCATCCCGGTGACGGGACTCACGTTGTTGCCAATGTCCAGGCCGAACGACGCGCCGGGCGTGCCGGGCATGTTCAGCGCGTTGATCTCCACATCATCCAAAATTGTGCCGTTGGCTGCATCCACGTCATAGACTTCGCGCAAAATGCCGGTCCATGCCAGTGTGCCCGCCGATGCCGGAGCTGGTGCGATGATGCCGCCGCGCATGGTGCAGGGCGCATTGAGGCGCGCACCGATGGCGAAGGTTTCCACATCGGTGTCGTAAAAGCCCACCATCAGGCCGGCGTCGTGGTTGATGCCGCGCGTGTAGCGGATAAAGCTGCAGTCGTGCGTCGTGATGTGCTCGGGCGTCATGGTGCCGGCGCTGTAGACGGCGGCAGCCGTACTAAATCCGTAGCGCGGCAGCACTGTCGGTGCGCTGTCGCCAAAAGCCGAGATGTTGCGAAAGGTCGATTGCACCACCGAGCCGATAAGTTGCACCACACAGCCAACATCGGTGCAGATGATGTTCTCGACGTTGACCTCGAAGCAGTCCTTCAGGGAAAACCCACCGCCGAACCTGCCGCTGTTGCCGATGGCGATGTCCCGGATGGTGATGCCGCTGTTGTAGACCGGCGCGGCGCTCGCCGCCACCCCCGGCGCCGAGAATGCATAAAGCCCGTCGCAGCTGTTGCCCATCGAGCGGATGCCGAGCTTTTCAATGGTGCATGCTGCCCGGCTCAAGCCCATGGCTGCAGGGAACACGAACGCCGAGCAGCCGTTGCAGACGATTTCTGTCGCCGATTGCCCTGCGCCCAGGATGCCCGCCTTGGGCGGCACGATGGCGGCAGAGATGCGGTAAGCGCCAGGCGGCACGACCAGCGCGGAGCGGGCGGCATCGGCCGCCACGCAAGCAGC
>Ga0314855_100060_pt1 | contig 39459 bp, 72 predicted proteins | sample 2018CB1WmetaG_FD_203636 | JGI IMG/M metagenome (GOLD analysis project Ga0314855, IMG submission 203636) | Cryopeg brine viral communities from Beaufort Sea near Barrow, Alaska, United States - 2018 CB1W | ecosystem: Environmental > Aquatic > Marine > Coastal | place: USA: Alaska | collected... | reverse complement strand
GCTTGGTGCGGAATGTGGCTGAAGGACAAGAACGGTAAGCCGTGGGCGTTTACGCCTGAGCAGACTCGTTTCATTCTTTGGTATTTCTCGGTTGACGACAATGGTTCGTTTACTTTCCATTCGGCGGTTTTGCAGCGCCTTAAGGGGTGGGGTAAAGACCCGATGGCTGCGTGTTTGTCGATGGCGGCGATGTTTGCTGATGTCACTTTTGATCATTGGGATGACGATCGTCCTGTTGGTCGGGAGCAGCCGAATGCTTGGGTGCAGATTGTGGCTGTGTCGTTGATTCAGACGCAGAACACGATGAAGTTGTTTCCTTCGCTTATTTCTGCTGAAGCACGTAAGCGTTACGGCATTCAGATTGGTAAGCGCAACGTGTGGGGCATGGGTGATACTCGCCAGATTGAGGCTGTTACGTCGTCGGTGATGTCGATCGAGGGTGGTCGCCCTACGCAGATCATTCGTAACGAGACGCAGAACTGGAACTCTTCTAACGGCGGTCATGATATGGCTGGTGCGATTGAGGGCAACGCGGCTAAGTCGGAGATTGAGTCGCCGGCGCGGATGTTGGATATCTGCAATGCGTATCGGCCTGGTGAGGATTCCGTGGGCCAGCGTGAGCGTGAGGCGTATGAGTCCACTGTGGGCGATGATGCTTCGTTCAGTTCTTACGGTGTGATGTATGACTCTTTGGAGGCCCCACCGAACGCGCCGTTGACTTTGGATGCTGCTCCGTCTGTTGTGAAGGCTGTCCGTGGTGACGCGGTTTGGTTGGATGCTGAGGGGCGTATCAAGAAGTCGATTGCTAACCCGGTGAACTCGCCGTCCGAGTCGCGTCGTAAGTGGTACAACCAGATTACGGCTGCTGAGGATGCGTGGACTGAGCCTTCTGAGTGGGATCCGTTGCAGGCTCCTGAGGTTGTCATGGAGGATGGCGAAGAAGTTGTCATGTTCCTTGACTGCTCGAAGTCGGATGATGCTACTGGCTTGATGGGTGTGCGTATGTCCGATGGGCATGTGTTCACTTTGGGCATGTGGCAGCGTCCTCCCGGTAAGCGCGGTGATGGTTGGTTGGCTCCCCGCGAGGATGTTGACGCAACGGTTGATGCTGCGTTTGAGCGGTTCCGTGTTGTCGGTTTCTTTGGTGATCCTTCGCATGTTTTGGATGACGAGACTATGGATCGTTATTGGGATCCGTTGTTCGATAAGTGGCATTTGAAGTATCGGCACAAGTTGCTGGTTTGGGCTTCTGGCACTAAGGGCGGCAAGGGTCATTCGGTGATGTTCGATATGTCGGCTCGTGATAATGCGCGGACGTTTGCGTCGGCTGTTGGTTTCACGTTGGAGGAAATCAAGTCGGGGGCGTTTACGCATGATGCGGATGCTCGTTTGCGTCGTCATGTTTTGAATGCTCGCCGCTATCCGGTGCAGGGGTTCGTTTCTATCGCTAAGGACAGTCGTGAGTCTAAGAAAAAGGTTGACCTTGCTATTTGCATGGTCGGTGCTCGCATGGTGCGGCGCCAAATTTTGAACAACGGGAAGAAGAGGGGTGGCCGAGTATGGTAATGAATCAATCTGCGGTTCTCGCGCTAGCCAATGACATTCTGATTCCTGGGTGGCAGGCAGAGCGTCAGAAGCTTGACGAGATCGACCAGTGGTATCGGTGGTCGCCCGAAAAGGTGCGCGTTCCTGACCACGCCAGCAAAGAAGAGAAGTATCTTCGTGATCTGGCTGAGACTCCTTGGCTGAATCTTGTTGTGACGACTGTTGCTCAGCAGCTTGTTGGTGAGCTCGTGCGTTCGTCGCAGTCTGCGAATGTTGATGCGGTGTGGTTGCCTTGGTTGCGCAACCGGATGCCTTCGCGTCAGCGTGCTATCCACCGCTCCGCGCTTGCCTATGGGTATGCGTACACAACGGTAATGCCGGGTGACTCTGGCGCTGTGATTCGTGGGTATTCTCCGCGGGACATGTACGCGGTGTATGCGGATCCTGTTGAGGATGAGTACCCGATGTACTACCTGCGGGTTCGTGGCAGTCATCGCATTGTTGTGGATGAGGAAGCTGTTTACACTCTCGGTCTCGAGGATGGGAAGCTGAAGTTCATTGACTACAAGCTCCACAATGCTGGTGTGTGTCCGGCGATCCGTTATTCAAACCAGATTGACCTTGAGGGTCGCACGCCTGGTGAGATTGAGCCGTTTATTCCGGTTGCTCAGCGCATCAATAAGACTACGTTCGATCGTCTTCTGATTCAGCACCACAGTTCGTGGAAGATTCGCACCGCAACGGGGCTAGAAGAGCCTTCGAGCGAGGCTGAGGGCGCTGCCCAGAAGCTGCTGCTGCGTCATAGCGACATTCTCACTGGTGGCGATGGTGTGCAGTTCGGCACGCTTGATGAGACGAGCCCTGAGGGGCTTATTAAGGCTGGCGAGACTGATGTTGAAACGCTCGCGGCTGTGTCTCAGACTCCCGCTCATGCGTTGACGGGAAAGATGATCAACCTTTCTGCGGACGCGATCATGGAGGCCCGTTCGATGCTTGATTTGAAGGCGGGTGAACGCAAGGTTGGCTTTGGTGATTCACACATCCAAACCCTGCGTCTTGCTTCGTATATTGAGGGTCGCGATGATGACGCTAATGACTTCACGCTGACGATGGACTGGGCTGATCTCGGTTCACGGTCTATGGCTCAGGCTGCTGATGCTCTTGGCAAGATGGCGACGATGCTTGGTATTCCACCTGAGAAGTTGTGGGATCGTGTGCCGGGCGTGACTCCTGATATTGCGAAGTCGTGGCTTGAGTATAAGCAGGCGAATCCTTCCGCTGAGGCGCAGCTAGCTTCGGCTCTGACAACTCAGTCCAATGGCTCTAACGGCTAGGGGCAAGGAGCTCACTGAGGCGCACCGTAAAGCACAGATAGCTATTGCTGCTCGTGCAGAGATTGTTGGGCGTGCGTTGTGGTCGGGGTTGGATATTGATGACCTCGACCGCAGCACGCCTGCATGGTTGAACGCGAACGTGGCGGCTACTCGCAAGTTTTATGCGGAGTCTGCGGCGTTGGCTGCGGCGTATGTTCCTGAGTATCGTGCTGCCGAGTTGGGTTCTGCTGCGGGGTCGATTGTTGAGCCTGAGTTTGAGACTGCGGTGATGCGGAACACTCTGCTTGTTGCTGGCCCGGTGAGGGTGAAGACGCTTATCAAGTCGGGCACTCGTTCGGGTTCTGCTTATTCGGGTGCGTTGATGAAGTATTCGGGGATGATGCGCCGGCAAGTGCTTTCGGGCGGTCGGATGATGATTCACGAGACGACTAGTGCGGATAGGAATGCGGTTGGTTGGCGTCGGGTGACTGATGGTGATCCGTGTACGTTCTGCGCAATGCTGGCCTCTCGTGGGCCGGTCTATGGTAGCCGTTCGGTGCAGGGTGACGTGCTGCGTCCTTTGCGTGAGGGCGGTTCCGGTCTTCGCTATCACGGCTATTGCGGTTGCACTGCCGAGATTATTTATGGCGAGTGGCAACCGTCTGAGTCTGAGCAGCGCTATATCGAAGAGTACGAGAAGGCGGCGCAAGAGGCTGAGGATGCTGGTTTGCCTCGTGTTGAGGAAACGGTTCTTCATCGGATGCGCAATAACGGCGTATTCCGTGACTCTCCACTGTCGCGCAACAAATAGGCGCTGCTCCTTAACTTGAAATAGCCCACCCGAAGGTGAGCTACTTGAAGCCTTTCGGCAACATTCCGCCGCTAAGCAGAACCTGGACGCAGTATGTGACGCTGCGACGCGTTGAGATAAGCATACGCGCAGGTGGCTGAAATGTCTACACCTGCCTAGCTATTTATTCTGGAGAATGCAGGAAGCCCCGGCCAAAAGGCTGGGGCTTCTTCACCGGGAGCTACTACGCTACTTCCTCACGAATGAGGCCCTGTATAGCGGAATCCGAGGCAACCGCGACCATGTTCTTCTAGCGTAGGGCAATCCCGCAAGCGCGTCAAGGGGCTAGCGGCCCTTGAAAATCTTGTCCAGTAGCAGCGATTCAGCGGTTTCGGTGGGCTTGTTGAACCCGCTTACCTCGCGCCACTTGTCGATTCGTTTTTGCGCCTCGACAGTTTCGCCTTCGGAGAGCAGCTTTTCGACATCGAGTAGGGCATTGATGGCAGTCCTTGCTCGGTTGTCTATGCTCCTGCGCCCTCGCGCCTGCTTTTTTGACTCAGCCATTAGATGACCCCTTCTGTCAGTGAAGATGCTGGCAAGTCCAAAGCTTTCGCGATGGACACTATCTGGTCGATGCTCACGGAGCTGGTGCCTTGGGATATGCGACTGAGTGTGGCTGCGGACATTCCCGTTGATTCGGCCAACCCGCGGAGGGTGGCCCGATTGGCTGCCATGTGCATTCGCATGTTGCGCCCAACCATCGCGCTGTGCGTTAGGTCTTGCTTCGATGTAGTGGTCATGTTGCAACAATACACCGATATTTGAAACAAAACAATGATTTAGACAAGTTTCCTGACTCAAACGGGTCAGGTTAGAAGATGCCTTTTTGGCGTCGCGATCGTCCCTGGAGGACAAATTGAGTAACCAAAATCAAGAAGCCCCGGAGGCTGAAGAGAGCACGGAATCTGAGAACGAAAACTCAGAAACTGAAGAGACCGAAGAGTCTGAAGATGGCCTAGAAAAGATCCCGCACCGTGAGGCGTGGGACAAGGACCGGGCAATCACCAAGATTCGAAAGCTCAATGCCGAGGTCGTGAAGGCCAAAGAGAAGATCGCTGCAGCAGATGCCCGCGTTGCGGAAGCTGCTAACGGTGGGCAAGAGCGCGTAACGGCCCTGGAGGCCGAAAACATGCGCTTGCGAATCGGGATGCAACACGGACTCCCCGAAGCTCTCGTGAAGCGCCTATCCGGCGGCACTGAAGAAGAAATGCTTCAGGACGCACAGGAACTCATGGAGCTATTCGGTGGAGGCAAAAAGCCACCCACCCAGCAGCCTCGCGAGAAACTGCGCGGCGGCGGCGATCCAACACAGCAACACAATGAAGACTTGGATGACCTCGACAAGTTCGCGGCTGACGTCTTCAAGAACTAGAGCACTGCCATTCGGTGGTGCTTTTCGTATTTAACCAAGGAGGCCCATCGTGGCGAACACTCTTTACACCCCTGAGCAGGCAGCGAAGGCGACTCTTGCGTCGCTCCGTTGGCTCTCGAACCTGCCGCGCACCGTGCGTCAGGACTTCTCGACCGAGTTCGTTGCTGGTGCAGGCCAGACGGTCAACGTTCTCAACCCCATCAGTGCTGGTACCGCCAAGATTTACACCAAGGCGAACCGTACCGCGCGTGCTGCGATCGGGTTCAACGACCTGACGGAGACTTGGTTCCCCGTAACCCTCGAGGACCAGATTTACAACGCTGTTCGTCTTCCTGACGACTTTGCGACGTTCACGCTGAAGGATCTGACTCGTCAGGTTCTCCGCCCGCAGGCCGAGTCTGTTGTTGATGGCCTTGCTGCTCCGCTCGTTGCGGAGATGTCGGCCATTGCTACGGATGCCGCTATCCCGGCAATGCTTGCGAACGGCTCGAACATTCTGCAGGTGCTGATCAAGGCACGTCAGGTTCTGAACGACCGTCACATCTCCACCGAGGGTCGCACGTTCGCTGTTGGTTCTGACATCGAGGCCGCGCTTCTTAGCCTTCCTCAGCTTCAGAAGGTCAACGAGGCTGGCACATCGGAGGTTCTCCGTAACGCCACCATCGGTCGCCTGTTCGGCTTCAACATCATTGCTGACCCGGCTCTTGCGTCGGACTTCGGTGTTGCGTACCACCGTGATGCGTTTGCTCACGTCACGCGCCCTTCGCGCCAGCCTGAGGGTGCCGCCAAGTCGGCCACCGTTGCACAGGATGGTTTCTCGCTGCGTTGGATCCAGCACTACAACCCCCTGCAGCTCGAAGATCAGTCCGTTGTGGACACGTTCTTCGGTGCGGCAACGCTCGACGCCAACCGCGCCGTTTCCGTTACCGTCGCGGCTTAGCAATGGCAGCCCCGGCAACACTGGCCGGGGTTACTGAGCTCTCTGACTGGATGGGTGAGCCGATAACGGCTGACAGTCCTGAAGAGAAGCGCGCTGAGCTTTGTCTGCGTATCGCGTCTGCTCTGGTTCGTAAAGAATCAGGGCAGACGTGGTTGGACGATGCCGGCGACTTAGTAGCCACCGTCCCAGAAGATGCGGTCATGGTCACTTTGTATTGTGCGTCGCGGGTTTTTGATAACCGTAACGCGCAAACGCGGGGTGGCCTGGATGACTATTCAGAGGCGTGGAAAGTTGATGAGTCTGGCGCCTATTTGACGGCTTCCGAGAAGCGGATGCTTGTTCTGTTTCGCACGTCTGGTTTTCGCGGTTTGGGCTCTGTTGGTACGACTCGTGTTGAGTCTGCTGCGCCTAGTGCTGGTTGGGTTCCGACTGGCACGCCTGACGTTTTGTTCCCTTGGTATTAGGAGTTCTGACATGCGCCTCTCAAGAATGATTAAGCGTGGCCGCGACCTCGCGGAGTGGCGCATGTTGGACTCGTGCGACGTTGGCACGTTCGAGGAAGCCGTTGACCCGGTGACATTCGAGACGATCAAGACATTGGTCAACGAACAGTACAGCGGCAAATGTCGGGTTTCTTCTGATTCCAATGCAGTTGCTGAGCGTGAAGCTGGCACACAGACGTTCGCTGATCAATCGCTGGTGCTGAGTGTTCCCGTTTCTGCTGGTGGGTCGATTCGCACTGATGCCGAGATGGTTTACACGGCGGCTGATCCAGACACGGGTAACCCCGCAATGGTCGGGCGAAGGTATCGCATCGCTGGTCTAGCCAATGGCTCCCAGGCGACCGCGGCACGTTTCATTTTGGAGTTCCTATCGTGAGTGACGATTTTTCCCAGCTCGACAAGTTGAGCCTCGATCTCACTGAGGCTGCGAACATCGACAACTTGCAGGCTTCACAGATTGTCCAGCAAGCGGCGATGAACACAAAGAAGTCGTGGGCTGCCGATGCCAAGAAGGGGCCGATGGGTGCCCAATATGCGCCGACGATCGACTACACGCTGAAGGAGTACGGCGGTTTCGGGCAGGGTGTTTATGCTGTCGAGATTGGCCCGAACTTGGCCCGCTACGGTGGCAAGACTGGCCCGGGTGGCCTAACTCCATCGTTCGGTATTTTCGATGATCCGCAGTCATCTGGTGGCATATCCGTCACTCCTTCTCGTGCGCGTCCTAAGGCTGAGAAGTTTGCAATCAAGGATCTCGAGAAGGGTGTCCAGAAGGCTATCGATCAGACACTGAAACGTTTGGGGTTGTGATGATTCAGGAACATTTTGCGGCCGTGCGAACCCTGATTGTGGCTGAGGTTCCGGCTGCTGTTCAGGTTGTCGATTCGGTGTTGACGAGTGCCACTGGTGAGCTTGTGCGTGCGACGTATGTTGTCCTGTTTGGTGGTGGCCCTGACTCGTTGGATGATGACCGTTTGACCGCTCCACAGGTTGCTGCGTCGGATGCTGACTATGGCTATACGGCGCGCTGTGTGTCTGTTACTGCGGATGGTGCACGAACCCTCGCTGGTCGTGTGTTCATGGCTGTAGGGGGCGTTCCTGTGGTTGCTGGGCGTGCTTGTGGCCCGCTTGGTTTCGAGGGTTCTGACCCTGTGCAGACTGACGACAATGTGAGCCCACCACTTTTTTATACCGACGTTGAGTTGAGCCTCAAAAGCTCCCGCGTCTAACTATTTGCAACACGCAAGACCAGTCATTGTGGCTGGTCTTTTTTGTTGCCCATTTACTCCCTCAGTCCCTCTGAGGGTCAACTGAACACCCCGAAACTCGGGGAGACGAAAGGAAACATTATGGCTGACTCCCCAGAGTTGTTTGGCGGCCCGCCCGCTGTTGACCAAACCGGCAACCTCACCGTGTGGTGGGTTCCGGCAATTTCTGACCTCGCCGCCCCTAAGGCTGCGACTGAGATTGGTGCCGCTACTGCTTACCGCGTCACCTACTCATTCGTTCCCGGTGGCTGGACGCCTGATGGTACTCAGGAGAAGCTTGCCGATGACCGCCTGACTTCGCCGCAGTCGCGCGAATCGCTGGGCAAGACGACCCGCACGCTGTCGCTCGAGTACGTGGATTCGACCACTGCTGGTTCTGGTGCGGTAGTTCTCGTTGAGGGGCAGACGGGGTTCCTTGTGGAGCGTCGCAATATTCCTCAGACGACTCTTGCTGCGGCTGCACAGAAGGTCATCACTTACTCGGTGACTTTGGGTGCGCAGATCAGTACGACTCCTGATGGTACGGGCAAGTTCCGCATTAAGCAGGAGACCGCTGTGGGCAGTGTCACTAAGGGCGTTCTCGCGGTTTAGCTAAAACCTCCTGCCGGGGTGTTCTCACCGTGCATCCCGGCAGGTTTCAACTTTCGTCACGGTGAAACGGTGAAAGGTTTGTTATGTCTACTTTTGAAGAGAAGCTTGCGGCGAAGAAGGCTGCTAAGCGTCCTACTGCTGATGTTCAGGTATTGCTTGCTGAGGATCTTTCCAATGAGCGGAAACGCCTCAAGGAGATTATCGAGGCGCCCAACCCTGACCCGCGTCTGACTGGTTCGTCTCCTGCCGATGATGCGCAGAAGGAATTGGATGAGCTCGAAGCGTCCGCGGGTGATTCGATTATCACTTTGCGGTTTACCCAGTTGCGGGGTTCGGATTGGTCTGCGCTCACCTCGCAGCACCCGCCGCGTCCCTATGTTCCGATCGATGAGGATTGCGGCTATAACTTCGATGCGGTGGCCGCTCACGCTGCACGTTTCGTTGATAAGTCTGGTCGTCACTATGCCGTGCGTATTGAGAATGGCGAAGAGTTCCCGCTCAAGTACGTTGCCGCGAAACCGTCCGAGAATATCGCCGGGGTAAACGAGTGGGAAGACCTTTTTGAGGCGCTAACGGGCCATGAGGTCACCAGTATCCGTAACACGATCTGGGGACTCAACGAGTACATGCCGAAGATTCAGTTGGCGGCAATGGGAAAAGCATTCGGAGCGAAAGCGCGCTCCGGGAACGTTTAGCTCTAGCTTCACATCTCAGGGTTGCTCCAAAGCGTTTGGATGGTTGGGAGCCTCGCACTGTCACAGAGTTTGTTCGTGATGATGCGGGGCGACTCATCCAGACTGTGGAGTATCGCGAGTCGGAGTTTGATGATGAGCAGGTCGCTTTGATGCTTGCTTATGCGCGTCACACGGCAGACCTTGGCCCTCACGGGCATCCGATGTCTGAGGCTACGGACAGCCGCGCTAACCCCAATGAGTACGACGGCGGCTACAGGTATGTTGCCGAGAATCCCGTGACGGACTGGGCTGAGAAGACAAGGCTTGACCGTATTGATGAGTGGAAGAAAGAGGCTGGCGAAAATGCCAATCTCAACGGGCTCATCTTCCCGGTCAAGAAGCTAGTGGATCAGCTGCCCGAATAGCCGGCATCTGCACAGTAAGCAATGAGTTCCACGTTCGCCGTCTTGTAAGCGTTCGTGTTGATGGTGAGTTCGCCCCCGCCAGCCTCCACTACCTCTTTGATTTGGTAGATGGGGTCTGCGTACTGCTCGAGCATCCCTTGAGCATCCGCGGGGGCAACTTCTTCCATTGCTTCCATGCGGGATAGCTGAATTTTGTATACCGATTCGTTGATGTCGGCGGTGCTTATATCACCAAGAAAGCTCGCGTAGTCGCTGAGGCTGTCAACAAACTTTTCACAGAAGGCCATCGTGTCGGCTGTGTCGATTGGTGCTGTGGGTTCTTCCGGCACAACGTCTGGCGCTGTTGTTGCGCACCCGGTCAGTACGAGCAGGGCGACTGCGGTGAGAGCAATTTTGCGCATACCTCAATTCTACCGATAACTCCACATTGAAAGCGAGGCCCCGATCATGGCTAATCGCACATGCGCGCTCGATGGATGCGATGACGATCGCATAGTGGCGCGAGGTTGGTGCACCAGGCACTACACGCGATTCCGTCGCTACGGAGACGCGAATTACCGCATCAGGGGCGAGATTCGAGACGGACGCAAAATATGCCCCTCGTGCTCTGAAGACGTTCGGGTCGGGAATTACACGACGAATAGTGCTTACTGTCGGGCGTGCGTCGCATCGAAGAAGCGTGCAAAGCCTCTGCCTGAGGTGGTCCCACTCCCAACGATCCACTGCATCCAGTGTTCATCTCAGTTCGTTCCGCGGACGCGAGCAACCTACTGCTGCTCGCAGGCTTGCACTAAGGCGCGCGAAGCATCCATAAATCGCTACAACCTTGCAATGCGCGGGCGAGAAGAGGCCAACGCGGCTACTCGCAAATGGTATGCCTCGAACAAATCGAAATCATTTGACTCTTCGGCAAGCTACCGAGCGCGAAAGATCGCCGCATTCGTGGAGAACGTTGAGCGTGAGGTCGTCTTGGAACGCGACGGGTGGATATGCCAGCTATGCGATCAGCCGATTGATCGCTCGGCAAGATCGCCGGACCCCATGAGTCGAAGTATCGATCATCGGATACCTCTAGCACGCGGCGGCGTTCATTCCTACTCAAACTGCCAATCGGCACACCTCGGATGCAACCTCTCCAAAGGGGCACGCATCGCATAACTGAACAATAACCTCGGAGGTTTACATGGCTGGCGAAAGAGTTGTCACGGTCTCGTTGGAGGCCAAAGTTGCGAACTATATCGCGGGCATGGCGGACGCTTCCAAGGCTACGAAGAAGGCTCGCGAAGAGGCTACGAAGCTTGCCGAGAAGAAGCAGGCTCTGGAACTTTTGGGCCGCACCGCTTTCGTTATGGGTTCGGTTATTGCGGCCGGTATCGGTCTTGCAATTGTGAAAGCTGCCGAGTTCGACCAAGCAATGTCGAACGTCAACGCGGTCATGCAGGAGACTGCCGAGAATCAGAAGTTGCTTCGTGAGGCTGCACTAGATTTTGGTGCATCATCTGTATTTACTGCCACTGAAGCGGCCAATGCGATCGAGGAACTTGGTAAGGCTGGCCTCTCCACTGCTGACATTCTTTCTGGTGCGTTGGCTGGTTCGCTTGACCTTGCGTCTGCGGGACAGTTGGAGATTGCTCGTGCTGCCGAGATTACGGCTATCACGTTGCAACAGTTCGGTCTCGAGGGCAACCAGGCGGCGCGGGTGGCTGACACTCTCGCTGCTGGTGCCGGTAAGGCTTTGGGTTCGGTTGAGGATCTTGCTAATGGCCTGAAGTTCGTTGGCCCGGTCGCTAAGTCGATGGGTATTTCGCTTGAGGAAACCACTGGTGTTTTGGCGCTGTTTGCTCAGCAGGGAATCATTGGTGAGCAGGCTGGTACGTCGCTGCGTGGGATGTTGTCCTCTCTTACGTCGCCGTCGAAGTTGGCGAACAAGGAGATGGAGAAGCTTGGTATCAACTTGTACGACGCTGAGGGTGGCTTCCTTGGTATGGAGAATGCTGCCGGCGAACTGTCGAAGGCGTACACGGGGCTGACTGATGAGCAACGTGATATGTCGTTGGGTGTTCTGTTCGGCAACCAGCAGATCACCGCGGCACGAGTCCTCTATCAGGATGGTGCTGAGGGTGTTGCTGAGTGGACTGCTGCGGTTGAGGATTCGGGTTATGCGGCACAGGTTGCGCGTGACCGTCTCGACAACCTCAAGGGTGATGTGGAGCAGTTGGGTGGTGCGTTCGATACTGCACTGATCACGACTGGCACTGCTGCGAATGAAGTTTTGCGGTTTATGACTCAGACGTTGACGAACCTTGTTGACCTCTACAATGCTGCACCGGAGCCCGTGAAGGCTGTGGCGCTGGCTGTTGGTGCTTTGGCTGCGGCGGCTCTTCTTGCTGGTGGGGCGTTCCTTGTGGGTGCACCCAAGGTGGCGGCGTTCAATGCTGCCCTGCTGACGATGGGCCCGAATGCTCAGAAGGCTGGGGCTGCTCTTACTGCGGCTGCTGGGCCGATCGGTATTGCGTTTGCTGCCGGCGCGGTTGCTCTAGCAATCTTTGCTGGCGCTCAGGCTGATGCGAAAGCTAAAACGCAAGCATTCTCGGATACTTTGGATCAGCAAACGGGAGCAGTCCAGGACTCAACCCGTGAACTGGTGAAGTCGAACCTTTCGGTAAAGAACTCAACCTTTGGCCTATTCGAGCAAGATTCTGTCTACGATTCCGCGAAGAAGCTTGGGATCAGTATTGATCTGGTCACTGAAGCAGCATTGGGTAACGCCGAAGCAATGGCTGAGCTCGAAGCACAGTTGCCGCTTGCTGCCGGGAGCGTGGAGGAATCGACAAAGGCTTGGGAGGAAGCCGGGGGTAAGGCCGGGGAATATACGGATGCGTCGAACGCAATCATGGATGCTGTACTTGGCTCCACTGAAGCGATCGATGAGGCTGCTCGTGTCACGAAGCAGAAATCCTCAGTCGATGGTGAGGCGAGTCGTGCTGCGGAGGAACACACCTCCGCTCTCGATGCACTTGAGGGAAAAGCCGATTCGACCGCTGGTGCTGTTGAAGACCTCGCGGACACGATTCGCGGGTTTGGTTCAGCAACACTGGATGTTCGTGAAGCCAACCGGAACCTTGAGGCAGCATATGACTCGCTGACGGAATCTGTAAAGGACAACGGTCTGAGCCTTGAGGCTGACACTGATGCGGGGCGTGCGAACGAGTCAGCTCTCGATGATATTGCGAAGTCGACCCTCGAGTTGGCGGCTGCAACATACGAGCGTACTGGCTCAGAGGGCGAAGCTGCGGCCGCGATGAAAGCGGGCCGTGAGGAACTGATCAAAAACCTTGCCCAGTTCGGCATCACGGGAGACGCTGCAGAGGCGTATGCGGATGAACTTGGGTTGATCCCCGACAACATAACAACGCTGATGAATCTGAATGCAGACAAGGCAAAGCTGGACATTAGTGCTTTCGTTGCCGCTCTCAATAACATTCCGGGACAGCGTGACGTGGTTATCAATCAGGTTGTCAAGCAGACTGGCGCTTCTCGTGGGTCTGTTGGTGCCGCCTATAACGCAAACGGTTCAGTGATGGACTTTTATGCGAACGGTGGCGTGCGCGAGAACCATGTTGCGCAGATAGCGCCGGCAGGTTCGTGGCGTGTGTGGGCTGAACCGGAAACGGGTGGTGAGTCGTACATTCCGTTGGCTGCATCGAAGCGTGCCCGGTCGCTCGATATTTGGGCTGAGACCGGGAAACGTCTTGGTGCGCATGGGTTCGCTGATGGTGGCGTTGTTCAGTATGCGCCGCGTGGTGGTTCTGGTGGTGGTTATTCGTCAGGTGCTGGCACGTCGGTTGAGGTTGTTTTGTCCCAGAAGGGTGGTGTCGATCTGTTGAAGTATGTCGATGTTCAGATTCTGCAAAACGATCGCAAGCAGGATGGCGTTCGCAATCAAGGCTCGAGGGGGTTCTAAATGGCTACGATCTCACTCGTCCCTCTTGCTGGGGATGCGTCACTACCGGAGCGTGTTGACATTACCGTCACGAGTCCACCTGTTGGTGCTGCGTTTATTAGTGTCTATTCGATTGCGGATGTTCAGTCGGCGGTGCGTAACGCAAACCGGGCACCTGTTTCTGGTGGTTTCTTTGTCACCGACTTTCAGGTGCCGCTGGGTGTTCCGGTGACGTACCGTGCAGAGTATTTTGATGCTGCCGGTACGTCGCTGGGGTTGTCTGGTGATGCTGTGACGCAGGTTGATTCTGACCCGCAGTTCATTGTCATTCAGGATCCGTTGGCCCCTAAACGTTTCGTGAAGGTCGATGCGCCCCCGTCGTTTGCGTCTGATGTTGGGCGCCGTCGTGCAGTGTCTGTGTATAACGCGGGCGGGCGGACGGTTGCGTTGATGGGTGAGTTGGGGTTGCGGTCGGATGTTCCGATCAACGTGTCAACTCGCACCATTGCGCAGGCGGACATGCTGGAGGATGTTCTTGCTGAGGCACCGTTCCTGATTCGCACAATGCCGAACATTGTTCGCCTGCCACCTCTCTTCTATGGGGTCACGGCGGGTGCAGTGCAAACACCTGTTGATGTTGATACGGGTGGTTCGTGGATTCGTTGGGAGCTGTCCGCACAGGAAGTTTCCCCACTGCTGCTCGACATCATCGAAGCTGTGGTCACGTATGCCCGGTTCAAGGCTGCGTTCGCTACCTATGCGGCTGCTAAAGCCGTTTACACAACCTATTTGCAGGCGAAACAGTCACCACCACCGGAGGTCTAAATGCTCGATTTCCCGGAGGTAGTGAAAACTGTTTTGCGGTCATCGGCACAGGTCGGTGGTGTTGCCGGTGTTGCTCGTTATCAGGGTGCGTCGGTTGCTGTGACGGTGAAAGATTCGGGCTCGATTACGTTTCGGGCCGAGGGCGAAGTTCAGGCATCAGGCAGCATTACCGCCATTGGTGTTGGCAATTCGTTAGTACCAAAATCCAAAACTGACCCCTTGGCCCCATACGGTCAAGAGTTGGCCCTGTTCCGCACAGTTCGCGTTCGTACTTCCTCATGGAACATTCCGTTGGGGGTGTACCGGATTACTTCTGCTGGTGATGAGTCGGAACGGTACCGCTCGAACACGGTCCTTGGGTGGTCGGTTGAGGTGGGGTTCTCTGACCGTTTCAAGCAGATCCGTGATGACGACTTCTTGTCCGTTGATGCACCTGTTGCGGGTAACTCTGTGTGGGATGAAGTTCGCCGACTGTCACCTGTAGCCGTTCAGCAGACGATGGGCGATGCGACCGTACCTGCAGCAACAACGTACGACTCACGTTTGGGGGCAATCACAACACTGCTTGCTTTGCTTGGTGGTGCACCTCACCTAACCCGTGAAGGTGTCCTCACTGCGCGCCCCCGTGATGCGTGGCTGACAGCAACAGTTCCCGTGTTCGACATCAACGGCACCATCTCGTGGTCGTCGGAACTTACAGATGAGTTCTACAACCAAGTTCAGGTTACGAGCTCATCGAATAAGAACGTGGTCGCTTACGCAAGCATCAGCAACGACGGCAACCCGCTATCTGTGGGGCGTGCCGGCGGGAGAACCTACAAGCACTCTGCCCCCATTTACGAAACGGTGGCTGCGGCTCAGGCTGCAGCAAACACGATCCTTGCACGGGTTAGTTCGCGCCGTTCACGTTTGGTGAGTGTCGAGTGCACCCCTGAGGCGTTGCTGTTGGAGTTGGGCGACTTTGGGTGGATGCGTGACCCGGTGCAGAAACGTGCTGTGTTGGGTGAGGTGTCCGCGATCGATATCCCGATGGATCCAACACGACCGATCAAGGTTCAAATGATTGTTGCGGAGGAAATCTGATGAGTGGTGAAACTTCTGCCCGTGTAGATAGTGAAGTGAAGACTGGGCTGTCGGCGTCACTTGAGGGCACCTGTGTGGGGTATGTGTTTGCTTCCCGCCTGGTGTTGGTTGATGTTGGCGGTGTCACTATTCCGATGCCGTGGTTGGGTACTGCCCCATGGAAGGGTGACACGGTTCGTATCCTGAAGTTGGGGGAGACGCGCCTGTGCCAGTCCGTTTATGGTTCTGCGATCGGTACCGTTTCTTCTGTTGCATCATCGGTGGCAACGGTCACAGGTGACGATGGGACAATTTACCGTTACCCGGTGCGCATCGGTGACACCATTTCGGCGGGTCATCGTGTGCGGTTGGATCATGCAGGCCAGATAGTTTTGGGACGGTATGCGGCCGAACCGCCATCGTCTGAGTATGAGACACCGGCAGGGCCCCCCGCAAGCTCTGGTGGGTCTAAAACGTTCCTCCCTACCGCTTCTGGTTCGTATGCGTCTGGTGTGTTCCGTGGCCCCGAGGTGGAGGTCAATAGTCTCCGCACGGGTATGTATTGGTATGGGTCGCAGATTGCCGACACTATCCCTGATGGTGCGACGATCACGTCGGCCACGATCACGCTGATTCAAACCTATGACCAGATTGGTGTGGCCTCGCTGCTGGGTTCGCACAACAGGAAGTCGCCTAATGGTGAGCCTGTGATTTCGGGTGTTGTGTCGATCAATTCGGGTGGCACGTTCTCGATCATGGCTGTTGCTAATGCGTTGAAAACTGGTGCTGCATACGGTGTTGGTTTTCAGAAGGAGACCGGCTATCGGGCGTTTGCGTCGTCAGCTAGTTCCGGCGCGATCACCATCAAGTGGAAGTGACCCTTCCCCTCTTCTCTCGAACATCTTTTGCCCCTTTTGGGGCTTTTTCTATTTAAGGAGCAATTATGGCTGGTCGCACTGGTTACACAGCAACACCCGCAACGTTCGATCCTCAGGTTCACATGGATGCAATCTATGCCCACTTTGATCCACTCATTGGGGAGACTCGGGCGAACCTTGCCGCGCTTCCTGCGTCTGGAAACTGGCCGGGGCGACAAATATCCCTGATCGATACGCGGGCCGTATATAGCTGGTTTGCGGGCACGGGTTGGGCGCCAGCAGGAGACGACACCGGATGGATCACACCAACGCTAGGTGCCGGATGGACGGCAATTGGTAGCGAGACGCCAAGGTACCGAAAGAAAGACGGCGTAGTTTTCCTGCAAGGTCGGGCCACTAGATCATCTGGTTCGGCAGCCGCGTTCACCCTCCCCGCAGGATTCGTCCCTGACATGCAACTTGTGTTTTTGGCTGAATCAAACGGCAGTTCTGTGCGGGCGTCGATACCGCTAGATGGGGCAATCCCTGGAACTGTGGCTGCGGGTGCAATTTCGGCGTTCTCGTTTGGCAGTATGCCCCACTTCCTCGCAGCGGACTAGGGGCAGGCGCGATGACTAGACGCCCTACCGCCAAGCACGCTACTAACCCGAACCTTTGCCCCACCACGTGTGGGGCTTTCGCATTTAAGGAGGCACCGTGTCTGGCGTGTGGCCCAACGGACTAAAAACGAAACCCGACTTCACGGCCCTATGGCAGGGATACCCCGGCCACTACGGCCTCGACATGATCAACTTCGACATCAACCATGCAGTACTCGGCGGCACCGTCGTCACAGCGGGTTACCAGTTCACAGGTGGCGGGTGGGTTGTGGAAATCCTTGCCACCAACGGCGACTTCCACCGCTACCTCCACAACCGCAAAGGGCTCCTCGTGACAGTGGGGCAGAAAGTTGCCACAGGTCAAGCACTCGGATACCAGGCGAGTACCGGAATGTCTACCGGCAAACACCTCCACTTTGGTGTCCGCAAAGGCGGACGGTGGAACAACTACGTTGACCCGCTGCCATACCTAGAAGCCCTCGTTGGCAGTGCACCAGCAGGCGGCGGCAGTAAGCCTTTCCCCGGCAATCAGGCACCACTCACAGACGAAAGAGAGAACGACATGGACATCCGCTACCTGCACCGCACTGAGGGCCACCGAGAATTTATGATCGTCGGCGCATCACTCGGACTCAGCCCAGACGACCCCAAACAGGATGGTTACCGCGTAACCCTCGACATCCTGACAGCACAAGCGTGGGGCGCCGTCTATGGAACCTCGAAGGGTGACTCATGGAAGGGTCTCACGCGCGCCCAGTACATCCGTGTGCAAGAGAACGCACGCAAGCTAGCAGCCGACTACCGACGCAATGTGAAGAGCTAACCCGTGGCTGAAGAAGAGCCAGCCGCACGAATCACCCTCACAAAGGTTTATGAGGAAGTCCGCGAGCTCACCAAAACAGTAACCATGCTGGCCGAAAAGTTGCCCACCCACACGGAAGCAACCGACCAGAAACTAACCGACCACGAACGCCGACTACGAGCACTCGAAACCCGAATGTGGGCTGCGGTGGGTGGCTTCGGTCTACTCGCTGCCGCATCCCCATACCTAGCACGACTATTCATGCCATAACGAAAGAGGTAAACCATGTCCAAGTACGCTGACAAACAATTCTGGCTCGACACTCTCGACCGTGCCGTTGCAACCTTCGCACAAGCCGCTGTTGCAACACTGACAGCCGGCGTGACTGGTCTGCTCGACATCGACGGTATTCAGCTTGCATCCGTAGCTGGTCTTGCTGCTGTCGTGTCTGTGCTCACGTCGATCGCATTCCGTGGCGGCTCCGAGGTGTCTGAATGAGCGGGCCCGAATATGAGGTACCTGTCGATCCCGCAGATTTCAATATCTGCGAGGGATGCGAATAACTGACGTTCACGTTTTTGTGAACACACGCACCCACATAAACATGGATGCAACAACTAAGCCCCTGCGCTTCTCCTCTTCGCGAGTTGAAGCGTGGGGGCTTTTTTGTGTTGGCCCAATAGTTTGCTGGGTTCGAGCACTTGTGTAAACCATTGTGTAAACCCAGCGCTGGAGAGTATGCTAGTTTTATAACTACACACAGGGAAGTACGACAGGGAATCACCACCCAAGCAACTCCGTCCTAAGGGGCAGGTTGGGGGTTCGAATCCCTCCAGGGGCACCAATAAACACCCCATAATCCGCAGAAACAAGCGGAACTGGCAGACATCCGGTGTAACAGTGGCAAACATACGTTTGCGGTCGCTTGTGTAAACCTTTGTGTAAACCTACACTGAGGAAACAGGAAAGGCCCCGAAGTGCGCTAACACTTCGAGGCCAGATCGTCCCAAGCTATCGACAAGGAACGAACATGAACTCATTCAACCACGTATTCCATAGAAGACCTACCCACACCGGCGTGATTAACCAAGCGGCGTGGAGTGCTCACGGCAGAGCAGATGGCGGGGACCCGAACCCCGCCCTCGCACCGAACCCGAAAATGACAAACGAAGGACAGTGACCATGAAGGCAGATGACAGCTTTACCGCCCCCGAAGGCTTCAAGTACGTTTCCTGCTCAAAGGAACTCAGTTGGGACGCATCACGGAACCGACACCTACTCAGGATCGGAACTGTGACAACCCTTTGCAATGCCACCGCTGTCGGTGCACGTACATGGTTCGGCAACGGAAGCAAACCGGTTTGTGAGCGTTGCGTGGAGTCTGCCCGCTCTAAAATCCCGAACCCAATAGCAGGACAAGAAAGCAGGACACGATGAGCGCAGACGACAAAACCATTGCAGAACTCGTTGCGGAAGCGCGAAGCATGACCGCGCCACCATTGCCCGTAGATGGAGACTTTATAGATGCAGTCGATTTCGTAAGTCTGGTTTCCAGGTTGGCAGATCGCTTGGAGTCTGTTGACGCGCCGACCGGGCAAGAGGGCGGCACGCGATGAGAAGCGACGAAACGACTACAGCACACTGCAACAAATGCGGCCTAGATAAGCCGCTGGACGCTTTCTTCCAGCACCCTAAACACCGGACGGTATGCAAGGCATGCAAGTCGGCACAGCGGCAGGCGTGGCGTGCGGCAAACCCTGAGCGGAATCGCGCATCGGCTCGCCGCGTCTACGCCGCAGACCCAGAAGCTGCGCGTCAGGCGGCTCGGACGCGGTACGCAAACAACCGCGAGAAGATTGCCGCACAGCACAAAGAGCGTTACGAGCGAGAGCCAGAAAGGTTCCGTTCATACACTTCGGGATGGCGCGGGAATAACCCAGAGAAAGCAAAGCGGACACGCACCCAGAGCCAGAAAAAGCTTCAAGAAGCCTCGCTACCATCCGCGATCCGACACGGTTTCGAGTGGACGGGGTGGGAGCTGGAAGTGGTATCCGATGAATCTAGGCCCATATCGGAAGTGGCCAAGCTGATCGGGCGCACCTACAGCGCAACCGCGCTAATGAGGCACAAGGTGTTCAACGACCCCAAGACCATTATTCACGCGGGGCTGCCGAACAACGAACAGGGCTAGCCATGCGCGGCAAAGGTGAAGACGCGATCTGTCAACCAGAAGGAGTAGAGAATGCCACGTATCCGTAAATCAGGTGAAGGCGGTCTCTACCATGACGAAAAACGCGACCTCTGGATAGGTGTCGTTGATGTCGGACTAAACGACAACGGTGGCCGCAAACAGAAGCGTGTCAGCTCGCGTTCACAATCCAAAGCACGAGACAAGCTCCGTGCACTCCAAACCGAGATCGACAGCACCGGCTCACCACTGGGCAACAAGACTGTCGCCGCATGGAGCGAATACTGGTTAGCGAACATCTGCGAACCCAAGATGAAGCCGCAACCATTCCGTACGTACCGCTCGTACACCAACAACTGGATACTGCCCGCGATCGGACGCAAGAACCTCAAAGAAGTGCGCCCCTCTGACCTGCGGGCTATCTACGACAAAATGAAAGCCAAAGGGCTATCATCCGCGTCACAGCTCAAAGCGCATAACGTAATGTCATCCATGTTCGAGGCCGCACGCTTCGAACGTCTGGTGACCGCGAACGTAACCAAAGACATCCACCGACCCAAAGCTGGCAAGACTACACGCGGCACCCTAAGCCCTGAAGAAACCCTGCGCATCCTCCAAGCCGCAGCGAGTCGTCCCGATGGCTCCAAGTGGCTCGTGTCGCTCTACGCAGGTATTCGGCAAGGTGAACGGCTCGGCGCAACCATCGACAGCGTAGACCTCCAAGCTGGCCTGTTCACTGTGCGCTGGAACATGGTCGAAGCGAACTACAAGCACGGACATGAGGGGGAGTGCAGCGCAAAATCTGCCGGACGATGCCCCACGAAACAACTAATCATTCCCGATGGCATGGAACACCGCATCCTCAAAGGCCGGTTCATACTGCTGCCCCCGAAGTCCAACGAGGCACGCACCTTCCCGCTGCCCCAATCGTTGCTCACAGCGCTCGAACAACACCTAGCCGAACTATCGCTGCGCCCGAACCCCTACGGCCTTCTATGGCCCGACAGTGACGGCATGCCTATAGATTCGCGCCACGACCAACAACAGTGGAAAGCGCTACTAGCTGATGCACAAGTTGCCGCCGAAGGTGTCACAACCCACTGGGCACGACACACGGCGATCTCTGACTTCACGGCTGCCGGCGTACCCGATCGAACCATTGGTGAAGTCGTCGGCCACAAGTCTCCAGGTGTGACCGGAAACTATCAGCACGTGTCCTCGAAGGATGCTGTTGATGCGATGCAGAAGCTGTCTGACCGCCGCGCCGAATAGTCCCCCTTTGTGGGGACTTGTTTGGGGGACAGTTCTGAGCGTCCCCGGTTTACACAAACAAAGTGGTACAGCATTCCCGCCACGACCCAATTTGTGCCGTCCTCATGTCTGTGCACGAGAGTAGGCTCCCCGTTAATCGGGAGGAAATAAAGTGGTGGGAAGAAATAAAGGTTCGGGTCAATGCCCAGTCGAGGGAATGAGCATTGGGGATGTGCGGCGTCTCGCGTTGGCGCTGGGGATACCAGTCATTGAACTACTCAACGCGTCGATCGGCCTCAGTGAAAACATCACCAAGGGACAGCTCCAAGGCCCTCGCGAGCTTCCTAAGCTCTACAACACGAATATCGCGCTCACCGGCTAGATACCGCAGGACTGTGTTTTTCGATTTCCCCGTGGCTTGCACCAGGCGGGTCATTGGGGAATTCAGGCGCTTGTAGGCATCATTCAATACTGATGCGACCGCCGTGTTGTACGGATCTCGGACTATTTCTTCTTTCACACGAAATAGGTTACCCGCTAATCCCCGCTTGGCAACAGTTGGCCAATTTGGGGAAAGTTTGCTTTTGGACTTGACACTCCCCAAATGGGGAGCCATACTCCCTGTATGGCAACTCAAACAAACGCAGACGACATCGGCCTAAGAGTCGATGCCCTCCGCCAAGAACGCGCGATCAGTAAGCAGCGCCTAGCTGCCGAAGCTCGCATTGCATATCCCACACTCGAAAGAAGATTACTCGGCGACGGAAACTTGTCCGTCGCCGAGCTTCGTCGTCTCAGCTCGGCACTAAACGTAACAACCGCCTCATGGTTTTCGGAGGCGTCAGCATGAACAACCTGCGCATCGAATTTGCGCCCGCGTTGATGACTCGCGAGGTTGCAGCCTTTTACATCTCTGGCTCCCTCCGCGAACTCGACACCCTGCGCGAACAAAAAGAGATCACACCTGTTGGTGAGGGTCGCCGCGTCAAGTACCGCAAGTCCGAACTGGACTCGTACATTGACCGCATCACCGAACGCCCCGCAACGAGGGGGCAGAGCGCATGAGCCGCGATCTTTACGACCAGATGCTGGTAATGAAGAGCATCAGTGAGGAGATATTGATCGAAGCGGCGATTGAGTACGGCGCTCTGGAACTTTATCTACTGGGCGGTTTCGCTGACTACCGGATTAGTTCCGCTCCGGTGTGGGCGAGCGACTTCATCTACGAGGGCCAGACGAGCCAGCGGTTCAACTTCACCGCTGAAGAACTTCTCATCCGCGCCCACGAATACGACAAGCGCGAACTGGGGCTAGCGAACTTCTTCCCGCCCATCGTGCGAGAACCCTTCTCGGAACCACCTTCCCCCTAACCCGTAACACCCTCTCGGCCCTCATTGGGTCAGCTTCGCCATGCCTTCAAACGGCAGGCAAGCACTCGTTCCACCGATTGGCTCCCGCGTTTATCGGGACGCAACTGGCACTACTTGAAAACTCAACAGAAGAACCGGCCTCACCTGCGTCACGGCGTTTGAAGGTGGGAATGGTGCCCCCGCGTTTGCGGGGAGGTGCGACGTGAAAGGTCGCAAACAAGTTTGGGCCTGATGGTTTGCGTAATTCGAGTCTTTGTTGCTCGTGGCATTGAAGGGCAGCCCTAGCGAAAGCGAACGCAGCGATGACTGCGAGCCGTGCGAATCGGCAATAGGGCACTCGAAACAAAGGAGTATCCATGTCCACAAGGTCAATGGGGTCGCATCAGTCGGCACGAGCAGAAACAACGACTTGGCTTACCCCGCCGCACATCAATGAAGGGCTTGGCGCTTTCGACCTTGACCCTTGCGCTGCACCATCACCTAGACCGTGGCCGACCGCTAGCAGGCATATCGAACTGCCAGAGGACGGACTCACTGCTAAGTGGAACGGCCGCGTATGGCTCAACCCGCCCTACTCGTTTGCGGCGTGGGCGTGGCTCTCGAAACTTGCCGAACACGGCGAAGGCACGGCGCTGATATTCGCTCGCACCGAAACTGCCGGCTTTGTCCGCGAGGTGTGGGGGAAGGCTGACGGCCTTCTCTTCTTGCACGGTCGGCTTCATTTCCATTACCCGGATGGCACGCGAGCCGCAGCCAATTCAGGCGCGCCATCCGTGCTCGTTGCTTACGGGCAAAGGGACGCACAAGTTCTTGCCGACAAAGCGAGCGAGTGGGGCGCATACGTTCCGCTCTCCCGCTAGCACCACCTAGGGGCGAGCCTGCAATCGGTTGTCCGGGCGTAGAACCCGGCGTCCCACTTACACACCTATCCACGTACGCATAACAGAAGGAATGAACATGAGCGCAACAACCCTAACCCCGCCGATTCATTCGACGTTTGGTGATGACAGCCCACGAGTAAGACGCAGCGACCCAGCAACGTCGCAGTGGGTCGAGGTGGACGCATGACCCCCATGGAGATCGCCTTACCCGGTGTGATCGTGTTCGCCCTCATCATCGGCATCCCGTCGTTGGCGGCATGGGTTGGGTTGCGACGAGAGAAGAAGGTAACGCGATGAGTGGGTTCGTTTGCGGCCCGAAATGTTGGACACCCATTGATTGCCCAGACCACGGCAACCGAATGGATCCGTGGGGGCGCTCGTCTCCGATGGGTGTGCACATCTGCTGCGACAACCGCGACAACTCGAAGATCAACCCTCGACATCTCTGGGACGAGCACGACCCAGACCGCCACTACCACGACCCCAAAGGTTGGGCCGATCACGAGAAGAACTGCAAACAGTGCAGCCCGGAGGAAGACGATGACTAACGACATGATCGAGCATTTTCGCAAGGTTCTCGCAGCACGCCCTGAAGATGCCACGTTCGAGCCGCGACGTTACAAGAACCGGCGCGAAACGTGGATCCCAGTTCAGGGCGAAAAGGTGACCGTGTGGCGCATGTCCTCATATGACCCTGACCGTGAAGTCGCACATCCGGGCACCTTCCTCAGCGAAACAGAATCTGACTACTGGCTGCAGATGGATGACCACGAAACCCCACAGAAGTTCCGAAAACGGAACGACCACAAAGCAATCCTTTGGCGCCTCGACACACGAGAACGCGGACAGATAACGGAGACAGAACGATGATCGATTACAAGAAAGAAATTGACAACTGGATCGGCGGAATGGAGGACTGGGTTGCCGTTGAAGGAATGACAGACGCGACCATGATCGCCTCACCACTCGTCGCACAGGTCATCGCCACACAAGCACTCACTGAACAGCAGAGAGTCGCCAACCTCATCGCCTACTACGCACTAGTGGTCGAACAAGAGGTGCACGGGATTGTCCCATCGCAGCAGACACGGAAACGGTGCGATGACGCATCCAACCAGATCATCGAAGGGTTAGGGCTATGAGCGAACTAGTTATCGGAGTCGTCATCGGTGCTATCTGGACATTGGTCTTGATTGACCTATTCCGACGATGACTGATTTCCCCTGTTGCGAACAGCAGACACAACATCAAACCCAGGACGGCTTCACACCATTTGAAGCCGTCCTTCGCTTTCCCCACGGAGGAACAGCATGACTCGAAGTAGAGCATCAGCAAAACAAGCCGGATCATCATTCGAGCGATTGGTTGCAGACTTCCTGCGCGACCGCCTAGACGATGACCGCATTGACCGGCGCGTGAAGTCGGGCAGCAAAGATCGCGGCGATATTGGCGGTGTGCGAACCATCCGTGGTGGCCGTGTCGTAATCGAAGCAAAGAACACCAAACGCGACAACCTCCCCGCATGGATTCGAGAAGCCGAAGCCGAACGCGGAAACGACGATGCAGCAATTGGTGTCGTCGCACACAAATTCCACGGCAACGCAAAAGGTGCCGACCAGTACATCACTATGACCCTCGAAACGTTCGCCCGCCTGTTAGAGGGTGGGGCACCGTTTGAGCCTGTCGTAGTGCAAGCGAAAGAAGTTGGACATGACTGACCAAGATCCGCGTGTACCTGATATGCGCAAACGTGAAGCACTCCTCATCCATATCGAGGGGTTGCAGGTGTCGTTGACGAAACGCAACCAACGCATAGCCGAACTCGAATCGGAACGTATCGGCGAGGGCGACACCCCAGCCATGCAACAGCGAATCAAGAAGGCCTACAAGAGCGGGTGGCAAGACGCCGCACAAGAACTAAGGGAAGCCACAGACGACGCCGCACGAGGGTTGCGGAACATCAACGCCACGGCGTGGGAAGTCTACCTAAAAGCAGAAAGAGGGCTTGACGCATGATCATCCATGACATGCCGGATACCGAATACCACGCACGATCCGAGCTCTCATCAACGGGCGCAAGATTGCTGCTCGACTCACCCGCCAAATTCGCCTATGCACAAACACATAAGCAGGCACCGAAAGCCGCATACGACCTCGGAACCGCAGCACACACCAAAGTGTTAGGTGTCGGCTCGGGACTCGTTGCATACCCGCCCGAGCATCTAACACCCAGCGACAAGGTATCCACCAAGAAGGAAACCATCGCTTGGGCTGCCGAACAACGCGACGCCGGCCTCACACCCGTCACGCCCAACGAGATCGCCGCAGTAGACGCAATGGTCGAATCGATCCTTGCAAACCGTGAAGCACGAGAACTGCTCGAGCAAGCAGGCAACAGTGAAGCAACCGTCATCACGAAAGACATGGACACGGGCGTTGACATGCGCGCCAGGTTCGACTTCCTGCCCAACTTCACACAAAACGACCCCATTGCGGTAGACCTCAAAACATCACGCAAATCAGCATCAGCCGACCAATTCACACGCACCGTCGCAGAGTTCGGATACCACATCCAACAGGAATGGTACCTACACGCATACGGGCTCGAAACGGGCGACTACACGATGCGCATGAAGTTCATCATCCTCGAAACCGCCGCCCCCTATCTGGTGGCAGTTCACGAGCTCTCCGAAGGTTACGCACAGATCGCCCGACATGAAGTTCATCGGGCACTCGACACGTACCGCACATGCACCGACGCCGATCTTTGGCCGGGCTACCCGCAAAACATGCCACCGCTGGAACCGCCCATGTGGTTGGTGTACCAGAACGAAGAAGAAATCGAGCTGAAACTATGAGAATTCAAATCGTCCGCAAAACCGACCAATGGAACAACGAGGACTTCGCGATGGGATCGCGCGTCTTCACAATCGCCAACGTAACCAAGGGCAAAGAACAAGCCCCCTACGACATCCAATTCTCAGACGGCGACGGCAAATGCTGGCGCCCCTCCAATGGGATGCTCGAGCTGCTGATGCGTGTCTGGGGTGACGATGCGGCCGTATGGTCTGGGCGCAAAGTTGAACTGTTCCAAGACCCCCGCGTGAAGATCGGCCGCGATGTCGTGGGCGGTATTCGGGTGCGCTCAATGTCACACATCGACAAGCCCATGTCGCCGCTCATTACGGTCTCGCGCGGCACCAAGAAGCCGTACACCGTTCAGCCCCTTACCGCCGCACCTGTAGCCCCCACGGACACAACCGGGCGTGACTGGCTAACCGAACTCGACAACGCCAACACACTCGCAGACATTGAGGCACTAGGCGCCGCAGCAAAAGGTGCACACGTTGCACAAGACATCATCCAAAAAATGTATGACAAACATGCAGACGTGAAAGCTAAGCAGTGAGTGTCGTCATAAGCCTGTGCGACCTAACCGGCAACATGGCGCAACCCTGGGCAGACGCCGGCCATGACGTGATCTTGGTTGATCCGCAGCACGGCATGGACAACACAGATGGACGAATCACGCGACTAGCCCGCACCGTACTGGAAGCCATGCCAGAGCTCAGCGAAGTTATCCGATCGGGTGAAGTTGCCGCGGTATTCGGGTTCCCGCCATGCACCGACATGGCCGTGAGTGGGGCTCGCTGGTTTGAGTCAAAGCGACTAGCCGACCCCGCGTTCTTCGGTAAGGCAATTGACGTTGCTGAACAGTGCCGAACAGTGGGGATGCTCTCAGGCGCTCCGTGGTTTGTCGAGAACCCTGTTTCCACTTTGGCGCAGGTATTCGGAAAACCAACTCACTGGTTCCACCCGTGGCACTACACCGCGCTGGAACCATCCGACAACTACACCAAGCGCACAAACCTGTGGGCGGGGGGCGGATTCATAATGCCGGCAAGACAGATCGACACCACGTTGGGCGAACCAGATAACCGCATCCATATGGCTGCACCTGGGCCAGAGCGTGCCAACTTCCGGTCAGCTACACCGATGGGTTTTGCGAGAGCAGTATTCGACGCAAATTCAAGGGTGCACCCATGACTGCAACTGACACCCACACGACAACAACAGGTGAAGGGAGGTTTTACTGATGGCAATGATTGACGACAGACTCTTTGCCCCGTTCTCGATCGAGATGGACGAGCACCCCAAAATTGCTCCACTATCCGATGCAGCATTTCGGGCCCTATTCGAGTCCACGTTTTACTCCCGCCGAATGCTCTCAGATGGGTTCCTAGACGAACGCATCGTACTCAAGCGGTGGGGGTTGGAGGCGGCTGAGGAGCTGGCCGGAAACGACCCGGAAAGACCCAGTTGGGTTCGGGTTGAGGGCGGTTGGCAGATCCACGACTTCGAGAATCATCACCCCCTGAAGGCTGACATTGTGCAAAAAAGGGCGAAAGTATCAGCTTCTCGATCGCAAGCGGGTAGCAAAGGTGCAGCAAAGCGATGGCAAACCGATGGCAAAGGTATGGCAAACGATAGCTCAGAGACAGAGACAGAGACAGAGACAGAGACAACCACCTCTAAAGAGGTGGGGGCGCGTAAACGCGCTACCCGCATCAAAGAGAGCTTCGAGGTCACCCCAGAAATGGTTTCTTGGGCCAAGGAGAAAGCACCACTCGTTGATGGCAAACGAGCCACCGAGAAGTTCATCAATCACTTCATGGCGAAGTCGGGCAAGGACGCAACAAAGATCGACTGGGTTCGCACTTGGAAGAACTGGTTGCTGAACGATCAAGAGCGCGCCGAGAAGTCGCCAGTGCAGCGGTCGAAGTCTGAGCAGATCATCGACGTCCTCGAGCAGGGCAGACGGATGCAGGAAGAACATGACAGGAAGGCGATCGGGCAATGAGGTTTGACGAAACCGCCGCGGTGTTGGCGAAGATCAAGTTGGGCGATAACCGGCAGGTGGATAACGCGGGTTTTGTGCTGAATGAGTGGCATGACGCGATTGGTGATCTTGAGTATTCGGATGCGATTGCTGCGGTCGTTTTGCATCGTCGCGAGTCCACGGACTATCTGATGCCTGCCCATATCCGCATCGGTGCTAAACGTGCGAAGGAGGCTCGTGAGCGTGAGCAGCGTAAACAGCGGCCGGCGATCACAGCATCACCGATCACGTTGGACCGAGCAAAATTTGAGGCTGAGACACGGGCTGCGATAGAGGCGCACCGTGCAGCCAAGGAGGGGAAGCAATGAGCAAGTCATTGGGTATGGGCGATATGTCCACGAGGAAGTTGAAGCGAACCTATTTTCGGCTGCTGCGCCGTTATTGGCGCGGTCAGGAGAAGGGCTGGGGAAATTACCTGTCATTGCGTCAGGAGCGTGACTCGTTGCGGTGTAGCGCATTGGGCGAGGTTGATCGTGCACGGAAGCTGCTTCTGGGGCGGGGGGTGCAACTGTGATGGATCTTCTGCCGTCTGATCACGCGTTCAGTCAGTTCCTGTCGCGCATGACACCGAACAAGGTGTTCAAGGATCGGGGCCCAATGTTCTCGAAGCCGGAGAAGGCGATTGATCGTTTCTTTCGCCAGGAGGAAGAGATTGCTCGGGCGGATGAGATGGAGATTGAGTTGCAAGTTTGGAGACGAGTCGCATGAACAGTTTAAAAGAGATCAAGGTCGAGGACATCCGCAAAGGGCAAACGGTGCTAGCTATTTCTAGCGTCATTTCAGAGATATTCGTGGCGGCGGCTGATGGCGGAAATGGGCTTGGTTACGAGCGGTTCTTTCTGTTTTCCGACAGCACATCCCCGCCCAACTTTGAGGTTCCGTGGGGGACAACGCAGCGAGATTCGCTCGGAGACATTTGGAAGTTCTTCGACAAAGAATCACCGACCGGGAACGTTGCGTTTTCCGCAGGCAGCCATTGGCCGAGAGGGGTAGCGGCTCAGTATGCCCCGTTCACGCGCCTGCACACGGTGCAAGAACTGACTGACGCTATCGAGCGTGTGGCGGGTAAGCCCACACAGGTAAGCCGCGAACTGCTCCACATGCAGGAGGTGGGGGACATTTGAACGGTCATCTGCGAGCCCCGCATACCCGTACCCGTAAACCCGGCCCGACAAAGGTTCCGAAGCCGCGTGTGAAGGCGTTCGAGTTCACGGCGCGGCAGATGGAGATTGCGTGGGCAGTGCGGGACAAGCAATTGAGTGAACAAGTAACAACGATGAAGGAGAGCAACTAATGGCAAAGATCGAAATTGAGTCCGCGTTCGTTGAAGCGTGGACGAAGAACACGGATGAGCACCCATCGTGGGGCATGAAGACTGCGGAACCTCATTCGCGTAAGAACGATGACGGCAAGTACGAAACTGTTGGTCGCACGTTTAGAACGATCAAGGTTCCGCGTTCGACTGGCATTGACCTGACGACGTTTCGTAAGGGTGATCGTGTGCAGGTGTGGGGTCGTGAGGTTACTGAGACTCGTGAGCATGAGGGTAAGAAGTATTACGACTTAATCGTGTGGGCTGATCGGGTCGAGATTGTGGCCTCATCGGGCAACAATGGCCGCTCTAACGCGACAACAGAGGAACCGTGGGGAACAACCGCACCTGTCGATTCTGCGAGCTCAGGTGACGTGTGGAACAAGCCCGGCAACTACGCCGACGAAACACCTTTCTAGGAGGCTGAACATGTCATACCGAACCCATGAGTGTGATGGATGTGGAAACGAGATAGACCATGAGCCTCGGTCATTCGAGAAGTGCTCGGTGTGTGGTCGCTATAACGAATGGAGTCGAGCGGATGTCTGATGTTTCTATCACCGACCTGATTGCGGAAGCGCGGACGGCGGCAAGGTTGTCTGCGTTCCGCATGGAGAGCAGCTTCGGTGTTCTGCACAGGTTGGCGGATGCTTTGGAGTCTGTCACCGCACCGACCGAGGACGACGAATATCAAGGTTTAGCTTCTGCGATGTTGCTCATGCGAGAGCAGCAGTTCCATTTTCCTGCGGACAGCATCGCGTCTGCCATTGACGAACTGAAGCGGCTGAGGTCACTTGCGGCTGAGGTCGATGAATGGTCAGAGTCAGTCGAGGGGGAAGACCTTGTACGTCTACTTTCCGAGGCGGAGAATTTCAGCGGTGAGGATCGAGGCGAAATGCTTGACCTCATCCCGCGACTTGCAGCAGCCGTGAAATCCAGTTTCCGACCACCTGTCACCGCACCGACCGAACCCGAATACGAGTACCGCCGACGTAGGTCATTCGGGGTGCAGCCGAACGCAACATTTGATTCGATGCCGATGCTGGATGAAGGCGAGTGGGCACAACGTCGGATTCTTGGCGAATGGGAGAACTCGAAATGACCCTCCTATGCCGCATCTTCTGGCATAACTTCCGCGACCCTGTACCCGTCATTGGTGGCCTAACCGCATACCAATGCCGACGATGCGGGACAACAACATTTGATCAGAAAGGGAAACGATGAGCCAGCCAATGTTTGAGTTCGATCTCCGCATAGCAGAAGCCGACTCAGAGGGGTACTACTACACCCGCTGGGATCTCGCGCACGTCATCACCGTTACGGGCGCAACGAAAGACGAAGCATTCAGTAAAGGATTTGCGGTGCTGGGAGATCCGAGGCGTGGACGTTATTGGACTGGCGTTTGCGACAAGATTCGAGAGGTGAAGGCCAATGACTGATCAACTCCATTGTTCTCGTGGCTGCGCGTGGCCGGAGAAACCTGACCAACCCGCACACCCAAAACTGGCAACACACGGAACGCTCTGCGACGCCTGCTATCTACGCATCACGGAAGCACTCAGAACCATCCCGGAACTCATCCTCAACATGCGGTCGCAAGTTATCCCCGCATCCAATTTTGAGCTCACGGAGAGAGTCCAGGGTGGCGGTGATGGTGCGCCTGTTCCGTTGAATGTTGGTGCGGTGGATGCTGCTGATGCGTTGTTTGCGAAGGTTGCGTCTTGGGTTGGTGCGTTTGCTGAGGAGTTAGCTATTCCCGCACCGTCGATTCGTGGGTACTTGGTCAATAACGAGATCCAGGGGTTGCGATCATTCGCGCTAATCCCGGCGATGGAGTTGACTGCACAGCTCACAAAATGGCTTGCACGCCATATTGACCAGATCAGCGCATCACCTACCGCCGCAACCTTCCATGATGACATTTGGGAGGGTTGGGAAGATTCGCCAGGTGTTGTGAAGTTGTCGCGTCGTTATGGCAGCGAGGAACGTAAACCGCGGGATGCACAGAAACGTGTGTGCCCCATTTGCGGCAAGAAGGAAGTGTTCGCTGCGGCACCGTCAACGTTCGACCCTGAGCCGATGGTGTTGTGTGGTTTATGCAACTGGACTGCCGATTTGAGCAAGAAGCCGGAGTATTTAGAAATGTTCCAAAGCGCATGAGTGAGAAGCTAGTTCGGACACGCAAGTCTGGTTATTGCGATCACCAGTTCGCCCATGACGGACGCATCGAAGTTGGCGACGTAGTTCTTGTTACCACGAACATGCCAAGCAGCGAGGTGGTGCGTGCTTTCGGGGCGACACCGTTCTCCCGATACCGAACCTGCTCATGGTGTTTGCGCCGAAAGATGAGCAGCAGGCATGAACGCGATCGCACAGATCAGCAGATAGTGGCGAAATGGTTTGCGCTGAATGGCGAGCCACTGCCGAACGATTCAGAGACAGGAGAGAACGATGATTGAGCCTAATTTCTGCGCCCAGTGCGCTCGTGGTGATCACCTTCTGTGCACAGGATTCGATGGCCCAATGACGACGCATCCGGATTCGTTGCCTCGATGCGTTTGCAGCCTAATAACACATAGTTCAGAAACAGGAGAGAGCTGATGGCGTTAGAAGAGATTGCGGTTGCAGACATCCGCAAAGGACAAAAGATTCGCTGGGAAGCGGACGGTGACTCATGGGCTAACGCTGTGGAATTTACCGCAGCATTTGATTTTGATAGCTGGAACTCGACAAGTGGTACGCATTACCTCATTGAGGATGTTCCGCAGCCGCCACCGTTTGAGGTTCCTTGGGGGACGGTGCAACGGGATGAGTACGGCACAATATGGCGGTTCTTTGGCATGGCATCACGAGATGGCAACGTGGCGGAGGCGGGTGGGAGATTGCAGGATCTTGATTCCGCGCGAAGTTACGCCCCGTTCACCCGTCTCTACACGGTGCAAGAACTCATCGACCGTATGAAAGCTGCGTCCCCCAGCGGATTCGGTGGCGCGGCATCAGTTCTTTCGGAGATGCATCGCCACGGTGGGATCTAGCCCGTGGATGCGGGAACACGAGTGAACCTGTGGGATGACCAACCGTGCTACACGGTGAAGGCTGTGACGAAAGGATGAGAACCATGAGCGAAGAGCGTGAACCGGGCCTCTACGAAGATCCCGAAAACGGCGACCTTTGGCGGCTGACCGAGAACGGTTGGACATGGATCAACGGCAACCGTTGGCGGTTCGTGCCCAAGAATCTAGTTCTCGTGAAGGCGGCATCGGAAGGATACCTGTGACAGCTAAGCAACAGTTGCAGTGGCTTTTGAACGATGATGTCTGGTGGAGTGTCGAGAAAGCGGCACTCCACCTTGGCTGTCCGAAGAAGACCATCATGCGATATATCCGCGAGGGGTTGCCGATTCGGGCGGGGCTTATCAACCGTACTGAGTTGTTGGCTGACTTTCGTGCACGGAAGATGCGACAAAATGAGAGCCGCATGACACGCCGAAATCAATGATTGCAGGCGTGGGCATCCGTGTAGTAAGCTTTGCTTAAGCGATATCTCATCCCATCGGGTGACATATCGCTTTTCTGTTTAAATTTCGGCACTCCACACCCGATCATCACACGCCTTCTAGTGTGCGCGGGGTCGTGCAAGTGCCGTCTAACAGTGGCACCGAGAGGTTGTCTCGGAAAGCGCTAATTGGGTCATGGAGCCGCTGTTGCAACGGCGGACCTGACATCGGATGCAATGCTCCTTGCGCATATCCGCTGTCGTTGTTTTAGCTCGTCACCCATGCGGTGAAGGAGTATCGGGTGCGTCCTTTTGGCGCATCCAGCAAAGACCTCTCGCTTAGAGAGAGCACGGGTACACCGTGAAGTGCACAGGTTGGTTGCCTGTCATTGAGGGTCAGTCTCACCCAAGAACACGCAAACGAGACCATCCGAGAGCGGGCACGCATAAACCGTCGAGGCCGTCGAGCCTTGCAGCCTCTGCCCGCTTCTCTCGGACACCAACTTTGGAGAGCAAGCAATGATCTTGATGCAGACAGTGACAGCCTTTGCCGGCATTTGCGATTTGTGCGGGTGGGGAACCGGGCCGTGTCTCCATCAGGACATTGCCGAGCAGTTACTGCGGGAACATCAGTGTGACGCTGTAGCTCGGTTGGAGTAGAACAAACTTCTGCCCGCTTCTCTCGGAACACCAACTTGCGTGACCGCGTGGTGTGGGGTGTTACGTCCTCCACACTGCGCGACCAAAACTTTCAGGGAGTGACGTTGAAACCTCCCAAACCGCACGTTCATGTTTGGCGGTACATCAACGCCGGGCGCACCGAATGTTCTAGCTGTGGAGTCTGGAAATGACCGAATACCCCGAACACCAACAACTCGCAGAGGCCGCAAACCTTGTGCGCTCCAAGATTTCCGTCGCTGCCCGTGAAGCCGTCGAACGGATATACGCAAAACATGAAAACGAAACCAACAAGTAACACGGAGGTAAAACCGTGGCAACCCTACAAGACTCACTCAAGCAACACCGGAAACCAGTCAAAGTCAGCATCCGCCAATGGATCGCCCAACTAGACGACGACGACCGGAAAGCAATCGAAGCAGCAGCAGTAGACCCAGGATTCACCAATGCAGCCCTCGTGCAAGTAATGCGAGAAGCGGGCGTATCGGTTGGTAAAGATACCGTCGCAGCATGGAGAGGTGACCATGGGTTCGCTCGCCAGTAAACTTGAAAGCAAGAAACCTGCCGAACAAATCGGCTCCATGGAACTTGGCCCCGAGGGTGGCGAGTTTCGTGACGTGAAGTCCGACAAGCCAATCACTGACTGGTCGGAAGTTTTCACCCGCTTCAACCTTGACCCCGAATCGTTCGAGATCGTCGACGACACTGTTCGCGTATCAACGTGGCAACAGTCAAAGGGGCTCGATGATGGTTCACGCGACGTCGTAAACCTGTTCTCGTATCGGGCACAGTTTCGTCGTTGCGTGTCGAAAGGGCCGACAGAAGCCGAGATCACAGCAGCACGTAAGCGTGTGCAGGGCTGGAAGCTACCCAAGCGCATTCCCGGTTCTGGTTTAGGCCCCGAAGTTGCTGCGGTAGTCAACCTTGCTGACATGCAAGCGATGAAGGCCGAATCTGGTGGCATCGATGCACTGCTCGAGCGCATGTATCGCGGGTTAGAAATGACTCAGGAGTACATCAACCGGCAACGTAAAAGTGGCCGCAACATCAACGAGCTTGTTCTTGTCAACAACGGCGACCCTTTCGAGGGAATCGCCGGAAACTATGCCAACCAACTGCATACCGTACAGGGCGGGCTTAGAGCTCAGCAGAACCACGTACTAGACATCTGGGAAGCATACTCGCGTGAGCTTTACCCCCAGTTCGACAAGGGCCAGTTCGTGACAGTCCACTGCAATCACACGCAGTATGGGCGTCAGGGCGGCTCAGCAAAGTCGCTTACTGGGGATGAAGACACTGGTGGGGCTTTCCTTGCGGAAACGTTGCAACGTGTCCTCAGGGGCCGTGCAGAATTCGAGCACGTCAAGTTCACTATCCCTCACGATGAGATGAACGTTTACGCAGATGTTGCCGGCGTACCTGTTGGCTTCAATCACGGGCACAAGATCCCCGGTAACGACGCTAAGGGCTTCGAGACTTGGCTCAACGGTCAAGCTCGCGGTGATGCCAAGGCGCACGAAGCAAGGATCTGGATTACTGCACACCGTCACCATTTCGCAGCATGGGATTTGGGTAGCGCGATGGTGTTCCAGTGCCCCTCGTGTGAGGGCGATAACTCGTCGAAGTGGCTTAGGGACATGACCGGGAAGTTCAGCCGGTCAGGAATCCTGGCGTTGCTAATTGGCAACCATCACCCGATGGGCTGGTCAGATAACGCATTTCTTTAGTCGCTAGGTGTTGGCATGGTTTCGCTGTGCCAACACTTAGCGCAATGGGACATGGTGCAGTGGTAGCACGGCGGTCTCCAAAACCGCAGACCGGGGTTCGATTCCTCGTGGCTCAGCGCGTGAGTATGCAGATCAACAGGTGCGCTTAGGGTGCGTCTGCTGCCTCTGCTCACTGCTGTAGACCTGATTCGCCAATATCAAGGCAGGGATCCTGATCGTGGAAGACATTGAGATCATGCTCGGTGATGACGACGACTGCGAAACATGCGGTTATAGCTTCAACCGTGCCGAACTTCGCATTGACGATGAAGAAGTCGAGTGGTTGCTGATGTTCGCTACTGGTTGTTACGGTGGCGAATCTGTTGGCGCACCCCACTTTGAGCGTGCGTTTACGATGCTCGACTGGTACGAAAAAAGTTACCCCGTTGATCTGAACGAGATCCGTGGTGCGCTCGAGACGTTGCAAGCCAATGGGTAAGCACACTGACACGTTGACTGCCCACGATCGTTGCGATGTTGGGGCGTGTGGGGCTCAGGCATACGTTCGAGCCACGTTCAACACTGGCCCGCTTCTGTTTTGCAGTCATCATGCCCGTGAGCATCGTGCAGTGATGTTGCGGACAGTGCGGGCGCTCCATGACGAAACATTCCGACTGACGGAAAAGAGTGGATGATGGCCGAACCTGTAGAAATTGGGATGCTTTGCTATAAGAGCGGCGGGCATAGTGCGTTCCGTGGCGAGATCGACTACGGAGTTTGTGGGAGCAAAGGAGTCGGCGCTTTCACACTTTCGCTGAACGTTGAAAGTGGACGGTTCAACGAAAGTGAACTTCTGAACGAAGCAGCGGAATACATTGCAGAAGCGATCAAGTTCTACTCCGAAGCCCGCGAGAAGCAATCGTGGGATGAGTACGAAGCATCGGGTGAATGATGTCTGACTGGCAACCTGAGCCGCGTCCGATCCCACGCGAACTAGAACACCCACACGAACACGTACTATTCGTTCCCGCCGCAGAATGGCCCACGCTCGACAACAAACTTGCCAACGAGGTCGCAATGCTGCGCCTGGCAAAACATGTTGTCTAAACCACCCCACCACACCACAACAGATGTGGTCGCGGCAGGACTATCACGCACATTCGGGCCACTAGTCAACATCGGTGCATGGCTGATACTGAAACTGTTAGGGGTAAAACTGTGAACAAGAACCCACGCCCCGCAAACTGGCCACCCGAAGCAACACCCGAAGCCATTGCGGCACACGTTGAGAAGATTGCGCAACGTAACTACAAACGCGACAACGGACGACTCGTGTACGTCCCAGAAGGTCACAGTGTTTACGTGTTCCGATCCAACGACGACACCGAACACGACGGACGATCCGCAGACTAAGGACGCTCTAACGTGTTGTGCAGTTTGATCACCCCGGCACGGCTCATGTCGAGGGCTTGGGCGATCTGCTCCCACGATGCGTTGTCGTTGCGTGCAGCCTCAATCAGTTCAGGCCGGCGCTTTATATCGCGGGCTATGCGTTCCAGTTCTTTCAGCGGTTTGCTCATGCCAAAAGAATATCGTCTATTTAGTAGACAAACAAGCATCCACAAAGTAGACTACAGATATGCAAAGAACAACAGCAGCCCAAGTCCTCGCAAATACCACCACCCAGATCGAAGCCAAGGGATACACCCGCGAAGAAGCCTTCGAACTCGCCATCGCAATGATGATCTCCGAAGACCCCACAGCAATGCGCGCACTGCTCGAAGCAGGCCGCAAAGCATACGCAGAGGAAATGGCAGCATGACAATCCCACTCTTCGAAGAACGCCAAGACGAGCTAACCGAAAGGCGAATTCGTAGCGAGGCCGCGAAAGCGATCGACAGAGTTCGACAAACCTACATAGCCGACTGCGACAGAGCGACACTAATCGCAGACAAGGGGCAGCGGGACGAAATAACCCGCAAGTTCGCATGGATCGACAGAGAGCTAGCAAGGGCAGCGTCGCTCGCCGCTACGGGGGTTGATAGCGGAGACTGCACCAAACACTGGGGCAACTACTAACTCAGAGTTAACAGTTCACCCAAGGAGAGCCCAATGCTGACACTTTCCCAACGCCGCACGCACCTAAAACGAGGTGCAGCAGACACGGCAAGAACAATCGACGCAGCTAAGGCGGAACTTGCAGAGCAGCAAGAAACCGAGTTTGCGAAGGCTCGTGAAGCATTCAAGAAACGCAACGAGAAGATCGCGTACACGCCTGAACAGTACAAAGCCGCGAAGGTTGTTCGCACTGTCACTGGTTGGCACAAGGTTGTGAAGGTCAACGCGAAGAGTGTGACCGTCGAAACCGACTACACATGGACAGACCGCATCAACGTGGGTCGCATCATTGAGGTGCGCTGATGCCACGTCGTATTGTCAACGCTGACGAACAAGACGCCTACACCAAATGGCGACACATCCTCTGCTACACACACAAAGCCGGCGTCATCAAAGCAATCAAACGAAGAACGCACCGGCGAGAGCGCAGGGAGGCCCGACGCCATGTCAGTCAATTCAACCCTGAAGACTTTTGAATGCCACGTTTGCTCGGCTAAGTTCTTGGCCGTGCGCGCCTCGGCAAAGTACTGCTCCAAACTTTGCAGGGACCGTAAATGGCGGTCGCGCGAGACGGTGGCCCAGTGTTCTGTCCCAGAGTGCGGCAGCAAGAAGTTCGCCCGGTCTTGGTGCCGCAGGCACTACAAGTACCAGACTCTATTCGGCGAGTTCGTGGTTCCCGACAGAAAATGCGCGTACTGCTCGGTCACCTTCACCCCGAGAGATCAACGCCACGGGACATGCTCGAATAAATGCCGCTACGCATTGAGCAACGGGGACCGCGAGCAACGGCGCATATATGACGCAGCGAGAAGGGCGCGGAAGCGGGCCAACGGAGTGTTCCGTGTCACGCGGAACGATCTGCGGCGCGAGTTCAATCGCCGCGGCGGGCTCTGTGCTTACTGCGACGTAAAGCTAGTTGCCTTCCACTGGGACCACGTGGTTCCGCTGGTTCGGGGCGGCGTGCATTCAGTCGGGAATCTCGTACCAGCGTGCGCCCACTGCAACCTGCGAAAGCAAAGGCGGACGGTCATGGAGTGGCGACACAAACGTGAACGGCGAGAAGGTAAGGCTGAAGCGCGCAACGGATGACTACCATAAACGAGTCAACCTCACTGACTACCATTTAGGAGTCAGAAAACATTGGCATTCCGCTGCCAGCAGAGACGCGCAATAAGCCGAAACCATACCCAAAACGGTATAGTCCTGACCATGAAACAGGGAGGCGCCAGTGCGTAACGGATGCGACGAAGAAGAAGTCTCAACAACATTCCTCATATTCAAAATGGCTGCGATCATCGTCGTCAGCGGCCTACTGATATGGGCCGTCAACGCCTACTTTTACGGGCACCAATTGGGCTGCAACTAACGCCAGCACGGCAACAGTAACCGCCACTAAGTGAAACGATAGCCACCCTAGCTGGGTGGCTTTTTGCGTTAAGGAGAAGTCGTGAACTGGTCAACATCAGACAGGCGACAACGACTCCCCACAAACTGGACAACAATCCGACGCCAAGTCAAAGCCAACGCCAACGGACTATGCCAAGCAACACAACACGCCTCAGCATGTGACGGCATCGGGACAGACGCCGACCACATCACACCCGGCGACGACCACAGACCCGAAGCGCTCCAATGGCTAAGCGGCCCATGCCACAAAGCCAAGACCACACGCGAGAGTGCAGCACGCAACACACAACAAGCAGAGCTCAGACGCAGACCAACAGAGATACACCCAGGGAGAACAACATGACTCAAGTAACACTCACACGCAACGCAGGCGGACGTAAGGCCGGCGAAACAATCACAACAACACCCGGATCAGCAGACAAACTGATCAACTCCGGCTATGCTGAAGCAGTCGAGACACCTAAGAGCAGCCCGGATAAGGGTTCCAAGGGTCAAGACAAGGCAGAAAAGGGTGTGACTTCGCCACCCGTGGGGGATGCCTCCCCCGCCAAGAGCCAGCTCCC
>Ga0314855_100059_pt1 | contig 39501 bp, 65 predicted proteins | sample 2018CB1WmetaG_FD_203636 | JGI IMG/M metagenome (GOLD analysis project Ga0314855, IMG submission 203636) | Cryopeg brine viral communities from Beaufort Sea near Barrow, Alaska, United States - 2018 CB1W | ecosystem: Environmental > Aquatic > Marine > Coastal | place: USA: Alaska | collected... | reverse complement strand
CGCGATCGTTTCGCTTGAGCAGCTTGCACCGTTCTTCCTCGAAGTTGAGGGCCAAGGTCACTTCTTCGAAGAGCCTCTGGCCAAGGTCGGCTCTGCGACTCGTTCGCAGCTGTACGGCGAGATCGGTTTGGAGTACGGCAACGAGAAGGCTCACGCCCAGCTGCGTGGCCTCCCGGTCTTCATCTAGACCGCTCTGAGCGGGCGACTGGTCATCTGGTCGCCCGCTTCCCGCCCCACAGATCCAAGGAGTACATCTTGTCCAACACGTTCAAGTCTGTCGGTAAGCCGACGACTCTCATTACCGTCGACGAGAGCTGGGAACAGCTCCCCCACCCGGGCGACTGGGAACTCGTCGTCAAGCAGACCGCCGCTGAGAAGAAGGCCGAGAAAGCTGCCCTCGAAGCGGAGAAGGCCGCTGTTGACGCGGAAGCGAAGCGCATCGCCGAACTTCCCATCCACGTTGGTGAAACGGTCAAGCTCAACGAGACGGCACTCGCTGCTGCGATCGATGTCCCTGACGCAACACCTGAGGCACTCGACAAGGCCACCGCCTGGCGCGGTCTTGTTGTTGAGGTTCGCCACGACGAGGAAACGGACACTGATGTGGCTGTTTTTGACGACGGAACACACCTCAGCATCATCGACACGCTCGAGGTTGTACCCGCCGAGTAACCCTCGTGGGGTCGCGGCAGTTCCTCCCTGTCGCGGCCTCGCACCCTCACCCACTCTCTCTGATCGGAGCATCATGGCTCGCATCACCCACCCCCGCCCTCAGCTGGGCCGTCAGCGCTTCCTCGGCATCGAGTTCATCGACGGGTTCGCTGAGGTCGAAGAGTTGCACGCTGAGCGCAAGCAGGCACTCCTGCAGCACGGCTTCACGATCAAGACGCTCATGCCGAACGGGATCACGTCCATGGATTTCGCTGTACCTGCCGACGTCGACCGAGACCCTGAGCTCGTCGATCTGACGGAGCTGAAGCTGCCGGAGCTGCGCAATATCGCGGGCGTTGAGGGCATCGATTTCCCACCGAAGGCTACGCGCGCCCAACTGATCGACCTGATCAGTCGCCAGCCCGCCGAGCCAGCCGTGGGCTTCGCAGTCGTCGAGATGCCTGACGGCACGATCATCGGTGACGGTGAGTCCCTCGCGACTCTCCCCTCTACGTCCTTCAACTGACCATGACCGACACCTCAGCTCACTCTGACGGCGGTTTCATCAAGGGAGAACCCGGCGACTTGTCATGGGGTGGGCCGCTATCCGGCTGTGGCTACTTCATTCCCGCAGCGACCCCAACTATCTATGCCCGGAACATTGCGATCTTGGCAGCGGCTGGCGTGAAACTTGCCGCCCGCGATTCCGCTGCGCTCATTCGTGCTCGCATCGACAACGACGAGGAATAGACCATGGCTCAACGTGTATACGCCACCGCGATCGACTACGCCGCACTGGCCGAGGAGCCTGCCGACGTTGAACTGCCCGTCCTGAACAAACGACTCCGCGCGGCATCCTCCGAGGTCGATGGCCTCACCCGCCTCTCTCGGTACGACGTCGACGAGGACAACTTCCCCACCGATGCCACAATCTCCGATGCGTTCAAAGAAGCGACATGCGCGATCGTCGAATTCTGGGAAGAAACCGGCGATGTGCACGGTGCTGATGCTGCACAAGGTGCGGTGAAGATCGGTTCCGTGTCTCTCGGCACCACCAGCAGCACCCAGCAGGGTCTCAGTCCTCGCGAGAAGCTTGTTCAGCGCATCGGTGAGTCTGCTGTGACCATCCTCACGAACGCGGGCCTGATTTCCGCGACCGTCTACCACTCGTAGGGGGCACTCGTGACTCGGCTCAGCAAACGTCACCTTCCGCACCGCATTATCGTCACCCGCCTTGCTGGTGAGGGTGCTGAGGGCGTCGAGTACGCCACCCCGGTACCGGATGTGCCCGCGTATGTGGAGCAGAAGTCGAAGCTCGTGGTCGACCGCCGCTCATCCTCCCCCACGGTAGGGCAGGAAATCACCGCCGCGACATTCGTTGTGCTGCTCACTGCGAATGATGTGCTGCCCGCGTCAAAAGTCACCGTGTGGGCTGGCACTACGCGCGAACGTGAAGCCGAAGTAATCGACTCATCCTTTTTCGACTACCCGAGAACACCGAGCCATGTGGAGATCTGGGCGACATGAATGACATCAGCGCACAAGTCACCGTCACCCTCAACTTCAATGCCGTCACCGCAGAGATCCTTATGGGTGCTGTGCGTGGGCAGAACATGGCTGGCGAACGTGGGCTCGCGCTCTCCTCGCAACAGGTCCCGTTCGACAATGGCGACCTTTCGGAGTCCGGGCAGGTCGTCAACGCTGAGCAAATCGGCGACACGACACAGATCGTCTACGACCGCCCCCAGGCTGCACGCCTCCACGAGCACCCCGAATACAACTTCTCGACCGACAGCAACCCCGGCGCCAAGGGCAAATATCTAGAAGACCCGATGACGCAGAACGTCGAGGAGCTCCGAAAGATCGTTGCTAAGGAGGCTGGCGGTGCCTGATTCCTACCTAGTCCTATTTGAACGTGGCCTTGCACAGCACCTCGACGACATCGAACTTGGCCTGTACAAGCCCAACGCTGTGTATACCCCGGCTGAGGCAACACTTGAACGGCCCGCGATCGTCTCCGGCCCAGACCTGCCCACCACCCTCGACAACGTCATTGCGCTCACCACCCTTGATCCGATCCGTGAAGGCCGGGCGAACTTCACGCACCGCATCCAGATCCTCTCCCGCCTCAAAGGCACAAAGGTGCAGGCCAGCAACCTCGCATGGAAACTTGCGACCGCCCTCGACCACAAACAGGGCATCCCGTCCGGGTTCAACGTGTCGTGGGTGTCGCTGTTCTCGCAGCTGACCTTCACGAAGGACAGTAACGGCCGGTACTCCACCGCGCAGACCTTCTACTTCAAAGGTCGCCGCCCGCTCGCCTGAGCACACACAGACCGCCCCTCTCTGGAGGGGTTCGCCGGCATGCCCGGCATCCCCCATCAATTCAAGGAGCAAATATGTCCGACCAGACGCTTTACAACACGACCGCCCAGACTGAGGGCAGCCTTCAGCTCGCCCACGAGAAGATTCTCCGCGTCAAGCGTGGCGGTGTCTTCGAGAACATCACCGGCGACTGCAACAACATCAACGGGCTTCCCACGGATGTTACTCAGGGTCGCGAGAACTACGGCAACAAGACCACTCAGTCGATGGAGAAGATTGGCGAAAACTGGGTCATCACGACCGACGTTGAAGCCGTCCGCGACGAAACCGGTGCGATTGCACAGCCGTGGCTCATCGCCCTGCTCAACATTGCCAAGTCGAAGGGTGCCGCGAACAAGGTCGACGTTCAACTGTTCGATGGTAAGGACGAGAACCTTCCCGCGATCGAGGGCAACTTCTCCGTGTCCGTCGCACCGCTGAAGACCGGGTTCGCGGAGTCTGGCGGGTACAAGTTCACGTTCACCTCCAACGGTGTCGTGGATTACATCACCTCGCCGATTGCAGGCACCGGTGAGCCGATCACCGAATCAGTGTCGCCGGCATCTGGTGCAGCGGTGGGCGAGATCATCGTCCTCCGCGGTTACAAGTTCACCGGCACCACCGGTATCACCATCGACGGTGCTGCTGTCGTGGAGTTCACCGTGTACGACGACAACACCCTCGCGGTTCTCGTCCCGGCCACCGTTGCTGGTCCAGCTCCGATCATCGTCACGAACGCGACCGGTGCCTCGGCAGCGTTCGCGTACGTCGCAGCGTAGAACCCTCCCCGGCGGTGGCCTAACCGGTCTCCGCCGGGTGACCACCCTTCCCATCACTGCAAGGAGCACACCCACTAATGACCATTACCGCCGCCCAGCAAGGCCGCGACCTTCACATCACGGTGATCGGCATCGATCAGCCGTTCATCATCAAGCCCCTCCCTGGGCGTGCAGGTATGCAGATCACCGACACGTACCTCAACGGGGCAACCGGTGCTGCCACCAGTGAGCAGATGACTGATGCTCTGGCCATAGCCGTCGACGGCGCAATCCTCGACGGTGAACTGTGGGTACCGCTACCGCTCGACGAACGCCATGTCGGGAACCGGATGGGACTCGAGCTGTCGATCCCCGAAACGGAATCTGTTGCGCTCGCCGCCATGTTCTGGCAAACGATCCTTGGTGTGTCTGGTGTCAACGCCTACATCGAAGGCGGTGAAGGCCTTGCTGGAGGGGTAAAAGCACTCTGGGCGCTGGTCGCACGTTTGGGGCTCTCACCCTCGCGGACATCGCCCAGTTCGGCATTGGAAACCCTGATTCAACTGGCAAATACCCCCACTACGTCTACCCCAACGGGTGGAAAGAAGAACGTGAAGCAGCCGCAAGACAGGCTGCCGAAGCAGACAAAGCCGTAACCGGGGCATCAGCTCAGGACATTTGGGCTGAGGCATTCCCGCAACTTTTTGGCGAGGTCGAACTTGACCTCGCACAGCACCACCTCATCACGGACATAGACCGCGCTCTCGACACGAGAACGTGGCACTACATCCGATCCGCTACTGAACGACTCCTCGACATCGAGGGCTCATGGCTAAAGAAAGCGGTGATGACTCGTGTTCGATGCCGGATCGATCGTATTCAACATTCAAGTGGCCGGGGACCAGGTCTTCCAAACGGCCATGGCCGGAGCGGAGCAGACCGCTAAGAAGGTCGGCACCACCTCGAAGGAGACTGCGAAGTCTACCGAGGAACTGGGAAAGAAGCAGGAGACTGCCGCCCAGTCAGCGAAACGCCTCGCGAAAGAGCAAGCGGAAGCTGCACGTGCTGCGAAGCAACTCGGCGAGGATGTCAAGCGCGCCCAAACCCAGATCGGGACCGCTGCTGTTGGCATCGGCGCATCCGTGCTCGCAATGGTCGCCCTCACGGCGAAAGTTGCGATCGACTGGGAGTCGGCGTGGGCTGGCGTCACAAAGACTGTGGAAGGCACCCCTGAGGAGCTTGGGGCGGTCGAAGACGGCCTCCGCGACCTCACCAAGGTACTTCCGGCCTCCCATCAGGAGATCGCAGCTGTAGCAGAGGCTGCAGGCCAGTTGGGGGTTCAGACAAAGAACGTCGTCGCGTTCACCCGAACCATGATCGACCTTGGCGAAACAACAAACCTTTCAGCCAACGAAGCCGCTACCGCGCTCGCCCGGTTCATGAACGTAATGGGCACCTCGCAGGATAAAGTCTCGAACCTTGGCTCCTCCGTGGTGGAGCTCGGCAACAACTACGCCACCACCGAAGCTGAGATCGTCGCAATGGCCACCCGTCTATCGGGTGCATCAAAGCAGGTCGGTCTCACCGAGGGCGAAACGCTCGGACTTGCCGCCGCACTCTCGTCTGTCGGTATCGAAGCTGAGGCCGGCGGTTCCGCTGTATCGAAGGTCATGATCGACATCGCCGCGTCCGTCGACAAGGGCGGGAAACGTCTCGACCAGTTCGCCGAAATCGCCGGAGTTTCCGCTGACGAGTTCGCGAAGAAGTGGAAGACCGACCCGGGCGCAGCTCTGGCACTGTTCGTAAAAGGCCTTGCTGATGCGGAATCACAAGGCGGTTCCACCCTGGGGATGCTTGAGGAGCTCGGCATCACCGAGGTACGGATGCGTGACGCACTTCTGCGTTCTGCTGCTGCGTCTGACTCCTTCACTGAGGCGATGGGTACCGGCAACGAAGCATTCGAAGCGAACAACGCACTCACTACTGAGGCGGCGAAAAGGTACGACACTGTCGCTTCGAAGCTTGAGATCACAAAGAACAACGTGATGGATGCGGCGATTGGTTTTGGGCAGGTGTTCCTCCCCGCGATCTCGGAAGCGTCGGAAGGTCTTTCCGTGTTCGCGTCGTTCCTTGGTGGACTGCCCGAGCCTGTGCAGGGTGCTATTGGTGTTCTTGCGCTGTTTGCGGGAGCGATCATCCTCAGTGGCGGTGTGGCTCTGCTGGCAATCCCGAAGATTGCAGAGTTCCGTGTCGCGACCGCGCTCCTGGCCGCTCAGATGCCGAAGACTACTGCCGCACTCCGTGGCACCGCTTCGTTCCTTGCTGGCCCGTGGGGTCTTGCACTTGCTGCTGCGGCGGTTGGTGTGGCACTTCTGGTGAAATATATTGAGGATGCTGAGGCATCAACGGAAGAAATGACCGCGAGCGTTGAGGGCAGCGGCACTGCTATCGATGTGATGGCAACCCACCTTCGCGGACTGGCGACCTCAGCAGAGGGTGTGAGCGAAGCCACGCAACAAATCAAAAACCTAGACCTAGCGCTGCGCAAAACGAACGAGGCGGGCTACCAGAGCAACCAGCCGGGAATCTCTCGCACCTACGACACGATTCTTACGAGCGTGAAGAAGGTCGGCGAAACGCTCGGCACCCTTGCAGAGAATGACCTGCCCGCAGCGCAAAAATCGTTCCGTGATCTGGCTGACGAAACAGACGGCTCCGATGAACGCCTGTTGCAGCTCCTTGACACGATGCCCGCGTACAAGGACGCGCTGATCGTTCAGGCAACGAAGACAGGCGATTACTCGGCAGCGATGAGCGAAGCCGAAAAACAGACTGTATTGCTCGATCTTGCCCAAGGCGACGCTGCCGATGGGACGAAGAGTTCGACTGAGGCATACGTTGAAGCAGCCGATGAAGTCGAAGGGTTGCAAAACAACCTTGACGCGCTCATCGACACGATCAACGCAGCGAACGGTGTCGGGCAGGATGCGGTCTCGCAAAACATTGACTATCAGGATTCTTTGCGTGAAGTCGATGCTCAAATTGCTGCGATTGCTGCCGGCACTGATGGGTACTCGCTAGGCATCAGCGCTAACACTGCTGCAGGCGCTGAGAACCTTGGCATGCTCAACGACCTCGCTCAGAGTTCGCAAGATGCGGCGAAGGCACAGTTCGATCTGGACAACGACACAGCCGCATACAAGGTCACCCTTGAAGCCGGACGACAAGCCTTGATAGACAAGGCGCTTGCCCTCGGCGCGACAGCAGACGAAGCCGAAAACCTCGCAGATAAAATCTATGCGATCCCGTCCGAAAAAGAGTTCAACATGATTGTTGATTCTGGGGAAGCTACGACGCGGCTGCGAAAGATCCAAGACCTGATCGACGGCATCGGCAACACCTCCACACTGCACATCGCAACAGGTGGCAGCGGTGGGATCACGAAAGCCGATGGTGGAAAGGTCAACTTCTACGCCAACGGTGGACGCGAAAACCACATCGCCCAGTTCGCACGCGCCGGCACAATGCGGGTGTGGGCCGAACCGGAGACTGGCGGCGAGTGGTACATTCCCGCATCTCCAGCGAAGCGCGGACGATCGACACAAGTTCTGGCTGAGGCCGCAGATGAGTTCGGGTACGCACTGACACCGAAGGATGGACAGTCGTTCGCGGGTGGCGGTCGCACCGCTCCCACCGATGCGCAGATTATGGGCGGACGCAAAGCGCCCACGCGAATCGAAGGAACCCTCGATCTTGGGGGCGGCCTTACCGGCATCATCCGTGGGGTCATCAACAACGAACTTGGGGGGCTGTGATGATCACCGTCACAACACCGGTCATCACGCTGACCAACTCGGACAGCGGAGAGGCGCCGTATCTCGTAGACCTGGTGGGTTTCTACGACTCGTCAGGGCCGAAGCTGGACAACGACGAACGTCCAAACGGTGACGGGGATTTCGACGAGGAACCCGTCTACGACAGCGCGCTATATTTCTCCATCCGGGGAAAGATAATCGCACCGGGGAATCCGACCGCCGTGTTCGCGTTGAGACGCCAGATCATGGGCCTGAAAGCGTTGAAGTCGCAGTGGCCGGTGACAGTCACCGATCCGCTGACAACCGGCACCCTGTCGGTTCGACTCGTCGGCAAAATCCTCTTCGATGTCATCAGCGAGGACGGAATAGCGGAGTTCGAGATCCCGGTGAAAGCTGCCGACCCTTACCGGTACGGGGCTCCTGTGCGCGTGTCAAACGGACTTCCGGTCTCTGGTGGGGGCCTGGCGTTCCCTATCACGTTCCCTATCACCTTCGGTGCGGGCGGGTCGGATGGGCGCGTGATCGTCCTCAACAGTGGAGATGCGGACACGTTCCCACTCCTTGAGGTCACCGGCCAGCTTGATGCGGGTTTCACTATTGATCAGGTTGGCACGGGGCGGCAGGTTCGGTTTGAGCGGCTCGTGCCGCTCGGATCGACGGTGTTCCTGAACTCTCGCACCGGCAGGGCATACCTAGATGTGCCGGGGAATGACATGTCAGGCTTTCTGACCCGCGCGGACTGGCCGACAGTCCCTGCTGGTGGAGCTTCGACGCTGCAACTGAACACCTTGGGTTCCTTTTCTGGCACCCCCACCCTCACGGCGCAAACCGCGCCAGCATCCCGGTAGGAGTCCTTCATGGTCATGAAAACAGCTTTCCCGTCACCGACCGGGGTTGCGATCAGCTCTGTAGATGTGCGCGCCGACCTCGCTGGTCTGGTTGTGCGGAATACGGCGGGTGTTCCTCGAGCGGGTGTTCTTCCTCGCTCGACGGCCGCGCTTGTTACCTCACGTGCAACTATGGGTGTCGATGTGGGCGCTTTCGAAGCGGTGCTTGTACGTAATGGCTTCCCGGGGTTCGCGGCGAACGATGGCACAGTTACGGTCTCTGGGCTCACCGCTCCGGGTGCAAATTTTTGGTACAGCATCATCTACGCGAAGCAGAACGAGAGCGCATCACCGTTCTCGGATGCAAACAACCTGCCGGTCCTTGCGTTCGTCACAGGCGCCGCTGCCGCAATCCCCGACCTGGCGGCGGCTATTGCGGCGGTCCCGGCTGGCGGGTTGCCTCTCGCTGCTGTCCTGATTCCTTCGACGGCTACGACTACTCAGTCGGCGGGTGTGGTGATTACCCAGATTGTACCGTTCACCGCGTTGACGGGTGGGGCTATCTGGGCGCGCACTACAACGGAGCGGGGCCTGATCACCGGTTTCGCTCCGGGGCAGGTCGTATTCCTGATTGAAGACCAGTGCTATTACGAGTGGACTGGTCTGATCTGGGCTATCTGCATGGGGGCGACATCGTTTGGGACTGTCAGTAATGACGGCAACGCGACCATTTCTGCATCAAAAGTTCAACGCTCCTATGACGGTGTTGTTACGGCCGCTTGGAGGCAGGAGCGTACTAACGGCACAACCTATGCGTCTGCCCTCATCGTCGGCGTGCTGCCCGCATGGGCCCGCCCCACCAGCCCCGGCCCCAACATGTACGCCACGGGCACAGCGATAACTTACGGTTCGGGTTCGATGCAGCCCATCTATGCGGGATCAGACGGCGTTGTACGTCTATCCACTGCGTCCCCAGCGGGCCACACCATCGCAATCTGCAATATGACGTTTGCGCAGCTCTAATGACCCCCACAACCTTCTACGCACTAATAGGAAGCGTCTTCGGTTGGTCGCATGAGTATGGGCCACGGTTCCATGCAGGGCAAGACTATCCGTGGGGGGCAGGCACAAAGATCCCCTCTCCGGGTGCTGGTCGTGTCGTATCGCGTGGGTATCAGTTGGCGGCCGGTTACTTCGTCGTCATCCTCATCGACGGCAAATACTTCCTCTTCTATCACATGAAGCATTGGACAGACCTGCAGGTCGGTGACGTTGTGGCTTACGGGGACACTGTGGGTCTTGTGGGTTCCACGGGCGACTCAACAGGCCCACACCTGCACCTTGCCGTGTCGAACAGCCCAATCCCAGGACTGGGTACGCGAGTTGACCCACGCCCGATTGTTGAGTCGCTTCTTGCTGACCACGAGCTTGCAGCCGGCGACCAGACCCCTTTCCCATCAATAGAAGAAATGGAAGACGAAATGTTGTGGATTTTCTATCAACCGAAAAACAACAGCAGTCCCGGAACTGGTGGGATTTCCCGCATCTGGGCTGGTACTCGTGAGGTTGGCGGCATTTTGTATGCCGACGTGTGGGGGGTGTCCCCTAATGGGGAAGCTCGCCGGTTGACGCGCAAGCATTGGGTGGACTTGTACCGCGCTGCGGAGAAGGCCCAAAAGCCCCTCACTGTGATCGGCTGCACGGGCAACGAGCTTGAACAAATCGTTTACGCGAGGAGCCTGTGAGCGTTCCTGTCACGTTTGCTGCGTTTGGTGCATCCGTGACCGCAAACCCCACTTTTTCGTGGGCTCCTCACGCTTCTGACGGCGTTGACGTGTTGCACGTTGGCGGCTTCTCTCATGGCGGATATCGCTCATACCAAGTTGCGGAGAATGCAGAGTTCGTGGACTCCGACGTCACGGTTCTGGTTATCGGCACGAACGATGTCTCGAATGAGCGCTGGCGAGTGCCGCTATCGACAACACTCTCTGCGCTGCGCGAGATTATCACAAAGTCGGGAGCGAAGCGTGCGCTCATCGTCGCACAGCCCCCTCGTGATGACGGATTCCACCTTGAGGCACGCCAACTCGATACCGACATCCGCAACTACGCCACAAGCATGGGCTGGATGTGGGTTGACCCGTGGACGACGTTGCGCACGTCTGACAACAAATATGTGCCGGGATGGACTATTGACGGCATCCACCCAACACCCGCAGGCGGTGCCCGTGTGGGTCACTGGCTGCACTACATGATTAGGGCGGCGAAATAGTGGCGCGTGTAATCATTGCCGACTTGCTCACGGGCAGGCGGCTGGTAGATATCCCGTATCTCAAATACGCGTGGTCGAGGCGCAGAAATCGCCCCGAAACGCTGTCGTGCGAAGTGAAATCGAACAACCCCGACGTGCGAGCGCTGAACCTGCGCAACACCGCGACCGGCGGGAAGACCGCCCTCGCGATCGTCGAAGAGAACGGCGGCGGGGAATGGTTCGCTGGCGCCGGTGAGATGAACGAACCTGATTACGACGACGACGCACACCGCATCACCCTCACCGCATCGGGGATTATCGACTACTTCAAAGGCCGCACCGTGCTGCCTCCAGCCGCAGCGACGGTCGCGACATCCTCGTTCGTGATACCGGACCCTGCGGACAGCACAAAGACCATACCGAACCCTGCCCTAGGGACCATGTTCACTGGACTCTCCCTAGGGACAATCCTGAAGAAGATCATCGAGCAAGCCCTGTCATGGCCATCGGCGAACCTCCCGATTGTGCTCCCTGCGGATATCGCTGGGGTGCACACGAAGACGTGGGATGGCATCGCGTTCAAGTCGGTGTCGTCGGCGATTGCCGATATCAGCAACCTTGAGGGTGGGCCCGACTTTCGTGCGGACGCACGCCACCAAGCTGACCGCAAGGGTATCGAGTGGCTACTTAGGACGGGCACAGACACCGCGCCTATCATCCGCTCGGCAACAACGCACAGGTGGGATTTGACAGCTCAGCAGTCAAACACACGCCGCTTGCGTGTCGGTTATGACGCGGGGATGCTCGGATCGGTGTCGTGGGTGACTGGCGGACGGTCGGCTGACATTGCCCTCGTGGAACGCGCATCCAGCAATACCCTGACCGATGCTGGGTATCCGCTCCGTGAGGTGCTCGACAGTTCACGCGTTGACGTGGTCGAGCGACCCACGGCCCAACGGTACGCGCAAGAGAACCTGCGGCGCGCGCAGGGCGCGATCGAGGTGTACTCGTTCCAGGTTCGCAAAGACTCCCCCCCGTACCTCGGACAGTACGACGTCGGCGATTGGTTCACCGCCATCGTCAAAGACAACGACTGGCTGCCCGATGGGTGGCATCTGTGGGAGATCACCGGAATGTCCGGTGATGAAGGCCCGTGGGTCACGATCACAGCGGTGAAGGTGGGAATCTGATGTCGGGAATCACAACAATTAGCGACAAGCTCGCGCAACGCCTTCTGGAGAGGTTCGGTCAGATTGAGGAACAGCTGCGCACCTTGCAGCAGCCGACTGGTACGTCGGTCGGGTCGCTCGTCAATCAGGTTCAGCAGGCACTCATCAACATCACGGCGACGGTGAATGCGAAGGTTGTCGAGTTCCTGTCGTCGGGTTTCTCTACTGGTGGCAATGTGACCGCTACCGGGAATGTCACCGCGGCGGGAACCGTGAGCGGTGTTGCCGCATTGAAGAGTGCGGGTGCTGCTGGAACGAACCTAGGTTCTGTTTCGGGCAACAGACAAACGGTATGGCAAATCTATGACGGCGCAAACGTTGGGCTGTACGGGTATGCACCATCCTCGATCACAACGAAAACCAACCTTGAGCAAGTTCCCTACTCCGCTGAATCATTCTTGCGCTGCGCTGCATACCTATACGAGTACAAAGATCAAGTAGCGATGCGTCATGACCCAAACAGCGAGTACTACGACCCTGAATATCAGATCCCGCAAGAGGTCGGATATATGGCCGAGCATCTAATCGAGAACGGGCTGAAACAGTTCGTGACAATCCGAGATGAGCAGCCCATCGGTATCGACTATGCCGCGTTTGGCGCGGTGGGCATGAATGTTATCGGGCGCGCTCACGCTGCCGAGATTGCAGCCATCAAAGAACGTCTAGACGCTCTGGGGGTTTAGCCCTCGCAGGGAACCTCGGTGCCGTCTTCCAAGATTCGACAAACGGGGGCGTTGCATCGTCCGTCACGTTGAACGTTTGGAGGCGGGCAGTCGTTTCCGGAGACAGCTTCACGCTCAGGTTCTGGTGCGGGTGCCGGATCTGGTGCGGGTGCTGGTTCTGTCGCGATAACGGTTTCTTCGACAACGGGTTCAGGTGCTGGGAGCACGCTGCGACGAACGGTGTCGGGCGCTTCTTGACGCAGGGTGTTCTCTTCGACGGTAACCACGACTGCGGTTGGTGTCTGCTCGGGTGCGGGTTCCGCAGTCATCGCGGACGCACCGAAGAACGCGCCGGTGGTTAGTACGGCGGCAGCACTAAGGCTGGCGATGATTCCCTTCGTCATGTTCTTCATGAGCGAAGTTTAATTCATACTCAACAAATTTACTAGCCCTTGGGGGTCCTGTGCCAATTTTCGACTGGACAACGATAGGTGCCGTGAGTTGGGTACAAACCCTTGCAACAATTTGTGCACTCATCGCAGGACTCTATGTCAGCACACGCTTTCTGATCCGTTTCTGGCCATGGCTGAAGAAGGTTATCGCGTTCGTTGAAGCCCTCGGAAAGTTGCCCTTTTTTATGGCAGAAACAAACACAACGATGGCGCAACAGTCGAAAGCATTAGCCGAAATTCATCACGAGGTGAACTACAACAACGGGTCATCCGTGAAAGATGCAATCACCCGGGTGGAACTCGGAGTGAAGGGCATCTATCACCGCCTGGACTCATTAGAAGAGTCCGTCGAAGTTCTCCACGAGACCGACGAGAAACTTTCAGACCAAATTGAAGAACAGACACAACCGCACATTGCGGTCGCAAAGGATGACCCCGCCCCATCCGGGCGCAGACCAACCACCAAACCGAACAAGGAGCAGTAATGTCCGATCCCATCCTCCCCACCATTGACCCTGTCGCCTACTTCCGCACCTACGTGCCCGTCGCGATCGGCTCGCTCATCACGTTCCTGCTCGCGCAGTTCACGTGGTTCAACACCGCCATCACCTACATCGAAGGCACGTACGGCAACGGATGGCGCGACCTGACCATCGCAGCAGCCACCGCCGCAGTCATCGCCCTCTACTACTGGGGTGCCCGCAAGATCGGAGCCCGCTGGCCAAAGGCAGAGAAATGGTTACTCGGTTCGAGCGCCACACCGGTCTATACCGCTCGCTGACCCGTGCAGGATCCGAACGACGAACCGTACGCGGTCCCCGTCGACCCGATGGACTTACTGCAGTGCACTAGCTGCCAGTAGTCCAGCAACGACAAAGCCCCGCTCCAACCTCTTCACTGAGGTTGGAGCGGGGCTTTTCGTCGTGCCCGGGGTCAGTACTTCCATGTCGTGTAGTCGGAGTCTGCACCCTCAGCAGCACACGCACGATGAACCGCGCTGAGCGCATCGAAATACTCCTCGGACTCAATAAGTACTGGCAACACACCATTGGGCAGAACGTCCCGCACGTTCGCAAGTCTGGTCGCGACTTCGCCGTCAGCCTCTAGGGAGAGAGTATCGAACCTGTCGGCGAAGTCTTTGAGTTCCGCTTCGTCAGAATCGGTCCCATCACCGTTCCAGACGAGCATGAGAAGTTGAGCAAGGTCGTTCGTTGCGGTCTCAAAGTCGTCGCAGATCGCATGCGCCGGATTCACAGTCTCTGTCGGTTCCGGTTCCGGCGCCACAGCAGGAGAGGCACAGCCCGCGAGCATCGCAACGACGGACAGTCCGAGCATGGTCTTAGTGAGGGCTCTCATGCGACCGAGCCTACCGGCGTGCACGTTGTCCCCGCAGTCCCAGAGTGGGGAGGTGGTGATGGGAGCAGGTCACCCCGCCCTGAAATGCGGAAGACGTCGACGGCCCTCGCTGGAAACAGGGTGACCACTCGCGCGATGACCTCCATCGTCACAGGTTCGGGTTCCACTCCCAGATGCTGAACGATCGCCTCACGGCCAAACACACCCATGCCGGCCGCCGCTTCCGTAAGTGCCGCCCAATCAAGTTTCACCAATCGCATGTATCCCCCTTGAAAACGATGCACCAGCCTGCACCTAGCCCGCGTCCAGAAATGAGACAACGGAAACCCCGAGGGCGATGGCGATCGCGTCGAGGTCTTCGAGTTCCATGTCTGCTTCGCCGCTGAGCATATGATCCAGCGCTGACATTGGAATTGAAATCAACTCGGCTAACCGTTCGGGCGACACGCCTTGCAGGGCGAGTTCGGCTTTTACCGCGCTCGCCACCTGATCGCGACGTCGTCGCTCCATGCAGCAATATTAGTTCATCCGAACTAGATTCAGAAGAGCCTCACGTTTGGCGATAGTTTCAATCGATGCCTTCCGGAACCAGACGCCCGCCTGGGCCGTTGTCGCGCGCAATCGCGAACATCCTCAGCGACACCCTCGGGGACGCCGGCATTGGTCAGACGGAACTCGGAGAAGTCGTGGGAATCTCCCAGTCGCAGCTGTCGAAACTTCTCCGCGCCGAGCGTGCGCTGACCATCGACGAGCTCGACCGCATCTGCATGGCACTCGCGCTCGACCTTGTCGACGTCATCACCCGCGCCGATTCCGCGCGGCGCCCATAGGCGCGAACCGCGCAGTTCCGCGGGTCGCACTGTCCCCATAAGGTGCACGATAAGGTGCACGATAAGGTGCAGGGCGTGAAACTGGGGAGCAGCCGTAGTGGCTACTCCCCAGTGTTTATATGGAGCCGCCTGTCAGAATCGAACTGACGACCTTCTCATTACGAGAGAGAGCAAGTAGCTACGCTGGACATCGTCTAGGACAGCTTTTGCCCTGATTTCTGGGGTACATGCCGATCTATTTTCGCTGCACTTCGCTCAATTGGGCTGTCATAGGGTGCAGCATAGGGTGCATCCATCGCTTCAGCTAAAGCCGCTTCGCGTGCTTCGAGCGGATGCACGTAGGTTCTATATGTGAACCCTGCATCGGCATGCCCGAGGTTCTTCGCGACGACAGCGACGTCGCCCCCTGAGTCTTGAATCATGTGCGTTGCGGCGGTGTGCCGCGACTTGTATCGACGCACCTCTGATAGACCCGCGGCAGTCAGGAGCTTGCGCCACGCGTTTGTATCGGTGTGAGCGCCGATCGGGCGACCGTTGAGCTGGGAGAAAATCAAGGCAACAGGTTTGCCCTCAAACTCCCACCCAATCCATTCGTCGCCGAGCTCAGCGCGCAGGAGCAGCTGCTCCGTCTTGTGCTCGACCAACATCGTGACGAGTGACTTCGGCAGGCGAATACGCCGCTCCCCCGCGTCCGTCTTTGGTGCTGGCTGTAGATAGAGACCCTTGCCTGTGGCGCGCAGTATCTGGTTGCGGATCGCGAGTGTGCCGTTCTTGGGGTCGAAGTCGGGCCACGTGAGGCCGAGCGCTTCCGCTGGACGGAGACCGATTTTCAGCGCTACGTGCCATCGTGCCCGGTTGTATCCGGTCGCGGCTTTCAGGATTGCGTCGCGGTCTTCGCGGGAGTACGCCGAGGTATTCGGTTTGCTCTGTGCTTCGAGTTCGACGCGCGTTGCTGGGTTGAAGGTCAGGTGACCACGCAGGAACGCAACGTTCAATGCTGCTTTCATCGGCGCGAGGTAACGCCGCTGGGAGGAAGGTTTCACGCTAAGGTCAGAAACCCATTGCTCGATGCGTTCCGCTGTCAAAGCATCGATGCGGATGCCGCCTAGCTCGGGGGTGATCTTCTCGTCGATAACCCACTTGTGCATGGCGTAAGTCGTCGGGCGAACCTTCGCAACGTTGTCGAGCCAGTGGTTCATCCACTGAGTTAGGGTCGGCACTTTCCCGGCGACAAGACGCCCATCATCACGGCGGTTCAGCAGTTCACGCTTTTTCTGCGCAGCTTCCGCTTTTGTTTTTGCAGAGAAGTATTTGCGTTTGCCATTGACTGTCACATATCCGCGATAGCCGCCGGCCGCTTTGAACGCAGAGCCCTCACCCTTCGCTGCACGGCTCATATGCGCGCTACCTTCATGTAAGCGAGAAGAATCTCTGCGGTAACACGCAGCTCTATGGCCCACTCGCGTGGATCTTTCGACCAGGCTGTCACGTCTTTCCATTGCTCAGGAGTGATCAGATTTAGTGCCGCACCTTCGTCTGCACGGCGTTCCTGCCTGAGCGACCACACTCCGGTAGTGCGGCGGTCGTCGTGCAGATGGTGCAAAATCTCGTGCGCGAGCACTGAGCGCTCTGTGGCGGCGGTCATGCGCGGTCTGAGCAGAATGAGGTCGCGGCCCGGAACATAGAGTCCGTGACCAGTGTTGAGACGCTGGTACTCGACTTGAAGTCCGAGGTTCTCGGCGTGTTCGTGGGAGTCATACTTCGTCCCCATCGTCGAACTCATGCACTTCCTTCACGCCAGTGTCAGCCACAGCACCCAGTTCGAGTGCTTCATCCTCAGTCATCACAGCCTTCTGTATAGGTGTGACATTGCTTCGAGCTCCCCAGACAGCGTGGTCGGGTCCAACAGGAGTCTCAAGCATTGTCGACTCCCCCTCTTCGATTCGCCTCACGATTTCTTGTGCCAGTTCAAGTTCTGTGAACTCTTGAATCTGCAAAAGGCGCGGAGCCATTGCGCTTAGGTCCACGTCATCTGGCTCCAAATAGCCCGCGGCAATGAGTGCGCTGATCGGGTTCACCCCGTATGCGCGAGCGACGTTGGCGACCTGTCGTGGTTTGGGCTGCAACTCCGCCTTGAACCATCTGCTGATTGTTGAAGCCGGTACTCCGGTCTTTTGGGAGATCAAGTTACCTGCGTCGCCGACCGTGATCGCTCGCAGGTACAGTCCCCATGAATTTTTTGTGCTCACGTTGCACCATATTAACCGCAAGTGTTGCACGCATGCAATGACTTTTCATTGCTTCATTGCCCAATTTGCGGGGAATGAGCCACGACACGCCGATTGCAGTTATGAAATCTCCTTGCAATGTCAGACCGTGCGCGTATTCTTGCAGTCATGGAATCCAAAGGCGTTACTGCAATCGAGCCAAGGCTTGAGTTGAACCGGGCCAAGCTCGATGAACTTCGCAAAGCGAACAGCATAACGACTGAGGCCGAGCTCGCGAAGATCATCGGAGTCTCTCCTGCAACGTTGTGGCGAATCACAAACCGTGAGTCGGTTCCGTCGAACGGTTTCATTGCGCGGTTGAAGATTGCTTTTCCTCATGTGGCTCTTGAGTCGTTGTTCGATGTGGCCACAGAGCCTCGCCCTCAGCTGGTCGAGAGAGCGTCATGACCGTCGAAGCGGTGCGTCTGTACTCGGTTGCTTCTGCCGCGACTCAACTCGAAGTTTCACCGGACTACATCTACGACCGAATCCATAACGGCGATCTAGCTGTGACTGAGCTCGGCTCAGGGCGTCCGAAGCAGCGCATTCGTGCCGATGTTTTGCAGGCGTTTATTGACGCACGCACTTTCGGCTGGAAAACGTAACCAATCACTCCACCAAAAGGAAAAGCCCCGGTTGCACCCGGGGCCTTGACACGAAAGGTAAATCAATGTCAACCACCACAGTAGCGGAACTCACCCCGCCTGTTCATTCCACATTCGGTGAAGACAGTCCTAGGGCTAGGCGCACTGACCCGATCACCTCCCATGAGGCTGCGGACAGCAATGACGTCACTCGTTCGATCGGGTGGGTTCTGTCCTTGCTTCACAACGTCGGGCCGCTTGCCGATCACGAGATCGAAGCCGCCGCACGCCGCCGTGATGTTCGGTTCACGGGGCAGCGTCTCCGTACCGCTAGGGCCGCTCTGGTCCGTCAGGGAAAGATCACCAATTCCGGTGACTCCCGTACCACCCCGAATGGTCGCCGCGCAGTCGTGTGGGGCCTCGTAGAGAAGGAAGCAGCATGAACACGAAGGTTCTCTCATCGGTCGCGACTGTGGCGCTTGCTGCAGGTCTGACTGTAGGTATTGCCGCCCCGGCATCCGCTCACACGGGCGATATGAACGTGCAGGCTGTCTGCAATACGGCAACGGGCCAGTACGACTTCACCGCGACACTGACGGTTTCACGATCGGGCGATAAGGCCGGCAAGGTTGCCGCTCGTGTGGGGTCGGACAAGTTCGACGGCACACCCAAGTCGGATAAGGGTATGGGGTTCGTTACTGAGATTGCTGGTGACGGTGTGTATTCGTTGCCCGGTTTCTCACTGCCTGGGGCAACAACTGGTGCGGGCCCGTGGGTCTATGCGTACACGACGTTTGCTGCACCTGAAACGAAGAACTCGTTTGGTTCGGATGGGCAGTTGCGTTACAAGCTCGACGGCACCTGTGCTGTCCCGAAGCCTGACCCTAAAGAACCTGTTGTGAAGTTTGGTGAGTGGCAGGAAGCATCGATCGTGTGTGGCGCGACTGAGGTTGCGACGAAACGTGAAGTGTTCACGACCTCGTACATCTACGACGAGAAATCGAACTCGTATGTTGAGGGCGAAACGGTCACGACCACGGAGGACAGTGTTCGCCAGTTGACTTCAGAAGAGGTCGCCGCGAATGTGTGCCCTGTTGTTGAAGAGCCTGAAACACCTGTTGAGCCTCCTGTTGTTGATGTGCCCACAGATATTCAACTGCCGACTGTTCCGGTTTCTGCCGAGCTTGCTCGTACGGGCAGTTCACCTCTTATCCCTGCCGGTATCGCATCGCTGCTGTTGGCAGTGGGCGGGTTCCTGCTTCGCCGGAAGGTACGGGCATGAGCGCCATCGATCACCGCGCAGAAGCGGAAGCTGCGGCATCCGCCGGAAAGTACGACATCGCCCAATACCACGCGGCCATGCTCCAAGCCGATCGGCAGCACACCGCCAACCTGATCGCATATGTGGCACTCATCGACGCTCAGTTTGCCGAGGCCGAGAAGAACCCCGGGCCGTGGGACATGAGTAGCTATGCCGCTGGCAACGCTCGGCGCGAACGTGCTCAGGAACTCATACGTGAGGGGCTGGGACTGTGACCCCCGAAATGCTCGCTCAAACCGTGTCCGAGTTGGCCGGTTGGTTAGCGATTCTGTCCACAGTCACGGTCGCAGCGCTGGTGTCGTCACGGCGCGCGAAGGTTCGCCGGGATCGTGCTGCACGGGAGGCCCGCTCATGAGCCGCCGCATGTACACCTGCGATCACGGTGAGTTCACCCCAGCACCAAGAGGTTACTACCGTCTCGCACCAGTGCTTCTTGTGGGCACCATCCTGCTCGGTCTGAACGTGGCCGTCTCGGCAGGGTTTGCACTCCTCATCACAGGGGTGCTCTGGTGACCACTCCCATTCAGCAAATCACCGAAATCTTGGTGGGCGAAAAAGTGCTGCGCCAAGAACCTCAACGTCTGGAGCAAGCAATGGAATCCTCAGGCCAGTTTGTGACTGATCACATCATCCGGCGCGAATGCTCCGCCCCGTGCGGGTTCGCAGGAAACGTCGATGCAACATTCGACCCTGAGACGGACACAGGCCATTGGGTGTGCCCTGACTGCGGGTTCGAGCACTACAGCTCCTCAGCTTCGTAATGAAAACCATGTGGGGGATCGACGCACAACAGTTGCGTCGCGCCTCCACCCACCGCCGTCGCACCAAATGGGTGCCCCGGTTCTGGTGGCTGGTACTGACCATCTATGTCATCGCCAGCACCGCTGTTCTCACCCTCCAAATTGAAAGGCACCTCCCATGACTAAAGAACTCACCGTCCGCAACCTCTACGGCATCCGTGGAGAAATCACACACCGCACCGACAGCAACACCATCGTCATCACCGGCAAGAACCGTGCAGGGAAGTCCTCCTTCGTGAACGCCTTCGGGCACATCTTCGCCCACAAAGCAATCAAGGGCGCACCCGACCCCGTACATGAAGGACAGATCGAAGGCGAAGCAACCTACGTCGACCACGACCTCGGACTCTCATTCACCCGCAAGTGGAAGAACGGCAAAATGTCAGCCGTTGAAGTGCGAGCCCTCGACGGCGCGAAGCACGAGAACGGCACCGCAATCCTGAAAGACTGTATCGGCACTGTGATTGTGGATGTCGCTGCGTTCCTTGAGATGGATGAAGGGCCGCGTCGCGAGCTGATCATGTCGAAGTCGATCTTCCCTGAGGGTTTCGATATGGCTGCGTTGACTGCTGAGCAGTCGCGGGTGGAACAGGCGCGCACGGATGCGAACCGGGAGAAGTCACGCCTTGAGGGTGCGCTCTCCCAGTTGGTGCCGCCGTCGAAGGAAACCCCCGATGTGGAGGTTTCTGCTGCGGACATCGTTGCCGAGTTCGAGAAGGCCCGCGAGCACAACGCTGCTCTCGATGTGAAGATGAGCGAGCTTGAGCGCGCGCAGTCGGCGCAGGAACGTGCCGAAGCAGAAGTAGTCCGCGCTGAGCAGGCTCTGGCAGACGCACGGTCGCATGCCGAGATGGCAGTGAAGACCGCAGCCGATCTGCTAGCCGGGTACAAGGCCAGCCCGGAGCGCATCGACACTTCCGCGATCAGCACCCGCCTCGGTGAGGTCGAAGAGGTCAACGCAAAAGTTCGTGCGAAGGCCGAGCATGCCCGCGCTAAAGCCGCCTACGATGCCGCCGCCACCCTGCACACCACCCTTGACGAGAAACTCAAGACGGTGAAGAAAGCCAAGTTCGACGGCTTGGCACTCGCGACGTTCCCGCACCCGGGACTGTCTGTCGATGACGAATACGTGCTCCTCGACGGCACCCCCTTTGTGAACGTGAACGCTGCCGACAGAGAAGTTGCTGCCATTGCGGTAGCGATCTCAGGTGAGCACTCAGATGAAGAGCTGTGCCTGGTCATCATCAAGAACGGTGATGCCCTTGACCCGACGAGTCTCACGAAGATTGACGAGATGCTCACCGAGGCACACTTCACGGGCCTGATCGACCGGGGACGTCCGGACATGCCTTCTGTCGCTGGTATTGATGTGCTCGAACTCGCTGATGGGCAGGTCGCAAAATGAGCGCCGCGAAGCACCTCTGGGAGTTTGACCACCCCTACTACTGCACCGAAGGCTGCTACTACGCCAACGGCACAGACCTGGATGACGTGCACGCCAACTGGGAAACATGGGCTGACTTCGCGGAAGCCTGGGGGGCAAGCGACAACGACTACAACCTCCTGTTCCGCTGGGACTGGAAGCGCGCAGACCCCACCGACTACGCGGTCGAGAAGGAAGCCGGTGAGAACTTTGAAATGCCCGGTGATCACCTCGATCTCTTCTACATGCTGCAGCGCAAGGCCAAGCCGTTCAGCCACGTCGTCAAGGTGACGGAGGCCGACGAACCCGCCGTGCGTGCATGGCTTACCGCGAAGGCTGAGCACATGCGCATGCTCTGGGAGCCGCTCTTTGAATCCTCGGCGGTGTCAGCATGAGCGCCATCCTCCGCAACAAGCCACTGCAGACACGTTCGCAGGTTCGCCTCGACGCAATCAAGACGGCAGCTATCAAGCTGTACAACAACCCCGCGATTGGCCGTGACCGGTTGACGACCGCACAGGTGGCGCTCCTTGCTGGCTGTTCGATCGGGACGTTCTACCGCTACTTCGAGGACCGTTACGCGCTCCTCGAAGCGATCGCACCTGACCGCGACCAGACCCGAGTCGGAGGGCAGGCGGCGGCGATCAACATCATCATCGACGAGAACGATCCACCCTACGCGACGTTTGTTGAGGTTGAGTTTGACGACGAGAGCAGCTCGGATATCGGGCAGCGGATCGAACGTGCCGATGGTTTGACCGCTATCCGGATACTCGCCTCTGACATCGTCGCACTCGCGCCGGCGGTGACCGCATGAGTGGCACACGTTTCGACCCGAAGGATGGCGTTCCTTACGCACGCTGTCTCACCGAGGGGTGCGGATTCGTAGCGGATACCAAAGAGCAGATGTCTGCACACTCGGCTGAGAGCATGGCTCCGACCGGTGAAGCTACGGGCGTCACTGCTCGCGGGCATTCGTACCGTGTGGAGAATCCGTCCCGTGCGGATGCGCTCAGATCAAAAGTAATGCAGGAAGCCGACGACGCCCTCGAATCCGCCTTGACCGAGTTCGTGGATTCGGTGTACCGCTTTCACACCAACGATGACGTTCCGCTCGTTGAGCTGACCGCAGCGGTGAAGGCAGCCTGCCCATCACACGAGTGGGACGAGGCGTGGGCTGAGTACATCGAAGACGAGACGGAAGAGGACGACGAAGCAGAATCCGGCGACGGACTCGGCCCGCAACTCCACCAAGAGACAGCACTTTTCGGCCCCGATGCAAAGGATTATTTCGCATGAGCGACCTCGAGTACGACGCCTACGGCATCGACGACCCAAAATCGCCGGGCTACGCCGAACGGATCCTCGCGAGTGCCGACGACCGCCGCGACGAACAACAGACAGAGGTCAACTGATGCCTGCCGAAGGAATCTTCCACGACGCGCACGAGGTCTACGCGCGCCCCAACAAAGCCGTTCCGTGGATATGGCTTGCCACGTTCTCTTCGAAAGCACTCGCAGAGAACTACACAAAGAGCGGGGCCATCCCGCTCGAAGCTCAGATTGAGGTGAGGCCGGTATGAGCCACCTCGATCGCATCCTGCACGACGGCATCGACCGGGAAGGGTGGAAGCTCGCCCGGCAACCCTGCGTTGGTGCGTCCGACGCCGCGAAGCTCGCCAAAGAGTCCTCAGTGGAATCAGTACTCAAAGAGAAACTGACCCGCCGCGAATGGAACGGCAACGCATACACCGAACAAGGCCACAGGTGGGAACCAATGATGCTCGCCTGGGCCGGTATCAGCCCAAACATTGCCCTCATCCACTCCCCCGAGAACCGCGGGTTCGCAGCAACACCAGATGGGGCGGACGCTACCCGCGGGGCCGAGTGCAAAGCCAAGCACAACAAGGTCGTCACCGGCCCCACGTTGGGCGAATGGCGTCAAGTGGCGTGGCAGTTCGTTGTCGTTCCCGAGTTCGAAGAGATCGAGTTCATCTGGCAGGAACTCGTCACCGATTCGACCTCTGGCTTGTGGATTCCCCGCGCTGACGAACCGAAGAATCTCACCATCCCGCGTGACCACCCAAAGATCGTCGACCTCACGTCGAAGATTCTCCCCCTCGCAACAGACCTCCTCGACCGCCTCACCCGGGCGCTCGAATTCGAAAGAGAGATGAACGCAGCATGAGCACCGCAATCACCCAATACGTCAACGCCACCCTCGAAGAGAAGAAGTCCTACGTCCAGACGTTGACCTCCGCAGGCGAGCTACTGCCCCGAGGTTTGTGGGCGAACACCAAAAACCCTGACACCGGGCTGATGGAAAACCGACCAAGCCCCGGCAAGGTCATGCTCATCGTCGAAACAGGGCTGATGCTTGGCCTGCACCCCATGGCAGCACTGCGCGGCATCGATGTCATCGAGGGTAATCCCACGTTGAAGCCGTCGCTGATGTCGGCCCTCATTCGCCAGGCAGGGCACACGCTCCGCATTGAGCAGACCGGCACCGTCGAGGGCGGCGACATCGCCGTCACATGCACGGGCATCCGATCCGACGACCCCGAGCACCCGTACGTGTACACGTGGACGCCGGCCGATGCTCTCCGCGCCGGGTTGCTCGACTCCTACGCTCCCGACGCGGGAGGTGTCTGGCGTGGGAAGGCGCGGTCGAAAGACAACAACGCGAAGCCGTGGGAGAGCTACATGCCCCGCCTTCTGCGTTGGCGTTCGCTCAGCGACGTCGCCTCCGCTGGTTTTGAGGACGTGCTCATGGGCATGCACTACACCGCTGAGGAGATGGGCGCTGTCGTCAACGAGCGCGAAGAAGTAGAAACAGTGGACGCTGATCTTGAGCCGACTGAGGACTGGGCAGCGTTGGTAGCTGAGGCCACGACGAAGGACGAGTTGCAGACGATCAGCAAGCGCGCCGACGCGCTCGGAGAGTACACCGATCAGATCCGCACGCTCGTGCTCACGAAGGTCGGGAAGCTGGGTCGCGAGGTTGTTATCGAGGAAACAACGCCAGAGGCTGAGGCGGTCGTCTCAAGTGAGTCGGACGCCGAGTACACAGATCGCCTAATCCGCGAAGGAGTGGCCGTCGGCAAAAACCGTCAGTGCTCAATCGGCTACCACGACGAGTGCAGCAACCCTGCTGGCGACGTCTGCAAGTGCGAATGCCACCAGACTCCCGCCACCCCGACGGATGTTGACTACGAAGCGCAGGCCGCAGCAGAAGCCGAGGCCGGGCGATGACTCACTTCACCGACGAGAACCCTACCGTCACCTCCCCCGCAGGCGCAGAAGGCGGCACCGCTGTTGATGTTCTCACTCGTGGTGGTGAGCTCATCCACTTTGTTCCGGCGAACCCCGCCGAAATGGAATATCTCATCACCGAGCTCACCACCCTTATCGAGCAGATGCCCGCGAAGATGCTTGAGCTGAACGAGGTCCGGTACGCCGCCGAGCGCGCCCACTCGCGTCGGCGGGAAACGTCCCTCGCAGCGCACGCGGCAAGCATGTCTGTGACTCGGGCCCGTGCGCTCGCCAACGTGGAAGCAATGCCGGAACTGGAGGCGTGGCATGACGCGAAAGCGGCATGGCATTACGCCCACGACACCCTCAGAGCGCTCACGATCAAGCTCAACGGAATGTTGAACGTCAACAAGGGTGTTCAGGCTGCGTACAACGGGTACGGGGGCCGACGATGACCACCACTTGGTCTTTCGACCTCAACTATCCCCGCCCACCCAAAGGGCTCTCAGCGAACGACCGCTGCCACTGGCGGGTCAAGCACGAGAACACTCAGATGATCCGCACCCAGGCGATGCTGCGCACCCGCGCCGCGAAAGTCCCCGGTCTGGACAATATCCGTGTCGACGTCGAGTGGGTTGTTGCCGACCGCCGAAACCGCGATACGGACAACCTCGCCCCGCTGCTCAAAGCGATCTACGACGGCATCGGTTCAAACCGTGGAACTTCCGCCCGAATTGTTGACGACGACGACCCTGCGCACATGCAGAAACCGTCCGCGACGATCCGGTTCGAAGCAGGCGCCGAACCGCACTTCACTGTGACGATCACCGACATTGGGGGTGAACTGTGAGCGCCCCGTACTACAAAGATGACACCGTGACGCTGTTGCACGGTGACGCACTCGCCCAAGCGCAGATGCTCGAAGCGGGTTCTGTGCAAACCATTGTCACATCCCCCCCATATTTCGGCTTGCGTGACTATGGCGAGACCGGGCAGATGGGCGCTGAAGAAACGTTGGCGGGTTACGTCGAGGGGATGGTGTCGCTGTTCCGAGAGTTGCACCGGGTGTTGACTGATGACGGCACGCTTTGGCTAAACCTTGGAGACTCTTACGCGGGATCGTGGGGCAATCAGGGGCGGAAGTCTGAACGCGGCACTCAGCGACCGATTAAGGGCGGAATGCTCACGCCAGTACATGACGGGCGCTATCCAACGAAGGGCACGAATACCGGCGCAATCCGCGATGGCGAGCCTGCGGCAAAAAACCTAATTGGCGTTCCGTGGCGAATCGCTTTGGCGCTACAGGCTGATGGTTGGATTCTCCGCTCAGACATCATCTGGCACAAACCCAACCCAATGCCTGAGAGCGTCACTGATCGCCCAACTAAGGCGCACGAATACCTGTTCCTGCTTGCGAAGTCGCCTAAGTACTACTACGACGCCGACGCAATAGCAGAGCAAGCGGTAGGGGGCGCAAAGGGATCACGGTTCGATGTCGGGAAGACGGCAGATCACCAGCGCGGACGAGCTCAGAGCGGTGAGCGTCCTCAGGCTCGTCGCGCACGTGAGCTCGCAGAGCAGCACGGTCTTACATCCGCGCATATGGCTGCCATCCGCGCAGTCGGGATGAACGACGCCGGCAAAGCGCAGATGGTGCAGGACGGTTTCGGGAAAAACAACCCCGAGATGCAACGACTCGCGGAAGAAGCGAAGACCGCGCTTGGTGGCTACTACCGCGAATTCCTGTCGGGCGGCACGATCAACAAGCGCAGCGTCTGGACGGTGCCGACCACACCGTTCTCAGCAGCACATTTCGCGGTTTACCCGCCCGAACTAATAAGACCGTGCATTCTCGCTGGCTCACGTCCCGGCGACACCGTTCTCGACCCATTCAGCGGTTCAGGAACAACGGGGATGGTCGCAACACAGGAAGGCCGCAAATACATCGGCATTGACCTGAACCGCGACTATCTCGACCTCTCGCTCTCGACACGGTTCGCGCAACCGACCCTGAACTTCGGAGGCGCACTGTGAGCGCATACCGCGCTCGGGCGAAGGCTAACGAGGATTCGATCAGCGCCGAGCTGAGTCGTCAGAAGACCGCCAGCGACACCGAGTACCGGGAGATAAAGGAACGGGCCGCACAGGTCGAATCTGAACGTGTGCGCCTTACCCGCGACGACATTGTTGGTGCCACTCACATCGTTGACCAGTTCGGGAAGCTCCGCGAGGTTGTGCGTGTGAACCGGAAAACCGTGTCGGTGACAACGGAGTGGTCGTGGACTGAGACTGTCCCGTTCGACCGGGTACGGGCGGTGAAGCGATGACCGCCCCGATGATCGTCGCCGGCACTACTGGTGAGACTCGCATCTACTGCCAGTTTTGGGGCGAGTGGAAGACCCCCGCCCGTGATATTCGGATAGTCGACTTCGCCCAGATGGACGACAGCGACCTCGGCCTCCGCATCAACGTCGACTGCCCCCGCGAATGGCTCGACATCATCTGGGCCGCATATCTCGAGGTCGTCTCCGGCATCGTCCCGACCCCGACCCACACCATCAGCTTCGCGTTCAACGCGAACAACCCCACCCTCACCGCCATCGCGCCGCCGTCGGCCACAGCCGAGCAGCTCGCATTCGACATGGAAGGCATCACCTCATGACCGCCGCAACGCTTACCCCGATCGGCTACAAGCAGCCCACGGTCCCATGGAACGGCCTCACCGTGACGGACTTGTTCTGCGGTGCCGGCGGATCATCCTCCGGCCTCGTTGACGCCGGGTTCAAGGTCGTTACTGCGGCGAACCATTGGCAGCAGGCCATCGACTCCCACCAGATCAACCACCCCGAAACCGACCACTCGAGCGCGGACATCTCACAGGTGAACCCGGGCTACTTCCAACGCACCGACATTCTCTGGGCGTCACCCGAGTGCACCAACCATTCCGTGGCAAAGGGCGTGAAACGGCAGCGCGCCGTCAACGAGGCCCTATTCGACTTCGACGGCACCGCACCGCTTCCCGACGAGGCCGCCAACCGTTCCCGCGCCACCATGTACGACGTGCCCCGGTTCACCGAGCACCACCAGTACCGGGCCATCATCATCGAGAACGTCGTTGATGCGTACCGGTGGGTTCCGTTCCCCGCCTGGCTGATGACGATGGAACTCCTCGGTTACGAGCACGAGCTTGTTTGGCTCAACAGCATGCACGCGCAGGCCGTCGGTCTTCCCGCGCCTCAGTCTCGCGACCGCATGTACATCGTGTTTTGGCGTAAGGGTGAGCGCAAGCCGAATATCGGCAAGTGGACTCGCCCGCAGGCGTTCTGCGAGAACCACGGCATGGTGTCAGCAGTGCAGGCTTTCAAGAAGGCCGAGCGTTGGGGTCGCTACCGCGCCCAGTACGTCTACCGTTGCCCGAGCTGCGCGACCATCATCGAACCCGCATGGTTGCCCGCGTCATCTGCTATTGATTGGTCAATTCCGGGCGAGCGCATCGGCGACAAAAAGAAGCCCCTTGCCGACAAGACGCGGGCTCGCATTGAGAAGGGAATCGAGCGGTACTGGAAACCGCTGCTCGTTACGGCCGCGGGGAACACTTACGACGGAATCACTACAGGTAGCCAGTATTTGCGTGCGTATCCGACTGATATGCAGATGCCGACGCAGACAACGACTGTGCAGCACGGTCTCGCAGTACACCCGCTCATCACTGATGGGATCCGTGGCGAGGGCACCGTGCAGCATTCTTCCGATCCGATGCACACGCAGACGACCGCGCAGACGAAGGGCATCGCCTACTCGCCTCTCATGGTCCCAGTGGAGGGTAGGGAGGGGAAGTCCGCTTCGCTCGCGAGTGATCCGGCACGCACCCAGTCGACCCGCAATGAGACTGCGATCGTGTTCCCACCGTTCCTTGCGCAGTTCCGGCAGCGTGAGCGCACTCTTGACCCGGCACGCGAGCCACTCACCACTGTGGTTGCGGATGGCGCAGGCCAGGCGTTGATCGTTCCGCTCCGCAATAACGGTGTGACGAAGCCTGCAACGCACCCGATCGACACAGTATCGGCGGGTGGTAATCACCATGCGCTTGTCATGCGGAACAACACGGGCGGCGCAGAGATGACTACACCCGTCACCGAGGAGCTGCGCACACTAACGACCGGTGGTCACCAGTCGCTGCTCGTGCCTTACTACGGTGCATCCGAGGCTGGTAAGCCGACCAGCGAACCACACGGCACCCTCACGACAACAGACCGATACGGGCTTGTCGAGTCAGAGATCAGCCTTGACGTCGACGACGTCCTGTTCCGCATGCTCACCCCGAATGAGATCAAGGTCGGTATGGCGTTCGCGCACGACTATTACCTAGGCGGCACGAAGCGGGAGCAGGTCAAACAGGCCGGTAACGCGGTCACCCCGCCAGCAGCTCGCGACTTGGGCATGGCTGTTGCTGAAGCCCTCAACGGGGTCGATGTGGAGCGTGCAGCGTGAGAACCCTGAACCTGTGGCCGCGTGAGTTCTCCCCCGCTGCACGACGTCTGATCGTTGCCCGTTCCGGTGGTGTTTGCGAAGGATGCGGGATGGCACCTGCCTCCCAAATTCACCACCGCCTATTCAAGTCGAGGTTGGGATTTGGGAATCCAGCAAACGGACTGCACGTGTGTGTTGGTGCTGTCGGCGGAAACATCGACGGCTGCCACGGTACAGCCCATGCAGGGTACATCGGCGAGTCAGTCGGCTGGTCGATTCGATCAGGTTTCGACCCCCTACTCGTGCCCACATTTCGCCGCGTCGATGCCACATGGTGGCGATTCGATGACGCCGGCAACAAGGAACAAATCAACCCTCTGACAGCTATCGAATATTTGGTGCTGATCGGGGCAATACGAGAGGGAGTGATGAGGTAATGGCGCTGCCATGGTTTAGGGCGGATACCAATCTGCCGACGCACGACAAGATCCTCGAGCTGCTCGGGAAGTCACCGAAGGGTAAGGGTGCCGCTTTTGTGTACGTCTGCTCGTTGGCGTACGCGGCCGGGCATGACACTTCGGGGGTGATCAAGCGGGCGGCGCTGCCGTTCGTGCATGGTACCCCGCTTGAGGCTCGCCTGCTTGCTGAGGTGCGCTTGTGGGATGTCGTCGAGGGTGGGTGGCAGATCCGCAACTGGGGCACCCGCCAGTTAGTTGGTGCGGAGTCGCAGGCTATCCACGACACAGCCGTTGAGAACGGTCGACGTGGTGGCCAAGCGAAAGCGAAGCGGGTAGCAAATGTCTAGCAACCTGCCTAGCAAAGCTGTAGCGAATCCCAATTCTGCTAGCCGTCTGCTCCTAGCACGGACGGACGGACGGACTTACGGACGACTTACTCACCCCACAGAGATATCTCTCGTTACTGAACGCGCAGGAGAAAACGAGGGGATGAATGTCGAGAAGTGGGTGATTCGGAAGCGCTTCACGTTCATGTGGGGTTCCCCCGGTACCTATTGGCGTGTGTCGCACTCTTCGATCCCTGACGGGCATCCGCTGCACGGTTCGATGCATCTGTACTCGTTCGAGGATGCGCTCGAATACGTGCTCGCGAAGATCGCAGAAGAGGCGGTGGCGTGATGAGTGCGATGTCCGGACAGTACGGCATCACGAAAGTAGGTGACCGCTATCGGTGCTTTATCGCCGTGCGTCGTGAACGCGGGTGGGGTGGCTCCTGGGGACAGACATGGTCGGGTGCGATATGGCGGTGTCAGGAATGCGGCTACGAGCTGCGGGAATGGGCACCGGGGTCGTGGGCTCAACTGAAGGCTGCGAATCATCACGAGTGCGGTCATGCGCCGTGTGATCGGTGTGGGCAGATGCTTGCCAGACGCAAGGACGGCACCCCACGCCAGCATCCACACAACCGGTGTCCGGAGAAGTCGCCGGGTCACAAAATCGAGCGCGAGTTCGTCAAGAACATGCAGCGACGAGAGGTGTCCTGATGACTTATGTCGAGACCGCATCCGATCATATTTTCACCGCTTGGCTCGCGACGCTCACCCCGTCAAAGGTGCTTCGTGACCGGGAGCGCACGTTTTCGAAAACGGAACGCAAACGGCAACTGTTTTTGCGGGAGAAATCAAAAGTTGAGTACCAGGTCGCGGTCGAACGGATGTTCACACGGCAAGAAATAGAAACAGCACAACGGGTAATTGAAGCCCAGAAAAGAGCACGTTAGTCATGGCAAAAGCAACACTAGTAATCGAAGGTTTCATCTCAAACGATCTCGAATATCGGGACGCAGGAGCTCACCGTGTAGTTGCGGTCACAGTCCCGGTGACACCACAGAAGCAGGTCGACGGCAAGTGGGAAGATTCCGGCGAAACCGTCTGGTACGAATCATCGTTCTGGAATGAACACGCAGATGTTGTTACCCAGTTGGTCGAGAAAGGAACTCTCGTCACGCTGACCGGAACTCCTGAGCTGGAAGTCTTCATGAAGCGCGACGGTACGCCGGGGGCGAAGATCAAGCTGGGCAATCCGACAATTGCGAAGGTGGCACGGCGACCGAAGCGGGGCCAGGAGAACCGTGGCGGCACCGTAGGCGCGTCTGTGCCCGATTCGTGGGCTACGACCGCCCCGGCAGATTTTGAGGCCGCAGGGGACGGCTGGCCCGACTCGGCGGAAATTCCGTTCTGACCGATGGCGATCCTAAATGGCACCGATCGGGTGCACGGAAACACCAAAGGACGCGACACCGAATGTAAGCGGTGCGAGTTCTGTCACACGAAGCAATACGGATGCCTTAATGCGGTCTGCTACTGCCACACGCACGACATGGAGCCGAAAACGACGAACGGAGAAGGACGATGAACCGGAAGAATCCACCTGTCCACAATCACGGCCCCGAGGACGGGCTTGGGCTTTCTTGTCCTGAGTATATTGTCGGCGGTTTCCTACAGGGGGCGTGTGTCCTCGCAGCGGAACAGACGGACCCGTTCTCGCAGTCGCCGCATATGGCCTCGAAGTATTGGGCGGAGTTGGTGAGGGCACGCAAACGGATTGCCGAGTTGGAAGCCGCTGTCACCGCACCGACCGAACCTGCGCCACCTCAGACCATCAACGGGTTCACTCTCGAAGATTGGTTCAAGATCGCACAGGGCAAGGACGAGACCGTCGGTGTTTGCGTGGCTGCGATTGATGAACTTGCAGAAGCCATCCGGTTCACGGTCGAGTACGTCGGCAACGATACTCTCCCAGCCATTGAGGGGTGGTCGTGGTTCGATGCGCTTATGAAGCACCGCCCTGAAATAGCGGAGGAGTTCTCGCAAAACCCGATATTGCTTCACGCAAAGTATGCCCCGACAGAAGTCCGGGATACGCCAGCAACAGGTGAGGTGTCCTCATGAGTATCGAAGACGAAGCACACACCGAGCGCATCATGTCGGAGCGCATCGCGCGATACCGAGAGGCTGCGTGCGACGCGCTAGGGGGCGCAGGATGGGAGATCAACTCCGAGGATGAGCTTGACGAAGCGCTACAGGCTCTCGTCGGGCAGGCATCCCGCAAGGTTGAGGCTGCACCATCCGACACCGAATTGGGAGCACTGCTCGCGAGGTGGGATGACATGGAGCGCCCTGATGGGTGGAACGCTGGCGACGAACATCATCTTGCAGATCTCCTCATCACCGCCCTCCGCAGTGCTTCTCAGCCGGTAGAGGTGACAGACGAGATGGTGGAGAAGGCCGCGCTGTCGATCCTCAACCGCATGATGTGGCCGAGCCTGCATTGGCCGAAACTTGATGTACTGCACAACCGGGATGTGCGCATGGCTATGGCTCGTGCCGCTCTTGTGGCTGCTCTGGGGGGTGGTGAGTGATGGAGTTCTTCCTGATTGCTCTTATCTGTTTTGCCATTGTTGGCATCATGTCGATGTTCGATCGGAGGCGGTGACCATGAGTGACTACACACCGACGACTAGCTGGTTGCGGATCATGGTTGGTTACGCCGCGACGACAGCAACGGATCGCGCTAAGCCCGTAGAGGCGGCACGCGCAGAAGGTCACGAGCGGTTTGACCGCTGGCTTGCTGCCCATGACGCAACCCTTACCGAGAAGGTGCGCCGGGAATCGCTGGAAGAGGCGGCGACCGTGTGTGAGCGCATCCAAAACGACCCTGAATTCATCAAGCCCGGACAAGGTGTCGCCGCAGCGAAGATCGTGCTGCGAGGCATGTCCACCACCGACACGAAAGGCACACCATGACCACCGGACGCCCCATCAAAGAGCAACTCTCCACCGCCCACTACATCCTCGCCCAGTTCATCGCCCAAATCGAAGAGTTCGAAGCCATGAACCGAGAACAACGCCGCACCCAACGCGGCCAAGACCTCACCGCAAGGATCGACGGCCTCCGAACCGGCCGCACCACATGGGAACAACGCATCACCGACCTGCAGAACGAACACGACCAGAAGACACCATGACCGAGCTGATGTCCGAAACGATCCTGGCCGCCGTGGGTTTCATCGCCATCGCTGCCGTGGCCATCGCATTGATTCTGAAAGATTAGGAGCCCACAATGACGAACACACTCCTCGACATCGTCGACCGACTCACAATAGAGCACCCGTACCGGGCCAACATCGAAGGACGCCCACGCTGGGTAAGACGCGACCCACTCATCAAGCTCCTCAGAGACGCGATCGCATCCACCCTCACCGGAGGCAACGGCCTCGCCGCATCAACCTCCAAAGTGCCATTCGACACCGACGCCCTCGAGCAATACGACACCCTCGAAGCACTCATCCTCACCGAGCTCCACAAAATCTCCGACAAGGTGCCGCACCTCACACCAGAACAAAACCTTCGCACCTGGTACACCACGTTCATGGTCACCGCCGACGAAACCGACATCGACCGGTGGTCTGACATGTGGGGAGCATGGGAGACACGAATCGAAGCAAAAATAACCGCCCCCATCATCCTCGAGCTCATCAACCCCACCAACAAACAGCCCTACCCCTGCCCCCAGTGCGGATTCGGCTGGTTCGAGAAAGTCCTCAACTCAGGAGACAACGGCAAAGGCGGACGCTGGTACGACAAAGAGAAACGCGTCACCCTCACCGCCACCTACCGGCCAGATGGACAGGGCGGCCTCGAACAGAGCGCAGTCGAATGCGGATGCTGTGCATGGAGAGCAACCGGATCCGCCGGCGTTAGAGGGTTCGCTTGGGAACTTGACAACCCCCAGATTGACGAAAACCCAGAACCGGGACACGCCGACGAACTACACCGTTGTCATTCTGATGTGCCATAATGGGAGGGCACTGCATTAGTCTGTAAAAAACCTGCGTGCATCAAAACTTCACGAAAGGCCCTCGACTTCGGTTGGGGGCCTTTTTCGTGCAACCACTTCCGACCGCCGAGCATCCAACTAGCCGCCAAGAGCGTGCACACCTCGCGCGAGTTCGGAACTCACTCACGGCCCGCCCTGAATGAATGACCCAAGGTCATAGCGTCAGGCAACGTGCCGTGTATCTCTTGCGCCCAACAAAGACCGCGGGTTCACCAGTCGCCCTGACAAGTGAACATCTAGCCCAGCACCTAAACGGCTGAAGATCGCCTGCAACGGCGTGAAACGCTCCTTCGAGCGTCCCGTGGAGTCTCCCAAGCTGGGGAATAACTGGAGACCTAGGGGCGACACAAACTTCGGCAGGCCAACGTCAACGCTGAATGGAATCACAGGCGAAGGACACCAGCTTCGAGCACCACCCGTTACCTTTCCCGGGTGAGGTGATTCCTGCGAAAGCCTGCCGAACCCTACAACCCCCGAGGCTGAGCCTCATCCGAACGCGTCCAGGCGGCGCAACCGAGGTGATCCTTATGGCCGTTGGAACATTCCAGACTAAACGCGGGCATGAGGCTCGAGCGCTCTTCGATCAGGGTCTTGGTTGCAATGCGATCGCGAAGGCTCTCAGAGTTGGCGCAGCAACCATTTCGCGGTGGGCTGAGGCTGAGGGGCTGGTGTTTGACCGCGCACAGGTGGACGCCGCGAACAAGGCACACACGGTGGATCTCGCAGCTGCTCGGATTCGGCTCGCCGAGAAGATGTCGTCGGCTGCTGAGTCGATGCTTGACGCGATCGATGACGAGTACCTTGTGTACAACTTCGGCGGCAAGGACAATGACTACGCCGAGCACATTCTGGATTCGGCGCCTGTCGAGGTGAAGCGCAGCATTATCGTGACGGCTGGCATCACCTTCGACAAGCTGACGAAAGTGGTTGAGGCAGAAGGCGACCCGGACGAGGCTTCGGCCAAGAGCATGCTCGCTGAGCTTGGCGCGTTCCTTGGTGTCTCATGACCGAGGGGCTTCCCGCGAACTCTGCGTTCAGGGCTCCAATGTCCGACAAGCAGATTTGCTCTCTCCGTGAGTCGAACGCACGCATCAACATTTGGGAAGGCTCGGTACGTTCGGGAAAGACCATTGCGTCGCTCGCTCGCTGGCTGATTTATGTTGCGACGTCGACAATCCGTGGCGAACTCGTCGTCGTTTCTCGCACACGAGACTCGGCAGCCCGTAACGTCTTCGCGCCACTCATGGATCCGGAGCTATTCGGCACGGTATCAAAGCACGTCAGCTACACCTCGGGTGCCGCGTACGGTTGGATTCTTGGCCGCAAGGTGTGGGTGCTGGGTTCATCCGACATCCGTTCGGAGAACGTGCTCCGTGGCCTCACCTGTGCCGGCGCATACGTTGATGAGCTCACACTCCTGCGGGAAGACTTCTTCACTCAGCTGCTCAACCGCCTGTGGGAGGGCGCGCAACTCTTCGGCACCACAAACCCGGACTCACCTGGTCATTGGTTCAAGGTCAACTTCCTTGACCGCTGTGACCCTGAGCACCCACAGTTCCTGCCTGACTGGCGGGTGTGGAAGTTCCTCCTCGACGACAACCCGATGCTGTCGGAAGCGCGCAAGGATGCGATTCGTCGCGAGAACACTGGCTTGTTCTACCGCCGCAACGTCAATGGCGAGTGGGTTGCTGCTGAGGGTGCAATCTTCGAAACGTTCGACCCTGACATCAAGCTCGGCTTCGTCATTTCATGGGATGACCTGCCGCCAATGCGCGAACTCATCGCCGTCGGCATGGACTACGGAACATCGAACCCCACCGCGGCACTGCTGCTCGGCATCTCAGATGAGGTCGACCAGTACAACCGGCCAGCACCGCGCTTGTTCCTCATCGACGAGTACTACTTCAACTCGAAGATAGAACAGCGACAGCTCGCACCATCGGAGCAGTCGCGGGAACTCAAAACGTGGCTCGATCAAGAACACTTGCCGCTGAACTCCAGCGCCGGCATGCGTCCTCGTTTCGTCATTCTCGACCCGTCGGCAGCACCTCTGCGCACCGAACTCGCGCAGCAAGGCGTCACGACGACACAGGCCGACAACGAGGTGCTGTACGGCATCCGCACCGTCGCATCACTCATCCACGACAAGAAGCTCATCACCTCCGACAGATGCAAGAACTTTATCCGCGAGGCACCCGGTTACAGCTGGGATCCGAAGCAGACCCTGCTCGGCAATGACAAACCCATGAAGGTCAATGACCACGCGATTGACGCCGCCCGTTACGCCGTTGTTACGACTGAGAACATCTGGCGCCCACACATCAAGCTCGCAGCCTAAGGAGGCCTCATGGCAAACACTGACCAGTGGCCACCCTCCCCTTTCCACATTGCGGGCGCACGCTACAACGAACACCGCGCCTGGTGGTCTGGTGACATGGCCACCATCAAAGCGATCTACTCCGGCACTGGTGTCGCAACGCACACGCACAAGGGTGTCGCACACCGTGGTGGTGTTATCGGTGGTCTCTCGAAGATGTTCTGGGGGCAACCTGTTGCTGAGGGTGAGAACCGCACCCAACTGCATTTGCCGCTGCCTGCTGATGTTGCCCAGAAGTCGTCATCGTTGCTGTTTGGTGAAGCACCCCTCATTGAGCTCCCCGATTTCGAGGATACGAACAAGACCGGTCAGGCACGCCTTGATCTGATCATGCGTTCTGACGAGTCACACTCGCAGCTGCTGATTGCTGGCGAGTACGCATCCGCTCTGGGTGGTGCCTACCTTGCCCCTGTGTGGGACACCGAAGTTGCTGACCACGTGTTCCCCAAGGCGTACCGGGCTGATGTTGCGATCCCCACGTTCCGTCACGGGCGTCTGTCGTCGGTGAAGTTGTGGACTGAGTACCGCACCGACAACGCAAACATCATCTTCCGCCTCATCGAGGAGCACACGGCCGGCCTGATCCGGTACACACTCCACAAGGGTGGCGAGAACGTTCTTGGTCAGGCTGTGCCCATCACTGAGCACACGGAGACTGCACACCTTTCGGGCCTGATCTCTCCTGTGGAATATCTGGCTCTCGCCACTGATGGTAAGTACACGGTCAGTGTTGCGACAGGTATCTCTGAGATGGCTGTTTCGTACATTCCGAACATGCTGCCGAACCCGGATTGGGAACAGTTCGGACCACTCGCGTCCGTTGGTCGTTCCGATTTCCTCGGCAACGAACCTGTTTTCGACAAGGTCGACCAGATGTGGTCTTCGCTGTTCCGTGACGTTGACAACGGGCAGGGTCGCCTCACCGTCCCTGAGTCATATCTTGAGACTGCCGGCGTTGGTAAGGGTGGCACCTTCGATGTGTACCGCCAGGTCTACTCGGGCATCAACGCGCTCGGATCTGCTAGCGACTCTTTGGCATCACAGATCACACAGACTCAGTTCGACATCCGTGACGAAACACACCTGAACATCATTGATGCTCTCGAACGTCGTGTGTTGCGCACAATCGGCCTGTCACCGAAGGAATTCGGGAAGGTTCAACCGTCCGGCAGCAAAACCGCCACGGAAGTGAACGACGACAGAAGCGAATCTGAGGCCACACGAGACGTGAAGGGCATCCACGCACGACCTGCTCTCGCAAAGCTCGCACGCCTCTCGCTGGCCATCGATGGTGTGGTGTTCGGCGGTAAGGGTGGCGGCGAGTTTGACGCCCCCGAGGTCACGTTCGCGAAGATTTCACAGGAAGACCCGGAGAAGCGGGCACGCACGTTGCAGATTCTTGACATGGCTCGTGCGATCTCTCTTGAGGCTCGTGTGCGTGAGCGTGTGCGTGACGACAACCTTACTGAGACTGAGATCAAGGAAGAGATCGCCCGGGTGCAGATGGAGCAGGGTAAGCCTGCGCCGGATCCTGCCACATTCAACGGCGAACCTGACGAGGAGATGCTGCCGTGACCGAGTTCTTGCTGTGCATGCTCATCGCTTTGCTGCTTGTGCTCATGTATCCGACGGGTCGCGGGCAGCGCATCAGCGGCATTTCGTGGTTCGACATTCAGCATGAGATGCGGGGCACGTCAAAGAAGGCGCGCGGTCGCATGCAGCAGACGAAGGCTCACCTCAAGGCGAAGACGCGGAAACGTCGCTGATGCCCTGGGTTCCTCGGTCGGGCTTCATACCGCGTATGTCGAAGAAAGCCAAAGGCCGCATCCAGCAGACCAAACAGCATCGCCGGAAGAAGACGCGGAGGTAGCTCGTGCCCCTCTACGTTCCAGACCCTGAGAACCTTGCACCTGCTGCTGATCTGATCGAAGAACTAGGCGCCGAACTCGCCGCCCGTTATGCCGGTGCCGAGGATGAGCTGATCCGTGAGATTGCGAAACGTTCCTACCGTGATGTGGCGTTGCAGCAGGCTCTAGCGACTGCGACACTCACCGCTGAGCAGACACAAGCACTCGCCGACAGGATCGCCCAGAACCGGGCGTTTGCCGAACTTGCCGCATACCGGGCACAGTCCATCCGTGAACTGCAGTTCCTCGCCATTGAGGTCACTGACAAGTTGCGTCGTGCAGGGCTCGCGCAAGAACTCATCGACATCGCTGCGAAGGAAGGTGAAGCCGCCGCTGCCGCACGGTTGCGGATGGCGTCACGACTCCCGTCGACGAGCGCACTAACCGGCAATGCCACACAGGCTGTTACCGCGCTCACCATTGACCTCAGTTCACGTCTTGAAGCGATGCACCTCCGCATTTCCCGTTACCCACAAGACGCTTACCAAAAGGTCATCTCGTTCACCGCATCATCACAGATGCTCACCGGACAGACCATGAAGGTCGCACAAGCCCAGGCAGTGCAACAGTTCCTGTCACAGGGCATCACCGGATTCGTAGACCGGGCAGACCGCAACTGGCGTATCGGTTCCTACGCAGAAATGGCCGGACGCACCGCTGTACGCCGCGCCTACGAAGATGCCGGCATATGGCGGATGCAGCAATCGGGCCTCAACCTTGTCACCATCGTCGGTGGCATCGACGCCTGCAAACAGTGTGCCCCGTGGATTGGGAAGATTCTCTCCACTAACGGGCAGACCGGCAGTGTGACGCTTCCCCATGCGACAGAAGACCGTCAGGTTGTTGTGCAGATTGCGGGCACCCTCGACCAAGCGAAAGCTGCAGGCTGGGGGCACCCGAACTGCTTCCCCGGTTTTGTGCCGGTGTCAGCGCCGTCGGGTGTAGTTGGTGCGGACTCTCGCTGGTTTGAGGGCGAGGTTGTCGTCATCGACACAGCCGCTGGTCGACAGCTCACCGTCACCCCAAACCATCCGATACTGACGCAGGAAG
>Ga0314855_100057_pt1 | contig 39690 bp, 52 predicted proteins | sample 2018CB1WmetaG_FD_203636 | JGI IMG/M metagenome (GOLD analysis project Ga0314855, IMG submission 203636) | Cryopeg brine viral communities from Beaufort Sea near Barrow, Alaska, United States - 2018 CB1W | ecosystem: Environmental > Aquatic > Marine > Coastal | place: USA: Alaska | collected... | reverse complement strand
GCACTTAGTCCGGCTGTCTTATACGCTTCACCAGCGTACTTCTCCATCTTGCCAGCGGAATCCCCGAACAGGGTCTCAATACCGCCGATGTTCTGCTCGTACGCTGCATAGGCACCCAGCACACCAGTGGTGAGAGCGCCACCAGCAGCGACAGCAGCCAGTGAGAAGCCGACCAGTGCTTTACCAGCACCGGCCAGCCCACCACTGACCATACCGCCAAGCTTGGAGTCAGCCGAGCTGGCACCGCTTCCGATGTCACCGAGGCCCTTCTGGACGCTATCGGCACCATCTAGTGAGACTTTGATCTTCACATTATTGTCTGCCATGCTGTCCTCCTTACTTGGTTAGTGTTCCGGCTGTGGAAGCGATTCGCCTTCACGTTGGCTAAGCCAGAATGTCCCCATCCGGGGGTCTGGACCGTTGCCCTTATTGTGCGATTCAATAGCCGACTTATTAGCCGTGTTCCACATTGTCTGACCCTCTGCGATGACTTGCTGAGCGGGGCATTCCATGGACCATGCTGTATAGTCTTCTACCGTTTCCTCACGGCCTAATCTTGAGTTGTGTAAGTGCTGGGATAGTGGTCTTCCACATCCTGGACACTTGGCCTCCTTCATATATTTCCACTGAGACAAGACCTCTAGGTCAAGTTCAGTCCAAGAGCCTGGATTACCCCCGTCAAGGAGGCGAACCGGAGGTAACCCAGACTCTAGGGCCAAGTCAAGCAGTAATGCTAAACGTGGCCCGATTTCGTAGGGCGGATGGAAACTTCGCCCCCCGAGTTCTGCCAGGACATGAACGCCTGCACGACCTGATGCAGAGCACCGCCCGGCAGAATTCCTTTGACGCCCTTAGAACTCAAGAGCGCGCCGTCTGTGGAGAGAGGAGTGGCATCCTCAAGTGTGTTACCATCTTCGTCTACGGGGTCAATTCCGTACACGCCGATGAACGTGGTAGGCAGTACCTTTTCGTACTGGTCGATGGGCGTGAGATTGGTCTGCTTTACCAGCAGTGCCCACTCCCCGAGGTCGAGTTTGCGGTACTGCACCCAGACGGAATTCGCCTTGGGCTTGGTCTCGGCCACACGTGCTTCAAGGTCGGCAAGGTTATCCGCGAGGAACCCCTGCCCACCAGTGAATGCCTTCATGGCCTTGGCCTGTGCAAGTTCCTTCTTTGCATCCTCGTAGTCCTGGGAGTAGGTGCCTCCCATGTCTACCTCCAGAGTCAGGATCGACTTGCGTCGTGACTCTACCGCTGCCTGTAGTTCTTCGTAACTGTTGAATGCCATTTCTTCTTCTCCTTGGTCAGTTGGTTAGGTGTGGCCCGGTCAGGCTACGACTGCGACGGCAGTGGCACTTCGCCCCTGGACCGTGATGTGTGCGGTGATGCCGACGAACGTGTTGTTTGCCTCGAGAGGGTCGATGGAGGTCACGATAACCTTCCATACCCAGACGAGCTGGCCTGCCGCGATTGCTTCCACGTGGTCAACGCCATCACGACGCCACACGTAGACAACGTCGCCGATGCTGAGACCGGCGATGAGGTCAGCGTCATCCTGCCCTGTGCCCTTGATGACGAGGTCATCGATGGTGTGGGTGGTGCTGCCAGGAAGGTTCTCGCTGGAGGGGTCACAGAGCCAGTCGACGGTCGTGCTGTCGGTGCTCGAGGTTCCGTTGAACGTCTGGATGGAGCAGTCCAGGCCGATGCCTGCACCGAATTCCGCGACGGAAGGTGCTTCCAGGTCAACGACCACAGGCGCGACGCCTACAGCAACGTTTCCCCGGCTGATCTGTGTGGAGGGATTCCACTGAACGAGAGGTGCCATTGTCTTACCTTTCTACTTGGTATCCGTGGATACCTCGGAAGAGGCCCCATCGGTCTTGTGTGTGGCCTTGGCCGGAGTTTCCGGCTTGCGCTTCGGCTGAAAGCCAAGCACCGTTTCACCGGGGTTCAGGGCACGAACTTTCGTGTGCACCTTTCCGTTGAAATTCTTTTCGGAGATGGCGTAACGAACGCCGGACTCCTTGTGGTCTACTACTATGCCACGAGACATTAGATACCTCCTTGGTTGAGTTGGACGGTCACTTGGGATTCATAGTGGCCTTCGACTTGGGCACCTGCATAGCCCATAGACGTTGAGAGTGTGGTGCTGCCTACACGTGCGCCCTGGAGGGTACGCATGAGCTCCACGGCCAGATTCATAGACGCTTCCGCACTTGCACCGCAAGCGTAGAGGGTGGTCTGGTAATCCCAGCCGACTGCGTCTCCGCTAAGAGCCGTATCCACCGTTCCGACAATAAGTGGTCGGTGAACCGCATACGGGAGCTGAGCTCCTGTGGGTGCGTAGCCAGTGTGAATGGGAAGACCTGCCACTGACACCAGCGCGCTAATGTCCGTCAATGCGCTCATGATAGACCAAGGTCTCTCAGCAATTTACCTTGATTCATAGCGCCCTGGAGTTTCTTAGCAGCGGTGATATGAAACGGCCGAGCAGCCATCCGGCTAGTGCCCAAGGCCACATAAGTCGCGTAAGCTACCGTCGGTCCAATCAGGTAAGTGTTCTTGCCAGCGGATTCGGCCTGTGTGCTGTTCAGCATCGTGCCAGTGTCCACCGCGTGAACTTGCTGGATAGCGGTCTTCACATATCCGACACCCACTTGAGCCAGAGTTCGCATCTGTTCATCCGTTACCGGAGCGACACGTCCAGCGGCTAAAGAGAACTTGCTGGCAAGCTGGCCCATCGTTATATCTCCAGCGCCCATCAGAGGTTACCTTTCCCCTCTTGATTGACCTGTTCAAAGTCACTTGCAACGGCCTTGCGAATCATCGCTAAACCGTTCTTAGTAACCTTGTCCAGAAGCAGCACTTTCCCATTCAGGTTAGGCTCCATGATGGATTCAACGACGCGAATGGCTTGGCCTGCATAGATCTCTGTGCCTTGGGCAACCTTCACCGAGTACACAGCGTCCACACGGGACTCCACAGCGTTAGCAAGTGTGGTCGTCTGCACCAGCCCGGGAATGGGAACGCCGACAGGAGTAAGCTCCCGAGTGACGTTGATGCCAACGGTCACAGGCTGGCCGACGGAAAGGATCTGAATGGAGTCCAGAAGCACAGCCGAAGAAAGCTGACGGCCCGACTCAGCTAAGGTCTGTATCGACATCGTCATATCGTCCACCTCCTCCGAAGCTCATGTTCTTGTGGTATACGTGAGGCCCGTCAGGGATCTGGACCTTATTCAGGACGCCGCTGCCTGTCGCCTGAGAGATGGGGGACATGGCCCGGTACCAACTTATGAGACCCGCCCAGTTTGGGGCGTCGACAGAGACGCTGGTGCCCTCTGAGGAGGACTGCCGGACGACCGGCTGTGCACGCAGGAAGCCTATGAGGCTGATTGCGGCGAAATATGTGTCATAAGTGGTGACATAACCGGAGTTACCGGGCCACACTTGAGCGGTATCCGGGATGAGCGAGCCAGCAAGGGCGTCAAGCTTCATCTGATCCGTAAGCAACGTGGCATTCGGGAGACTGACCAGAAGTGCTGTCAGATCGTCTAGTGCAGTCATGTCATCCTCCTTGTATGAAAAAGGGGGGACAGGCAGACCCGCTACCTGCCCCCCGTGGTGCTAGTTACTGTTGAAGCGCTGCGACCAGCGCATTGTGATCGTCCTTCAGTTCGTTTACCAGTGCGACCACGGCGTCAAATTCTGCCTTGGTCGGAGCAGCAGCCGATTCGACTGCGTCATCTGCATCCGTGGTGGTGGCTGCCAGTACGGCAGACCGCTTCCGGATGTTACGGCCTGAGAGAGCCACGGTTAGACGTCGCTAACCGGGATGCCGTCCCCGGCGACCGGGTCGGTGGGCGTGATGACCGCGAACGGGTAGTCCGTAGCCGAACCGGCTGCCGTGGAGAACGCCGTAGCGAAGCCCACGCGGAACTTGAATCGCAGGGCGACCATGTCCCGCTCAGCGAGGTTGATGCCGCCGACAGTTGCCTGATCGAGCAGCTTGACCTGGACGTCCTCACGGATGCCGAGAACCACCTTGGAGCGGTCACCGACGAGGGCGGTTGCCTGAGTGCGGTCCCACGAGCGGTTGCCCACGTAGTGGAGGTCCTGACCGTAGATGCTGGCAGTGCTGCCATCCGACCGGAGCGCGTCCAGGTAGATGGGTGCACCGTCGGCGTCCCGGAGTCCACGAAGCTGACGACGCAGGAACCGCGCGGTGAATGCAGCGTTGACGTCGAACTCGTCGTCCTCCACAAGGCCAAAAGCCTCGTTGAAGTCTTCGGCGAGGTCGATTCCGGTGCCCTCCACCACGTAGTTCTCAGCGGCGATTGCGCCGGGGATGAGAGCCGGGTCAAGCCATGTGGCAGGCTTGTTCACACCCTGGAAGATGGCGAGGTCGAGGATACGACCGAACTCTGCCGACACCAGCGGTCGGATTTCTCCCCAGATGTCGAAGTTGGCATCCATCAGGGTGTTCTCGTGCACCGGAACGATGACGGCGATCTCTTCGGCGACGAGGCTCTTGTCGGCCCAAGTCACCTTGGAGGTGGGCTTTACACCACTTGAGTCGGTGGAGTTGCTGTCGGTAACCCAGCCAGCGGTCGGCAGTGCCGCGAGGACCGGCATGGTGGCAGTGCCAGCGGTCATCCGAATGGTGCGGAAGGACGCCAGTGCAGCCGAGCCGGAGGTCTCGGGCTTGATGATTTCGTTGATGTCCTGACGGGCCAGGAGGGCCAAGGCGTCAGCACGGGAGATGTCAGCCATTGGACTGACTCCTTTCTGGCCCTGTGGGCCGGTGTGTTAGGTGGTTACTTGTGGAGAGCTGAACGGATGAGGTCGTTCATGTTGGGACCCTTAGCGGCTGGTGCTGCCGGACCCGAGCCAAGAGCTGAACTTGTGGCCGAAGGGTTGGCCTTGTGCCATGCCTTGACGATGTCCTGGATGTCCTTGTCGCTCTCGAACAGGTCCTTGGTGAAGGTCCGGCTGTCAAGCGCCTTGCTCAGGGGTCCACCGGCTGCCTGCAAGAACTCCTCGAGGCGGTCGTACCGGGTCTGCACGGCATCAAGCGTTTCCTTGACGGGTGACAGCTCGGCCACCTGTGTCCGCAAGGTGGTCAACTCAGTGTTGGCCGTCTTGAGGCTCTTCCGCTCCTTGTGCAGGTCGGCGAGGAGGGCTGCCTTGGCAGGGTCCTTCTTGTCGTCCGGCTTGGAAGCGGGGTCAGGTGTGGTGTCCTGGGACTGATCCGTATCAGTGGACTGACCCGAGGTCTCCTCGGTGTCCTGCTGGTCGGTATCGGTATTGTCCTGCTCGTCCGTCGCGGTCGATGCAGTTGACGAGTCACTCGTCGATGTTGCTGTGGTAGCCATCTCGGCTTCCTTTCGTTTAGTGTAGCTGAACGGTTCCTGCGACGCAAGTACCAATAAACCCTCGGCGTGTTGCTCCTATTTACGAGGGTCTTCCTCCTTGGAAGTCTGTGGTGGTGCCAGACGAAGGCGTTGTGCCCGTAGTCTGGCTAGTTCGGCCTCTATTTGGTCTTGTGTGCCCGTAATGACGGTAACATCGGTATCTATCCTCATGGGATCATCTCCGTGTATACTATGCGACGCTCAGCGTCTAAGCTGACGACCCGCTGCTGCTGGCCTGCCTTGAAAATGAGCTCGTACTGGTAGTCGGCACCAGCTACGGCGTTAGTGCCTGTGGGTGCCTTGGTAATGAAGGTCCAACCACTTGCACCAGAGCCACGGCCCGACGCGAAGTCAAGCGCATCAGCCATGCTGCTAGTGGTGCTCATGAACGCGGGGTCAGCGAACAGGTCTCCGGACTTCAGTGCAGCTGGGTTGAAGCTGTCTGCTACGGTTACCCCTCGGGCCACATACACGTCTTGGGTGAGCTGGTTCTTGCTAATGAGCGCGGCTAGGTCGTCGGCTTGCTTGGACAGGAGGGGCGCGAAGTACTCGTCGGACCCCAGTTCCGTCTTAGCAAAAGCTACCGGGTCACGGAGCATGTTGTTGATTTCCCGTCCACCGCCTTCGGTGTAGCTCTTCCACGACTTTTCCGTGTCATAGTCCCAGCCGGTGTCAGCGTTCAGCTTGCCCCGCTTGAACTTGGTCTTCTCCATAGCCTTGCGCTGTGCCTCAGCTGCCCGCATACCCGAGGCGACGTCTTCGGTGCTGGCCTGCACTGACCGGTGTACCGCCTGAGCGGTGCTGGGTGCAGCCGGATTACTCTTGCCGCTGAGGGGGTCACGCTGTGCTGCTGTGGTAGGTCCGGCACTGGCCTCAGCCTTGGCACCCTTCACCTTCTGGTCAGTCCACCGGGGGTCCATGGTGACAGACCCGTCCGGCTGGAGCGTGCCCTTGTATTTCACCTGACTGCGAAGAGTGGGGATAAGTGTGCAGCGCCCATTCGGGTGGTCCCGGATGTTAGTGTCATCAACGACCAAGCCATCCCGGCTGATGCACCACTGGCAGGTCCGGGGGCCACGCTCTACGCTCCATAGCATGACAAGGAGGGGCAGGTCGGCCACACTGTCCCAGGAGTTTTTCCAGTAGGCGTTCGTGGTCTCGGTCCTAGCAAGGCGCTCAAGTCGGCGGTAGGACTTACCCATGCCAGCGTTGAACATCTGTCGGGCGGCGTCCTTGCTGTTCAGCCCGGCTGTGATGCTGGCACTGATAGCAGCTTGCTTCATGTCGTCGTATACCACACCGGCTACCGGGCTCAGTGCCAGCGTCTTGGGAACGGGGAAGTCACCGAGGGCACCCAAGCTAGCGGCCTGACCACCCATCTTGGAAATGAGTGCAGCGCTACGGGTCTGGAAGCTGAGCAGCTTAGCGTCCAGGTCGGTGCTGTCTACGGAGACACCAGCGATCCACTGAAGGTAGAGCTTGCGAAGCTCCCGCTCCATGAGGCCCGTTGGCACTGTACCCATTGTCCTAGTCTTCCTCGTCTTGTGTTGCTATCTTCACGTCGTCTTTAGCCATCTCCATCATGCCCAGGACGGTGACGTATTGCAATGATCCTTCAAGTGTGGTATTCACGATCATGCGACCATCGTCCGCGATGAACATTGTCACGGTCACCGACCCGAGCTGGACCATCAGGCAGGGGCCGACGCGGTGTCAGCTACTTGGCCCATCGGTGCGCCCTGCACCTGTCCCGGGTTAGCTGCATAGGCCTCGATCTGGCCGGGGGTCATCTCCAGCTTGGCTTGGTTCATGCCGTCGTCCATGTAGTCGTCCAGGTCTACACCGGGGGTCACGACCTCGGCAATGTACTCCAACGGGTAACCCATGTTGCTGAGGCTGATACCGTGGGCATCCAAGGATTCCTGGAGGAGGTCGTCCCCAGTGTTCCAGAACTCGTACTCGTATGAGACAGGCACGTCCTCAGTCGTCTCCTGAGAGACCGTTTCTTCGTCCGCTGGTGCAGCGGTGCGCTTGGTCTTGGGCTTGGCGTCCTTGACCTCCCGTGTCTTCTCCACACCCAGGAGCTCGGCAAGGCGTTCAAGCTCCGGCTCCAGGTCCTCCCGCATACGGGCGATCTTATTGTTGAAGCGCTTGGTCAGGACCTTCAGGGCCACACCAGTAGGCGGGACACCCTGTCCGGGCTTGAAGTAATGCTGAGGGATGCCGCTGGACTGGCTGACCTTGTCCACGATGCTGTCGTGGTAGCCGATCATGTCGCTGATGGTGGGCGGATCAAGCTGGCCGAAGGGACCATCACTGCTGGTGGTGAAGATACGGCCAGAGGCCCCATCACCCTTCTGCTCGGTCATGGCGTCTTCGCTCGGCTGGCTACCGGCTGGCAAGTACGGGTTCCGGGGGGCCAGCTCCACATTCATCAGGTACCAGAACGGACGCGCATACATCTCGGCAATGACCGTCTGATCAATGATGCTGTGGTTCACGCGGTCTTGCAGTGCAGCAAGGCTAGCGCCGAAGCCCTTGTCGTCCAGGGCGAACCGGAACAGCGTGTTACCGCCGACCTCTTCCACGAACACATAGCCCTCGTGTGTGGCCGCGCTGAAGTCGGTGGGTACGTCCTTGGCAAATAGCCGGGTGACCCCGTTGCTATAGGCGAACGTGACGTAGTCCTTCATCTTCTCAATAGAGCGGGTATACAAGGCCGCGACTGTGTAGCTGCCGTCGCTGATCATCTCGTAGTGCTCGGGGAAGTGGGGAGTGCCAGCGGAGTCCACCACCACGGGGCACTCCCCACGGGACAGGAGGGGCACGAGCACATTGCTGAAGCCCCTCAGCTCTTTGGGTACCGGAACAAGGTTCTCGGCATACAGGTCAATGACCGACTTGAAGATGTTCTCGCTTGTCTGCTGATCCTTGATGTCAGGGAAGGACTCTGCGACGTACGATTCCCACGACTCGCCATGCAGCGCATAGCTCATCTTCCCGTTGTAGTACGGGGCGAACGTGGGGCTGTCACGAGTCATGAGAAAAGACTCGATGGTGGCTAGCTCGCTCATGAGCGGCGTCCTTTCGGGAGGTGGCAATAGCACGTGCATGTGATGATCATGTTCTGATAGCCCCTGAGGCTACCTGCACACGTCTCGTGATCTCTCACTTCACATGCGCCGGTGTAAGCTTGGCCGTCCATTAGTTACCCATCTTGAAGTAATCGGCGCGTCCCTGCTGGATGGCCTGTGTCATTGCGTCTACCTCGTCGTCGTGCTTGCCGAATGGGAAGTCACGGAACTCCTGGAACATCCCGTCGCTGTAGACCGTGTCAAGGACGGCAACGTTGCCTTCGTCTACCACAGGCTGAATAGCCAGCGCTCGGACCTCCTTGGAGCCGAGGGGGGTCACAGGCTTGATAAGGGCGGCTCTCTTGCGAAGGGTATCCAGCAGGGCTGCCCCGTTGGCTGCCTTCTCCACGTAGACCCGGCTCGTCTGAGGCCAGCGTGCAGCCATCATCTGAATCTGGCTCACTGTCTGGGTAAAGGTGGCCCGTTCATGGAAGCGGTCAATCAGGATCCACTTGCTGCCGATGACTGCCCACACCTGTCCGGCCACATAGTCCCCAGAGGTGGCACGCTTGCGCCCATTCTGGATGGTGCCGAATGTCAGGTCCCAAGACTGGATAACCAAGGCGCGACCGAGTGTTTGCATGAAGCCGTGGTCGTCCTTGAAAACAACCTGATCCCACGGGATGACATCTATCTTGTCTACGTTGATATAGCTTCCCCCGGTGACTTGTGGGTCACCTTGGTAAAGTGCCTGCCAGACGTAGGTCCCGACTGCTGATTTGATCAGCGCCCAGGACTTCTCGCTCCGGTTCTGCACCGAGGGAAGCCATTCCCCGACTGCTCGGCCAAGTATATCCGCATTTCCTCGTTTATCAGGATGGGCGGTATCGTGTGTGGCCTGAGCGGGTATGTTGACGTACTCGGCATTCATTGCCGTCTGTACGTGAGCTATTAGATCGTCCTTGTGCCAGCGAGTAGCAATGACGATGATCTGTGAAAGGGCTGCCATACGGGTCAAGACAACCGAGCTAAACCACTCCACTGTCGTTTCCCGAATAGTTACCGACTGTGCTTCCTGCATGTCCTTGATTGGGTCGTCAATGACCGTCATGTCGGAACGGAAGCCTGTCATGGCACTGCCTCGTCCTGCTGCCAGCAAGCCTCCACCTTCGCGGGTCTCCCAACGTTGGACGTTAGAGCTTCCTGCCTTGAGCGGTGTCCAGTGCTGCACTAGCCCACGAATCTGTCGAGAGACCGCGTTCGCACGGGCTTGGCTGTACGTTGCATACACAACACGAATCCACGGGTTCCGGACTAGCTGCCATGCGATGTAATGCACGATCCAGGTCGTCTTCCCTTCCTGCGGTGGCGTAGAGTAGGCCACACAGCCGAGAGATGTGTTCAGCGCTTCAGCATCCATTGACGATGACAGCACCTCAGTCAGCGCGCTAGTTCTAATGCCGCTTGCCTTGCAGAACATACCGAAGTCGTCACTGATCTCTTCGTAGGTGTACTGGTCCAGGTCCTCGAACACGCCCAGATCGCTCATGATGCACGCTTGCTAACTTCAGCGGCAACCTCGTCAACGCTGATACCAGGAAACGCCTTCAGGAGACGTGCAGTTTCACGGGCTGTCTGGATACGGATACGACGAGTGTCGACCTCTTCAGTACCGCCTGTGACTTCTTGCAGCAACCGGAAGATCTGAACCAGTTCCTGTTCGGCCTTGTGCAGCTCTGTGACGAGAGGGTGCACGCCGCTGACATGCTTCTTCTTGCTGGTGGTGTAGATGTCTTCACCAACCTCAGCCTCGGTAATCTCACGAGACTCAAGGAGCATGCCGTAATACTTGGCCGGATTGGCACCGAGCTCGATTCGCAGAGCCATGATGTCCGTCAACTTGTTCCGAGCCAACTTGTTCAGTTCTTCTTCCACTGAAACTCCGCTAGTGTCCGAGCTTACTCCCCACAAGGTGACGACTTGCTGGGTGACCGCTGCACGCTTACTCACTCGAACACTAGCGGCTGTGCCTCCACCATGACTCTTGCACACGGTCAGACCTGTTACCGCCTGACGCTTGCAACGTTCCCCGCTCGTGGTAAGAGCCGAGCAGATGCGACCCTTGCGCACCGTGGACGTCGAGTCCTTGGCGCTGCTGGGAGTTCTCGGCTGGGGAGGCATAACCCAAAGCATATACCACCGACGAACTCGGCGCAAGCTGGCTCAGAGAACCGACCCTAGCCTCACCAGCTAGGCCACACAAGCCAGGACCTACTGACGCTTGCGCCCTTCCCGAATACCTTCCTCGATCATGGTCTGCACCACATGCCACGACTGGAGACTCATCGACAGGTCAGGATGCTCGTTGATGATGTCCAGTGCCAGAGCGCTCACTTCAACGCTCTCACGACGCATATCGCCCAGCATACCCGACAGGATGTCACCAAGCTGCCGAGGTGCCTCAGTGTTCTCAGGCTCGGCCGTGTCAGCCTTGTCGCCTTCCATGTCATCACGCATTTTCTGCTGAGCGGGAGACGGCTGGCTGGGTAGATCACATGCAACGCACATTAGACTTCCTCAATTCTCGTGACGTGGTATTCGGCCTTGATGATGTCAATGGCCTCTTGGGTAAAGACGAGCATGGTGTGGTGTTCACCAGTGGAGTCGGTGCACGACTCAGAAGTAGGGCACGAGCCAACGACCTTATTGTGCGGATCGTGATTGGGGTTCTTGGCCAGCTTGATTGTGACCAGCCTCATGCGACTGCCCATCAGGCGTGCCAGAAGTGATTGGGACTAACCGAATAGTAGATGGCCGGGATCCACAGCACGACAGCCCCAAGCGTCAAGTGAAGGATGAGCGAGTGCCCCTTCTGCTGACGAGTGTACTGTGCTCGATCCCGAGCTTGCTTCACACTCCGCTTATGCGACTGTGCAGCGAACTCCAACTGCTCGGGCGTCGGTGCCGCAGCGACTGGAGGATACTCAACCCCTGTCACAGGTGCTGGTCGGTTCTCAAACTGGTCAGACATAATAGGTGGACTCCTAAGATTGAATTGAGTTGAATTGAAGTATGACCCGAAGGGGAGATGACTGTAGATGTCTTTGAAGTATCTGGTGTGGTCTCCCCAACGGGTTACCACCAGCTTATGCCACCACGGCCACCAGCGCAAGCCCAAGCCACAAATTGATCAACTGCCGTCGTGTATTACCCAGTCACCGAGCCAGTCTGCGTTGATGTGCACGAGCGCGCCGGAGGCGTGAGCGAGTGTGCAGCACCACGAGCAGCTTAGCGAAAGGGGACATGCCGATGGCATCTGCTCTTCCTGTCCCTAACCCCCTCAGTTAGCTCCTTCGGAGCACCTTCGGGTTATGAGTGTGTTTCAAACTATAAGTAGAGCGCGCGCTCGCGTATGTATGGGTTATATATAGTTACTATAGGGAGACACCACTTATCAACTTGCGCTGCACTCGCTGCACGTGCATACTTAGCTACACACGACGGCCTGAGGAGGCACAACATGGACGCACAGACAGTGACATCAGCCCTGGAAGAGTACGATGCGCACAGATGGAATGCAGAGACGAGGCTGTGCGGATGCGGGGAGTTCTTCGAGGCCACACTGAGAGGCAACGAGCAGCACGACAAGCACCGAATGCTCATGACTCTGGTAGCTGCACGAGGTGGAACCAGCCGAGCGGCAATCAAGACCATCCTCGGTAGAACGCCGATGGAGCCGTTCACGGATTATGAGATGAACCGGATGGCACAGCACTTCTACCTAAAACTGTCAGACTCGCCGGACATCACGTTCAACTCCATGACGTGCAAGCCTGCAATCGTAGACGCTTTGCGCCACTCTCTGGACATGGTGGGTAGCCTCCAGTGAATAAGGATCGTCGCCAGATTGCCAAGGTGAGCATCGAGCTCATGAAGGAATGCAACGAGATCGGGCTTATCAGCGACGCGTCTCATGATGCACTTGTAGAAGCGACCATGCACTTGCAAGCGGCCGAGCACTGGCAGTTGAAGAACCAGCTCAAACACGAGGGCAAGAATCCCGGCACAGACACCCAGATTGCGATCTCACGTGTGGCCTTGCCTGCCCTGGAAGAAGCCGTGCAAGAGCTGAAGGATGGAAACTACAGCGAGGTCATCACTAAGCTGGAGTTAGCCCTGAACACCGACGGCACACTACCCAAGCCCACGAAGAAGGCACGCAGATGAACATTGACGACGTAGTAGCATTCGCCCGTGCACGGCACGATATCTGGGAAGGGTACGACGCAACGGATCCCATCTTGCAGTCACGCAAGTTCACTAACGTGTTCCGCGTGCTGGACCGTGGCTCACAGTACCTTCTGGAACTTATGAACCTGTACGACGACCCGATTGACCGCCTTGCGCTGAGCTACTTCTACAGGCAGGTGAACCGGCCAGACACCATGGACGCGATCATTGCAGCGAACCACGGTGTCGTCCCTAACGCGTCGCAGATCTTCTCCAGCACGTGGTATAAGAAGGTCGTCCGCCCCGTGAGCACAGCCCGACCTGGAGCGTTCCTGAGTGGTGCTTACATGATCTTGATCAAGGCTGGTGGGACAGGGGACACGGTAGATAAGATGCTGGAAATGTTCCCAGCAGCCAAGCCCTATCTCAAGGCGGTAGCCAAGGCCGACCAGCTAGCTCAACGTGTGGCCCTGCTACAGAAAACACCCGGTGTAGGGCCATTTCTGGCCATGCAGATAGCCACCGACCTCGGCTACTGTGAGGGAGAAACTGATCAGGAAAACGACTTCGTTCTGGCTGGACCCGGCTCCCGCAAGGGCGTCAAATTCATCAGTGACAGCAAGGCCGAGGTCGTCATCCACTCGTTCCCGGTGGACCAGTTAGACCCACTTCCATTCAGCAATGGCAGGCCACCCAGCCTAATGGACATCCAGAATGTCTTCTGTGAATTCAGCAAATATGCACGCCTGAAAGACAAGGGCTACGCAGGCAACGGCCACACCTACCAGACCCACGGCAAGTTCTACACCAGCATCCCAAGCCACTTTATTCAATAAAGTTTGGACGTGGAGTTGCGGATTCATTTGGAATGACCTAAGCTGATATCAACAGCAAGTCAGGCCGCAACATACCACCGACAGGGAGTCCACCTAATGTCTGAAAAGAAGATCGAACTCATTGCACAGCTTCTCGCCAAGGCCGAGCAGACCACACCCGAAGAGGCTGAGGCACTCACTGAGCACGCCGAGCGTCTCATGGTCAAGTACGCCATTGACCAAGCGGTTATTGACGAGCGTCGTGCCAAGAAGGGCGGCGAATCGGAGAAGATCATTCAGGTACGCATGGACTTCACTGGTGTCTACCGTGGAGAGATGATCAACCTCGGATCCAACGTGGTCAACGGTCTCGGGACCCTCCGGGCACTCCAGAACACAGGCGGTAACGGCAAGGTGTTCTCCCTGTTCCTCATCGGATTCGAGTCGGACGTGCAGCAAGCACAGATTCTCATCAACTCTCTCCAGGTGCAGTCCGCTGTCGCCGTCGGTGCATGGTGGAAGCTGAACAAGGCCACATACTCCATGGACAATAGCTACGCTCAGGAGAAGGCACGCCGCTCCTTCGTCCATGGGTTCGGGTCCGGTGCTGGCAACCGCATATTCCTGAGCCGTGAGAAGGTCGTACAGGAGTCGGCTACCGGGACCGAGCTGGTGCTGGTGTCACGCAAGTCCAAGGTTGACGAGCGGGTCGCCTCGCTCTCGGCTGGCAAGGCTCGTAGCCGTAATGCCACGGGTCGGGATGGTGCAGCTATGCACGGGTACAAGGCCGGACAGAATGCCAACACCGGAGGCAAGTCCATGACACAGGGACGCGGGATCAGCGCCTAAAAGTTAGATTTGGTATTTGTTGAGGTGGAGTGTATTGTTCTAAGTAGCAAGAACACTCCACCACAAGCAAGGGACACAAAATGACTCGCTCCACAGAAATCGCAACGGCACGCAAGGTTGACACCGAGGTCGCTCGCCTCTGGGACGAGTTCCACAAGGTCAACGACGTCATCAATGAGTACTACCGCAAGATCGAGCGCACTCGCAAGGCCAGCGTCTACTCCGAGGCCCGCCGACTGGCACTCGTTGCCGACTTCCAGGACTACATCGAGATCCTGACCCCCAAGGCACACGTCCTCCGTATGGCCGCTCGCGACTACGACGAGGCCAACTACAAGGGATGGACCCGCTTCTTCTTCGTGCAGCACATCCACAACACTCAGCACTGCTCCAGCTTCCGTCCCACGACCCGCATCATGTGGCTTCCCACGGTATCCGGCCTGACCGAGGTTGAGGCAGTCAAGGAACACGGGAAGACCCTTTGCACCATCTGCTTCCCGTCGGCACCTACCGAGCTGACCACGGCACAGGTTGACACGAGCATCTGCACCGGACGCCGTGACTACACCGGCCCGAGCCGTCAGGGTTACTACTCCGGCAACTGGGGAACCTGCACCGATGGATGCCAGCGCGTCACGCTCACCTCCTCAGGCAAGCTCCGCAAGCACAAGAAGGCATAACCCAGCTACACCGGGGGAGGGTCAAACCTCCCCCAAAAGTAATTTGACTAAATGTGGACTTTTGGCTTGTGGGACATCTAAGTTCATGTATAGTTGTAATTACCAAGGCAAGCAACACAACATCAAGGAGTACACCATGGCCAAGACAGTTCTTCTCCCCGTAGACGACAATCAGGGTTACGCACCGGAGCAGGTAAGCACCAGCGTCACCCTCCAGGACATGCTTGAAGCTATTGAGCAGGCCATCGAAGAATTCGGTGCAGACTCCAAGGTCGTTCTCAGCAACGGCCAGCGCACCGGGGCAGGCTTCGGTCGCATCCAGGCGTTCGGCCGTGAGGTAGTAATCAGCGACGCTAACCCGGACTACGACGAAGACGGCATGGAGACCGGCGACGACTTCCGCTTCTAGCAGTAAACCTGGAGGTTGGGCTTGCACTCAGCCTCCAGGACCACTAGGCTTATAACATCAACCAAGCACAAGGAGAATCACAATGGCATCCGAAAACACGACCCCGACCCCGTCCCCCTACACCGAAATGGAAGATGCAATGACGTACTTCCGCATGGACCTTACCATCACGGACCTCAACCTTCTGGCCAAGCTTGGGCAGGATACCCCCGTCAGCGGCGACGCCATCCGGGTCTATAGCCAGCTTGCCTAAACCTAGAGCAAGGCGTATACTGAACACATGAAGAAAACACAGATCACTCTAGGCACACTGGTAGCGTCAGACCTCCTGGGAATGACCACACCGCAGACCATCTCAACGCCGGAGGGTTACACCTTCAGTTGGGACGAGGAAGCTGGCATGTACATTAACGACGGTCCTGAGTCCGTGTTCCTCTACATTGAAGGCGAAGAGCTTACGGCTGATTCCTACTACGAGATCAGCCACTAGCCGACAGGGCCACACCTAGCACCAGCGCGGCTAAGTGTGGCCTTCCCCTTGCGGGAAAATAATCCATGCGCTAAGCTAAACCTAGCCCGGTTCCCCGCCGGTCGACAGTCCAAGGAGGACTAGCATGCTGCACAAGAACACGATTGAAGATGTGGTGCTGGCACTTGCCAGCGCACCCATCGATTCCCGCACTGGTAATAAGGTGCTCTACTCGGTTGATTGGCTGGCCGACGCTGACTCCATGGTCGGAAGCGTTAACGCCGACTGGGTGCGACGCGAACTTGCATGGTTCGCCGGAGGAAGCAACCGGATCAGTGACATGGAAGGTCCGGTACCCAAGCTCTTCCAGGCATGCGCTGGCATTGACGGCAAGGTCAACAGCGCCTACGGCCACATCCTGTTCTCAGACGACGACCTGCGACACCGCGACCGGAGCCTGTTTGACCGGGTGGTTGACACGTTCATCAACGAGGGTGCTGGCACACGACACGCGGTAGCCATCATCACCGACCGAGACGTGCACGAGCTGTCCACATACAATGGACGCAACGACTTCATCTGCACTAACGCGCTCAACTTTATGGTTGACTCCGACAACCGCCTGCACATCATGGCACAGATGAGGAGCATGGACGCCGTGTTCGGATACCGTGCCGATTACTCCATGTGGGATTACCTGATGGAGTTCCTCCTGGGAAACCTGGAGATGGTATTCCCGGGCATCCAGCGGGGCGACATCTCCTTCCAGGTGGCCAACCTGCACGTCTACCCCCGGCACTTCGACGCACTGAACAACGCGGCCGAGGCCATTGACGAAGCCAATGACCGCAAGGTGTGGCTGGATCAGAGCGTGACCAAGTGAACCCGTGGGAGATTCTGCTGACGCTACTTGGGTGGACGTTACTGACCGCCTCGTTTGTGGTAGTAGTAATCATCCTTCTGGCCGTGGTGTATGGTGTGGCGACATGGGTCCGTGGCCTGCGTACTGCCAAGCCTGCCAAGCAGGCTAAAGACGCCAAGCCATACCCAGCCGGACAGCCGTTGCCGGACTCCGAGCAGGACGACTACATGGCTGAGGCTACCGTCGTTGGAATAAGCCTGTACGGCAGCTATAACCCATCCCTGGAGGCCTTCAGACAGGGCGCTCGCTGGGCTTGGACGTTCTTCCACCGCAAGTAACCCAAGTCTCCCCCGGCTCACTCACCAACTGTGGGCCGGGGCAGCACTACCCAAGAGAGTCCACCTCATGTCACAGACAATAGACCTCCATGGAGGCCCTTGGCACGGTAGAACCGTGGAACTGCCAGACGGCCAAGACCACTTCCATATCGTAGGACCTATGGACCTGCCAGTAGACTACACCGCCGAGTCCGCTGACATGGAGATAGGCCAAGTGCACACGAGGGAAGGCATGTACTCCCGGGTATGCAGATCACGCAACTTTGAATGGGACGGATGGCTCAGCCATGACTAACGAACACATTGAACTACTAGGATCGGCTAAGGTTAGCTGGCTCTATCCCATCTACGTGCCAAGCTACTCCAGGGCTGGAGAGGCACCGCTGCTGGAGATGCTGAAAGACGCTAACGCTTCTGTCCGCGCAAAGGTGCACGTCGTCGTCAGGCCGTCTGAGGTCAAGTCGTATGCACGTGCATACCCGTGGGCTACAATCGTCTCAGAACAGACTCCAGGGATCGGCCCGGCCCGAATGCGCTGCATGGTGGACGCCACCGAGCGTGGATACGGCCGGATAACAGTCCTTGACGACGACATCGTTCACGTGAGCCTCCTGGAACACACCGAGCGGCCCGACGGAAAGAACCACACGAGGCGATACAGCAATAAGGTGAGCGGCATCCGTGAGCCGTACCTGCTGGTGAGGTCTCTAGCCGTCGCCTGTAGGCTTGCTGACGGCGTATTCGCCGAGCGCCCGGCTGCTGCATACGGGGCAGCCCGTAACGCGCTCTTCAGCGGAGACGTGGACGTCAGCGTGTGTGCTACCCTCAATAAGGGAAGCTTCCCGGCCTGTGTCATGTTCTTTGACGTAGCACGTTTCGCAATGCGGAAGATGCCACTGCCTTACCAGTACCACGGCGAGGACCTAGCCATGTTCCTGGACACCCTGTCTGGACGGCAGGAGGCATTCACCCTCACGAGTGTGGCCTATGATCAGCATGGTGGTATCACCTCTACTATCCCTCTGGACCCTCTCAGTACAGTGGGTCGGCCACACCTGAGCACTACCGACAAGTTCTACCCAGAGATTCACCCGTTTCTCAGGGTATCAATGAAGAATAAATTGGGAGGGGTTATGCGGATAGGTATAAACTGGATACAGTGGTATAAAGCCACACACAGTGAACCCGTCATAATCCCTCTATCGTCCATCATCAATAAGGAGACCACCTAATGTTCATCGCTTTTGAAGGACCAGATAACGTCGGCAAGTCAACGACTGCCCAAGAGCTGTCCACAGACCACCACCCCTTCTACAACGTGACCAAGTCCATTCACGACTTTCAGACGCAGCTTGCCAAGGCCAAGGACGTTCCTGACAGCGTGGTTACCTACGACCGGATCGACTGGTTCAGTCACATGGTGTACCGGCTGTCACTGCCTGACCGCGACTGGAACGACGATCGTCCTCGTACTGTGTTCGCCATGCCTGACACCCACTTGGTTATCAAGCTGCACCACCCAGACCTCTCGAACTTTATGGCCGACGAAGTTGTGAGCACGCCTATCGCCGAGGTGAATCCTATGTATGGGTACTTCACCGGGTTCCTCATGGATATGAACATCGTGCGTAACTTCGCACTGTTCAAGACCATCTCACTCGTGGAGGTGCGTAACGACCCAATCTCTGGCAGCTATAGCCAGCACCTGCGGGAGTTCTCCAGCCCTGTCATGGGTCTTGAGTCAGTTTCCACACGGTTAGTGGATACTAACGAAAAGCTGCTAGAGTTGCTACGGCTCGATGACAGCCTGCGAAACAACTGACCACATACACCACGACCACATATTCAAGGTCGGAGTGTTGTGTGGTAGGTTGAATACCAAGTGGCCTCTAGCTGTACGTGAGGAGGCCACGGCTGAGCTCATGCGGTACCGTGACCAAGGCCTCATCATCCAAAAGTATGGGAAGGATCAAGAAGTGACTACCAAGGCCACACGTGCCCACGACGAGCCAGCTACGTTCAGCGGTCAGGGAATCCTGTTCGCAGTCATAGACGACCGAGAAGGTATGGGAAGCGGTCGCGTAACCACCATCGATATCATCTCAGACGCTATCGAGTCGGCCCTGGACGCCGGGCACTCCACCAGTGATGAGATTGCACGGTTCCTGACCACCAGCGCCTTTCAGCACATCCCAGACAAGCGTGTACGGTTCAATAGCGTGCTCAAGGCTGGAGACGCGGTAGGTGCTCAAATTGTGCAGAAGCTTCACAACGCATATAGTGAGTTAGCCGACATGGCAGACGATGAAGATGATCCCAAGAAGAAGGCTGAAATAAAGGCCGAGGCAACGGGATTCGCTGAGGCACTCAATGTAGTTATCAGCCCGTTTAGCTGTGAAGACCCGGACGACCACCGACTGGTCAACTGGGATGAAGTAGACCGTATCACCGCTGCATTCGAAAAGGAACAGCGGTTCGTCCGCAGAGAGAGAAAGGGTAAGCCACAATGAGCGACTACGGACCCACATGCTGCACCGGCGAGTGTTGTGGATTGGGTTCCTACTGCTGTGGACACCCAGACAACGATCATGAACATACAGAAGAAGAGGAAAACACAATGAGTGAACGCGACGACCTGACAGAGCAGGCTTTCCATCAGCCCCCCGTCACCAACGACAAGGTGACAATCGCCACCCTGAAGCGTGAGCTTCGTGAGGCTCGTGAACTGCTGGTAGTACGTGCCGACCACGCTGGCAGGCTGGCTGACGAGCTGGTGGCCTTGCGTGCTGGAGGCAACACTTCCGGAGCGGTGCAGATACTGTCACACAACGCAGAGACCGGCCTGGACTTCATGCTCGGTCTACAGGGAGACCTAGAAGACGTGTGGGGTCGGCGTGTGGACCCGGCTGACCCCGAGGCAGTGAGCACCTACGTTCGTGAAGTTGTCCTGTGTGCTGAGGACGAGCTGCACGAGGTGCTTGCCGAGGTGCACTGGAAGCCCTGGAAGGACAGCCGGGGCATCAAGGACCGCGACAAGTACCGCGAAGAAATGGCCGACGTGCTGCACTTCGTTCTTGACCTGTACTTGGCAGGCGGCATCACCGGTCGCGAGATCATCGCTGACTACTTGGCCAAGAACAACGAGAACCTCGGCCGCAATAAGAGCGCGGAATACCGGGCGTCATAATGTCACGATCTTCATGGGACACCGTTTGGGCAGATGTTGCTCAGGCGGTGTCCCGTCGTAGTTCATGTGGCCGTGCGTCTGTCGGCGCTGTCTTGGTAAAGGATAACCGTGTGGTCTCGACCGGCTACAATGGCCCGGCCAGCGGGTACCCGGCTAATACTGGCTTGGGCTGTGCCAACTGGTGCACACGTGCCCAAGGAGAGACGCCTGAGAGCTCTCTGGGCTATGGCTACTCCTGCCCAAGCATCCACGCCGAGGCTAACGCCTTGCTATATGCCAGCCGTGCCGAAACTGAAGGTGCGTTCATGTATGTGACGCATGCTCCTTGCGCCGACTGTGCCAAGCTCATTTCCAACTCAGGTGTGTCTAGGGTGGTCATGCTACAAGCACCAGAGGACCACAGACCAGACCCTGTGCCGTACCTGCAAACATGCGGAATAGAGGTGATGCTTTTCTCATGAGACTACAACTCAGAGACTCGCAGCAAGTGGCCCTGGAACGCCTGACTGAACCGGACCGACACTTTGCTGCACTGTGGGCTGAACCCCGTTCCGGGAAGACAGCGGTGGCTCTGAAGTGGGTTGAGCACGTGAAGCCAGCGGTGGTCGTTATAGTTGGACCGAAGATAGCGGAAGGGACCTGGAGAACCGAAGCTGCTAAATGGCTGACGATAACCTACAGGTTCTATCCTCTAACGGCAGGCAACGCCTATCCCACTCCGGGTATGTTCAAGGGTGTGACCCTCCTGTTCGTGAACTATGAGCAGTTCGGAAAAGCACCGTGGCAGCGTCTTCGTCCTTTCCTGGCCACACTAGCCAAGAACATTGACGGGAAAGGGATGATGCTACTGGACGAGTCACACATGATAAAGACGCCGTCGTCAGTCACTGGACGTAACATCCGTCCACTGGCTCACAAGTGGTATTACCGTCTTCTTATGACTGGGACACCAGTGACTAACCCGAACCAGATAGACGCGGTGTATGGGCAGTGGACATTCCTTGACCCGGCCATCCGCGACGAGTGGCCTTCTGCGCGTGAATTCAGAGAGCACTTCGGGGAATGGACCACTGTAAAGGGCTTCCCTGAACTTATCAGGCCTCGTAATCAATACCAGTTGAATCAGTACATTCAACCTAACGTGATAACTATGGTCGGTCCTGGTAACCCAGTGCCCATCAGACGTGTCCGTTATTCTGTCCCGGATAGTGTGATGAAACAACACAAGGACATGCTGAAGCACGGGATAGTTGAGATGGGTGGCCACACTGCCATCGGTCTAAACCCGCTGACACGGCTTCTTCGTATGCGGATGCTTGTGGGTGGCTGGCTGAAGGACGACAAGGGTGAATCGTTCACTGTGCCGGATGCTGCTCGTGCCCGGCTGGCAGCCTTGGGAAAGGTGCTGGAGCGCTGTGATGGGAAGATCATCATTGCCTGTACCCACTTGTGGGAGATCAAGCTGGTTCGCCGGTACCTGCGTCTCAAGGGTGTGGGCTACTTGCTTATCACAGGGGCCACACCAGATAAGAACAACGTGATTGAAGCCTTCCAGATGGACCGCGAGGCCCGTGTGTTGCTTGTGCAGCCTAGGACCGTGTCCATGGCCGTAGACATATCGGTGGCCAACGACCTGATCTGGTACACCAGCGACTTCAACTATGTGACGTTCAAGCAGGCGTCAGACCGCATCAAGCTGTCCCCGGCTAATCCCCACGTGTGGTTCTTGTGTGGCCGTGGCACAGTGGATGAGGACGTGTGGACGACACTGCAAGAGGACCACGCACACCTGTCCAAAGTCATTCAGCGCATCAAAAAACGACCTGGAAGAATGCACTAAAAATAGTTGCCATCTGAGCTTGCGCTTATTGCGGAGTTCGGGCATACTTATATTTATCAGCAACACAGGCTCAGGGCTAAGGCACCGCGACTGAGGCAAGGCGACACGGTCGGTCACCTCTTGTGTTACTGGTACACTTCATATAACCGACCTGCACTACCACCACAAGGAGATCATCATGGCACCTCGCAGCAAAGCAGCAGTCCTGGACACCGAGCTCGACATCGAAGACGTTGTCGAAGAGGCCGTCGCAGAGCCGACCGAAAAGCAGATCATCAACGACGGCATCGTCCGGGTGGTTGAGTCCACCGGCATCGACGTGCAGAAGAACCGTTACAAGGCCATGCGAGCCATCGCATTCCAGGCGTTCAGCAACGCAATCGCCGACGGCACCTTCGACGAACTGGTGGACGAGGCCATTGCCAACGTCGACAACCTCCCCGCCGGATGGGAGATTGAGCGCGGCGAAAAGGCCGAAGCTCCCGTCAAGGCACCTGCCAAGGTCACGAAGGCCACGAAGGTTGCCCCGGTGAAGGCCGAGACCCCGGTCAAGGCACCGGCCAAGCGTGCACCGGCCAAGGCCAAGGCAGCCGCGACCACCGAGACCGCTGCACGTCCGGCACGTCGCCGTCCCGCACGCTAGTACGACCCACGGGTACCCTCTAACGAGGTGTCCGTGGAGGGCCAGTAGCTCAATCGGCAGAGCGCGTCGCACATTAGCGGCGAGGTATAGGTTCGAATCCTATCTGGTCCACGCAGCTAGCAGCCCTTAGTCCGGTTGCTTGAACTTCCTTCGTCATAGAGTACCCGAGCTTCGGCCGGGGTGGACATGGAATCGGTATAGCCTCCGATGCAAGGTAAACGGCTCCTTATAACTTAGGAGTCCACCTATGCAGTTGATTATCAGCGACGAACTTGCTGAGGTACAGGAGTACCTAGCACAGTCTACCGCTCCACTTATAGTGGACATCGAGACCACGGCATTGACCGTCGGCAAGGGCCACATCCTGTGCGTCGCTTTTGCACCATACGACCGTGAAGACGTCATGGTCTGGTGGCCGCAAGACCTGACCGAGATAGCACAGCTACGCCTTCACAAGATGGTGGCACACAATGCGCCCTTCGACGAGCGCTGGCTCAAGAGCTACGGTGCTTCATGCCGTGTGGTGTGGGACACTATGTTCATGGCTTACCTATTAGACGAGAACCACCCCGTCGGCCTCAAGGACCTCGGTGAGCGCCTCCTGGGATACCAGTCGTGGTCTGACGATAATGTGGCACACCTCGGCGATGAGTTCCTGCCACACGTGCCCAAGGCTGCACAAGCCAAGTCCAAGCGTCGGATCAGCATGTATGCGGGTAAGGACGTGCACATCACACGTGAGCTGATGAAGTGGCAGCGCAAGCACATTCGCACGAACCTGAAGCCCCACGAAGACCCGGTAAGAGTCATGCGAGACATCATGATACCTGCCATTGAGCCGCTTCGGCAGATGGAGAATAACCGCCTGCCTGTGCGCCTTGGCTTGGTTACTAAGACCAAGGAGGATGTGTCAAACCGCATTGCAGCTATTGAGAAGAAGCTGGATGCAAGTATTCCACCGAAGGACAGGTGGCCTGACTGGCTACAGAAGACGACTCCCAAGTGGGGTAACACTAACTGGACCAAGTGGTGGCTCTACGAGCATCAGGGTGCACTGTGCCCCCGTCGCACTAAGCCGACCAAGACATGGCCAGAGGGTAACCCGGGAATGTCCCAGGAGGACTTGGGGAAGATAGACCATCCGGCAGCACGTCTGCTGAGCACCAGAAGCACGCTCTACAAGCAGCTCACCGGCTTCCTGGTGCCCCTGGAGGAGCGTACTGTCAACGGACGAGTAAGCACTAGCTTCAAGCTCACCGGAACTGTTACAGGACGACTCAGCAGCTCGAGTCCTGGAAAGGATGACCCCGGCATCAACTCGCAGCAGATACCACGCGAGAAGTCAACTCGCAACCTGTTCGGCGAAAAGGGGCTTGCATGGCTGGAGGTAGACTTCAGCCAGTTGGAACTACGTGTGGCCGCTGTGATGAGCGGCGATCCGACCATGATAGCGCTATTCGCGGCCGACGCTGACATCCACACATACATCGCTTCCCGAGTTACCAAGAAGGACGAGAAGGACGTAACCAAGGCCGACCGTACCCTTGCTAAGGGTGTGAACTTCGGCTTCCTGTACGGTATGATGGCTAAGCACTTCGCGGACTACGTTCGTGAGAACTACGGTGTGATCATTACCAAGAAGGAAGCTGAAACATTCCGTGAGGAGTACTTCCTGAACTTCAACGGCCTGCCTGAGTGGTACCGTAAGCAACGGCAGGAAGCCCTGGAGTTCGGTGGTGTGCATAACGAGTTCGGTCGCTTTCGGCACTTGCCTCGCGTGTACCACGAGAACTTCTGGATACAAGAAAACGCATTCCGTCAGGCTATCAATTCCCCCGTGCAGTCCACGGGTAGTGACTTCATGCTAATCAGCTTGGCTCGTATGTCACGTGACTTGCGACTGCCTGCACTTGGGGCTAAGCTAGTGACCACAGTTCACGACAGCGTCTGCATTACTGCACCATATAAGACAGCGCGCAAAGTTGGACGTATCGTAAAAGACATTATGGAGCATGCAGATGACAACCTCGAACGCAAATTCTACCTCAAGGCGGACGTCACGATCTCGCGTTGCTGGGGAGGTGAACCGCTCGCCGAGTTCTAAGCCTGTGAAAGTATTACCGGCCACAGGTAAGAAGCCTGGAGCGTGGCACGGCCCTAGAGGAACATGGCCTACCACTGCCGACGGGAAGCTGGTGATAACCCAGAGCATGGTCAGTGGATTCGTTGAGTGCCCTCGTGAGACGTACTACGGCATCGTCTTGGGCTTGCGCCCCCGTATCTCCAGCAAGCCTCTCACAAGAGGAACCTGGATACACGCACTCTTGGAAGAGCGCGGCAAGGGCGGCGACTGGAAGGCGCTGCACAAGGAGCTGACAGCCAAGGCAGAAGCCGAGAAATTTGAGGAGGAGATAGCCGGACTTGCTGAGGAGTGCTACAATATAGTCCTCAGCTATGAGTACGTGCACAAGAACGAGGTTCTCACACCTGTCGCAGTTGAGCTCACGGTGGAGCGTCCCATGTTCAAGGGAAAGGTGCTTTACCGTGGCCGCATCGACATAATCTGGATAGACAACGAGGGGGACATATGGCTGGGTGACCACAAGACGCACGCCACGCTCCCTGACTGGAGATACCGTGAACTAGCCTTCCAGCATTATTCCTACTTGTGGGCAGTGGCACAGGCACCTGGATACAAGGCGCTACGCTACAAGGGGAAGCCGCTTCCACAGCCGAAGGGGTTCATCTACGACTACTGCCGCACCAGTGCCATCCACACGCCCAAGCTGACCACTAAGGGCAAGATCAGTCGCGTGCTGAAGCCCTCGGGTACCACGCTCCCGGTCTTCCTCGAGTGGTTACGTGAGCAGCACATGATGACCACCATCAAGGGAAAGAACCTGTTAGCCATTGAGGACCCCACTGAGCGTGCATACGTTGAAGAGTTCATTGTGGCCTTGCAGCAGCGGGACTACAGTACCGAGTTCCGTCGTGACCGTATGGTGTTCAGCGCCGAGCAGCGTGAACGTCAGCGCAAGGCTTTTGTCACTTCGGCCCGTAGACTGCTAACCTATAAGTGGGATGATCCAGATTGCGTGGAGCGTAACCTGCACGCCTGCTCTGGGTTCATGTGTAACTACAAGGATCTAACTGTGGCTGACCTTATGCACGGCTCCAGCGAACTTGAGCAGAAGACCCGGTACGTGACCACGCGTGACCCGCTGGACTACTACCCTAACCAAAAGAAGAAGGGCACTAAGAAATGAAAACCATCGGATGCACCTACTGCGGTGCCAAGCCCGGAGACAACTGCACTTTCGTGCTGGCTCCAGAGACATCACCCGTTTCGGTGTCGTGGTCGCACGGCTCCAGAAAACCGAAGGTCGTGCTAGTATGAGCATCTACTGCATCTACGGTCGGCCGAAGGTTGGCAAGACCACACTCGCGCTCAAGGGTGCCGTCAAGAACAAGACTGCTATCCTCAGCGCGGACCGTGGACTTGTCGGTATTGAGACCGCTGGGTATACTGTGGTTGAGGACCTGAGCACGGCCAACTTGAACAAGGTCATCAACAGCCGGTTCCTCGCACAGCACGAACGCATTGTCGTTGACACTGCTACTTCGCTCCACGGCCTGTTCCTCATGGAAGCTGGCTCCGGCAAGGCGTCTCAGCAAGCGTACGGCGTCGCGAATAACGGTCTGGCCACATTGCTCAGGACCCTCCGTGACGAGAAGAAGGAAGTCATCGTCACCGCACAGGAGAAGCTAATCATGCCTGGACAGGGCCTCGGCTCAGACGGCAAAGAAGATTGGTCGCCTGAAGATGACGATGAAGACATGACTGTGATGACGACGGTAGACCTGCCTCCCGGTGCAGCTAGTGCGTTATTGCAGTTGTCGGACGTAATAGGTAGGCTGTACATTGCCCACGTGAACGGCAAGCCCGTTCGCCGCTTGTGGCTTGGGCCGTCATCTTCAATTATTGCTGGTGCACGCAGTAAGGTGTATCATGGTAATCCGCCCTATCTCAAACAGCCCAGCATCTCAGGGCTCAATACACTTCTTGGCTGGACCCGCTAGTCAAGATCATCAAAAGCAAGAAGAAGGATAAATATCATGGCTAAGAAGATTCGCTTGGACTTTAGCAAGACCGAAGAACGTTCCGGCTGGAACACGAAGCACATCGACGAGGGTCTTCACAAAATGAAGATTGAAGGCGTGCAGGAGACCGAGGCACAGGACGGGACAGCAATGCTGATCTTCGCAATGGTGCCGGAGGACCCGAAGCTCAAGACTCGTCGTTTCCCGTTCTACTGCAAGCTTCAGCCGAACCAGCTCTGGAAGCTCCGCGACCTGCTCGTGTCGGCTGGCCAGACGGTTCCCAAGAAGATCGTCAGCATCGATCCCGGTGTCGTCGTTGGCAAGTTCATCGCCGCTGAAGTTGAGGACGACAACTATCAGGGGAACCTCCGCTCCACGATCAACGGCACCTACGGCCTGGAAATCCTGGACGACGAGGACGGTGCAGCGCCGGAGGACGACGAGGACGAAGAGACCGAGTACGACGAAACGGAATCCGAAGAGGCTGACGAAGAGGAGTACGAGGAAGAAGACGATGAGGAGGAAGAGGAGGAGGAAGAAGACCTCAACGACCTCTCCATCGGCGACCTGCGTGCCCGTGCCAAGGCGCTTGGAATCGTGACGCTGAAGAAGCCCAAGGCTGCACTCATTGATGAGATCATTGATGCCGAAGCTGAAGGCGAAGCCGACGAAGACGAGGACGAGCTGGAAGACGAGGACCTTGAAGATGAGGAACTTGCCGACGAGGAGTTCGAAGACGACGAGGAAGAGGAAGAGGAACCTGCTCCGGCACCCACGCGTCGTGCAGCCCCCGTCCGCAAGGCCGCTCCGGCAGCCAAGGCCGCACCTGCCAAGCGTGCAGTGACGCGTCGCCGCTGAGCTAATGCAGGAGGCTGAGATAGTCCGACGCATGTTGGCTATTCTCAATGCCATTGACGGAGTGTATGCAGTACGCACTCACGGGGGTTCCTTTCAACAGAAGGGGACCCCCGACGTTCTTGGATGTGCTCATGGCTTTTTCTTTGCTATTGAAGCTAAGCGGTCAGCACGGGAAAAGCCTTCACCGTCACAGATATATAACCTGAAGAAGTTCGAAGAGGCAGACGGAAAGACATTCGTTAGCCATGATCCAAAAGCCAAGGAAGTAACAGCATGGATAGCGAGTCTCTAAGCCTAATCCGTAAGGTGTGGCGTCACTCCGGAATAGCCGGTAACGTGTGGATGCCGCACATTTATAAGATCGGTCACAAGACAGACCAGAAGTTCCGCGAAGGCGAAACGCTTGATGCACAATCACCGGACTTCACACCGCTCCGTGATTCGGTGGACTGGTACTGGACACCAGCAGTTAGCAGCAGTGACAGCCGCAAGGCCAAGGAGTACCCGGCACAGCGCGCTATCTGGGTAGACTGCGATGAGTCGTACGACAATAAGCTTTTAGAAAGCCTGAAGCCTTCCTATATGTGGGAGACAAGCCCTGGACATAAACAGGCAGTCTGGCTCCTCAGAGAATCCATAGCCACATCTGAGTTCCACCGGGACGGCTTCATTGGAATGATCACCCAAGCTCTGGGCGGAGATAAGTCCGGCGTGGACATCGGACAGCTACTGCGTGTGCCCGGAACCATGCACCACAAGCGCGAGCCATTCAGAGGCGGTATCCTGCGTAGCGCTGGCACTGTGTACACGCGCGGCCAGCTTCTCTCACGTGTGGCCAGAGGACTGGGATTCTCTCCAGGGCTGGCCTCTGAGCTCGGTGCAGATGACCCCTTCGGTGACCGGAGTAAAGTGCTATGGCGCTTCTCTAGAAATGCGGCTGAGCTTGGCTTAGCACAGGACCTGACGTTCAAGCTCATCAAAGCTACCAAGTGGAATAAGTGGACCGATGACCCTGACCGGCTCAAAGAAGACATTGCTAACGCATACGCTCATGAGCCGACTCCCAAGCCGGATAAAGAGCAGCAGCAAGCACAGGACCAGTACGACTCTCACGAGGACTCTGAGGACGTAGAACCGTGGGGCATGGCCACGGTAGACACCTTCGGTCCTGTAATTCGCAAGCCGATCTCCTGGGTCGTTCCTGGCATCATCCCCTCCGGTGGGTGTGGGCTACTGGTGTCAGCGCCCAAAGTAGGCAAGACCCGTATCGCCATAGAGATCGCGCTTGGCTTGGCTACCGGACGAAAGCCTCTGGGGATATCTATCCGTCGCCCGTTGTCCGTTGGGTTCTTCTCCTTGGAGGACGGCGAATACCTGTTCTCCAGCCGCTTGGACGGTTCGCTGAATACAGATCACGGTCGGTTCAAGTACCACTGGGACGGCCACATCAATAAGGAATTGCGGTGGGCACCGCCTCAGGCGATGGACCTATTCACGAACTTTTCGCAGGTTGACTTGAGCGATGACGGCGATAAGCAACGCCTTCTTGAGACGATCAATAAGTATGAACTGAAGCTGGTGATCATAGACACACTAAGCATGGCTATCGGCAAGTCAGACGTCTCTAACTCCAAAGACATGTATGCCATCCTCAAGGATGTGAAGACCATTGCCAAGGCTACGGGCTGTGCAATCATGTTCATCCACCACACTCGTAAGCGGGTATTTGAGAAGGGTGAGTCCATCCAGGAAATGGTGCTAGGTAGCACTGCTCTCCACGCTTGGTCTGACTTTATTATGAACCTCGCAGCGCCGTCTGAGGACAGCGAGTTGTTACGCCTTGGAGTACAGACCAAGATGGGCAACGACACCCACTACATCGACACTCGGCTCAAGATCATCAAGCAGCCGGTCCTGGAAGAGTGATGGACTCCCAAGTGGTGTGGATAGGCGACAGCTTGCGTTACGACTGGCTGACTTTCCACCCGGATGCCATAGCGGGGCAGGTTCCCTGTCACGAGTGCGGTGGGTCTGGCTACTGGGGATTCGGGCCAGCACCCGACACCTGTGGAGACTGCATCGATTGCAAGGGCACGGGTCGCGAGTGGGTAGGACTTGCGTGAACACTGATCAAGGTGCACACTAGGTACATGGACATCAACAGCACTCACCCGACGGTCATCTCCCACGAAGGATACACCTTCCTAGAGTTCAACGGCGAATTCTACAAAGGTTGCCCTCGTTGTGGAGGCGAAGGCCAGTACTCCTTCAACGGAGAACACTCCCGGTGCTACGACTGCAATAACACGAGCTCCAAGCTCGGAGTGCACTTTGACAGCCGTGCAGACGCTGAAAAGTGGTGCCACGGAAAAGCAGTGGCACAGGCTAACCGCGACCGGCTACGTGAGAACAAGAGACTGGCGCTTGTGGCCAAGATGGAGAGCTACCAAGAAGCCGTGAAGGAAGCTGACGAAGAGGTGTACAGCTTCTTGGAGGCTATCCACGAGTCAGAAGAACCGACCAAGGACACGTTCATAGCCAACATGGTAGACGCCCTGTTCTGCGTCTCATACGCTAAGCCCTTCACACCTAAGATGATCGCAGCAGTTCGTAAGAACCTGGACAGGGCGGCTGAGCAGGAAGCAGCGTCAGCAGCTCACCCGGCACCTACAGGCCGCGTCGTTGTCACAGGGGAGATCACTTCAACCAAGGTCGTTGAAGGCGACTACGGCATGTCCTTCAAGATCATTGTCAAAGACGACGCTGGCTTCAAGGTCTGGTGCACCATCCCGCGTGCACTGATGGACGACCTGACCGGAGGCTTCAGCGAGGTCAAGGGACGCCGCATCACGTTCACGGCCACACTAGAGGCCAGCCGGGATGACGTAGCCTTCGCGTTCGGCAAGCGGCCCACGAAGGGTGCTTGGCTGTGACCCTGTAGGGCTGGCAGGCTGGCAGGCTGGTAGGTTATGCCTACCGGCCCACGGTAGCGACACCTGAGACGACCTGACCGAGAACCGCAGAGACATACGCAAGAGGCACCCTAGGCCAGTTAGCCCAAGGTGCCTCTTTTTGGTTCATTTATTGCTATGCAGCATGTTTCGGCAGGGAATCCGGATCAGCCACTAGACCATTGGACACGGGGATGTCCGTACGGATACTGACGCCGAGCTGGGTGGCACCTGCCTTAATGAGGGCGATGATGATGATGATGATCTGCTCACGCGAAGGCACGCCGTCAATGAAGAACGGGATGAGAGCAATGAGCAGCACACCCACCATCTCCACGGCCATCTTGCCACCAGCGGCCCACTTCCCTTTCAGCAAGGGGACAAAGAAGATGCCGACCGCGCTTGCCACCAGCACCGAGAGCTGAAGGATGTCCACGATTTCCGGCACCGTGGGAAGCACTGACAAGGCCGTAAGCAACACGACCAGGAACGATGCTAATGCTGCACCGTACTTCTGCATAATTGTACTCATTATTTTCTCTCCTTATTGTTTGATGTTACTTATTCCCATTCCGGCGGTATGAACCCGGCGGATGCTAATACATCCATATGGCGTTTTGAAAGGACGGGAGGGTGTTCCCCCTGCCACTGATCAGCGACTTCTCCCAGTACCACGACCGCTGATCCCAAGACCCGTTCTACCCGGTCAAGCCTTTCCCAGACTTGCTGGGTGGTGGGTGGTGCTGGTGTCTTGATTGATTCACGATCTTTTCGTCGTTCCCTAAATGTTTGGAGCAACGCAGCAATAAGAACACCGATCAGCGCCAGAGATCCAGTCACGAACCCAGGAAACCACGGCTCTGTCGTTATACTCATTTTGTTTCCCTGACCCTTGCCAATCTGATTCGTGATACTTGGATAAATAGCTTAGTTATGCGCGGACCTAATAGCCACACTGCCATCACGAGAACGATAGCCAGAAAGCCATTTGGCTCCCCGGGTCTTGAAAGGAATGCGACCGTGCCTGCATAACTGCCGAGCATGAACACGATAGCGAGTTTCCCGATAAGTTCAACGATGCTGAACTTAGGGAACACCACACCTATGAGGCACAGTACCGATGCGATCATTAGAAACATTCCCATTATGTAAGTGAACCATTCCGGGAATAGGTGGGTGAGGAGTGGTGACCCAAGCGCTAACGCAGAAACTCCAAGAGCGAAAGCAATCAGATCATATGTGGGATACCAGAATCGAGGACCAGAACGCTCCTCATCATCCGGGTCAGTATTCAGTGGATGCCATACTGTACTACGCTTGAAGCGTTCCCAGTACGTGATGACTTTGATAGGCTTAGTGGTCACCGGATTCTCCCTTCTGTGTGGCCTAGCCTGTGTGTCGCTACTTAGCGGCCGAGGCTGCCTTAGCAGCAGCTTCCGATGCGACAACTGCCTGAGCATCCGCAAGCGCTTTGAGCGTTGCTGTCTGCTCTCGAATGATAACCGAGGCCACACGTGGGGCTGCCTGTGCGAACGCTTCAGCGAGGACCTCAGGATCGATGACGAGGTCTTGTAGGTCAGCAACGGACACCTTTATTCCCTTAGTGTTGAGTGCGTCTGCCACTGCCGAGGCCAGCTTCACGGGGTCCAGAGTGACAGGCGCTTGGGTGTTGTTAGCCAAGGCCAGTAGCCGGATCTGACCGTTCATCATATCAACCTCAGCTCGGTTGAATGTTTCCGGCCTGGAGGAAGTCTGGTTTGACACGATGAGGCGCTTGAACAGGTCGTAGAACTGCATACTAGGCAGGCCACCCCATCCGTCCTCAGTAACGAGCCAGCCGGTTCCACCTGTATCCCATGCGAGTTTCATATCGTCATCCATTCTGTTAGTGTTTATGTTGATCGGTGTAGATCCGCTACCTGCGGTAGAGGACGTGAGTGAGAAATAGTTCCAAGGGTTATAACGGATACCCTTGTATTCCAGATGCCGGTGTAGGTGCTGTGCCACCCCTCCAGTGTTACCGGAGTAGGCGATTAGCTGGCCTTGGTTGAAGAACTGATTGTCAGCTCCGGTGTAGCTGGATAGGTGCGAGAACACGTCTCCCCATCCAGGGTTATCCCTGTGCTCGAAGATCATGGAGTTACCGGCTGTGCCATTGTTAGGGCGGCGACGCACCCACCCAGCAGTCGGAGCATACACAGGCGTCCCGACAGGGGCCACTAGGTCTACACCACCACGACCCGTTCCAGCCCTCTGGATGTGGTGGAGCCAGCTCACGTCCGGGTCTCTGTCGTCCAGGTAGATAATGACAGACGGGCCATTCAACACATAGTTCTTTAGTGCGGCCATCAGGCCACCTCAGCTCCCCACACAGCGGTCACGGCCTGTGCAAGCTGGGTGTCGGTTACAGCAGCCGGGTTCGCTCCGGGCTTGGGTGGCAGGGCTGCCACGGCTGCACGGTACACGCTGTCCGCGTATGCGTGCACAGATGTGACGGTAGTGCCAGAGCCAATTTCCGTGGAAATGAGCACTCCCACGTTAGTGGTGACGAATTCTTCCGGGTTAGGGATGTGTGCCTGTTCAGCGGATGCGACAAGGCGCTTCACGAGGTCAGTGTCGTCCCGTGCTGCCATGTGCTGTGCGGTGGTGTCAGTCATTGTGGTTCTCCTGTGTTATATCTTGATAATGTAGTTTAGTGTGACGTATGGCTGGAGGTTATTGTGGGCCGACCCGCCTCCAGATGCTGTCATAGAGTTGTCAGCAGTTCCTGTCGTATGTTGAGTATTCCCGAGGAACTTAGTCCACACGTTACCAGTGTTAGTGAGAGGAAGATTCTGGCCAGTCTGTGCGCCGTATGTCTGGTGACGGTGAGAGGGCATTTCAGCTTCTGTTAGCGTATGCGTCTTAGATCCACCAGTTTGTCCGAGCGTTCCGAAGTTAGTGTCAGCCAGCAATCCACCTACTACCACTCTACCACGAGTGTCAGGAATAGAGAAGTGGGTGCTGTCGGGTGCTCCATACCTAGTACCGATAGCCAAGAACAGACGTGGATAAGACGACCGGAGCAGAGACTGCCCCTGAGCCAGCAGCCACCCAGAGGGGGCAGTAGCAGCGGCAGTAACTTCCATCCTACCAGACTGCCCACCACCAGCACTGATTCCATGGATAACTACCTTACGAAGTGACAGTTCCACCCTGACCCTGTCACTAACCGACAGCTCCAGCGGGTCTACAAGCGAATCGGGGATTAGTGCTAGTGCACTTGTGTCGCCATCCAACTTGATAGCGAGAGGGCTAACTCCGGTAACCGTTGCCCACTTGAATGAAGTGATATCTGATACGTCAGTAATCATAATGAGATCACCTCCTGGAGTGTTGTTTTCATTAGACCGATAGGAGAAGTATCCAATTGGATATGTGTTATGACATGACGGGCATCGACACCTGCCTGCACATGCGAGAACCTGAGTACGTCTGACACACGCACGGGGATAGGCAGGTGGGTGATCTTTACCTGTGCTTGAACAGCAGACATCTGGACCAGAGTGGTCTGAGCGCGGTTCTGCAGAAAAGTGATGATAGCCCCGTTAGTGCCTTCGGGACATTCCACCGAGTCAAGAACGTGGGGTACCCAGCGCCCTCGGGCCACATAGGAATAAGGGCTGTCCGGGTCTGTGTTGGTCCAGGTTCCCACCAGTGCAGCGGCGTCATCTCCCCCGGCTGCCTGCACTGCGATAACCTTGTTCGGCACGTCAAAGGAGTCACGATTCCGGGTCCAAGAAGGTGTGTAGATGGACTGGCTTCCGTCACGAAGTTCACGTGGTATGCCTAGAAGCTCGTACGTGATCGACCGCTGTGCAGGTAGCACTCGCGGAGTGACCTTGAAGCTACCATAGCCGTCCATCCACATAGCGCTGTATCCAGCCACATCAAGCAGGTCATTGATGATCTTGAGCTTGCTTGTGCCAGCCTCCCAGACCATGCCGTTTGATGTGGCCTGAGTGTTGGACTCGTCTATAGCAATGTACTCGCCAGAGGACGCCAGGATCGTTCGTACGGTCTGCATAATAAGCGCACCGGCTGCCACTGAGTAGGACTCGTCTACGGCGTCCTGAGAAGGAACTGTGCACTTGTCAAGAAGCTCCAGGGACCACACGCGACCAGTGTTTTCCCAGTCTTCGGTCGCAGACGAAATAAGGAACACGCCCAGCGGGTTTTCTGGCAAGCCCGCGATGACGCACACGGGGCGCACACGCACCGAAGCAAGGTTCAGAGAACCGATGCGAAGCAGACCGGGAGAGGCCACGTCTAGGTCGTTCACAGTGGCCTTGCCTGTGCCCTTCACAGCCGCGTTCTGTGTCCATGTAAGAGCGCCATCAGACACGCCGTCAAGCACTCCGACGAGCTGGTCTATGCCGTTTGAGTGTTCAAGTACTTCCCACCTGTATGACGTGACACGGTCACCGTATAGCACATCTTCAGTGGAAAGGTTCTTCACTGGTATGATTGGATCTGGCATGGTACCCTCCTACGAAGTTTCGGTCAGGGTAAAGGACAGGTCACCGCGTGCAGCCTTGTCGTACGAAAGGGAGCCGCTAACCGAGCCGAATACCCTACGGCCAGAGGAGTCGCGATAGCAAGCCTTGCCAGGAACTAGCAAGATAGCCCGTACCTGACTAACACTGGAACCGAATCCTTCAAAGATCAGTGACTTCACTTTTAGCTGGACCGATGTCTCTATACCATAAAGGCCGATAGGCTTGGTACGACCAGCAGCCTCGACGGTAGCACTGGCCACACTGAGTGATTCACTAACGGAAAGGTTGCCACCGAATACGACCACGTTACTGAACCCAGCGCCTTTAGAAAGGTAAGCTCGTCGGCATTCTTCGGTGACCATTATGACAGTAGTCACCGACTGAGCGCCGAGAGCGCTGGTGGTGGTGAATGTGTATGTGTTAGTGCCGTGGATAGTAGGTGTGGTATCCAGGAATGTGAGAGCAGAGGATACCGGGTATGAGCTAACAATGACCTCAGTGATGCCATCGATCTTGCGAGTGATTGTCAACGTGGTAGCAGCCGATTGACCACCAGCGGGAGAGGCGATAGATACGTTGAGCTGTCCGTAGCCGGTGTCCGGGAGGTAGCTGGCGGTCGCCACGGCAGGGACAGGGGACAGGTACACGACGTTGAACGTGCTGGTAGCCCAGCTAGACCAGATGCCGTTAGAGTCCTGCACACGTGCCCTGACAGTGTAGCTACTGCCATTCTGCACTTGGGTAGAGAGTGTGATTCCCACCTGGAGCGCGCTGTCCATGGTCTCAAGAAGCGTGGCACCTTGCTTCAGTTCAATCTGGGTACCTACGAAAGAAGCCCCTTCTGCCTGTGAGAACCCTACTGTCACTCTAACAGTGGCGTCGTTTAGCGTGGACCCGCTGGACGGCGTGGTGATGGTGGCCGCTGGTGCTGTCTTGAATGTGACAGCCCGTAGGTCAGACCACGGGGACGCACCAGTACCCTCAGAGCCGCCTGTGGTAGCAGAACCCCAAGTACGCACACGGGAAGTGAACGTGAGGCCCGCCGGGATAGTGTTAGCGTCCAGTGTGCGAAAGGTCACCGTTGAGGTGATCTTACCTGTGGTGGTGTACGAAGCACCGCCATTCAGCGAGTACGAAAACTCATACGCCTTCTGAGGAGTGGTGTCAATAGGGTTATGCACCCAGTAGAAGTCCAGTGCAACGGCCTTGTCAGCATATGCAGCCATGGAGGGGACGTCAGGCTTATTAGGCGCGACAAGAAGCTGCACTGACTGAGTGGTGGAGTACCCAGAGTACAAAGACCCACTAGCCGACCGGACACGGTAGACGTGCACCTGCCCTGAGTTGGGTGCGGTGTGCGTGTAGCCGGTTGTCCCAGAAGCCAGTGTGGCCAAGGCTGAGCCGTCCCACGTAGTCACACCGCCGGACACCGTGCCGTGCCACACCTGATGGGTGTGCTCAGTGTAGGCCACATTAGGTGTGAAGGCAATGTCAATATTGAGGCTGGAGTTCTTCACAGCGGTGGCGTTCGTGGGCGCTCCGGGCGTGGTGTACACTGCCGCAGACGCGGCTGACGTGCCACCGAACCCAGCAGAGTTCCACGAACTTACCTTGTAGGAAAGCTTCTGGTTAGCGGCAGAAGTGACGCTGGCTGATGTAGTGGCTCCAATATCCAATACCTTGTCATAGGAAGAACCGTTGACGGAGCGGTAGATCTGGCTGGATACAGGCTGGCCGTTAGACGCTGAAGACTGTGCCCACGAGACGTTCACGGACGTGTCAGACACACGTGCAGCAGTCACACCGCTAGGCGTTCCTGGGACGACCTTCAGAGTGCTGAGACCGAGCGTGCCTTGCGCAGTTGCGTCCCCGAGTACGCCATATGTGTTTCCGTCGTCAAACGACCCGCCGATATAGGCAGAGCCGGTTCCGTCTGCACTGTGGTTGATAGTTGTAGACCCAGAAGCAAGGGTCAGGAGGCTGTAATTTCTGAAGTCATAACTGCTGAATGAACCGGAGTACGTGTTACCACCGATGTTCACAGACCAGTAGTGAGGACCGCCTGCGTACTTGCCGGAACCAGTTCCCTTGATGATCTCGAGATACCACGACACGCTTGACTGATTAGCCGAAGCGTTAGTGGATGCCTCCCAAGCGTTCATTCTTAGGACATAGCTGGATGCGAGCCCAGCATCGTAATTAGCCAAGAACGCTCACCCCCTGACGTGATTGGACCCGAATAGAGTCAACGATTGCGGAAGCCAACGAGTTGATGGAATCCTTGGAAAGGCTAACCGAAGCGCTGTCCTGGCTCCGGTCGTTAGCTGCAAACGAATCAGCAATAGCTGACGAGATAGCATAGGGGTCTAGTGTGGCCTCCACGCTAAATGTTCCCGCCTGCTGAGGAGTTGTCTGCATGGGAACCAGAGACTGGATGCCGCTGGTGTCGTGGGTGAATGCGACAGTGGTGTTCAGCTTCTGTGCCTCTGACATGATCTTAGTGTTGAGATCCTGGATAGGCTTGATAGCATCTTGAGCGCTATCTTCTACACCTTCACCGATACCGGAAGGCAGGAATGAACCCACCTCGTCGCGCAAGCGTCGTGACGGGGAGTGGATACCGAAGAAGTCCTTGATGCCGCCTACCACACTAGAAGCGAATCCACCGAGCTTTCCCAGGAGCCAGCCAGTAGCGTCTGAGATGCCACCCCACAGGCCCTGGATGAGCTGAAGGCCAGCAGCCGCGAGCTGAGGCACAGCGCCCACGATAGCGCCTATGATACCAGTGATGATCTGAGGAATAGCGCCGACAATGCCACCGAGGATAGCTGGCATGTTGGATACCAAGGCCACAAGCAACTGGATACCGGCGCTGATGAGCATCGGGATGGAACCCACGAGAGCGCTGATAAGACCGGTGATGATTTGTGGGATAGCAGCGACGATTGTGGTGATGATCTCAGGCAGTGCACCGATAAGCGCTACGAACAGCTCGATTCCACCTTCGATGAGCTGAGGTATAGCACCCAGCACTCCATCCAAGATAGCGGTGAAGATAGCCGGTAGAGCTGTGACGATACTGGTGATGATGGTGGGCATTGCTGTCACCAGTGCGCTCAGCAGTGCGATACCGGCTGCCACGAGCTGAGGTATGGCGCTTGTGATTGCACCGATGATTGACGTTATGATCTGAGGCAATGCAGCCAGGAGCGACGTGATGACAGTGGGGATAGCTTCCACCAGCGAGAGGAATAGCTGGATAGCTGCATCCAGAAGCATGGGGATGGCACCTGTCACAAAGGTTATGATCTGGTGAATGAGCTCCGGCAGGTATTCAATTAGCACCGGGATAGCCTCCAGGAGGCCGTCAGCTAATGCCATGATGAGCTGGATACCCACGTCAAGCAGCATGGGAAGGTTTGACAGGATGCCCTCGGCGATACCAGTGAGCATGAATGCCAGCAACGGCAGGAGACCGGGTATGGCCTGCACAAGTCCTTCACCCAGCGCGATAACCGCCTTCATACCGGCGTCGACGAGCTGAGGGAGCATGCCTGCGAGGCTGGTGACCAAGCCTACCAAGCCAGGAACCAAGGCCGTGATGAGGCTAGGGAGAGACTGCGTGATGCCAGTGAGGAGACCACCGATGAGCGCCACGCCTGCGTCAAGCAATGCAGGGATAGCACTGGCCACGGCTCCCACAAGGCCAGACATCATTTCGCCGAGCTTGGGTCCAAGGGTAGCAATGTTAGACCCGAGGTTTTCAATGATAGGCTGGACGTTAGTGATAACCTGCTCGAGCGAATCAATAACGTTACCGGCCAGCGTGGCCACATCAGAGTCAGCGCTGCCAAGTCCCGTCAAGAGGTTAGCGAATGCGCCCTGCATGGTGGCGACAGAGCCGGAGATGGTGGTAGAAGCCTCGAGGGCGGTGGTTCCGGTAATGCCCATTTCATCTTGGACGGCACCGATAGCCGCGATGATCTGGTCGTACGATACATCGTTGATGTTAGCAGCAGTGGCCGTGAACGAATCACCCATGACACCTGACTCATTGACGAGTCGTGCCATTTCGGAAGCGGTACCACCGTAACCAAGCTTGAGGTTATCAAGCATGGTGAAGTTTTGTTTGGCGAAGCCTTGGTAGGCATTCTGGATCTCGCCAATGTTAGAGCCGAACTTATTAGCGTTGTCCGACATGTCAATGATGGCCCGGTTAGCCACCTCTCCGGCCTTTTCGGTGTCACCACCGAGGCCCTGGAGAAGTGATGCCGAGAACGAAGTAACCTGCGACATGTAGTCGTTGGCACTTAGTCCGGCTGTCTTATACGCTTCACCAGCGTACTTCTCCATCTTGCCAGCGGAATCCCCGAACAGGGTCTCAATACCGCCGATGTTCTGCTCGTACGCTGCATAGGCACCCAGCACACCAG
>Ga0314855_100056_pt1 | contig 39707 bp, 69 predicted proteins | sample 2018CB1WmetaG_FD_203636 | JGI IMG/M metagenome (GOLD analysis project Ga0314855, IMG submission 203636) | Cryopeg brine viral communities from Beaufort Sea near Barrow, Alaska, United States - 2018 CB1W | ecosystem: Environmental > Aquatic > Marine > Coastal | place: USA: Alaska | collected... | reverse complement strand
GTGCCATCGGAACGGTGCGTCGGGGGTCCCTGGGTGGGGTGTCGTGTGGCGGATGCCCTTGACCACTGGGTGTCTTGTCTCGACGGCTTACAGCCCCCTTGCAGCGGGTCACAGTGCTTCACGTCTTTGTGTGTCTGTGATTCTGTGTGGTCTTTAGTGGCGGGCGTTCCATCCACCGGGTTGGTGTTGTGCTGTCTCGCTGTTGTGACATGGGGCGCATAGTCCGCGCCCATACTGTGGGTCGTTGGGGTTCATGCTCAGCTCTTGTAGTTCTTTGCGTGAGTGTGGGTAGTGGTCGGCTACTGTTGCCTCCCTCGCCTGGCACACCACGCAGATGGGGTCATGGTTGAGTACGCCTGCCCTGAATGCTTTGTGTCCTCGGCTTGTGTATCCGCGTTGTGTTGCTGTGCCTCGTGCACGATCGGCTTGCCTTACATGTTGCGGGCAGCGTGAGCCTTGTGTGCGTGGGTAGAGGGTGGCGCATCCTGGTGTGGAGCAGACGCGCATGTTGTCACCTCTTAGTCAGTGGCGAGCCATGTAGGAGTTTGCCATAGGTCGCATTCTTGCTTGTGGTGCTCGGGAAGGTCGAATGGGCAGCCACAGGGCATTAGCGGTTGCCCACTCTCATCGACGGCGCACTCTGGTAGGCGATGGTAATCAGTGTGAGCTCGGCACCATACGTACCCCATGAGTGCCATTGTTTCGTCGTCCCAGCCACCGTTGAGCGGTATATCTTCTCGGCTCATGCTGTGTCCTTAGCGGGTTGCGAGCACTGTGATGAGTGCGGCGATCGGTGTGAGGGCTGCTAGGAGCAGTGTTGCGGTCGCGATCTTGTCGTCACGGATTGCTCTACGTGTCTCTTTGCTTGCCTCTGGGCGTTCACTTGTCCAGAAGCTTTTGATTGAGTTATGTAAGGGGCTGTTCATGGTTGCTCCTTAAATGACGATAGCCACCGGTTAGGGTGGCTATGTCGTTCACTGTCTAGTGTGTATGTCACATGTGTTCCGTGGTCGGAACCGTTGTGACGTGTCACTGTTCGCACTCATGTGGTGATGTGCCAGTACGGTGTCGTTTGGTGGCGTTTACTGTGATGTTGCTGGCGTTAGTGGGAGCTTATCCGCGCATTGTCGGGACTATACCGTTTTAGGTATTGTTTTGGCTTGGTTTGTCACGCTTAGGGTGCAACATTTCAAGTGTTCTGCTTATGGTGTGTCTCCGTTGTCAGCGGAATGTTTAGTATTCGGAACGTGCTTCGTTGGCGCGTTCAATCCGATTGACTGTTCAGTCTGATTGAACGTTTGCCTTCTTGCCGCTCCCTCTTGTGTGTTCGCCGTTTGGTTTTCTTGACGACTCCGGCACGCTGGAAACAGCAGAGCAGGTGTCGCCATTGACTGTATGCGTCTTGTTCGTCACCGTTGACTCTGCGACGTTTCATGGCCGCTTGATTGTTTGTGGTTCGCTTGCGGTCACGTTGCGGCATACGAGTTGTGCTTCGGTGTCTTGTGAGTCGATGGCCTTGAATAAGGTGTCGATCATGTCTTCGGTTGACAGGGTGAGTGTTCGCTGGTCTGGGTCTTCGATGATTGGTTTCCAGAGTCCGTCGCCTAGGTGTTGCCATGCCCACTGAATGGTTCCGCTGTTGAAGAGGAATCCGTACTCGGTGTAGTTGGTTGCGCTCATGTTGTCCTCTCGTGCTTCATAACACGTTAGTCGTTACCGCACTTCGATGATGCGTGCGACCTCGATGCGGTCTGTCCATGAGTGCTCTGTGGCGACGGTCACACTCTTGGCGTTGACTCTCACTACTTTGTGCCAGCCGTTGACAGTACGCACGATCGTTGCTGCTTTGTATTGTTCGGGCGTGTAGGGGATCTTCGCATTGCGTTTGTTGAACGATGCTTTCGCTGCTGCATACTCTTTGGCTTGCTGCTCTGCAAGTTCTGTCTTCGCGGTCTCAATGATCTGTGCCATGCCTGCTGCACCCCGTTTGAGATGCGACCGGCGTTGGGAGAGTGTCAGCATTAGAACCGGCCAGAATCGCTAATGCCAGCGCGAGTGATTGTTTGTGGGTCGCGGTACAGCTTCTTGCGCATCCCGACAACTGCGGAAAATGACCTCTTTAGTTCCAGCGCTAGATCCTCAGCGGTGCGGTCGGCATCGGATATCAATTCAAGTTCCCAACCCGCCCAGATGTATCCTGATCGCGTCGCGCCCGGCAGGGTTGCTGCCTGCGCCTTTTTGAAGTGCCCCATCGTACTCTCGCGGTGAGGGTGTGGGTTCTTCCCGCGATGGCGACGCTGGTATTCCAAGACGTGGGTCTTATTCATGGAGGACCATCGGGCTTTCTCTTCCCGCCTAGCCTCGCTGCGCTTTGCCCGTTGCTCGCGTGCCTTTTCAGGATAAGCAGCATTCCTTGCACGCCTTTTTGCGTTGGCGGCTTCTCGGTTAGCTAAATACCATTCGCGCGTGTGTTCAACGCCGCATTGTTTGCAACGGTTGCCAACCCGCTCGAACTCGGAGACGGGCTTAGTTTTGCCACACTTGGCGCATGCCTTAGAATCATTCATATCGGCTCCTAAATAGTCGGTCATGCTCCCGGCTGTTTGCGCAGCGCGGGAGTTTCTGTGATCTATTCTACCGGATTCGGGGTGCTGTTCAATAGGTCTTGCATCTCTTTGTCCTGTTCGCGCAGAGTCTCTTCGTCTTCGCTTATCAGACTGAGCAGAGCATCCGCACCTTCTTTGGTGAGAGTGTATCCATTCATCATGTTCTCTACACTCACGGTTGCTCCTTAGTCCGCTGATGCCCCGTCTGGTGGTTCTTCATCAGGTTCTACGGGTTCGGGTGTGGGGAAGGTGAAGAAGGAGTGACCTGCTGGTATCCATACGATGTATCCATGGTCTGGTAGGAACTGGTCACTCATGGTCTTTCCGTTTCGAGATGACACTGCAAACAGCACACACCGTTGCCCGAATCCTTGGCGTGACACCATTGGGGGTCATCACATACCAAGTCACTGACCGTAAAGTTTCGCGGGTGCATTCGGGGCATTCTCCGGGCACAGGGGTAGCTGCACCGTGTGTCAGCGGCAGTGCAACCCTGTAAGCCATCATGTGCCTTTCCGCAATAGTCGGATCAGCACCATGGCGCCGAGTGATACAAGTGGTGAGAGTGCCCGGATTGTCACTATAAGAATTTCGTCTTTGAGGGTGTGTTCCGGGTCTCTAGCAAACATGTTTCGCCAACCGCAACAGCATTGTTGGGTTCGCTAACTTCTCATCCAAGGTCGGCCATTCCACCACTGGGGTGAAGTAGGCGTGCTCGTGCGGGTGTTCTAGTTCGCGTTGGATGGGGCGTGGGTCAGGTGTCCAGTCGATGTCATCCACGATCCGCAGCTTCGCGTAATTGCTTGCGGATATGACGGGTGTAATCCTGTAGCGCCTGCTGCTCTTCAAGTTCACGCTCTTTCGCGGCAATCACGAAAGGGTCAGCTTGCCAGTTATCCAACGGGACAGGGCGCGGCACAATGATGGGTTCAGGTAACCACTCGTAAGTGTCCTCAATCATCATCGACTCTCTTCTCCGCTAGGCGGGATGTTTCGTCTTGCCACCACAGAAGATGATCCGCGATGGCCTCTTTGTGTTGGGCGCCATGGTGTGCGCAAAAAAGGAGCTCGAGGCCGCTGAAAAGGATTGCCCGAATGTATGCCTGCGCACCGCACTCTTTGGCATCACAACGATCGGCAACCCGCAACGTGACTTCTTCGGCCTCGTGTTTACCCATATCAGGGTCCGCTTGCCTCGTACTCGTCCCACATCTTTTTCTCGCGGGCTTCGTCGTAGAACTTGATCGCTTCAGCAATGTATTCCGCAGCGTCTTTCAGCAGTTCACTTTCATCGAACGAGCCACTTTCAACATTCAGTGAAAGTGTGAAAGCGCCCACGCCTTTGCTCCCGCAAACTCCGTAGTCGATCTCGCCCCGGAATGCACTATGCCCGCCGCTCTTGTAGCACAGCATCCCAATTTCGATAGGTTCGCTCATATCAGTCTCCTTGCCTTGATACTGCCGAATCAGGTCTCAGCACTTGCGGAATACGCACGGGTTGAACTGCGGATTACGCAGGGTGTGGCTCGGACTGTCCAGCCCGGATGCCACACCCCACTACCGACCCGTCGTAACAGGTGGCTAAAGAATCGTCAGCGACTGCAAATCGAATCCCTCGGGTGTGATGTCAAACACCAACATCCCTGGATCTGAGTCACGCCCGCCAAGGTTCCTGAACCAGTCAGAACCGTTGTCGAGCGTGGGAGCCCCTAGCCACCAGCGCTGAACGCCAGTATCCCGGTTGCGCCCAGCCACACCCGCACCAAACGTGTGATAGTGACCGGTGATGAGCAAGTCGGCGGCAGTGATAGCTTGTGCGCCGAACGTTTGCTTCTCCCACCACGTCACAGCCCCACCGGGGCCGAACTGGTTGCCGTGAACCATCCCCACAACAGTGTCGTAGAACTTCACCGCCACCGATTCGTCATAAGCGGCAGGGAAACTCCATGTGACATCCAGCTTTGCAGCCTTAGCCACTTTCAACATCTGTGTTTGGACGTGCATCCCAAGGTCATCTTGTGGGTTGCCCAAGTTCTGCCGGCCATTACGCCATGCAGTGTGATTCGACGGAACACCACCACCCACAACGGGTGCGTGACGGTGACCGACCTCCACGATTGAGTACAGCTCTGTACCGTAGCAATCCATCTGTTGCCCCAACGATAGGTCGTTGGTGAACATAGGATTACCACCGGACTCGAAAGCCTCAAAGCCATCACCCGCATCGAGCAGGCCAAAGATAGACGGCTTACGCTTCTTCAGTAGTGCGTCTAGCTTCTCCCGCTTCTCGGCCATACGATCGAGAAGTTCAGGGGTGCCGCCACGACGCCCGGTTTTCCCGATTTGGGGATCTGCCAGGACTGCAACGGTGGCACGTTCGGTTGGGGTTGTCTTTACCCGTGCGCGAGGTCGTGCCTTGCCTGCCGCATAAAGTGCTGGCAGGTCAAGTTCAGTCTTCTTGCGCCGAAACTGTGCGCGTGTGGAGTAGAGGGTGACGACATCGCGGTCACCGTTCTCCTGCGCCTTCGACTGCTGCCACCGGGACATTCGCACGGTGTCTTTGACGACCTCAAAAATTTCGGGGTCTAAGTTGAACTGGCGAAAGACTGCATCCCAATCGCTAATCGGTGCATCACTCTGGATGCCCTCGAACTCTCCGGTGTCGGGGCCGGTGTCTTTTGCCGATCCCAACTGTTGAGCGGGCTTCCTGCCGCTCAGTTCGTTAGCGAGTGAACCCATGATCACTTCTCCAAACGCTAACCGTGTCCTTCGACGTTGCTACGCCTTTTTCTTTGAAGAACGTGGTCAGAGTTGCTGTACTGAAGTCAGTATCGGTTGCAGCGTTGATCATTGCTGCACGGTCGGCACTGTCTAAAGTTTCGAGCCATTGGCGAAGTGTTGGTCTTGCAGGTTTGCGTATTGCGTCTAACTGATCTGAAAGTTTCGTCACGGTCTTACCTCCGTGTTACTCGTTGGTCTCGTTTTCATGTTTTGCGAGCATCCGTTCGACGGCTTCACGGGCTACGACGGAAATCTTTGCGCGGATACTGTTTGCGGCATCTACGACTTGTTGATGTTCGGGGTACTCAGTCATCACTTGCTCCCGGTTTGGTGGCGCAGTGCAGGGGACGCAACACCCCGCACCGCACCCGTAACGTTTTTGGGTTCACGAGAAGCTGGCAGAGGCTTGCAGCGCGCGAAGGCACCGTCTAGTTAATGCATGCCAGCTCTCGGAATTGGCGCTTCTCGTCAATAGGGACGATGCCACCGGATGTCTCGTTGCGCGTTCTTAGGTGAGACAGACCTTCAATGACAGCGAGTAACTGTGCGCTTTCACGGACTAGCCGTGCCCTCGGTAGCGAGGATTTGATCGGCACTGAAAACTAACCAGCCACACTGAAAGTCGCGTGATTATCTGGAGTGTAGCGCCGAAGCTTATGCCGACAGCATCATTATCTGTCGGTGTCGTTATGTGTGAAGAGTTCTAGCCGTTTCGCAATTGCTGCGGATTCGGCCTCTGCAATGGTGGCGTACCTACCGAGATGGATGTTCCGCCCGTTGTGCTGAACCTGAGCTTCCCATTTTTTTCTTGCGGCATACCATGAAACACCGCGGACGCCCGATTTAGAGTTGGCGCGCGCGCCAGTTCTATTCTCTTGGTTCTGCTTATTGGTGACTGTTCGCAGATGCTCCGGGTTAACGCACGACCGCGTGTGGCAGGTGTGATCGACATGCAAGCCGCTTGGGATCGTGCCGAAGGCAAGCTCGTAGGCGACTCGATGTGCTTTCATGGTCTTCCCGCCGACATTGATATACCCGTAGCCGGCGCTGCTCTTTGCTGCGGTCCATAGCCAGCAGTCGCCGGTCTTATTGGTGTACAGGTCGATACGGTCACGCAAGGTCATTCCGTGCGGGGCGGGTTTGCGGGTATGCTGCTGGGTAGCCATTGAATCTCCTACTTCATTAGGGGTTCTGGTTAGCCCCCGGCGAGAGTTGATGCTCTTACCGGGGGCATATAAGCCTAGACACGAAAACACCCATTCCCGAAAGGGTGTATGAGTGCTTAAGCAAAGCTTACTACAGAAAAAACAGACCTGCAATCTATTGAGTACGGCGTTTCATAAGACTTTCGTGCTGCCGAATTTTGCGGGCACGAAAGTCAGCCAATAGCTCGTCACGGTGGATCAGACCGGCGCGAATCGGCAACCCCTCACGGATGTACCGCAAAATGGTTGCCCTCGGACATCCGAGGTGGAGTGCTGCCTTGTCTACGCTCCACCACACCCTGTCATCGGTGACTGACTGAACTTCGTGTCTAGCAGTCATGCGCTCTCGAACATTTCTTTAGCGTCCGGAAACTTCTCCATGTTCGCCAACCACCCACACAGGCCACACAGCACCATCGGATCATTGTTGAGAAGTGACGGACGTGCAGCGAACACTTCACGCTTCCCGCAAATCGGGCACCCGCGCTTCTGTGCATCACGCGGCTTGCGACCCTCACTGCCATACCGCCCCAACAACTTGACGACTCCGGGCGAATCTTCCCACCCTTCCCAAATGTCATCATGGAACGTTGCCGCCGTTCTGGATGCGGCGATCTGGTCAATATGGCGTGCAAGCCATTTTGTGAGCTGTGCCGTCAACTCCGAAGCCGGGATAGGTGCCAAAGCACGCAACCCCTGGATCTCGTTATTGACCATGTACGCCCGAATCGACGGTTGCGGAATAGTCAACTCCTCCGCAAACGCACTCACCCATGACGCAACCTTCGCAAACAACGCATCAGCAGAATCCACCGCACCAACATTCAACGGAACAGGTGCACCATCACCACCACCCTGGACTCTCTCAGTGAGCTCAAAACTTGCTGCCGGCACAACTTGTGACCGCATGTTCAAAATGAGTTCAGGGATCAGCCTGAGTGCTTCCTTCATGCGCAAATAGCAGGCATCACAGAGTGTTCCGTGTGTGGCTGCTTTCGGACGTGACGGTTCTGTCTCGAAAGCAGGCCATGCACACTTTCGGACACAGATAGTTTTATCTGTTACCTGGTCAGTCATTGCCAGCCGCCTTTCGAAACGATGGAGTTGATAACTTCTTGCTGCCATTGCTCGTGTTCTCGGTCGATACGTTGCTCGTATGAATACTTTTCGAGCTTCGTGGTTAGTGGCATAAAGATAGGATTTTTAGCAATGTCGCCATTGGCCCGAAGAATCCCCCGCCTAATCTGCCGTGCATACTTAGCCCTCACTGGGTGCCGCCTTCCGTAACATCATCAGGGGCAACCGGGACAGCCGCAGCTTCCAACTCTGCAATCCGGTTTCGCGCCCTCACCAACTCAGCCCAATACTTCGCCGCCATATGTGGCGACTGCGAGAACGGGTGAGTCTGCTCTGCTGCGAGAACGCACGCACCCCGCAAGAACCCACCAACAACAGACTCAGGACACGCAAGACCACGTCCCTCCTCGGTGCCGTGATTGTGCACTGGCGGTTTCTCGGTCGGTACGGTGATAGCCTCCAAAGCAGCCAACTTTTGTTCTAGCTGCACCACATCCCCAGCAAGATTGTTTGCCTGATCCTCAGCCTGTTGCGCATCACGCTCAGCAGCTTCGAGAGAATCCGCCGCGGCACTCATTACCACAGATGCATTAGCACCTGCTAGCGGATTCGAGGAATTGTATTGATACCGCAACCGCGCTATCAGGTCGGTGATAGAAACATCAGACATCGTTCTTTCCAATCTCATCGTTCGGGTGACAGTGGCAAATTGTGTTACCGCAGTTGTACGGAGTACGACAACGAGCACAGCAACGAGTCGGTTCGACCTCATCTGTGGCTGTTGGGTTCCATGCGTTACGGATATGACCGATGGGGGATCTTGACTCAGCCATCAGGTGGCCTTTCCGAATACGACGCCCTTGGGCATTTCGGGGCCGCGCCACGTGCCGTTCACGAGCCGCAGCGGTTTTCCCTGGTACGTCATAGCCGCTGGATCGGCACAGACTGGCTTACCATCAGGGATTAGACGCTGGTGGGAGTCGAATAGGGCCAATCCCTCAAACGTCTCGTGACAGGCTGCGCAATGCCCGGTACGATTCCCGCGTTGCTTCCACGACTTACCGCACGCGCCATGAATTGTTAGCGTGCTCAAAACGGTGCCGCCCCTTCAAAAGAGAAACCGTTTGTTTCGACGTCCGTTTGGACAGGTGCGGTCTTAGTCCACGGTTCCTCGTTTGTCGCGTTAGAAGTTGCATTGCTGGACGCTCCGGTATCAATGCGCGGCTTGTTGATGGACAACTCAACCGAACGCCGCTCCTGACCATCATCACCAGTCCACGGATCACCAACCTTCGCGCCAAGAAAACCAGACAGCGAAACAATGTCACCCTCGATCAAACCTGACGGCTCATCGAACCAGCAAGTAAACTGCTTCGTGTACGTTTTCCCGCCAGACTCATTCGACTCTGTGACCTTCACACCATTACCGGTGTTGTTCAATCGGGTGACGGTTACTTCTTTCAACTGCACAATTGCCATTAGTTGTTTTCCTTGGTTGTTGATGAATCTGAAACGGAGTACTGCAATTCGCGAACAATGGCAGCGGCTTCCCATAAACCATCGGCTTGGTTATGCAGCGACCATGCGTGATCTCGCGCTAGCTTCGCTTGGCGATCCGCGCCCACCTTTTTGAGTTCGCGCCCGCGTGCTGACTCGCTAACTGCTTTCAATGAGCGGGCATCTCCCGCTTTCATTAGCGCAGCGAGGGCTTCCGACATATCGTGCTGCTTGATCTCGCTCATTTGCTTTCTCCTTGTTCGCTCAACTGCTTATCCCTAGCCGCCAACGCAATCTGCAACTGCCTCGGCGTGAACACATACGGCTTCACACGCGGCTTCCGTTGCCGTGGTGGGCCAATCATTCGGGTACGTGTATGCGGTGCCTTCAAGTAGTCGGTCATGCGACATCACGCCCCAACAAACGACCACGCAACTCACCCTCAGCACGCAACAACCACCGCTGAACCTTCGGACGAGTGAACCCGTACTGGTTAGCAATCTCATTCACTGACCGGTTCATCTGACGTAGCCGCAACATCTGGGCGCCGATAACAGGGTTGTAGTCGCTGCGTGGTAATGGTTTCGTTTTGTTGGGCCCGGCTTGTTCACGCTCAAGCAACAGGGCACCTACTTCGATGCCGCGTCCATCCGCAATCGAACGCAACTCTTTGAAGTACTCGACCGGGACAGCAACCTTCACCGTCACCGTCGTAACCGGACTAATCTCACGCATCGCCATTTGCTTGCTCCTTCGCTGCTCGGTGTGCTTCGATCGCCGTTTGTGTCTCAGCCTCAAACCGTTCCCTGTCCAACGTGATCGGAACATGCTCAATAGCCGGACGTCGTTTACGTTCCTCACGCTCCCTGGACTCACGAGCACGCTTAGCACCCACACGAATATGGGCGGGCATCAGATACTCGGTGGACTCACGACGATGCAAAACCACAGCCGCAATCGCATCCGAATAGTTCAGATCACCAATCGAGTCGAACCAGTCACGCAACACCAAACCCTTGTCATCGATCTGCCTGTTATCGCCTAATTTGATTTTCGCCAGGACGGCAGACACTTCTTGATAGTTCATGAGCTGATCGCCTTCCTTTCCTCTTCGGCGTCCAGCCGCTTGCCCTGTTCGAGCACGTCCACGATCTGGTCAGACTTCGACGGGCGTGTGTTCTCTGCCGCTGTGGGTTCGCCGTCGTTCCACCGTTCACCGTTCAGCCATGTACTCGCATGAGGCACGAACTGTTTCGCGGGTCGGTGCGGATGATTCACATACACAGCAACGGCAGCAAGGATGAGTTCAGGGGATTCTTTGCGAGTCGCTTTAGCCCATGCTTTGACCGCATCAGCTTTGCCTTCACTTCGAGGCCAGAGATCCCAGAATGTTTTGAAAGAATCCGTCGCGATCGCGACAGTTCCCTTTCCACTTCCCTGTTCCCTTTCCCTGTTCCCTGTTCCCTTTCCTGCACTGTTGACTCCGTGAGTACTCCGTGAGTCCTCCGTGATACCCTCCCGATCCCTTATGTTTGCTGGGGTCGGGGCCGGAAACTTCGACTTTGTTGGACGCGAGATAACTTGGTGCTCATCCCACGTCGGAATAGCCAAATAATCGCGTCCATCAACGGTGTATCTGGTTACATGAGCGCTCCGTGATAGCTCCGTGAGGTCTCCCTGAACGTCCTTCCAAGTGACATCATCTTCGAGTGCCCACAGCTCCCCTTTGATGATTCGTGCGTCATCACGACCGCGCCCCTCATCGTCCACATATGTCCACAAACCGATCCATGTAAGCCGTGCCCGATAGCTGAGCGCGACGACATCGTATGAGCGGAAAAAGTGTGGCTTTATAGTTCGGATTCTCGCCATTAGGCAATCCCTTCGAAGTCGAATGGTTGTTCGGTTCCAGACCAGCCGGACGAACGAACCTCGGAATGCATCGGGTGTGAGCGCGGCGAAAAGTCGAACGTTCCTTGCGAGAGGAGCTTCGCCAAAAGTTCGCAATAGCGTTCGTCAAGTTCCACACCGATTGCTTGTCTGCCGAGATTGTGTGCAGCGACAAGAGTTGTGCAGCTACCGGCGAACGGGTCTGCAATCAGTCCGGGCGGTGCGGTCTCGACAAGGGTTTGCATGAGCGCGAGTGGCTTACCGTGGATATGGTCAGCCTGTTCGGGGAACGCCGTCAAGATCGACGTGGACGCATCCGAGACACGCACGAAACCCGCCGTCACATAGATTGATTCGTGACGGTAACGCCACGGGCCACCGTTCATGCCCGGTCGCTTCTTATCCCACACGAGCCTGTCTGCCCAATTTCCGGGCGGGTCAGGTAAACGAGGCGAACCGAACACCAGGGCGGGCTTGTCGCCCCACAGCGTTAAGGCCGCATCGCGCGTTTTTGTATCTCCGTCATTAGCAATCGTGAACCCCTCGGTTGAAGCGTTCTCTCTCGTGCTCGCGTGGCGTGAATTGCCAGCAGCGTTCTGCCGCCGACCATAGCCACCCTTACTATTCGCTTCCGAGAACTGCGTACCATACGGCGGATCAGTAACCAGCACATCCGCAACAGTCCACAAATCTGACAGTTCGAGACAGTCACCGTGATACAACGTCACTAAATCATCTTGGTAATACGGTTCCATCAGTAAGCCCATCCTTTCCCTGTAGTGATTTCAAAGCCGCCGTCATCATCCAGAAGGACAAGACCCAGTGCGGCGTGCATGACTGGTTGCTCAGCCGGATTCATACCCGAACTCACCGACCAACCCCGTTCAGCGCCCACACCTGTGTGTGCGATCCCGTGACAGCCAGCAGCGTTACCGAACCCACACACATGGAACCCGTTAGCCGGATTACCCCAACCACCACGCGACTTATATTTACGGTGATGGAACTGTGTTGCGGGGCGCTCATTGCAGCCCTCACAGCGATCACCAGAGCGTGTGCGGATGATCTGTTTGGCTCTCGCGTTGAACTCCTTTGTGAACGCCGGCTTCGGGACACTCACGACCCCACGACCTGAAACGACACATAGATGAGCCGCCACAACACAACCGCGACCACAATGCTTGCGACGGTCAGTGTTGGGATGATGAACACGGGGCGCATCATTTCGGCACCACCGAATCGAGGCCAAGACCATCACGAGCAAACATGCCCTTGAGATCAGCAAACGGAATATCTGCCACGTCAACCCAACAGCGACACGGCTGCTGCATACTGTCCATCTCTTCGCAGTCGTTGCAGCGGTGGGGTGGGCATTTTCCGCAGTAGCTTGCTGTGGGGTGGCCGTCTGGTAGCTGTTCCCCGCAGTTGTCGCATGTCGGGTTCATTCGGTGCCACCTTCGAGGATTGCGTCAGCCAGCAAGGTTGCGTTCTCGAATGCTCCAGGTTCGTCGTGAGATCCGATAGCGTCACCGAATGCGCTACGGAGGATCGTCAACTGTGCGTCGATGGTCGCGTGCAGGATGACGATCAGATCAGCGTCGCCGTCATGGGTGAAAGCAACCTCAGCCCCCCGTTGCCCGTACACGACACGATGGTTCACGCCCTCTAGCCACCACCAGTCATCGTCAGTAGATGTCCATAGTCCCGGACGCGCATTGCCCCGCAACGCTTCAAGTCGCGCAATGGCGGCCTTGATCTTCTCGGCTGGCGTTAGATCAGTCATTTGGTGCCACCTTTCTTCACGTCCGCATATTTGGTGCGCACCATCTGGATGATCTTGTCGTTGGCGTGTGCTGCGGTTGCGGCGGCTCCAAGTGTGCCGATCGCGTCGAGGTCGTCACCTGCCATCGCTAACTCTTTGAGCCAGTCGCGTCCGGTCTCGTCTTTCAACGGTTCAGCGTTGAGTGGTTCGACGGTGAACTGTTTGCGACGGCCACGAGTTGCAGTGAGGTTGACGCTCAGTGGCTTCTCTAGGTGGCTTAGGTGGCTCAGTTGGATGCCGCCTACCTTGTCTTTGCCGAACGTGATATCCGGGTTGCAGAACAGCACCAGTTGCCGACCCGTGTACGCCGACGACTCCGAGCCCCACGCTGCAACAATCACGCGGCGCATTGACTTCGATGGGCGATAGGTGCGGTTGGGGAACTCTTGAAGGTGGATGAATACCGGCTGTTCGCTGCTGCCCTCTTCAACGTTCGTGATCGTGACAGTGCGGGGGCCTGTGAGGAAGTCCTCTGCATTGACCTGGGCGCTGTTGGGTTCTATTGATTTTGCGAGATCCATTAGTCGAACTCGATTCCTTCTGAGAATATGAGCCAGTTGGGTGGCTGTAGTGGGTCGTTATCGTGTGGGTAGCCGGGCCATTGATCGGCGGCTTTACATGCGGCATACGTTGCAAGTGCTTTGCGTACTTGTGCACGCGCAATTTCGAGGTATTCGGGTGCAAGCTCATACACGCCGACCAGATACGGTGCAGCAGTTTCGACAACCACGAACTTCATTGGCATGTGATAGTTGCCTGTTGCCGCCCCATATGTGCAGCGGTAGAAGTCGTCTTGGATGTGGTAGCCGAAGTTGGCTACCGTCTTCGCGAATGATTCGGGTGACGCATCCTTGCCAGACGTTTTCAGATCGACCGCGATTGGGTCTGGTTGGGTGAAGCTGGGCAGGAAGTCAAACCGTGCCCGCGTCTTAACGCCCGTGCTTGGGTCGGTTGCGATGACGGATGCTTCTGCGTCACCTTCTTGCTCGAATAGTTCTCGTGCGATGGGGTGAGCTAAAACCGATTCGGCCATTGCGTCAACTGCGGCCATGTCTTGCGGGCTGATGGGTGTGAGTCCGTTGCCGCGTTGTTCAGCAGCCCACGCAACGGTTGCGGCCTTTGTGGACACTCCACCGGATGGGGTGATGTGTTCTTCCGGGTACGCAATGGCCGCAGCACCAACACCGAGAACTTTGGTGTGTACTGCTGTCCCGAGGTCGAATGCTGCTTTCGGTGCTTGCGGGTGTTGCTGTGCGTAGTGGAATCTTGCGGGTGATTCGAGTAGCTTTCTTGCACCCGTAGATGAGAGTGAATCGTGCGAGTGGTAAAGCTGCTCATCAAGTCCCAGCACTATGCCGGATAGTTCAGTCATCAGCGGCCTCTTCTCCATAAGGGTTCGATTTGCGTTCAGTCGGCCATGCAATATTTGCGATCGCTTGTCTGTGACCATCGCTCCAAGCGCCGCGTTGAACGCGCCAGACGATCGCTAGTACCGCCCTCGCCGCCTGCTCGCTCATATCGCTGCCGTCAGCCCGCTTTAGCGACTCGGGAGAGTCGCCTACGGGGTAAACAATCGGCTCGTAAGATGAGGTCTCTTTTTCAATGGCGGCAATCAACTCTTCGAGCAGTGTTTCGCTCATCGGATTTTCCTTATCGTTAGCTCCATGTGGGCGACATCTGTTTTCTTGTCGATCCACACAATTCGGGGCATGTTCTTCACCATGAATTCCTCGGTATCGTCTGCAACCACGCCAGCGTCAACAATCCCGTCGCACCAGGCTTTAAGGCTGGCCACTGGATTTTCGTTATCGCGTCGTCGCTTGTCTGTGACGTACCAGGTGAGTGTCACTTCGCACCGGCCTAGATCGGGAATGCGGTGTGCAGCCTCAGCCGCTTCTAACCTCATGGCTGCAGTGAGTTTCGCTTTTGCCATGTGGTGTAAACGGTCGTTGAGGCTGATGGGGGGACGTGTGTGCTCAAAGCGAAGGACGGCTTCAAATGGTGTGAAGCCGTCCTCTGATTCGCGGTGGGTCATCTGCTCACAGCAGGGGAAGTCACCAGTCACGGAACATCCCACCAATCAACCAGACACACGTGGCGGTGGTTACGACCGCGACAGCAATAAGGATTGCTTCACTCACTCGGTCACCCCGAACTCTTTGCGGGCTGCCTCGAAAACATCATCGGACATGTCGTGCTCGAAAAAGTGGAGGACCTTCTTCGCTGTCACCGCTACCGGCTCCAACACGACGACGACACTGTCCTTGATCTCTTCCAGCAAATCGTTTTCCCAGTACTCGGCTCGGTCGATGAACCATTTACCAGAGTCACCAAGGCGTGAGTACCATCTGTAACCACGCGAATCTACCCACATGATTACCGCGCCCGGTTCGTCCGGTAGCACCACGGCAGGTTTCGCCGGGACAGAGAGTTGCCAACCGTTGCTTACTTTCACCTCGACCATTTCGTCCGTATTGATAAGTTCCACGAGCAACCCATAAGGAACGTCCGTGCAGTCTGTGATGTACCGGTCAACGACAACGCCGGTCAGCATCTGTTGCGCACGCATCGCCCGAACCGTGTCGCCTACCTTCACCCGCGACCAGTCATCCTGTGGTGTCCAGTCAGTCATCGCTCGTCCTCTTCGTTGTCAATCAGAAACAGATTCCTCGGCTGCGGAACTCCGGCCTCATCCATCTTGGAATCCAAACCGAACGGGTTGCCCGCACGAAACTCACGCCCATCCCACGCGGCAACGAAATTGTCACCGTCCATGCGGACATCAACACGAGTACGGTTCGCGTACTCGGGGCGTTGCATAATCTCTGCCGCTTCGAGCTCAGTCATAGCCCTAACCCTTCGATGATCTGATCGGATGCGACATCGAGACGCTTCAATGTGTGCTGTGAAGGAACAGTCCCGTTGGCCTCTTGGCTGAACGCGAGTGCGTAGTATGCGATGAGGTTCGCGATTCTTTGCTGTTCTGCGAGGTAGAGAGTTGCGTGGACTTGGGCGATCGCCGGTTTTAGTCCGTCATCATCTCGAGCGTCGATCTTGGACGCTATGAGGTAGTTCACGGCTTCTGTTTTATGGTCAGTCATTTGTCCATCTCCGTAATCTGGCTGCGTTCCCGTGTGTTGAGGAACCAGTTAGTTGCGCCGCACAGTTTCCGTTTGGGGAATGTTTCGGCTGTTTCGTGTCCGTCGAGTAGGACGGTGTAGGTGCCATATGTGCCGTTTGTGGCACTCACGAATACCCCCGGGTAGGCTTGCTGCCGATCTGGGTCGTGCGACTGCATTCGCCATACGGTCACCTTTTCGCCCTCAACAGGAATCCATGTTGCGCGTCTCCTGTAGGTGCGCGGTGCGATGAGTTCAGACTCAGTGGGGCGAGTGGTGTAGAGCGTGTGCATCAGGCTCAGTAGGTCATTCATCGTCTTCCTCATCTGGCTTGCATTCCTTGCAAGTTGCTTCGTGGTCATCCCAACCAGCGGGGTCGAAATAGATTCGGTCGTCGTCGTGTTCATTCCACAGATGTCGCGGGTTGATTTCAGACTTTGCGTAGTTCTCGCAGCAGCCCTCCGCGCCCATAGGTGCGCTCCTGCCGAACGGATTCATCCCGTCGCCATGATCAGGACAAGGAATGCGTGTCCAACATTTCGGGCCGCAGATGAACTCACTCACAACGTCACCCCTGTTCCGATAACCGCGAACCCTGCCGAGACCGTCACATTCACACCCAGCAGGATGGTGCCCACAATGAGGACAGGTGCCATGCGGTAATAACCTTTCGGGGCACGAACGAACCGGCCACGATTACAGACATACATTTTGCGGCTCATCGCTTTGCTCCCTTCTTCTCTCGACGCAATCCCAACCAAGCGACCACAGACGGCACCGCGATTAGTGCGGCGAACAGGGCAACACCGGGGGCGGCAATCTCCATCGGGGTCATCACAGCGCCCCCAAAACGAAGTGGATCGGGAAGTGTGCAGCACAACCACAAGTGCAAACTTGCTTAGAATCTGTTGTCGGCGGTTCTGCGGGAGGTGTAGATGTTCTGATCATTGGGTGCCTTTCAAGTGGTTAGAGCGATTCGCCCCAGATAGCACGGGGGTAAAGGGTTTCGAGACGGGCCAGTTCCAGATCAAGTGCGGAATGCCCATAAACACGGGCGAACCAATTGCGTGTCTGATTGCGGCGACGTTTCGCAAGATGGCAAAGAACAATGGTTCGTCTCGCCCAGTTACCACGCGGACGACAACCGACACCCTCAGCGATCAACTGGTTCGCGATCATCCGATGAAACTTGTATGCCCGCTCCAACGGTTCATCTAGGTGTTCGCACGAGCTGATGTATGCCATGAACGCAACATCGTCGGTGAGCATTGCTTGGTACCGGTCATCAGCAGATTCTGGACGTATCCATTCGATGTCTTCGTGGCCGAGCGTGACTTGCTTCATTGCATGTCCTTTGCGTCGTTGAATTGCCACACGATTGCGCGGCGGTTGTTCTCGGTAAGTCGGTAGATGCCAGACTCTGAGACAAGGCCCATGCCGACGAGTGCTGCACGAGCTGTGCGAAGACGTTGCCCGGTGAATGGGAGTCCGCACGCTGTCCCCATGAGGACTAGTTCGTGATCTGCGAGAGGGCCACGAGCGAGAGTGTCGAGAACCCAACCGATCGACTTGGAGACATCGTTCGTGTCCGCAGCCTCATGCGAGGTCGAATGGTCGGTGCGTCTTACCCTGGGACTGTCATCACCGAAAACGGAATGAATCGGCGGGGTTAGGGTGGCGGTCATTTCTCTACCTCGTAGCCGAGTTCCTCAAGCGCGTCAGCGTGCAGCAGAAGACCTTTGCCGCCTGCGATCTCGTTCCAGTCAGTCACTTCACCCATCTGGTTAGAGGGGAACACCATCGTTTCTGCGATTCCGCGGAAGACGATTGTGGAGACAGCGACGAACGTGTCGGAGTCTTGGAGTTTGTAGAGCGCTGCGTAACCCCTGAAATCTGCAAGCGTCTTGATTCGTGTTGCTGTCCGCAGAATTGGTGTTGTCGAAACCTGAATTGCGTTGTTCATGCGCTTGCCTTCTTTCAGTGGTTGGTGAGTTCGGGTGACGGCTTGGGGGCCAGATAGGCACCGCCACCCGAAGATGTGTGAGTGAGACGCCGGGTTTTCCTCCCGGTCAACCGTTCGCAGGCTCGCCCCTGAATGCCTCGTGCTCGCTTAGCCAAAAATCGGCACCCTAAAGGCCAGCTGCATTCATGTGTTTGACACGCTCGGGATATACCGGGTGTCGTTGTGGGGTTCAAGTGGTGGTCTCCGGGGAGTGTTCGCTCGCCTTCACCGTGCATGCCAACAATTTCTTGCCGGACTGGTGCCCTGATCTCTCCCCTGTTCTCCGGGGCCGTCCTGGGTCATCACTTGTATGTAGTTGTTGTCATAGGTCACGCGAGCGCGACAAATAACGCCCACCCGCCCAAACAAGTCAGGGGCTGGGAAGAAAGGGGGCAGCAGTTATCCGCTAGAGGTCGTCACGATGCGATCGCCTCTTTGATTTGGCATCCCGCTTTAGCGAGCACTTTCGACAGAGCATCAGGCAGCACACGAGCGGTATTGCTCAAATGTGCTAGACCCTGACTGTCAGTCCACGACGATGCGGTGATCTTGAACCACGGCATGTACCGCTGGTAAGGGAGTCGAGAACCCGACTGAATAACCCCAGCGTCGCGAAGATTACGAAACAATGTTGTGCGGCCAATACCACCAAGTTTCGCGACGGCTTCCATCGTGTAGAAACCCTCCGCATCCATAAGCTGGTTGTATGCGGCAACTTTGGGTGCATCAGCTATCGCTTTAGCTTCGAGCGCCTCAATCTCGCGTACCTTCACGGCAGCAAGTTCAAGAGCTTCGGCAAAGTTCGTGGGTAGCGCAGAACCAAACTGGCCCGTTTTGCGAATCGCGGGAAGGACCTCGTGAGTTACCCACCGCTTGAAAGCGCGAGCCTCTTCTTTGCGGCTACGGATGATTAGCGAGTACAGACCGGGTTCGTTGATTACGGCCATCGATTGCTGGCCACCAAGGGTGTCAACATTCCTTAGACCCTTTTCGTCATCGTCAAGACCGGCAAGGGCCATAGTCGGATTCGTGTGTTCCAGAATGCGACATACGTCGGCGGCAACGAACCATGCCTCACCATCAACGAGAACCGTTCTCACTTGCTGGCCGCTGTACGTGAAGATGTCGAGGGCGCTCATGATGCGGCTCGGATTGTTTCGATGTCGTATTGCTTGTACCTGCGGTGCCCGCTCGGTAGCATTATTGCTGCGATGTCTCCCCGTAGGGCCATGCGTTGCAGCGTCCGAGTGGTGACGTGCAGCACTTGGGCCGCTTCACCGGGTGTGTACAAGCTTCCTTGAGTGTCGGGAAGTTCCTTATTTGGCATCGTCATAGGTGGAACGCTAGCAGACAAATAAGAAACTTCCGACGTTGTGACACGTTGTGTTGCACATCTGTCCGATATGTCCGATAATGGGTACATGCAAACAGCTAAGGAAAACCGCAATACTCCCAGCAGGGACGCTGATACCGAACTCGGCAAACGCGCCCACATGCTCATCTGGAGTGCGAAGCGCACACAAGGGGACGTAGCCGCAGAAATCGGCATGTCGTCAGGGTCACTCGGCCTGAAGCTTAAAGGTCAGCGCGGGTGGGCTCTTGCGGAAATCATCGCAATCGCCCACGCACTAGACACTACGGTCGCCTATTTAGTTGGCGAAACCGTTCCAGTGGGCCCTACCGGGATCGAACCGATGACATCCACGGTGGAATACGAGCGGTTGGCACCCGTCACCCCAATCAACCGCAAAGCGGCTTGAGCCCTACACGCTTTCTCACCAGTGAACACCATGACTAGCCCCCATTTCACGGCCTACCGGCGGGCACAGGCACGCTGGGAGACTGCGGGGATGAGCAATGACATCCTCCACACGTTCGCCACCTACCAGCGCGGGAAAGGCCTAGCTGACACCACCGTGCGGAACCGTGACAGCATCCTCCGCACCCTCGAATCGAAAAGCGACCGACCGCTTCTCGGCCTCGATATTCACAACCTGCGCGCCTACCTAGGGCGGCCAGGTGTCGCAGCGGGCACCAGACGGACGGAGCGCGGGGCAATGGTTGCCCTGTACACGTTCCTCCATGAGGAGAGGCTACGCGACGACAATCCGACCGTGAGGCTCGCGCCCGTCACTGCACCGAAGGGCGAACCGCGCCCGTTCAGCCCCGAGCAGATCGACGCCATGCTCGACAGTGGTGCATACCGCAAAACCCGCGCCATGATCCTGCTCGGCTACTACCAAGGGTTTCGTGTGTCATCAATCGCCCGTGTGCACGGCGACGACATCGACATGCTCGGCGGCACCATCCGCACTATCGGCAAGGGCAGCAAAGAACGCACGCTCCCCCTGCACCCGATGATCGCGGAACTCGCCCGCGACATGCCCGCGCAAGGTTGGTGGTTTCCTGCCCGTGCTGGCCATGCTGGCCATATCAGTGGCGCATCAGTGACGAACCTCATAACCCTGGCGAAGAAACGGGCGGGGATTCTCGACCCGAACCTGACGCCACATTCGCTGAGGCATTCCTTCGGCACTGACCTTGTGGAGAGCGGCGTCGATATTCGCGTAGTGCAGGAGCTGATGATGCACGAGTCGCTCGCCACCACACAGATTTATACAGGTGTGAGCGCACACCGAAAGCGCGAGGGCATCTTGACGTTGCCAGCGCGTGAACTGCACGAGCATTCCGGCCGACGCGCCGCCTAACGAAAGGAACACCATGAGCACCACAAAGAACACCCAAGAATCACCACCCGTGCGCGATCGCTCAACAGCACGCCAACAGATTCGCGAGCACCTCGAAAAGGAAGCCCACAAAAATGGTTACACCAGCCACGCCGCAGAAGCAGAAGCCGAATATCAGCAATGGCAAACCGGTGCAGGGATGCACCGCCCTTAACGAAAGAAACGCCCCGCACCTACTCAATGAGTAAGTACGGGGCTCCATAAAAGTGTTCACACGTTTACTTTTATGTCTTCTGAGCCAGAATCTGCGTCGTTGTGTGTGAATAGTTCTAGCCGTTTCGCGATGGCCACAGCTTCGGCTTCTGCAATGGTGGCGAAGCCTCCGAGATGGGTGATCTGCCCGTTGTGCTGAACCTGAGCGCGCCATTTCCGGTGTGCGGCATCCCATGCGACGCCTCGCACCCCAGATTTACTGTTGGCTTGAGCGCCTGCCCTATTTTCTTGGTTCTGTTTACTCGTGGCAAGGCGCAGATGATCCGGGCGGACACACGCCGGGTTGTGGCAACGGTGATCAATAATCAGGCCCTCAGGGATGGGGCCGTAAGCGAGTTCGTATGCCACGCGATGCGCTCGAACCATCTTGTTATTGATTCTGACCTTCCCGTAGCCGTCGGTATCCGTTGATGCCGTCCATACCCAGCAATCGCCGGTGCGGTCGGTGTACAGGTCGAGAAGGTCACGCAAGGTCATGCCGTGCTTGGCATAATGACGGAATGTTGTCAGTGGCTTGCCGCGTCGCTGCTGCAAATAATGACCGTTGCAGTAGCCGCGCGCCTCATGCGGTCGCGCGCATCCGTCGAATGTGCATGTACGCTGGTTCTCAGCCATTGAATTTCCTATCGTAATTAGGTGTTCTTGGTTAGGCCCCGGCGCGAATTCCACTTCGCGGTTTGGGGCTGCTTTCATTATCCCACATACCAGTGACAAAAACACAAAAAAGCCCCACGCTTCAACTCCAAAGAGTGAAACGTGGGGCAATTGTTTAAGGTCTAACTACTTATTTACTGGCAACAGGCCGTTGATTCCTCAGCGGCATCGTTCGGGTCTACAGGTACTTCATACTCCGGGCCCATATCCGCGGCCCTCATTCAGCAGTCGCGCGGTTAGGAACCTGGTACACAGCGGCAGCGGTGAGGATCGCGAGGCCGAATGAGATCCACTGCCCCCAGTCGGCAGGAATGAACCCTGCGCCTGCTGTAGCGATGGAACCGACAATCGCGACAATGAACTTGGCGTACTGACTAATCTTCTGAATCATATTGTTTCCTTCTTTCATCGGTAGACACCCTCCGGCCATGCAGCCGGAGGTGGTGGTTTTGAACTGAGAATGTCGGAGCGGAGTTGGTGGGCGTAGTCGCGAAGAATGTCGCGCTCGGTCGTGATTTCGAGGTTGCGATCTTCGAGCGTCTGCATTCGGCGGTCTTGCCCTGTCGCCCGTTCGTTGTTCTCTATGCGGTATTGGCTGAGTTCTTCTTGCAACTGGTCGATGAGATCGTTTTCAGCGGATCGACCCACAGCTACTGATGCGGTTTCGTTGGCGCGTTTCGCGACCTTGTTTGTCATCGCTGATCCGGCCATGCCGCCGCCCACAAGTAAGACAGTGCCTAGAAGGGTTCCGACAATGGGTAGCCACTCAGGCATATGTACTCCGTTCGTGGGGGTAGACGAATTCGTCTGAATGAATTAAACTTCGCTCATGAAGAACACGACGAAGGGGATCATCGCGAGCCTCAGTGCCGCAGCCGTAATCACGACCGGCGCGTTCATCGGGGTGTCCGCAACAAACGCGGAACCCGAGGAAACACAGGCCACGGTCGTGACGGTCGATGAGAACACGTTGCGTCAGGAAACCCCCAGCACTGTTCGTCAGACCGTTCTCCCGGCACCTGTTGTTGAGGAAGCTGTTATTGAACCAGCCCCGACACAGGAACCCGTAGCAGAACCCGCTCCTGCACCAGCTCCTGCACCAGCCCCAGCCCCAGCGCCTGAACCGGAGCCCGAGGCATGGGTGAACGATGACGGAACAGTGGAAGGCGTAGGATGCCCCTCGCCCTACGTTGATCTGGGATACGGCTGCCAAGACCCCATCTGCGGTGTAGACGCAAACGGCAACGACATCCCCTGTCAGGGCTAAGCGGTTTCCAACCTTGTGAGCCGTTCATGCAAATCACGGACAGCAACAAGGTTGGCTACAGCACCAAACCCCGCATAGTCCACGCCGGCAGGTGTGACCCCATCGCTGTCATAGATGACGAACGACTCTAAGCCATTCTTGATAAGATCCTCAGCGAATAAACCTGCCTCGTCTGGAACCTCATATTCGGGGTCGTAGTATTCGTTCTCGGGGTTGTCGCGAATCTCTAGCTGGGTGATGTAGGCAAACATGCTCGGAGTACATGCGCGCACATTCTCCGCGGTGAACGGGACACTCCGAATGTTTGTTTTCTTCACTTCTGTAGAAGGTGCGTAGCCGAAGATTCCGTTGTTGTTCTGCCACACTGTTTGACGTGCGCCAGGGTATACGGTGATGTCGGTGTTGAATGCGCCCACACTGCGTAAGCTGCCAACAGCGTTCACTTGGCTGGACGCGGTAACGTTGCCGGATGCAGAGATGTTGCCGGATGCAGAAAGGCTAGCTGCGGACACAGAACCTGAAGCGGAAATGTTCGTCATGTTCACGGTGCCGGAACTCAGGTACGAGTCTGTTGCCGCGATTACGGTTGTTTCGAGGTCGGCCAACTTTGCCTGCACCTGATCCACCAACGAACCGATGTTCGTTCCCGATGGCCGCGCTAGCTCATCCAATTGGCGCTGCACCCGGTTCTGTGCCGCAATGATCGGTTCTAGTGAATCGCCTGGCGGTGTCGGATAGTCAGCCATCAGTTACCCACTTTCGGTGCTAGATCAACTTTCACGAAACGGCCACGCTCATCACCAGACAGACCAATGATGCGGTGGCGGACAGTTTGAGCCTCAGTCATAAACGGATCGCCCTGCCCGGTGAGTGGATCCCACTTGTCAAACACAAGATCGGCGAAATCACCAACCCGGTACTGTCCCAGTTGTGGGCCACCAGATAATCCGCTCTCACCAGTCGGATATGCCTCAGCAGTGAACGACCACACCTCATAAGGGGAAAGCCCTGCACGAACCATTGCGGTCGCGTAAGAATCCAACGTGGGCTGTTCGCTGACGGTGGAGTGTGACGAGTCAACATCTTCCATCAGTGGGAAACCTGCATCCACCAATGTGGTGTCGTAGCCGCGAGCAACCATCACCGTGTCTGTTTGTCGCCCACCAACCTGCCAACCCAGCGAGAGCCGCCGTGACCCGTCCTCTGAGATCGTGAGGTTAGACACAGGCGATTTGGGGGCAGTGACAGACCACAGTGGCGCAGACTCCGAAGTGACTAACGGGCTCGCGTTCGTGCCCGTCCTGAACAACCATTCAACACCCAGCATGTCTGTGGTGAAGCGTGGTTGGAATGAAAACTCAGGCCCGTTCTCAGTATTGGCGATGTCGTCAATGGCCTGCGTGACAGGTTTGAAATCGAGCCCCAAATAGTTGCGTTCGTGTGTGCCGGCTTCGTCCGCCTGGAACACAATGGGAACATCGGAACCAGCCCACAACCGTGCTTGCTCGACAAGGCGTTTAGCGATCGTCCCCAACGACAACGCACTGTATGAGCTCGTCAACGCGGGGTTCGCCATTGTCTTAGACGTGTCGGCGGGGTCAGGGATGGTGAACTGGTCAACACCGATCGTTGCCGCCAACAGGGGCAGAATTAGTCTGTGGTTGAAATATGACCCCATGCCCTTTGCTGCCAACTCGAGGGTTCGGGTGTCACGATCATAGGAGCGAACCCATACCGGGCCAGCTTCCATAATCGTGTCACCCTCAACCACGGCAAGAAATGATTGTGTGGGGGTTGCCGTATTGTGCAAGTCGAGTGCTTGCACGTCAGGGTCATTCAGATCAACAGTGACGTTGATGGTTCCTGCCGTCAGATAGCGGCACCCCCACTGTCCGGTCATCACCGGCAGATCAAGAATCCTTCGACCCGTTCTTAGGTTGCCGATGATGTACCGAGTCATGTGTTAGTCCTTTACTATTGCCGCTCGTGCCGCTGATCCGTTTTCGCTAGCGGTAGGGACTTTGATTAGCGCCGCCAGTTTTGGGTAGTCGATGGTTGCGGTTGTTGCCGCGATCTTTGCCGCGTTCTGTGCCGCAACTTTCTTGTATGAGTCCCATTCGGCTTGAGAAACTGTCAGCCCCGGCTTGCCGACGAACCTTGACCATGCGTTGTCGTCTACCGAACTGTCGGTGGTTTCAAAGAACGTGGTCGAGTCAAAGATTGCGACCTTTGCGGTGTCTCTGAGTGCTGCTCTATACATTTCTTGTGCCTCTTTCTTGGGTTCTTTTATTGGGGTGCTGTCGTCGCCTGCGAGGGAGGTTGAGAACGGGCCGGAGACGGTGCCACCTGCGGGTGCCGAGTTCGTGAACTTGAAAAACTTCACTAGCCATTCCTCGATGGAATACCGCTTACCTGTCCAACGGTCGATGACGAACGTGTGCACATGCGGGCCGGTCGTTGCTGAACCCGTGTTGCCGACATAGCCAATGACGGCACTCTCTTTCTCGGTGCCAGTGCCCCCCGCGTAGGCAGACAAATGCTGCATGGTGATGCGCCACCGGGCCGAAGTCACACCGACACTGTTGCCACCAGTACCAGACCACCAACGAGTGATAGAACCCGTAATGGGTGCGCGAAGAATCTCACGCATATCTGCGCCATAATCCGAGGCAGGGCCAACACCGTATTTGGCGTGGCTTGCGGTGTCACCAGTCACACGGCGTGCCCCGTCTAAAGGTCGGCGGGCCATTACGCGAGTTCCCCAACTGCAGTCCACTGGTAATACCAATCTTGCCCGGTACCTAAGTTGGTGCCATCGGACTGATACAAGTTAGCGGTGAACACGGTCGTGGTTGGCGATTGTGGCGTGCCGACGAGCGACGCCACTGCTAAGAGACCTGACATATTCCATGCCCCAGTAGAGCGGTATCCAATCGGTTGGCACGTCACCGCTGGAATTGACCCAAACGCTATCGGGAACGTTACTGTTTCGGTAGCGCTCCGGTTTCCTGCTCCTGTAATCTTCCCGAAGCCATACTGCGTGAACGTCTGCACAACTGAGTTGGTGGTATCTATCTGGCGATGAGACCCAGCAGCTACAGCAGCCCACGCCGATCCGGTATACCGCCACCGCCCCGAGTCAGCCAACACAATCGCCGTCTGATCCTTCTGTGCAGTCGTCCACAAATCCAGTGTGGTCTTGGTGCGGAACCCAACAGCACCACCCGCAGCCGCAGTGAATGCTGCCGTCTGGGTAATAACAACACCGCCCGAGTTTGTTGCAGTAACACCAACCCCAGACGGAACAAGAACCGTTGCCAGCTCGAGAGCGCCCACGGGCAACGATGGCTTCACGGGGATAGCCGTAGCAGTGCCCGTCACGCGCCCCAACACAGGAGTGTTATTCGCATCGGGAACTGTGACCGTAGCTGAAGCATCATTCTGCTTCGCATAAATCACATCAATACGAGAGTTCGCACCCGGTGCCGCATCCAACAGGACATTCGCAGCACCATCATTCGCCAAAAGAATGACACCACCGTCACGCACCGCAGCACCCTGAAAACGTGCAACCGACACATTCATCGTCGCCGTCGCCGTAACCAGATTCACATTCACCGGCGACAACACACCACCACGCGGCGAACCATCAACATTGCACACCACAAGACCCGAAAACAGGTATCTGGAATCATCTGCGTCAGTGAGCGCGAGTTTTGCTGGTAGTCCTTTACGAATTGCCATGGGTTAGCCTCTTTCTTTCTCGGCGCGATGTTTCGCGAATTTTGTGACAAGCTCGGCAATCGCGCCGCCCGTCCTTCGTGATGTATGTATTGCTGGCGTTATAGGCGTGGCCCTGTGGGCAATGCGTCTTGTTCGAATTAGGGCAGTTGCCGTCTTCCGTTTTCTGGAGCATGTTCTGGGAGTGTGTGCCGTAACGCAAATTGACCAGCCGCGCATCTGCCCGGTCTGCGTTCAGGTGTAACGCCTCATGTCCATCGGGCGGTGGCCCGACAAACGCGAGCAAGACCAACAAATGCACGCGGCACAACTTGTTCCCGATTGGCACTTTCGGATACCCATCACTCCCGAGATACGAAAGAGACAGCTCCCGGCCCCTGTACGACCTTGGCCCATTGGAAGTAATCGTTACTCGCGGCAGTGACCGCACTCCGCCCATATTGCTCGCTTCATAGCGACCTTCATGTCCGGGTATCGTGCGCCATTCTGTAGACTGCATTGCAGCCCTCCAATCAACTAGACCTTGATTTCTGGGTTAGGCCCCGGCCAGTGCTGAAACACTGGGTTTGGGGCCGCTCCCATTCTACCGCATTTATAGGTATCCCGGGCTGAGCGTCACCGTAAATTGTGGGGTTCCCGTGACGGCGCCCAAGCCCGCAAATTGCACTTGATGAGTCGCACCAGCCGGGATCGCAAAGAACCCACGCTCCGTAATAAACCCGCCAACATCCGACTGACCATCGATCGACGCAGAACCAGTCCGCTGATTGATCGACACCGACGACCCCACAGGAATAGGGCGCACAAAACGAATCGACTGACCCGTGGAAACATTCGTCACCACAAACCCCTCAGCCAAACCACCAGTGACAGTGATCGACGGCCACACATCGGCAGTACCCACATTCGTGACCGAGATGCGACCGCTTGCGCCATCGTCGCCCCAATCCCAAAACGCGGAAGGAGTAGTACCCAACGGCCACAACAGACCACCACCAGACACCGGAATACCAGTGGAACTTGTTACAGGGTCGCCATAACGGAGAGGGTCAGTGGCAATCACATCAATGCTGAAATCGAACGACGCAAACGCGCCGACATCAGGCGGCAAAGTCACCCGACGTACAGAAACCCACCGCGAGGTTGTCCGTAACGGATCAACAACAACCATCTGCACGGGAACGCCCGCAGCGATAGCTGACAGCCGTTCAGCAGCAGCAATCGCATCAGCCAATGAGTCCCCATCAAAGGAACCTTTTGTGCTGATCGCCACGGACGAAGCCCAGTCATTACTAATCCCGAATGCACCCATCGACTGTGGGCGCTCGTTGATAGATGACTTGGACTCCGCACCGGCGTACCAATCCAGCAAACCGAACTGTGCAAGGAAATACCCTGTCGGTGTTGTGGCTGCCCCGCTTATCTCGAGAGTGTCTGCTGGGGTAATGAACTTCACATTCGTCATAACTAGCCCGCCATTTCTCTCTGGAACTCGCGCCCCATCTGACGACCGAATAGTCGCGGGTCGGTGTCTTGTGTGGTGATGTACTGCTTGATCTGGGTCGGAGTGCCCGAACCGCCACGGCCCTGCAGGGCCGCCTGAATCTTCGCCAACTGCGGACCACCGAGGGGCAGCACAGCCTCGTCATACCGGCCTTCGCCGACATTCACAATCGAACCGCCACGAGAACTACCAACCAACGCACCATCAGCCAGACGCGGAATCGTCCCAATCCGAATGTTGATACCGATCGCATCCCCAAGAGCACCAGCAACACCGTTGATTCCCCCGATGACACCGTTCACCGCATCAATAATCGAGTTGATGACACCCCGCACGACCGAAACGACACCGTTGAACGCACCGCGGATGATGTCCCCGATCGCATTGAACACAGTCCCGAAAACGCCCTGCACGGTTCTGATGGCACCGATGATGCCCACCCAAATTCCAGCAAAAAAGGAACTAATACCTGACCACACGGAATTCCATACCGAACTAATGACACCAATAACAGTGCGAATAATCAGCAGAACAGTGTTGATATATGCGGTAACGAAACCCACAATGCCGTTCCAGATGTCAGAGATGAATCCAAGAAACCCGTCCCAGACGCCACCCCACCACCCGAGGAGGCCATCCATGACGCCGGTGAACCAGCCCACAAAACCAGCCCACACGTCGATGAGGAAGGCGACAACCGTGTCCCAATTCTGAACAAGGAGGATGATCGCACCAATCAACAGGCCGACCGCGAGCACTATTGCAAAGATGAGCAGCGTGATCGGGTTGATTGAGAGAATCCACATGATGACGTTGAGCGCAATGAGCGCCCCTACAGCAATCCCAATGCCCGTGGCGAGCGGGCCGAGCCAGCTGATGTTGTCCTTGATGAAACCAACGAAACCGCCAATCGCCACACCGACATCCTTCGCAACACCTGCGAGCGGTTCCATCGCCTCCATGAGACCGCCAAGTCCGTCCTTCATGTCAGGGAAAATGCCCGACAGCAAGTTCGCACCAATTCGACCGAGGGAGGCACCCACGTTAGCCATCGCACCAGAGAACGTGTTCCCGGACTCCAGCGCCGCACCCCCCATCCCCGACTCCATAGCCGACTGGAACGTAGCAAAATCAATTTCTCCGCGAGAAGCCATATCGGATGCTTCCTCAGCCGTCACCCCCATTTGGTCAGCGAGTAAAGCAAGTGCAGGAACGCCAGCATCTTGAAGCTGGTTGATAACGTCCATCTGAACTTTGTTCGAGGCTGCGACCTTATTAAAAATGGCACCCATCGAACCCATATCGGTTCCAGCGATAGTGGAGGCATCAGCGACAGCTTTCAGCGTCCGCTCTAGGTCAGCCCCCGGCTTGATGCCAGCAGCAACCGCACCCGCAGCAGTAGTCGCCGCCGCGCCCATCCCAAACGCTGTGCCCTTCACAGCACCGAGAGCGTTATTCATGATCTGATCTACGGTCTTCGCTGAATGGCCCAGACCGGTCAGTTTTGCTTTAGCTTGATCAAGAGCGTCAAGCCTCTGGAACCCTTTGATTAGAGCACCACCGACCCCTGCCGCAATCGTTCCGCCGAGGGCAATCGCCCCTACCTTCCCGATACTGTTCATGCCATCCATGAGCTTCGAACCCATCGCCCCGCCGGACTTCTTGACCGCCCCCTGCACGCCTGCCCCGCCGAGGGCCTTCGTAATATCGTCCTTAACTCCCGGCATGCGGCTGTATAGCGCTATATAGGCTGAAGCGATTTCTGTTGCAGCCATAATTCCTCCTAGAAACACGAAACCCCCGGCGTCTTGCCGAGGGTTTCTGCTGATGGTCGCTTATCGACTAGATACGCTTCTTGCGCTAAGCCCGTCCACTTAGTAGATTGTCCAGTATGTTGAAATCACTCGCTAAGCTTCGCCAGATCGCGGATGACGTCGCTACGCGGCCAGACCTCATCGAGCAGGCACGGGAAGATGGCGCGACATGGGAGCAGATAGCAGAAGCGGCTCGAATGAGCAGAGCCGGAGTCATCAAGATCAACAACACACACAGGAGGAACCAGACATGAATAGAATTCAGAAATTAGTAGTAGCCGCCACGATCGCGGCCATGATCGGACTCACTGGATGCAGCAGCGACTCAGAACCCACACCAGATGCAATAGCAGAGGTTTCTCTCGCCGAAACGGTATGGAGTCAGGTCGAAGATAACTTCCCAGACGGGATAACTAGCAGCAGTCCGCTGTTCGTCGTGACAGAAGTTGAAGACGTGTCCCCCGGGACAATCCGTGTCAACGTGCAGGACAACCTAACGGACGATGGCCGTAAGGAAATCGCACGCCACATGTTCAACATGGGTGCGATGCGGAATGACGAGCTGACAACGGTCGTTGTGCGTGATCTCTCCGGCAGGGATTCAAACCACAACCGTTGAGCTAGCCAACCGCTGAACGTCGCGCCTGCCTACGCTTCCACGCGTCCGCACGCACACCCGTCTTAGCTGCCGCAATATCCTTCTCATGCGCATACGGGGGCGGGGTGAGTGCCTTCGGCGCATTCTTCCCACTCGGCGCGTCCTTCGTCTGAATCCACTCAAGACGCCGCAACCGAAACTCCACCGCGACGAGCATATGAACCTCATCCGACCATGCGAGCGGGCCACCCATAGACCGCCACAACGGGCAACCATAGGGCAACCACTGCACAGCATCCGCAAGCTCAACAAGGGTTAGCTCGTGGTGTTGTAGCCGAATACCATACTCGGCTAGTAGTGACGCTGACAGCGCCCCCCGATGGTTATGGAGGGCATCTGCCAGCGTCAGGAATTTGGGTTGAGAGCCCCGAAAATCTCCTTGACGAACATAGACCCAGATTCGATGGACACGCGCCCGGTATCTTTGTCTCGAAGGCCATCCATCACCGTTTTGTATTCATCGCCGACAAGGCGACGCAGCAGGGCAGGGAGATGGGCGGCATTCCCGTCAACGTCAACCGCACGCAGATCATCGAGCAACTCGAAGTCATCAATCGCCTCGTCTAGAACGGTGACGGTAATGCCCCGAATGATGGTGCGTTTCGCCGGGACAGTGCGCTCAGCGTCACCCTCCCCGACGGTGACTTCAACGGTCTCGACTTTTGCCTTCTCGACTTTCGTAAGATGATCCTGTGGCTGTTTGATTTCACTCATTGGTGGCTTCTCCTATTTTGTGTGGTGGCGTTCAAAACGAATAGTGGGCAGGGCGAGCGCCACCGCAATTCCCTGCCCACTAACTTTCGCTACGGCAGTGCGACCGTCGCATCCGGTGTAGTACCACCGGTGAGGCTCGCACCATTCGCAGTCAACGTCACCGCGGACGGGAAGGTGACCACGATCGGTCCAGTACCCGTAGCGGTGATCCCAGACAGCCCGGTAACACCAGACAGGGCGTTCAGCGCAGAAGCAACAGCAGCCGCGAGAGCGTTGTACGCGATCGCCGCCGTGGTCGCACCATTGACTGTGAGCGTGTATGTACCACCCGTTGGCGTACCCGAAATGGTGACGTTCCAGATTGCACCCAACGAAGTCGCAGCGGTGGACTCATATGAGGTGTAATCACCAATGATCTCGCCCAGGAACGGGAACCCTGCAATGTCGGTTCCGGTATAAACTCGGTTACCATCCGGGACAATTTCAAACCGTTCGATGACATGGCGCTCCTTGACGGTCACATCGTCAGCATCATAAATGTCGATCACCGCAACACGAGCCTGAACCTTCTGACCTGCACCACGAGTGACAGTCCTAATGCCAGCCGTTGTCGATGAACTCTTCTCGTCGTATCGGAGTGCCTTCGTTTGAGTCTTCGACTCAAGCGCATGGAACCCGATCGTGGTACCGGGTGTATCAATTCTGGTACGCACAACACGTGCGCCCTGGTACCCACGAATTTCTGATTTGGAGCCGGTGAACGTTTCGGTGATGCCGTCCTCGTGTATCCACCCCACATCCTCAAATGCAGGATCGAGAGCCCCATTGATAGTAGTCGGCACTGCAGTGCCAATCGGGGCCAGGAAGATACTGTCACTGTCGGAGCCGAAGATCCGCGCATTACTTGCATTCGTGGTCACTTGGGACCCCTTTCATGACGAAACCCCCACCGTTCCCGGCAGGGGTTTCATAGTTGGTTTTCGGTTAGTTCCCGAGGTAATCGAGCGCCCGCCTCGGGGTTTCCGGGCTGTCTTAGAATTGGTCTAGCGGGCCGCACGCACCATCAGTTGAATGGTGAATGTATAGCGGGGAATCCCGGTATCCGGGTCTGGATCAAAATGAAGGCCGCCGACCTCGCTCACACCGCGAACAAGAGGCATCTGTGTGTGATTGCTGAGGAGCGCTTCACGACACGCACTAGTGAGGTTGAAAGCACCAACAGTGTCCTCATCCCACCCCTGCACAGTGATCTGTGCCCGCTCAAGCACACGATTCTCCGCAGCACCGCCAGTACGAAATGCCCGCACAAACCGGGTCGGTCGTACCGCAGGAACCATCGTCACAACTTTTGAGGGGGAAGCGTAGGGCAGTAGGAATGTGCGCACCATTGACTCTGTATCTGGAAAACTCATCGGCCCGCATCCATAGAACGCTCAAGCACAGCTTCCTCCGCCTGACGCTTGCGCCCGGTCGCATCTTTCGTGCGCACGAACGCGCGAGCCACATATTTGGCCGGGCTCACCACAGACTCGAAGCCGTCACCAGCCTCTGCCGCGATCCGCTGCGCACGCCGGGCAACCTCAGACTGCACCGGGGCAGACTTCATCAAAATGTTCAGACCCTTGAGGCTCAATTTGACTTTTACATCAGCCATCAGCCGCTCACCGCCTTCAGGTTGATTGAGTTACCGTTCATGGTCTCGTCGTACGGGTTACGGAAATCGGACGTGTCACCATCAACCTCGAACAGTTTCCCACGCACCGTCACACGGTCACGGGGAACCAGAATCGACACTGACGGGACGTAAATCGTTGGTGTGGTGACCACCCGGTCATAACCAGGAATCACAGGCTCAGACGTGCCCCCAGGGTCGTACGCATAGATTCCGAGGGCGACGGGTGCCGCCCATGTTTCGATCTCGTTGCCGTGCGCATCCTCACCAGTGCCACCATAAACCTCGTGCTGCACGGTCTCGCTAATGCGGCGCATAATCACACCCACGCAGAGGGTGCAACATACGACGAAGAGAACGGTGAAGTTGTAGGGATCATGTCAACGGTGAATGCACCAGACACCTGCGTGCCCTGCAATTTCGCCAACTCATTCTCAGTGATCCCCAGCCCACCAGGCTGATCCCCACCATACGTTTTCGATGCCGTATAGGGTCCAGTGGTGACGTTTGTTTGACGGATTTCCTCCGGGTTGCGGAAGACGCGGGTGACCATTGCCACCACAACATCGACCGCAGTCTCTAGCAGGTCGGTGCGTGCCGGTGTTTCTGCTCCCTCCGCAGTGATGCGGGTCTGGACGTCTGCCACACGGTATTTGATTTCCCGTTCGGCCTTCGAAATCCAAGTCTGAATCTGGGTGGTATCGGTAGGTACTCCTTCACCAATCCACGCGCCCGTCACATCAGACGGTGCAGCCCATGATGCCATGATGCCTCCTTCGTGTAGATAGGTCAGGGATGGAGGGACAGCACTAGAAGATGCTGCCCCTCCAATCGGTTAGTTCGCGTCTACGTACGCAACCCAAGCGTCACTTGCGTCCGACTTTACGAAGCCGTAATGCGCTTCGACCAAGAGCAGAACTAAATTCTCCTGGAACGCCGAGTGAGTTGTTCCGGCCTCGTCAACGTAGGAGGCGGAGTCGGACACCTTGATGGTGATGTCCATACCCGAACCCCATGCCGCCTGTGACCAGTCGCCACCAAGTGCGCGAAGGTTCGTGTCGGTTGGTGCTGTTGCGGCAACAGCAATCGCCGGCGAAGTACCGCCGGTCAGTGAACCGGTTGCGGTGAGCGGTGCAGGTGCCGCAACATCTGCAGCAAGCGTGAACGTGTACGGCCCACCAGCAGAACCAGCCACCGCGATGGTGGTGAATGATCCTTCAAGCAGACGAACTGCTGCCTGCACTGTTGCAGCAGTCGCGTTGTACGCGATCGCCGTTGTGGTTGCACCATTACCTGTGAGGGTGAACGTGCCACCCGTTGGGCCACCAGTGATCGTTGCCACCTGAACACGGTTACCGCTGTTGCGGTAAACACCAGATACTCCACGGTTGTACGCGGCCGGGTACCCGATAAGGGTGTTCGTCACGTTATCCCACAGAGGACGCCCGGTCGTATCAAAGTTCATCTTCAGGGTCGGCTTGAGACGCGGATCGCCCGCGAACCCAGTGAAGTCGAACCCAGCATCGGTGACAGCCTTCTCACCAGAAACCAGGTCAGCATACATTCCACCGTTCGCCGCCGATGCCGTTCCCAGCTCAACCGACGTTGCGCCCTGCTTGAGGTAATCCGCGAACGGACCGGCCCCACCAGTACGCAGGTCGAGACCATGAATTGCTGCATAGTCGAATGACCGTGCAATCGCGATAGGAAGATCCTGCTGCAACTGGTCATAAAGACCGGCAGGGTTGGTGCGTGCAATCTCTTCCGACACGGGAACGAGAAGTGCAACTTTCTTGCCCTGCATCTGTTTGATTCCGACCGCACTTGAACCGGTCGGCTTCACACCACCCTCACCTACCCAACCAGCGGCAGGGATATCCATCGAAACGGGCACGGAGGTGTTCGCGGAAAGAGACAGCGGAACGCGCCGTGCATTTTGCTGCACTGCGGAAAGTTCATACGCCTTATCGAAAATTGGTGATGCGATCGTCGCGGGCAGAAGTCCTGCCGGGACGTTACTAAGATTTGTTGCCATGATGACTCCTTGGTTTGTGGGCTAATGCCCGAGTTGATCGGTCAGGAACTCAGCAAATTCTGTTGCCGGTCCCGTCGCGGTGGTTGGTGATTTGCCTTCGTTGGGGATGTGCAGCTTTTGTGGCTGCGTTTCTCCCCTAAATGTGATGAGCGCATCCGCCGCCGCTTCGAGTTCTTCCTGCGTGCTGCCCGTGAGCAGTGCGGCTGGAACCCCCTTTGCTGCGGCCACTTCGGCGCGTGTCTTTGCGGACTTCAGTTCAGCGTTTTCGCGCTCGAACTCAGCCAGCCGGTCGGCCTGCTTCTGCGTCTCCGACTTATCACGGTCCTCAAAGCCCTTGATCCTCGCGAGAGCGTCATCGGTCGCTTTTTCAGCAACCTTCCGTGCTTCCCGCTCAGACTTCAGAGCAGCGATACCAGCCTCGCCCAGCGGTTCCGTCTCAGACGTCGCGTCCGTTTTCGGTGCAGCGGGCTTCGGTACTTCGACCGGTACTTCAGTGACAGGTGTTTGTGTAGACATGCGTCCTCCATGTGAAAGCGGCAGTCGCGCCGCGCGAACCCCGAACCTCGCGAACGGGGAAGATCAATCAGTGGGAATATCCCGACCCACACCGGAGCCCTGCTGATACAGGCGCTCATAGGCTTTCTGGTCGTAATCTGCCGGATAATCTGCCTGGGATTGGATAATTACAGACTCGCAATCGCAGTCATCGTGAAATCTGTTCCCGGGCGGCTGGGTACCGCGCGTCTTGATGCCACCGCCGATGCCACCAGAGAGACGATTACCAGCAGCGTCAAATCCTGTCCTCGTAGAGCCGCGACCCACAACCCCGCCCGCCGTGGTGCCACCAGATGCCGTGTACGAATACACCGGCCCACGGGAAGCCAACTTGATACAAAATTTGCATGTCGTTAGCCCGGTTGGTTTCCGCAACACACCAGTGCGAACCGGGTCAGACGCAGCAGAGTACCAAATCGAATCCCGGAATGGTTGCATCACCAAACGTTGCATCGAACCCTGCAAACGGGACAGGGACAGTGCCGAGTCGGCTTGCTCATCAAAGTACGGACCTAACGCCCACTTCGCCGTACGAATCGACTGCTCGTCTGGAGTTGGCATTGCGATGATGGCCCGAAACTGTGCCGCAGTGACACCCTGCCCTTTTGCCGCCCGCACTTGGTCGTACCAGTCCGCCCCCAGAACCCCCGCAGTGTCACCATAGGTAGTAATCAGATCGGGATAAAATTTCAGCAGCTCGTCGCGGAAATCAGTTGGCGACATCGACTGAAATAGTGCCTTCCAGAAACTGTCAAGCTCTTTCCCTGCGAGTGTCACCAACTGGCCGCTGGCCTGGCGGATCTCCGATACCTGCGCCGACGACGCCACCAGCTAGGCCGTGACCGCTGGGGTATCCGGAACGACTTCAGCAGGCCGAGCGGCACGTGCCGCATCAACCAGCTGCTGAATCCGTGACGATGCGCCAGTACGACGCTGTTCTGCCTGAAACCGAATAATTTGCTCACGACTCAAACCCGCATACTCCATCCCGACCTCAGACTCACCAAATCCAGGAATCGACGAGGCAAGTTGTGTGAACGCATTCGACCGAGCTGACGGCGATACAATCGCCGGATCAGTAAACCTGGCCTGCAACGACCGCAACTCATCCGGCACAACATCAAGCCCGTCGCGGAGACGCACTGCGAGCTGCATCGCCTTCACCGACCCGCGACCCCACACCCGATTAGAGTTCCGTGTGTCCATGATCAATTCCTCCTTCGCAGCATAAATTGCGTCAGCTGAGGAGGGATTCGAGGCGTCCGCCCACTTCACATCCAAAGACTGGTCATCAGCGAAGAGGGAGGTGAGCATCCGCAACTGGTCAATATGCGGTTGCGGAGATGCCCCAGAGAACCGCTGAACCTTGATCTCTTCGCCCGGCTCCTGGTCGATCGCATTCATGCGACCCATCACCGCAGACCATTTATCGTCACTAACAAACTTCGTCACGTCCGCACCAAACAGCCAAAACTTATCGGCAGCATAAAACTCGGCAGAAACTTCCGACCGCAGCACAGTGCGCACAGCAGCATCCGTGAGACCCATCCCTGTGCGGGTGATCCGTGAATGCCCAAACGGGCGATTCAGCTCCGGCTTATACACAAGTCTGGCCACCGACACTTCACCAAGCCGGTTCGGAATGGTCGAAACCGTCCACCTCCCGCCAGATCGTGAGATTGAATACACCAACTCAGGGGTATACATCACCAATTCGGTAGGTCCGGTCATGTCAGATTCAATGACCGACAAGAAACCAGCTATCATTCGACGCCGACGATCCCACACCGCCGCAGACGCATCCGCAGCACGAGCAAGCACCAAAACTTCTGGCTCACCAGACTGGACATCACCCTCAGAAACAGTCAGAAACGAGCACGCATGAATTGCCGAGCTCGTGACCGCCAAAGGAAACTCAGTCTCGAAATCGTTCGCATCCACAATTGTGGACAGCCCGAAAGGGTCATCAGAGCCCGTACCGGAAACGAACCCCTCGAACTGAGACCGATCCGTCAGCGCATGAACACCCTTCGCAATCCACTGCAACGGCGTAAACGCCTTCTGCATTTGTGGCGGAACCGCAATACCAAAATCTTTCAGCGCATTCTTGCCCTCATAATAAACCGTGCGAAGCATGCTCCTGCGACGCTTCTGCGCCCACGTCGAGAACAGTTGCGCGAACAGATCACTATCAGGCCCGGTAATCCCCACGTTCGGCACAGCAGTATTGGCAAGCATCATAGACGTATCGCTCATAGAAATACTGCCCTCCGTTCACGATCGCCTCGCGGCTTCCGTCTCGTTGTCTTCGCGGCCCAATAGGCCAAACTTATTGATTCAATAGGCGTCTCGTCGCCATCAGGAGTGGTTGCAGCCCACGCCCATGCCCCTGAAAGCCCACGATTCTTCTTGTCACACACGCCCACCGAGCTATCGAGCTGTGCCTGCCCCTCGGATACCAGATGAGTGAACGGCACCGACTCACCAGAATCAGCCGCCACGTTCCGACCCACAACAGCAGCAGACTCACGCACAGCATCCAAAAGCATCGAACACGACTGCGTATATTCCGGTGTGTTTACAATCTTCACAACCGGATCTGGCACGTGTCGATCCTTCAACAACTGTGCCAAAACTGGCGCACCAGCAGCACCCGACAGGACGATCACAGCGACATTTCGCCACCGCTCAGCCAACCAATCGGCCAGAGCAGAAAGGCCAGAAGCTATATCACCTTCGGCTGCATCAATCAGTTCCACATGGATACCATCGTCATGCTTCAACCCACCCGATAAGGCCAGACGTGTGCCGTCGAATGAGAAAGCCACAGCAAACGAGCGGACACCCTCAGAAGGTGCCTCAACAATCCCTGTAACCGACCACTCGGATTCGGAAATCGCGCGCGACCCTTCCTGGTCAGAATCCCAAACACCCAAAGCCTCACGCATCCACGACGCATCACCCGGCAAATTCTTACGCAACCGCAGCATCGACCTCAACGGCGTCCGATGCGGGTAAGACGGATTCGCTACCGCCCACTGCTCCCGATCATCCGGCTTCGCATCCGGGTCAGCAGAACACTCAATATAGACAGCATCCGACTCAACCTCTTCACCACGCGCAACCGCAGCCTCAACCTCCAACGACTCACGCCGGCGCATCTTAAACGCCTCAGAAGGATCAACCGGACGCGGCGGAGTACCCATAAAAAACAGAAGCGCACCAGCAGGAAACCGAGACTGGTTAGTGGCCGCAACCATATCCTCAAGCGCCTTCTCCGTCAGGATCTGCGCCTCATCAAAAACTTCAATATCAACCTCATCGAAACCACGACCGAAGCCCTGCTCCCGAGCACCAAACATAATCACAGACCCGTTAGTGAAAACAACTTCCTGCTCACCATTAGTCGCCCGAACTGACTTCACATACGGAGCGACCGACTTACGGGCAACCAACCCGCGCAAAGTACCAAACGTCTTAGACGCCGTACGAGTCCTATGCGCCGACCACAGAACAGTCAAATTTGGAAACAGTGTGCACAAGGCCACCACAATACGAAGAACCAAAAACGTCTTCGCCACCTGACGCGGAATACTCAACGTAATCCCGCCGACCGTAGCCGCATACTCCCCATTCTCCCGCTTGCCAAGAATCACCTGACCAGCACCACGCTGCCACTCATCAAACTCATCACCGAACTCGACACAGCGAGCCTCAACCGGCGCCCAACCCGACGTGACAATCTCCGAAGGGATAATCACATGCCGGGCAACATCGCTAAGCTTCCGCGTCGACCTAGATGGCTTCCGCATCGAAGGTTTCATCACTGACTGGGGCACGTTCCCCCTCTTCCTTCGCACGAGCCTCAAGCACCGAAATCTCTTTACTCAACTGCATCAACCGAATCGACAACGACGCCATATCCCGAGCAGGACAATTCGGATCATCCAACTTCCGCGCAATAACCCGGCGCGCCAGCTTCAACTGCCAAACATCATCATCGCGCTCAGCAGCCTCCTCAATCGTCACCGGATTACGCCGAGCAGACGTTTCACCATCCTTTACTGCACGCAACGGATTCGCCATGAAACTCACCTGCTCTCGTGGAAAAAAGGACGGGGGGAAATTGGCCCA
>Ga0314855_100055_pt1 | contig 39780 bp, 49 predicted proteins | sample 2018CB1WmetaG_FD_203636 | JGI IMG/M metagenome (GOLD analysis project Ga0314855, IMG submission 203636) | Cryopeg brine viral communities from Beaufort Sea near Barrow, Alaska, United States - 2018 CB1W | ecosystem: Environmental > Aquatic > Marine > Coastal | place: USA: Alaska | collected... | reverse complement strand
AGGATGCCGTCACCATCGGGCGAGAAGGCCACGAACACCCCCACGTCACCGCCATCATAGGCATTATCAAGCATCGCTTTCAGCTCTGCCGGGGCGACCCGCACGGGCTTGGTCAGTTTCAAAATGCCATCTTCCCAATGCTGTGCCAGAACCGACACCCCGGCGCGTTCGAGATAGCGCACCGCATCGAGCGGCTTGACCGGGCTTTCCATTTCCCCGCCATAGCGGCGCACCGAGCAGGCGATCAATTCAGAGACCATCATTTGCTCGCCACCGCGCGACGAATGCAGCGGGCGCGACATGGCATAGCCAACGCAAAGAGAAGCATTCGAGCTGGCCGCTTGGGTTTCTTTCAAACTGTTCGGCGTCATCATTCCGGCGACCTTTTCCATATCGTCCGCGCTTGGCGGTTTTTCAAACATCATCAGATCGACCATCGCCAACAGCGTTCCGAACTGACCCGACGCGCGCTGGTCATGGCCAAGCGATTGCAGGTATTCGCGCCAGTGATCGAGCCGTTCCGGCCAGCGCGGCCAGCTCTCCAACATGCCGCGCAAAAGCGCCCGGCCCAACTCGGCCAGACGACCTGGGGCATTCTTCGGCTCGGTCGCGGTAGTATCGAACGGTCGCAGATTGAGCAGCGCCAGACGCGACAAATCCTGCGGCATCAATGGCGGGATCAGGATCGAGCCGAACAGCACCGGACACATCGCCCGAAACTCTTTGCCCTCGTGATCCGCACCACCGCGCAGCACCATGCCGCCGGAATAGGCTTGGCGCGCCAGCTCGATCACCGCCTCGGTTTTCTGATTGCCGCGCTTAGCCTCGATTTCATCAATCGCCACGGGCAGAGCGTCATAACCGATCTTCTGATACAGACCCGCCGCCGTGGTGTTCGCGGTCATCAGGATACCATCGCCAAAGATTTCATGGATGATGCCGTTCTCGCCGACCAGTGAGGATTTACCCGTGCCCTTTTCCCCCGTGACCCAGACCAGCGGGCGGATTTTCAGGGCACCGGCCACCATCGATGCGATCACCCAACCGAGCAACAGCCGCGCATCAAACGGACGCGCCCAATTCCACTGATTGAACAGATCAAGCAGCTCTTCCGCCGCCTCGCCGGGGCTTGGCCCCTCGCCTTTTCTAGCTGGGGCAAGGGCCAGGGTGGACGCCGGATAAACCTCTGTCCCGATCAACCCGGGCCGCTCTGATTTGCCATCGGAAAAATACAGCCTGTCGCCCGCATGAACCACCAGCCGGCCCTTGCCCGCGTCCCATGTGCCACGCCCGCGCACATGGTCTTGCGGGCGCCATAACCCGCGCCGCGCGACGGCGCTCAACATGCTTTCCTGTGCCTTGGTCGCGTCCCATCCGGTAATCACCCAGAGATCTTCCTCACCCTTGCGCAGCACCGGCCAGAGATCATAAATCCACTGCGTATCCGAGCCGAACATATGCAGGATCATCGTTCGGTTGACTTCCTTTGCGGGCAATTCCCGGAGCTGCGAATGCGCGTCCAGAAAATAACACTTGTTGCCGTGCGTCCCGAGCGCGCGCACCGGCGCATCCGGGGGCAGTTGGCTTAGTTTGGGCGCCGCCTTGATGATCATCCGCCCGAAGTCATCGACCCGCAGCGTCTTGTCGCTGCCGCCGATGATCGCCCGCGCGCCGGGCGGATTGCCTTGCGCATCGAGCTGGGCCGCCATCGCCGCAGCACTGTCCCTGTAATCACTATCTGACACGCTGCACCCCACGCAAAAAATCATTCCAATCCTTGAACTGTTCCGGCGGGCGCGCCACCCGCACCAGATGGTCGCGGGTTTCCAGCTCGGCTGTTGCCCGCTGCACCGCCACCGTGGCCTCACTGCCCGGCGGATCGTTGTTGGCGCAGATCACGATATGGCACCACACCGGCAACTCGACCGGGCCGAAATTACCGACGAACCCGACCGCCGCCACCCGCCACGCCGGCTTGACCAGCGCCACCGAAAGCCCCTCTTCGATCCCTTCACCCAGAGCGACCAGCTCGCCCTCTTCGATATCTTTCCACCGCTTGCCGGTTTCGCCGCGCTGGATCGGGATGACCGCACCGGGCCATGATCCAAGGATCGACCGCGGTGTCGGAATATCTGCCTTGTCGACCGACCCGCCCGGCGTTGCGTCCAGATATGTGCGATGCACCGCGACCAGCTTCGGATCACCTTGACGCCACAGGCTCGACACCATCGCCGGATATTCGCCGCGCCGATCCTTGCACCAGACCTTTGACGAGAACCGCAGCGCACCGGGCACCGTGGCCAGCCGGTCAAGATGAATGCCGCGCTGTTCGCGCAGATAGACCTCGGCCATTGTCCCGGCCAGCGGTGCGGCGCTGTGCCATATCCCGCCCGCCTGGGCGCGACGTTTCAAATCCTTTTCCGCCGTCGCCTTGCGATCCTTGGCGGCGCGTTCATCGGCACGCTTGCGCGCCAGCTCGATGGCGCCGGCATCCATTTGTGACATTCCGAGATAGCTTTTCGCCCATGCCACCGCCTCGCGCAGTGAGCCGTTGCAGAGAATTTCCGCGATGGCTTGCAGCATATCCATGCCGGCAGAACTTTGTTCGAAGTCCCGGTAAACCCCCCGGTTCGCGCCGCTCAACACGATTGACTTTGAACCTTTCGCGCCGGCGCGCCAGTTCGCACCCTCGCGCCGGCCTTCGGGCAAAAGCACCGCCGCCAGATCATCGACCCGATCTTTCAACATCGCCGAAATCAGCGATGCCTCTTCGCTGCGCGCCCGGCGCGCATCTTCCCATCCGGCACCGCTCACGCGACCACCACCGGCAAGTCAAAGAAATCATTGGCCGTTACCCAGCCGTCCGTGACCGCAAAGATTGCCCGCATCCGCTCCGACTTCGGCACCCGGCCCGTCCGATATTTCTGGACAGCGGGCACGCTGACCGTCTCTTCGGTGCCCTCCTGTGCCAGCCATTGCGTCATCCGTTCGGCAATCTCGCGATCCGTCAAACCGTTGGCGTCGGCCCACTCGCTCAAAGTCACACCTAAACCCCTTGTTAATCCAATTTGTAGTAAAAGGTTGTAACAGCGGGGAATCGGATTACAACGGTAAACGCTTGGGGTACTCGTATTTGGAGTAACCACACAGGCTAGATTTTGAGAGGACACATAATGCACACGGTAAGTCCGTTGCGGCTTCGGCGTATCGCTAAGGGTATCACGCAGTCGGATTTGGCACGGGCCGCAGGAATATCTCAACAGCTCATGTCAAAACTGGAAAGCGGCAAGATCAATTTGAAACCAGAAAAAGCGGTGGAATTTTCCGCCATCCTAGACTGTCGACCCGCTGAACTGATGCCAGCACTTGCACTGTCACCCCAACCCGAAACCAAGAACGTGCAAGAGCTTAGTCTGTTGACCCTTTTTCGGGGTCTGGCACCAGAGCAACAGGATACCATCTTTAACCTTGCCGAAATAATGGCACATCAAAACCAATCGCGCGCTACTGCGACCTAGCGCCACCGCCCGCAAAGGATACCCCTATGACCGCCAGCCTCATTCGCCGCGCCGTTGCCACACCGCGCGTGCAGATCAAGAAAGACCGCCTGTTCTGGGAGCCGTCAAAATCCCTGCGCGCCCTCGGTTACAAGGGCGTTGCGCTTGGCATCGTGACCTCGGAAAACCTCAATGCCGCCGACGAGCTGAACACCAGCGCCGACCGCCAGCTTGCCGAAGGCACCGCCAGCAGCGCGCCCGCGACCCTCGGGCAGATGATCGATCGGTATCAATCGCACGCCGCCTACCGCGCCGGCATCCGCGACAGCACCCGGCGCCACTACGCCCGCCACCTTGCCCGCGCCCGCACCGATATGGGGGCAAAGCGCGTCGAACAGATCACCGCCAGCGTGGTGCGCGGCTGGCACGACAAGCTCGCCGCGACCAGCGCCCGCGATGCCTACAACCACCTTGGCACCCTGCGCGCCCTGTTCTCCTGGGGCATCGAGCAGGGACAAGCCCGCAGCAACCCCGCCGCATCGCTGCGCATTGCCAGCCCGGCGCGGCGCAAGCGCGTCGGCACCCGCGATGAACTTTGGGCGATGGTGCGCGCCGCTGACCTTCTCGGGCGTCCCTCCGTGGCCATCGCCGCGATCCTGATCACCGCGACGATGCAGCGGCCCGGCGATGCCCTGTCATTCACCGCTGATCAGGTGCAGGACGGCGCGCTGTTTTTCACGCAGAGCAAGACCGGCGCGGCGCTGAACTTTCGGCTGCACCCGGTTGCCGCCGACCGTCTCGGACCAATCAGCGGCAACGCCCCGTTGATCCGCAGCGAAACCACCGCCAGCGCCTACGGCGAACGCGCCTTTGAACGCGCATGGGCAGCGGTGCGCAAGGAAGCCGCGAAGGAACTGCCGTCACTGATCGGCGGCGATGCCAGCGTGCGCGAAGCCACGTTAAAGGGCGCGCTGAATGCCTCTGATCTGCGCCGCACCGGCATGGTATGGGCGGCACAGTCGGGCGCCTTGATCCCGGATATCTGTTCGGTGTCTGGCCACTCGATCAAGCGCGGGATGGAAATTCTTGAAACCTACCTGCCCCGCCAGCGCCTTCTGGCCGACCGGGCGGTTGGCCGGCTGAACATGGTGCGCACGCCCGAGCTGGAAGAAATCGCGATGACCATGTTGCAAGCCGCGTGATGCTATCTTGCGGCAATGCTTGCAAGTTAGCATTGCCGCAAGTCCACTTGCTACCATCCTAGCAATCTGCCAAGCTATCTTTCGGGCGCAGCGAACGCGCCGCAGCAAAGGAGCATGATATGCCAGACCAATATGGACTTGATGAACAGGACAGCGACGGAACCTATCTTGAGGGTCCGCTCAAAGGGCAAACCAGCGTCCAAGTTTTGATCGGTGCCAGTGAAACACTGTGGATGAAACACGCCGCACGCGAAGTCGGTTACAGCTTTGATCGCCTGGTTCAAATCGCCGCCGAAGAGGCGGCATTGAACCATGCGCGCGACAACAACCTGATAAACGCAGGGAAGGTCAAGCCATGATCCTTTCACTGATCAGTCAGAAAGGCGGCGTCGGCAAATCCACTCTCGCCCGTCTCGTCGGGGTTGAAATGGCACGCGCCGGTTGGCGGGTGATGATCGCCGATCTGGATGCAGCGCAGGGCACGGCGACCGCGTGGAAGCTGCGCCGCGACAGGATCGGCATCGAGCCGGTGATCGATGTGCAGAAATTCCGCAGCGTCGAGCGCGCACTGGCCGAGGCGGCGCGGTTTGATCTGCTGATCCTTGACGGGCCAGCCCATGCCGAGCGCGGCGGTCTGACCATGGCGACCCACTCCGATCTGATCTTGCTGCCGAGTGGCTACAGCCTGGACGATCTGGAACCGCAAATCAAAGTCGCGTTCGAGCTGGAAGAGGCCGGGATTGCGCCGGCCAAAATCCGCATCGCCCTTGGCCGCGTCCGGGGATCGAAGAAAGAGGGCGCGGAAGTCCGCGACTATCTGAAAGCCGCCGGGCTGACCCCGCTGAACGGCGAGCTGCGCGAACTGCAAACCACCAGACAAGCCCACATGCAGGGGCGCGCGGCATCGGAAACCGCATTCTCGCGGATCAATGAAGAGGCGCAAACACTGGCGGCAGAAATCGCCGATGTGATGTTGTCCAGCACGCAGGAAAGGAAAGCGATATGACCGACAGGACAGTGACCCTGCCCGGCGGATCATTTGAAGTGGTCCGTTTGCCCCCGAACTTTAGTGAAGCCCACCGAGAACTGGTGGCTGGTTACTATCAGCAAATATCGGAAATCAGGTGGTCGGCTATGATTCAATCCCGGACGCTTTTGGATAAAATAACAGCCATCGAAAACCTTTACCCACCACGCCATGTAATCATGTCCAAGATTGATGGCACGGAATCCAAACAATGAAGAAACCCGGAAACCTCGGAGCCATCGCGCCACCGCCGCGCCGCGCCGCGACCCTGCCCGCGCTGGAAACCGTCAAGGCCAGTGATCAGGTGCCGTTCAATGTGCGGATCAATGCCGACCTTGCCACATATGTGCGGATGCTATCGGCCAAGACGCGGGTGCCGCAGTATCAACTGGTCGAACGCGCGCTTGAACTGCTGCGCAAGGATGCCGGGGAAATCTGACCTAGCAACCTATCAAGATAGCAAGCCCGCAAGATAGACTGATATCTTGCGGGCTGTTTCTTGCTTAGTCCTCGTCCGCACGCCGGCGCATCAGCTCTTCCATGTCGGGCTGATCAAGGATCGGGTGCGGCTCATTCCATCCCTCTGGCTGATACACATTGCCGAGCGCGAACACCGCCTTCGGATCGACAAAGGGCAGGGAGTGTTGCGGATGGCCGACCTGTTCGGGCATCGTTTGATGTTCGCCGCGCAGGAACACCCGCGCCTTGATCACCGCGCGCCCCCTCGATCCACGGCCCGACCACACGACCCGATCATTGACCCGGTACACATGCGCCGCGCCGCGCTTTTGTATCTGCAAGACCTCGATCAAAGAGCGCGCCGTCAGATCATCCACCGCGCGCTGGACGGTGCGGGCGGGCATTTCGCACAGATCAGATAGTGTTTCGAGCGTGGCAACTATCGCGTTGTCCGAGTCCATGACGCCAAACAATGCCATGAACAATCGCGCGCCGCGCGGCGTCTCACCAATCAGCCGCGCAACCTCGATACTCCCGAACCGCGTCAGCTTGACCCACGGCAGCAGCCCATCCAGATGCCTGGCCTGCGTTTCGTTAATCTTCATCTGCCCCATACCGCCACCTTATGCTTTTTTTGTGTCCGTCCAGATGACACAGTGTCCCGCCAAGCGTCAAGGGTGGCCATTGTATTGGCCAGATTGGAACGAGAACAAAACGAGTTTCAAATGGCCACCTAGGTGGCCATTTCAATGGCCACCTGGGTGGCCATTTGCCCCCCTGTAACATGCTGATTTTACACGGTTTTAATTTTGCTCCTTCTTATGATCTATATGCACTCCAAAAAAAACGCACAGCCAAGGGGGTCGCGGCGCCTATAACGCAAGCGGACCCCGCCGTGTTGTGTGGTTTTTTTGTTATTGGGCGCACAGACCGATTCGGCCTGATGGTTTGCACTGACCCCATGCGAGTGCCACCGCATTGCCCGATAATCTACGCGCGCCGGGCAAAAAAAAGACCCCACCGAAGTGGGGCCAGTTGGCGGGGGGGATGCAGACACCCTCGCAGTGGCGTCAGGGGAGGCGCGCTACAGCCCGAAGCGGGGGTTCGGGGTGGTAGGTCGCCAGGATTGCTTTTGAGTGCTGAGCGCGGCGTTCTCTGCGTCTGTCAGAATTATATCAGTCGCCGTGATCTTGCTGTTGGCACAGTCACGGTCGCCGATCAGGTCGGTGACGATCAGCGCCGCATCCGCCACGCCTTGATATGTCCGCGTCGCGGATAGACATGGCGTGCGAAGATCGCGCGGTACATCTGGCACCAGCACCCGCGTTTCAATTCGGGCCTCGGTACAGCCGATCAAAAGTCCCGCGAAGCACATCAGGTAAAGCCGCATTGTCACCCCTTTGATTGATCCAATCCCGCACACCGTCCAGCTCGACCACGCGGGCGGCCTGTTGCGCGGCGCGGGCTTCGGCAACGGCACGCGCGGCCTGAGCCTGGGCCAGAGCTGCATCGCGAAACGCAAGTTCATTGGTCAGTGCCGCCTTGGTTCGGCGCAGATCGTCCAGCTCGACCGAGCGCCACCAAAGCGCGCCGGCCAAAGCAAAGCAGACCAGCAGCGCCAGACCCAGCGCCGCGAGCTCGATCCTCATGCCGCCACCCGCAAGCCCTGCATCTGTTCGCGCACCATGGCGCGCAGCCGGTCGCCAACCTGCACCGGATCACCCGGCGCGCTCATATCCGGCAACCATGTGATATCCCATTTCCACCGCTGGACGATGCCGAGCGTCGGCTGCACTTCCGCATGGGTCATAACCGACCAGCGCGACACCGGAATGTCATACATTTCACAGTGCTGGGCGGCGCGCGCACAGAGCGCATCGAGCTGCGGCCAGGTCAGCGGTGCAGATCCCGGATCGAACGGGCGCTCAACCGCGCCGGCCATGGCATCGACCGCCAGACCGATGGCGCCGGTATTGCCATTCAACGTGTGGCTGGCGGCATGGCCGACGCGGTAATTGGCCTGTGCCTCGGGGCGAAAAACTCCGCTGTGCACATTGCCGTCCCGGTCGACCAATTCGTTATAGGCGCGGCGCTCCATATCGATCACGCCGTAGGCGCCAGCGGTCCAATGCAAATGGACGCGGTGCAGACCAGAGGGATGGAACAGGTCTGACACGCGACGGCCACCACGCGCACGCAGAGCGTCACTGAGCGCGGCGCGGGTCTTTGGTCCCATCATCCCATCGATAGCGCCGGGACCGTGCCCCAGCGCCGCACAGCGGGCCTGCATGTCACGAATGCTGTAGGTCATATCGTTCCTCCGATCAGAAGGGCGGCGAGCAGCAGGAGCGCCACAAGGCCACCGATGATGTAAAAGTCTGTCACTCCCGACGCCGCATCCGGCGGATCAATGACCCCAGCCGCACCGGATAATTCCACGCGCTCAACATCGTGTAGTCCGCACGCTCGCCGACCGGCACCAGCAGGTGCAGCAGCTTGAGAAGGTGCAGCCCACCCCAGAGCAAGATCAGGTTCCAGAAGGCATTGGCTTCGACACCCCCGAGCGCATCGCGCAACCACACCCAATTTTCTGGACTGATCATCTGGCGGGTTAAATCCCAATAGCCGGCGCGCCCGGCGCTTTGCGCCAGGATCAGCACCATCGCCATTGCCAGATTGAAAGCATCGCGGCGCGCCGGGCGCATCAGGTGCGGCACCAGCCCCCGGATGCCCATGACGATTACCACCGTGGCCAGCGCGCCGGTCAGCACGTTCAAGGGCAGATCAATCGGGTTTGGCATTGCGGCGCTCCTGGTTGGTTTCGCGCATCTGGTCCAGTACCGTATCGAGCCGCGACATTGCATTTTTGACATCTTCGACCGACGCCCGGGACAGCATCTTGTCGGCTGCTATCGCGGCATCGCGCCGATCTTCTTTGCGCCACCAGAACATTCTATCCACCGCGACGATCCTCCACGATGCGTGCGATACCGTTGATCGCTGCCGTCGCGTTGTCAGAGACTTCGCGCAGCTCTCGGCCATGCTCCCGAACATCGTTCAACCTCGCATCCTGAATCTCGTTGACCCGTCGCTGCGAGTTCCAATAGAGCCAGCCCAGTGCGACGATCACCACAGCCGGAAGCCCGCCACCAATTTCGGCAATGATCGCGGGCCAATCCATCAGGCGCGGCACAGGATCATGTCAGCACCAGCCACACGGCAAGGGCCAGCAGGCCGATGATCGACACCAGCGCCAGAAGGAACACGGCGCCGCCATCCGCGCCGTGTCTATCTGGGTTGTTTCTGTATTTTTCAGTCATCACATCATCACGCCGGGAAAGCGCAGCAGGGACCGCTGGATTTGCTCGCTAACCTCTGCATCTGTCAGGCGGCGGTTCCAAACGCCCCCCTGATACAGGGTAAGATCCACACCGTAGACCGTATTATCAACTCCGGGGTTGCCGCTGACGAGCTTTCCGGCATTCGCGCCACTCCATGTTACGACTGGCTCAGCAACGCCCGTTTCAGCATGCGTCTTTTGCCAAACCCGCCGTGCATTAGGGGCGTTAAACGTCCAAGTTCCATCGCCATTGCCCCTCATCACCGCCATGTAAGCGCCGTGAAATGCCTTACTTATAACAATGGTCTTTGCGTATGAGCCTTTAGGTCCGAAGCTCAGGTAATCGCTTGGCCCGGATGCCGTATGTTGCGACCCTATCCCGACCTGCCCAAAGTCGAATGCCCTCCCCCACCTACTACCGCCGTAGGTGACATTCATTGGCGCGTTTAACAAAGCCATCATGGTAAATCCGGCGCTGTCCATGTTGGAAAACGGCGCAAGGGAAAACCCGTATTCGATAAGCCCCGTTGCGCTTATCCGTAGGCCCATGCCGTCCAGAGATCGGGAAATCTGCGCGTCATTTTCCGTCTTGGCGCCGGTCATGCTGAACGCTGTTGCCCGCTGCCCCGCGACCAGGCCAACTTTCCAGTTGGAAAAGTCCTTGAAATCCCACCCCGAGAGTAGGTCTGACTGCGCAACAAGTGGGTCGGCGTGACGCCCAAGACCAATGGCAAAGTTGGCGACAGTGGATTTAAGCGCGAGTGACATAAGCCTCGACCTCTTCTATTTTTACTTTGCCAAGCTGAATTGTTCCGTCAGGGCAAGACAGTGACCAACTCAGGAAACCCGGTCGTGTGCCGGGAGGCGCATCAACAAGGAAAGAAACCGGCATCCAATACATGCCCACCGTCTTGTCCTGGCGAAACTCCACATTAGGAATGGCGCCTAATGTCTTCACTTCTGCCGTCAAACGTAAGCGGCGCATATCCCATGTGTGCGGCTGCACCGGGCTATTTGCCTCAAACGTTACGCCCGGCGCCATCCGGTCTATAATCTGTTCCGCCGGCCATGCCGGGTAATGGGCATGATTGAAAAACGGTTTAGGCCAATACCGCGCCCACACTGTCACTTTGTAGGTGCCTGTCTGCGCTAGTGTGACAGCCTCACTGCCGCCAATCTTGTTGGCGTTCGTGATCTCCAAAACACCCGTGATCGGGCTGGTGGTTCCGGGCAGTCTCGGCGCGCCGATAGTCAGATCGAAAGGCACAACCTCGGCTGGCAGGCCGGTCACATCAAAATTGGCGCGGGCCGCCGTGACCGCCTCACGGATTAACGATCTGGGAAGCGTGTTACGCACAGCACGCGCAGGAACTTGCTCCAGTGTCGCGGAATAATGAACCCGTGGCGCACCGAGCGTCACACCGCCAGATCGGTGCAAAAGCACAAATACTTCGTTGTGGCTCATCGTCTGCAAAAGCAACTGCCTGCCAAAGCGGATATGCCCATTTGCGTAGGTCGCCGCGCGCCATTCACCCGGCGGCGTGTCGCTGTCTGATACGTCATTTGCGAACCGATCCAGCACATATGCTGTAGTGGCATCGGACTGCACTTCTATGGCCGCTCCCTCCAAGGTGGCGGCGGTCGCAGGTAAACTCGCGCGAATAAGAACGTAATCACCAAGGGTGATCCCATTTGGACCCCGCAGTGACTCGTACTGATCCAGAACCCAAGTAGAGTTTCCCGGCGCGCGCTTAGTGTATTCATCATATTCAGCCGGATCGTTAATAGCGGGATTCCGGCAGTCGATTTCCTTGAATACTTTGCTCAATTCGTAATCATCACCCAACCCAAAAAGCAATGTGGCCAGGTTCGCACCGGCGTTGCGCCCAGAGTAAACCTTGATCGAGCGGCGAGGTCGAGGCGCGCGGGCCAGCCAATCCGCCATGATTGACCAGTAAATAACGCCTGTTTTTGTTGAGACATGCACCCCATCGGTAAAGGGACCGGCATTGAAACGAAGCTCATTTCTCCGGGAGGAACCTTCGATAACCTCCAATCCGAACTCGGCGGCGAAAGCATAGCACAAGTGGTGTTGCGCTACTTCAAGCGCCGACCCGCTGGACATCGGCATGGTCATTAACACAATCTCTGCGCCTCTTGCCCGCAATAGGATTATGAAACTTCTCAGGTTTTGACGATACTTGGAAATACTACCGTCGTTTTGTCCAATAATAACGACATGGTATTGACCACTCACGATGTTATTCAGATCAGCTTCCGAAGTGGTGCCATATTGAGCATTGGTTTCGCGGTTGTCCTGTAGACGGCGATACCACTCACCAATATCCTGACCGGAAATACCCTTACCTTGAACCCGGTAGGGCGTGAGGCTACCAAGAACAGCCGCCCAGGATTTGCTTTGCATCGCGGAGCTGCCCTCCGTGATACTGTCGCCCCACAAAACCAGTCGATCACAGTCCGAAAGTCCAAAGCTGGACTTGTAGCCCGCATTGACCGCATCAGCAGCATATCCAGCACTGTCCACGATTGGCGCGGGAAATGGCGGCTTCTGCACGGCAGGGAAATTTGCGTTGCTGGCATACCGCGCAATCGCATCCGAGGCGACCGGGCCTGTCAAAACTTTATACAGGCCGATATAATCCACATCGGTTCCCGTGGCGGTGAAGGTATTACCAACAGCCAGTTCCCCTACCGCCTCCGCGATAGCGTTGGCGAGGGTGTCTGGCGTTGACGGATATGCCCCGGACGTTGCTGCAATCAGCGTGGTGGCGTCCCGTGCCACTTCGGCACCCGCTAGCGCCGCCTCGGCACCCGCCAGAGCGATCTCTGCAAACCCGCGCGCGGCGCCGGCTGCGTCGACATTCATCTGCATGTCGGAAAGGAGCGGGCCAATCGCCTCGGCTTTCAGGACGTTGATCGTTTTGGGCATCTTACGGCACCTCGATTGAAATGGATGGATATGGGCCGGGGCCGGGATCGCTGATCACCGCCCTGGACGCGACAACGAAGGTGGCGGTTTCTGCTGTGTCCGACATGAAAAACAGGAGAGTATCGGCGGCGGCGGCTATGGCGGCGCGTTCGGCGGAAAGATCGGCGCTCAACGCTTCGAGCGATGCCATCTCGGAATATTCGCGCGCGCTAAATGTTCCCTCCCCACCAGGATTAGAACCTTCAGACCATTCTCTTGACTCTTGCGCGTACCCTTGGGCCAGACTTATCTCGTCCGCCGATGGTCCCTCTTCCATCCCGCCGTCGGGTTTGGACACCAAAACCGCGCCGGGGCGGGTGAACGGGTCAAGCTCGGGGATATCTGGCGAACCCCGGCGCGTGCGAAATGAACGGGCCTCGACGGTTTTGCGTTCCTGTGCCGCCATCACCAGTTTATCGGCGTTGCGCTCATGGGTCGCGGACGGGAAATTGCCCGCCTCGTAATTCACATCCTGGCGCAACAGCGTGTCGCGGTAGCGCACCACCTGCTCACCGACCAGCGGTGCGCCCGACGTGATCGTGACCGTGACACCGTTGCCGTCGCCGCTGGTCGTGTATTCAGGCACGCGCACAACCTGATCGGCGCCAATGATCTTGCAGTGGATATCGCTCGGACTGGCGGTGCGCCCGGTCCATGCGAAAGCGGTACTGACACCATCGCCGTCCGAAGTTTGATCAACCGGGTCGCTGAGAACAGTCATGTGTTTTCACTCCATATTGGAGTGAAGTACTACATATTAGGTAGTAGGGGAAGAATTATTGCGCCACGTTTGCCAGATCGGGCGCGCGGCGCGGCAGCATGTCACCTGGCCCCCACCATGCCGGATTGCCGTTTGCCTCAAGCCGGCGCTTTTCCGATTGCCGCCAAGCCCGTTCCGCATCTGGATCGGCGAGCTTTTGCAGGTTGTCAAAGACAATCCGCTGAAACGCAGACCCCCAATACCAGATGCCAGTGACGGGCGTATTGTAGCGCAGCACGTTGACCGCCTCGCGCCCGAGATTGCCCTCACCGCTGAACGGCGCCCGCGCCGCCGTGATCCCAAGCCCGGTCAAATCGCTGGCCAGCCCGACCACCGGCCCGGCCAGAGTGGCGGGCAAACCGCCGCCAAAGCGGTTGCTTTCCGATGACAGGAAGTCGCCGAAGATGCCCAGACCGCCGCCTTGCAGGATTGAGGCACCCAAAAATTCCCAGCTTTCCATCGGGCGCGGATCGCGGCCCTTGACCATTTCTTTCATTTGCAGTGACACCGCGCCCATCAACGTGACCATCGTGGCCATCCCGGCGCCATAGGCGAAGCGGTCCCATTTGCCGGTCTGCGCCATGGTGCGACGCGCCTGGTTAAACAAAACCGAGACCCCAAATGTTTTATACATGAACCCCGAGCGTGCCAGCTCGCCGATCAGCGTGCCGGGGCGGCTAACATCGAGCGCGATAGCCTGGCCCTCAAGAGACGCGGACGGGATGGCAAATTCTGTCTGTTCATGGATCACGCTCATTATCCGCGATGCCAGATCATCGGCCATATCCTCGGGGATATCGGTGCGATAGCGCATCATTTGCGGCACAAGGAAGGTCGCGCCATCCTCGGCGTGCAAATCCGCGGTGCGGATCGTATCCCATTCCGCAGCCGTGAAGCCCTTCTTTTGCAGCACCGTGCGCAGTGCCGGATTCATTGCATCGAAGCTGTGGCGCACGTTGTCGGCCAGAAAGCCCATCATTTCGAGCTGGAAGGCATGGCGCCCGGCCTCGGTCCATTTTGTCAGGCCAGAGGCGCGCATGACAAAATCCGACAGACGCGCCGCGCGCTCGGGGGTGAACACATCGCCCATGTAACGCGACTGCGCCGCACCGACATTTGCCAGCCGATCTGATATCAGACCCTTGCGCAACGCATTGGCGCTATCGCCTTTCAGCTCCTTGGCAAGCCTGGTCATCACCTTGCCGGGGTTCATGCCGATCTTGCGCGCCGCCGCCGCCTGAAACCCCACATCTGTGACCGCAGAAATTGCGGCCGATCCGAGCTGTGCGGATACCAGCACGGCGCGGGTGCCGGCCAGAAATTCCGCCATCATCCCATCGACCGGGTTTTGCGCCGCGCCAGAATGCAGATCGAGCATCGCCTTGGCTTTGTGGCTGGCCTTGGTGGATTGCCGGCGCGCCGCCGATGGCGTGTCCCACGGGGTTTCATGCGCCGCCTTGTCGACGACCTGGGTCAGATAGGACAGACCGGCGCGCGGGTTTGGCCCCAGCACCCGCATCGATGCGGTGTCGCGGGCGTAGCCGTCCAGCGTGGTGACGATATTGGTAAACGGATCATCGGTGCCGTATTGGCTGTTATATGCCAGCCAGTTTTCCCCGTCCTTGAAATGCAGAACCCGCGCCGTGTCGCGCCGCTTGGTCGCGGTCAGCCCGCGATCATGGAAAGTTGCTTCGCGCTTTGACCAGCCTTCGGTGGTGATCGTTCGATAGATATCGCGCAAGAACTCTTCGGCCCGTGCGCCGCGCGGTGGCACGCCGCCAGCAATGGCAAACGGCTGATCAGTGTCATGGTCAACAATCCGGTTCCAATCGAGCCGATCCCAAACATCATCGCGCCAGTTTTCAAACTTGGCATCGAGTATCTTGCGCCCGTTATGGTTCATCGCCAGACCGTAGTTTTCCAGAAAGCCGACATTGCCGCCGGCGGCGTTGTGTTCCTTGCGCGCCATGTTCAGCACCTTGCGCACCGCCTGCGCCAGCTCGCCCGCCACATCGTCGCCGCTCTTCTTGCCAAACAGCTCGTCAACCAGATTGGCCAGCTTGGCCTTGTTGCGCACTTCGCCGAATATGTTGCGCCCGAAGGTTTTCAGCACGCCGTCCAGCTCGGCATGGTAAAACCCTTTCAGGCTCTTGGTCAGCGGCACAATGCCTTGGATGGCGCTGTTCTCGTCGCCCTCGATAAAGATACGCAGCGCATCCGCCGGATTGGCCTTGCCGCTCAAGGTTCGGTGCTGGGCGAGCTGGGCGGTGTTGCGCTGTGCGGCGCGCAGTCGCAGCGTCATCTGGCGGCGCTTTTCTCCGGCGCGCTGTGCCATGATCTTTTTCACATCATCCGCCGCCTGCGCCTGCGCCGCATCGGGACCGACCCGGCCCTCATAATCGGCGCGCAGCCGGTTGAATAACTCCTGCGCCTCACGGCCACGGTCGCGGCTCATTTCGTTGCCGTCGACCGCTTCCTGAATGCAATCCCAAAGGCTCATGGTTTTGTGTCCTGTTGCTGGGCCACGCGGGCGCGGTGGCGGGTAATTTCTGTTTGCAGACCGTCTATCGCGGCTTGCAGACTGTCGACCGGATTGCTGGCCTGATCAACGGCCCAGATATGGCGCAAGATCGGCATCAGCCGGAACGGACTTGGCCGGGTAAGCTGGCAGCACCGAAAATCTTCCATATGCTATCAACCTATATTGCTAGGATAAAAGCCGTCGGGATCATCGACCGACTGACAATCCATGCAAGAGATATTGCCCTGTTTATCCATCCAGACCGCAGCCCCCAGAACCACCCTTGTGCATTTGCAGCAGGAAAACATCACCGCCTTGGCGCCTTCCTGCAATTCTCCCGGTGACATGATCGTCACCGTGCCGCGTGGTTCATCGCTTGCAGACATTGAGTATCTCCAAAAAGGACGTGTCGGCATCCAGATCGGCGAGGATATCCGCCGCGCTGATTACTTCGGCTTCGCCGTCGATGATCCGTCCGGTCGGCAGGAACAGATCGCCATTCTCGGCCAACCCGCGCCGCAGCTCGTTGTCGGCGGCATCGAGCTGGGCCGCGACTGCCGGGCTGGTCGGCGACGGATCATCAAAGGCATCGCCCAATCCAACGCTGGCGCGCCCGTTGTCAGGGGCAAACATATCGGTCTGGTCGCGCGCCCCAAGATCGAACAGCCCGCCGTCGCTCTGTGCCGCGCCACCGCGCAGGGGGGCGCTCTGCGCCGCTTCCAGCCGTTGTCGGTCGGTTATGGGTGTTACCCCGTCCATAAGGGTTTGATCGCCCGCAGCCGTGCGTTCCGTGGCGCGGGCGGCGGGTTTGGCCGGAGCGTAGTCAATAAGCTGGTCATCGCCCATAACGTCACGCAGGGTTTTTGCTTCGTCGCCGTAGTCTGACATGCGGACCACGACGCCCTCATAACCCTTTGCCTCGACCAGCTCGCGCAAGTCCTGGGTTTGCCGCGCAACCTGATCTTCGGGACCACCGTGCGGGTTTGGATAGTCCCAGCCGGCTTCGCGCGTGATGGCGCGCCAATCGGCATCTGTTTCGATCAACAGAAAGGATCTTCCGGGGCTGATTTCTACCGCCTCGACATTCGGCCCATAACTCGCTGCCACGTCCTCGTTAAAGGCGAAGTAACGGCCCGGCCCGGCAATCGGGACCGCTGCGCCATTATAGACCGATGCGGCGTCCGCACGCCCTGAACCCGTGTAAACGGTCTGAACGTCGGGTGTGGTGAACTCCTTTTCGCCCGGCGCGCGGGGCACGCTGGGCTTGGCCTTGGCGGGTGTTACTTCGGCGTCATCCCCTTGGCGTCCAGCTTCGCCTGGTGTTTCGCGTCCTGGCGGTCCATCCGGTCCTCCGCCTTCTGGCCCTCGGCCTGTTGCGATTTCAGCCGCGCGACCATCCGGCGTTGCAGCATTCCGCGCCCCTCCATCGCCGCCATCCAAGAGCCGACCGATATCGCCTCTTTCAATTGTGGATCGGACAGTGGCAAGGAAGTCTCTGACCCCGCCGCTGACGGTTCCGCCTCGGGCGGTGCGAGCGGCGGCGTTGAGGGCGTCGTCAAGGGGTCCGGCCCGGTTGACGAGCTTTTCGATAAGGGCAAGGGCGGTTTCGTCGGTTGTGACCCTTGCGGCGTTGCTGGCGTCGGCGACTTCATTTCCGGCCTCCGTAATTCGGTCGCGCTCGCGCACGAGTGTTGCAAAAACGCGCTTGTCATTGCGCAGTTGTGCCAGCGATTTGGCCAGCACCTCGGCCCGTTCCTTGAACAGTGTTTCGCTGATATCAAAGTCATCGCCGAAAAGCGACGATTGCGAGCCATCGGATTGATTTTCACGCCCGACGCGCAAGGCGTCCTGTGCAATCTGACGCGCCTCGGCCAGATTGCGCGGGCGCGCCGCCACCAGTGTGCGCAGGATCGCATCCTGCATCTGCCCGTCACTGGTCAGCTCGCCGACAAAGGCGGCATGGGGTTCGGAAACCAGCCGGTTCGTCACCATATCAAAGCCGTCGTCGCTGAGTTTCATCAACCCGCGCGCATCGCGTGCATGGCTGTTGCGCAGGGTCAGCTTTTCCAGCATCGCCGGATCGATCCGCAGCACCTTGGCCGCATCGATCGCGGTGGCGTTGCCGGCCTCGATGTTCTTCACGGCGGCGATGGCGCGCACATGCTCGACGGTATAGCCATCGGTTTCTCGCAGGATGAACCCGTTGAGCTGGATCGGCGCGTGACCTTCACGTTCCAGCCGCATCGCCAGATCGCGGCGGTGGTGGCCATCGGCGACAAATCGACTGCCATCGAGCCGTTCATGGACGATGAAATCACCGGCCAGCAATTCATCCCATTCATTGACACGGCTCATTGCCGTGCCAACCCCATCGGCGTTGACCTCGGAACGGAACTGGTAAGTGCGCGGATCGACATTAATCCCGGCGGCGGGAAACCGGCTCATTGTGGGCGGCGGGCGCCCGGCGGCGCGGTAGGACGTACCACCGAGAACCCCCATCACAGTTTCGCGGGCGACCTGGGCGGCGTTCAACCCATCGCCGGCATAGCGCGACAAGCCAGAGGCCATCGGCAGAGCGGCCCAGACACCGGCCAGATTGTCGGCAAAGGTATCGGCGTCCAGATCGCCACTGCGAAACCGCGACAGCCCGGCCTCTTCCAGCAGCGTATCGGCCATGCGGTCCTGCATTTCCGTGGTGAACTTTTCCGAACCGTTCAGACCGAGCTTGGCGCGCAGACCGAGCATTGTATCGCGAATGATCTGATAGCCCCCGGCGGCGGTGGAATTTGCGCCGCCTTGCTGGTTGGCGAGCTGCCAAGCGTCTATCTCGTCCAGCGTCATATCCGACAGCCGTGCCGGCGGCGCGATGATTGTAAAATCCGAAACCGTGTCATAGCCGGCGCCTTCGCCGTCACGCAGCAGATTGCGCAGGCTTTGGTCCAAGGTCAGCGGCGCGCCGCGCGTCGGCACCACCAGCTCGCCATTCATCAGCGCCACCAGCTCGTCCTTGATCCCGGCGGCGCCAGACTGCCATGTGTGGCCCATCCCCTTGGCCGGATCGGGGTCGACCAGATCGATATGGATATGACGCCCGCCCATGTATTCCGCGCCGTAGCCGATCCCCTTGGCGCCGCGCCGCGCCGCCGCACGGGCGATATCATCCATAACCTCGGGATGATCGACCATGTTGATTTCGCGGCCCTCGCCGTCATAGACGCGCACGTCTGCCGCCTTGCCGGTGCTGTGGCGGTAAGGGGAACCGAAGGCCGGCAGATCGCCCTCCTGGCCGCTGGTGATCACGATCCGCGCGTTTGGCCCAAGCACATCTTCGACGGCGCTCGACACCACATCAAGGATTGGCTTGTCAGGGGCAAAGGGGCGGCGCGGTCCCAGATCATATTCGACCTCGACCTGTGGTGCCGGGCGCGGCGTGGTCAGGCTTGCAACACGCGCCGGGTCGGGCGTCGGGATATTCTCGGACGGCGCGCGGCCAGCGGCGATATCATCAAGCGCCGCGTCGGTTGTGCCCGGTTGCTCGACACCGCGCGCGGCTGGCCCCACGTCCTGCTCTGCGATTTCGCGCTCAACGGCATTGACGGCGGCGCGCTCGTCGGCGCTCAGATCAGAGGCACGCGCGCGGTATTGCTGCACCAGCTCGCGGTTGGTCACGGCGCGGTAAGCCCCACCAACGCCGGTCTGAACCCCCCGGATGCCCAGCGGGATGGCCGCGCCAACAAGCCCGGCAAAGGCGAGCTGCAAGGGAATGTTTGGCTCGGGGATATCCAGACGATCCGCCATATCGATCCGCTTCGGCAGGGTCGCGGCTTCGCCCGCTACCGATATTGCGCCCTCGGTCAACATCAAGCGGCCCAGATTGGCCGACGTGCCAACCCCGAGTGTCGCCAGCGCCAGGGGCAAGCCGACTTCATCGGTCGCGGCTGGCCCCATCCGGCCAATAAATTCCGGCACGCTGCGCGACCAGAAGCCATCGGGCGCAGCGGCCAAGGTTTTGCCGGCATCTTCCCATTCGGATTTCAGGCGGGCATTCACGTCGGCCATGATTTCGTCTTGTGTGACCGGGATATCCTTGAATGCCTCGGGATGCGCCGCGCGCGCCCGGCTCAAGGTTTCGATCCGGCGCGCCTCATATTCAAAGCTCTCCAGCGACATGGCCCCCAGCGGCGAGTTGCCGGTGGATTGCGGCCCCTCGACGGGAAAGCCCAGCTCGGCGGCGGCGGCGTTTGCCTTGCCGTGATAGCCAGCCTGTTCACGTTCGCTCAGAAACCAGTAATCGCTTTCGATGCGTTCCTGTTCCGCGCCGGCGCTGATCACATCGAAGGCGTTAACGTCGGGCATTTCCCGGCGCGGGGCATCGGTCGGAAATTCCTCGGGTGCCAGAATTTTCTCGGCCATGCTGATTATTTCCCATCCGTCTTATTTGGCTTTTTCAGGAAGTCTTTGGCCATGGCGCTTAGGTCGACATAGAAAAACCCGTTGCTCATTGCCGGGTCTTGATACCATTCGACTGCGCCCCGGCGCGATTGCACGCCGACGCGGTAGACAGATCCCTTGACCCACTGCAAAACGGCATCTTTCGGCAGGGTTTCCGCCGCGCCTTCATGTGGTGCGTTGCCGCTCAGTGAGCCGGATTTCCAATGCTCAAGGCTGGCGCCGCCAAACATCTTTTCAACCGCGTCACTGTCCAGCGTGGCCGGCAGTTTGACACGCTTGCCGTTCACCGGCTGGATGCCGCCGTAGAGCTTATCCTTAATCTTCACGCCGCCCATCACCCGCTGCACCCCCTCGGCCAACAAGGCGGTCTGGTCACGAAACGGGGTTTCCGGCGTGATCCGGCCCGGCGCCATGACGGCATAGTACGCCTTGGCGGCTTCAATGACCTCTTCGCGGCGTCCCGGCATCGATGCCAGAACCCCATCGATACTATCGGAAAAAACCTGCAACGCCGCTTCGGATGGCGCGGTCAGCTCGTCGCCCGACTGCATCGCCTTGCGCCCTTGCAGGATGATCCCGGCGACTTCATCGCTGCCGGTTTCAAATACCAGCTCGCCGGCGCGCGCGACAATCGGGTCCAGACCGTCGATTTCCTTGAACACCGCCTCAGAGCCAGGGCCGAAGCCGTCAATCACACTGACCACAAAGGCAAGCTGTTCTTCCGGCGTCCCATCATTGGCCACCGCCTTGAAGCTCTTGCGCTCTTCTTCCGAAAAAATCATCGGCGGCGCGTCGTATTGGCCGGTCATTTCCTGCACCAGCGCCATGCGCGCATCGATGCTGGCCGGGTCGCCCAGATCGAGCGCGGCGGCGCCGGCCACGCGGTTGTCCATTGCGTATTTTATCGGGTCTTTTGCAATCGCGGTGGCGGCGGTGCTGTCGATACTTTCCAGCGTATCGAGAAACGCCTCGTCAGCGGTGCGGTTGGCCGTGATAACGCCACTGGCGCGGGCATCCTTTAGCAGCCTGTCCTGATCCGTCCGGTCGGCCTTCGCATAATCTTCGACAAATTCCTTGCGCCGTTCGGCCAGTTTCAGATCGGCCTCAAATTCGGTGCCACGCGCGGCGGCGCGGACCTCGGCGATATCGGCAACCTCGCGCCCATCGCCAAAGGCAATCACGGCGGCGCGGACGGCCTCGCCGGTGGTTTTCAGCGCGTCGGTTTCTGCCCGGCCAATCGCCGCGTCGACGGCTTCCAGTGTCGCAATCTGTGCGGTGCCGATGGTTGCATCATCGATCCGCACGCCGCGCGCGCGCACTGCGTCCAGATGGCCGGCGCGCTCCTGCGGCGTTGCGGCGGTAAAATTGCCCAGCTCGGCACTGGCTTGCAGCGCAGCTTCCAGCGGCACGGCTAGATCGGTGCCCTTGACCTGATCTTTCAGCGCCGCCAAATCCTCGGCTGCGACCGTGCCGCCGCGCACCAACACGCCGCGCGCGGTATCGACTTGCCGCTCAAGGATGGTGCGCCCTGTGCGTGCCGTTGATTCTGCTTGTCGGGTGGCGGTGGCGAGATATCTTTGGCGCTCGATTTCTTCCAGACCGTAGGCGCCGGGTTCGGCCAATGCCGCCGCCGCCGCCGCCGGATCGTCGTTGATCGCGCCAAGCGCCAGCCCGGTGGACACGTCGCGGTCCAGATCGGTGCGCCACTTTTCCGCCTCTTCCGGTGATAGATGGCCGGATTGTTCCAACTGGCCAATCGATGCCAGCGCGCGGTTGTAGCTTTCGGATTTCGCCTCGGAGCTGTCAGCGGTCGGGATATAGCTCGCGGTGGTGCGCAGGGTGCGCGACAGGGTGGCGCGGGCGTGACTGCCTTCCAGCTCTTGCTGGCGGCGCATGATTTGTGCCTCTGCGCCAATCCGCCCGCGCTGCATTTCCAGCGCCATCTGGCTTTGGATGCGCGGGGTTTTGACCTTGCCCATGACGCCGGTTTTCAGATCGGCGAGCCGGGTATCATAGCGCGCCTGCATCGTGCCAAAATCGGTGTCGGTGGCCAGCTCGCGGTTAAGCGCGCTCAAGCCTTCGCCCATTTCAAGCCGCGCGTCGTTCAGCTCGACGGCTTGATTGGCCTCTTCCAGCATCAGGCCGGCATTGCTGATCGCATTGCCAAGGTTTTGCGCGCCGCTGGTATCACCGGCAACCCCGAGATTGATTTGCGGCGTGCCCGCTGGGCCGGGCGCCTGCGTTGCTGGTCTGTAATCGCGGATTGCCATTGCTTTACCCCATTTGCGTCGATGACGCCCATTTCGATACGCCCGAGACGGCGGTGCCAAGCCCGCCAAGGATCGCTTGTGTCTTACGCGCCTTGCCCTCGTAGCGGGTCATTTGCGCGCCCATCCGGGTGGCGTTTGCCTGATTGGTGCCTTCGGTCTGAATATTGAGCTGGTCAAGTTTGGCCTGACGCGCCGCCTCCTGGGCCAGCAACAGCCCGCTTCCGCCGGTAGAGGATGCCCCGTAGGCCGCAAGGTCAGCGCGTTGCGCGCCCTCGAACTTGCGAAAATCCCGGCGGTTCTGGCCGACCCGGGCGCCGGTCTGGCTCTCGATATAATCGGCCTGGTTTTCCTGAATTTGTGCGTTGATCCCCGCCGCACGATCCGCCGCGATGCCGCCGCTGATCTGCCCGGCTGCAGACAGGCCCGCGCCGGCCAGCATCATAACTGGTGCTGCAAAACCCATATTCTTAGACCTCGTATTCTGGGAATATCGCCACGATGGTGGCCGGCCAAGCCTCTTCCGTCACATATTCCAACTGTCCGGTATCCTCTGATGCCGGCGGATTGATCCGGCGCACGCCGGTATAGAGCGGCGGCGCCTGATCGAGTGGCGCGGCGCCGAGCTTGAACACCCGTTCGGCGCGCTTGCCCATGCGGATCACGCCGCCCAGCGTGGCGCGGAATGCCATCAACAGATCAGCAATCCGCTTTGGCCGGCCCGATTGGAAATCCTCCGGCTGGCCAAAATCGAACGGCAGGGTTTGGTATCGGCTTTTATAGCGCAGACCGATGAACACCTTTTTACCGGCGAAGTTGAGCGTCACCGCGCCGCCGGTTACAATGATCGGCGGGTGGCTGTTGCCATCGATCAGCGCGATGACTTCCCGGCCTTCCAGATGGTCAAGCCCGCTGAATGTGGCCTGCGCCTCGGGCAGATCATAGGCCACGGCGCCGAAGAGATATTGCGCATCGGCGATACTTGCGCCGCGCTCCGGGCGAAAGCGGTCAACCATGCGCTCGATGTGGGTTTCGTCGGGTTTGCGGCGCACCGCCAGAAACAAGGTTTCGCGCTGCCCGTCCTCGACCGGCAGAACTGCGATACTTTCGACCGGATCGCCAAAGTCATGGCGATGCCAAGCCAGAACCTCCTGGTCGGGCTGATAGGTCAGCGCGCCAAGCGTGCCATCTTCCAGCAGACACCAGATCAACGGCCATGGATTGCGCTGATAGGCGATTTGCACAACGCCCTGGCCGAGAATGTGGCGCGCCAGCAGCGACAGATCGCGCGGAACCCATGCGTCATTGCGGTAATCGTAGCGCATCCCCAGCAGGGAGCGACGGCTGGCATCGACAAAGATCGTCGTGCCGGAAATCACGATGCCGGGGATATCGCTGGACCCCTGATCGGTGGCCTCTTCGGTGATCAGGTTACTCACCCGCACCGTGTCACCCTTTTGATCCGGGCGCGCGACCCATTCCGGCCCATCGGTGCCGATGGCCATATAGGCCGCTGGTGCGAGCCAGCGGATTGCTTCGGTCTGCGCACCGTAGAGGCCACGGGTTAGCGCGTTGTCGTCATTCACCCCCGGCTCAAAATCAGAAAACCCCTCAATCGCCGACTTCCAGAGCTTGAACGGTTCCGCCGTGCTGGCCGCAGCCCAGAGCGCATCTTTGTAAAGCGCGCCGACCGCAGGATAGCCGTTCACATCAGACCAAGCGCCTTCGGACCAGCGCCATGTGCCGGCTGTTGTGGAGTCGGGCAGGCGGTCACTGAGAATTTCCGCCGTCGCCTCGGTCGGGCTGGTCACAGCGGTGATCTTGACGATGCCATAGCCGGGATGCAGATATTTGAACTCTACCGGCGTTGCATCCTTGATCCCGGTGCCATCGGTTTCATTGCCGATGGTATGGGTTGGCGCGTTGCCAGAGGTGTTGCCGTCGTTTACCGCCTCATAAACATTGGTGTTGAAGCGCACCCGCTGGCCGGCGGTGATTGCCGATCCGGCTTCCCAGCGCGGGACGGCGGAATAATCCTCTTCCTCGATCCGAAAGAACGCGCCGACATGCCCGGCGAGAAACAGATCATCGGTCGCGGTCAGCGTGATACTATCGGCCTTTTCCAGCTCCATATCCGGTCCCAGAACCGGCGGATCGCCATCGATCAGCGGCGGGTGCACCACCAATTCGCCGGTCACGGTCAGCCGGTATTCCTTGTCGGTATTGGCATCCAGAAAAGGGCCATTCTCGATTTCCGACGCGACCAGCTCAAAGACCCACCCGCTGCCACCGTCGTAGCGTTGCAGCTCCATCAACGGCGAGCCGGAGAAAATCCACTGCACGTTGTTGGATTGGGTGAACTGCAAGCCATCCAGCGCAGCCGCGCCCCAGGGCGTGTCTATCTCGTCAAAGGCGGGATCGCCCGGCGCAATGTCAGAGCTGCGCAGCCGCAGGGTGCCATCGGTGTATTCGGCGAGATAGGCGGCGCTTGAAGCGCGCTTGAACATACCCAGCCGAACCTTGCCGCTGCCCTTGGCGATGGCAAGGTGTTCGGTGCCCGGCGTGCGCTCGACACCGCCATGGGCACGGACGATGAAATTCTCGCAGATCGCCGCGCCGATCCGCACCGGGATCAGATCAGAGGCGTGGTGTAGGTCGGGATCAATCTCGCCGCCGATCAGCGACCGCTTGGCGGCGCCGATGATCATGCCGGCCTCCGCGCATCCAGCCATGATCCATTGCCCGGCGCGCGGGCGTAGCTGCCCGGCGATTGTTCCATGGCATCGCTCAACTTGGCCATCCGGCGCATTTCCTTGCGCTCGGCCATCAGCTCACGGGTGCGCTTGCGCACTTCGTCGTTCGGGATGCGATTGACCAGCGCCAGGGCAAGCTCGACACCCAGCAGCTCGGAAAAGATCGGATCGTAAATCTCGGGGTTTTCTTCGCGCACGACATAGCTGATCGACAGCGGCGGGGCTTTGGTGGCGAACAGCTCGCGCCCGCGCACGGCATATTTGACATAGTTTTCGACGGCCCAGAGCCGCAGGCAATGGCCCAGCTCGCCGCCCGCCGGCAGGGCATATTTATGGGTAAAGCCGAATTGCGGGGTCGACAGAGCCGACCCCGGCAGAGACGCAAAGCGCATAGCGAAATTCCACGGGTAGGACCGCAGCAGAGCATCGCGAACGGCTGGATAGCGTTCTTTGAATATCTGCGCATTGGTATCTTCCAGATCGCCAAAATCCGCGATTGGATCGCGACCGAGATAGATACTGGCCGCAGATGCGATTCCGACCTCGCTTTGAATAAACGCTGTCACCGGGGCACTCCCTTAGTCTTAGTCGACGATGTAAACTAGATCGACCACAACCGTGCCCGCTGCCGTGGCGGCGGCTTTCAGGGTCAGAAAGATCGGGATTTCAGACTTCGGGTCTTTGTCCATTCCGGCCAATTCCCAGACCGCGTTATCGCTCAGAGCGTTGGTGATCGCCGAAGCGCCCTCGACGGTCGCCGTCGCGGCAAGGGTTTGCCCATCAACAAAGGCGTCAGGGTTATCCGCTGGCCCAAGATCGTTGTCGGTGGCGCCGGTAATCCCCGAGCTGTGCAGCTTGGAGAGTCTGGAGATACGCGCATGGGACGGCAGACGCGCGACCTCAAAGGTCGATGCCGGGCTGTCACCGCTGGCGATGACGGCGGTAAAGGATGATGTGCGCAAGACGCCGTGGTTCTTGCGAACATCGACAGACCCCGGCTTTGCAGCGGTCAGATCAGGCAGACCGGCGGCGGATTTGGTTACGACAGCCATGTAAGGCTCCTATCTTCTCGGTTTCAGGGGAAGGGACCGGCCCGAAGGCCGACCCCGGCTGTTACGCGGCGGGCAAGGCTTCTTCGTTGCAAAGAACCTCGATCACCCGGCCCTCTTCGGTGCGGATCGCGCCAAACCTCGACTGACACCAAAGCTGTGTGGTGTAGTTTTTATCCGGGCGCTCGCTGATCCGAACCTTCGGCTCAAGCCATGGCTGCACCGCCATCCCAGAAGGAACCCAGATCGGCATCCGCACATAGGTGACAGCGCCAATCTTGATCTTGATCAGACGGTTCGAGACAAACACGTTGCAGCCAAGGAACTGCGTGACCTTGCCGTCCTTCATCACGCCGCCGAGCTTGTCAAAGTCGCGGTTCTTGACTTCGGCCAAGTTGCGCAACAGGCGGTGCTGGCGTGGCGTGATCGCCATCCAGGGCATTTCCTCGTCAAGATCGACTTCGTTCGTCTCGAACAGCTCAATCGCAGCGTCGATCTTGTCGCGGTTGATGCCGCTGTTGGCACTGCCAATGTCCTTGCCAATGATCTGGGACGCATCAAAAGACAGCGTTTTGTCCTTGTCCTTGCCGCCGGTCACATCACGGAAAAACGCGGGCACGATGATCTTGCCATCCAGCGCGCGGTTTTGCGCCGCGATGATCGAAGCCGTCAGATCGTTCGACGGATCGGCGAGCATCGACAGCCGGTCAGTGGTGGTCACGGGAACCGAAACAGTGAGGGAAATCGGGAAAGCCCAGCGGGGCATCATTTCCGGGTGGGTCCACTTGGTATCGGCGAAGTCATCGCCACCGACTTCGGCCTCGAACGGCAGAATGTGATCGACAATCTGCGCGCCTTCGCCCTTCACGGCGTTGGCCCATTTTACCTTGTCGCGGAACCGCGATGTTTTCTGTTGCAGGGCCAGGTCATAGCCGATTTTGAAATCGTCGGCGTAGCCCTCGAATTTGCTGTTCACGTCCGGCATGGTGATTTGCTCCTGATGCCAAGTTTCTCGTTTTGAAAGCGGGGCGACAGGGGCGGCCAGCGAATGCTAGACCCTATCTGCGCAACTGAGGGGCACGCGCCCGTGGGTCTTTTCTCACCGTCAAACGGGCCTGCTTGGCAGGGCGACCGCTAGCTTTTATTATCCACTCCATTTTGTAGTAAAATACAACCCCACAAATGAGAACAGCCCGCCGATTATGGCGAGCTGTTTCGTTCAGAGCGGCGGGATTGGCGTGGTCAGGCGCGCTTTGCGGCGGCGCTGGACACCAGCAAAAGCTGGCCGACCTCTTCCAGAAATGCCACCTTCATGCGCTGATCGGTGATCGCCAGCGTGACACTGGCCAGAATGGCGCCGTCTTGTTGCGCGTGGATTTCATATGCCACCTCTTGCGCAATATGGCCGGCGGCGCGCAGGATATCCCGCTCACTGCCCGTAGCGGAACCGTCGCGCGCCTGATCAATCAGAGATTCCACCGTCCGGTCGGCAGTGTTTCTGGTTGGATATTGGATCACCTGCGTATTCATTCCTGCCCCATTTCCCTACTTTGGCGTTTTATCGCCGATCTGCTTTCGGTTGTATTGACTTAAGTGTTTTCGCGCTACTTAGGCAACCCCGCTTCCGCGTCCCGCTGCCCGTTTCAGCTCTTCCATCCGCGCCATTGCCGAGGCATGTTCGGGATGATCGTTGGTGGTCAATGCCTTACCGTTCTTGCTCGTGAACTCTTTTAATGCGGCATTGGCACTTTCTTTTGTTTGACCGCCAGCCCCGCCCGCGCCGCCGCCTTTCAGCGTGTCATTGCCGCGCGCAATCGCCAGCTCGTGCAGGATTTTGGTCAGGGTCGCCGATCCGGCCACGTTGCCGGTGCGCAGGCTTTCGATGGCGCGCTCGTCAAGGCCGACCTCTTGCGCGACTTCCAGGCTGGCGCGCACGTTGGTGTCGTAGGCGTCGCCCCATTCCTTGGTCAGCTTGGTTTGCATTTCGGTTTCATCGGCCTGCGCCGACTCTGCGTATTGCTTGGCATCGCCGCCCATTTCCTGCGCGTAGAAATCCAGCGCCCCCTTGGCCTGCGCCGGCGTGAGGTTCATCTTGTGCGCGGCATCCAAAAATCGGCCGTGGCGCTCGTCGTCATAGGGGATATTCGGCGCAATGCTGGCGTCAAATTCCGGCTTGTTGACGCCGTAATCCTTGGCCTCTGCGGGAATGCCCAGACGCTTGGCCAGACCGCTTTCCTTGAACCACTCGCCTTGCTTCTCGATATCCTCGGGCGGGCCGCTGATCTTGTCACCGCGGATCATCGTTTCAGCGGCGCGCAGTGACTTGAACAGATCGCGCGGCTTGGTGAAGCTCTTGGCCTCAAGGTATTGCTTTTCGTCCGCCGCCAGCTCGTCGCCGAACCACGCATAGGAATTTTCCGCCGGTGCGGGGGGATCGCCAGCACCAGCCGGGGGATCGCCAGCGCCGGCAGGCGGATCGCCAGCGTCAGCCGGGGGATCGCCAGCGCCAGCGCCGGTTTCGGCTGCGAATACGGGACGCGGCAGGTTCAAAAGTTGATAGAAGGTCATTTAATTTCTTTCTCCGGTTCGCTGAAATTCGACAGATCAAGTCCGGTGCCGGCGCATTGGACCATGAACAGCCCGGCCATGCGCTTGCCCTCATTGATGTAAACAGTCTTGTCGCCGGTGCCCTTGGTGGGCACGGTCGTGTTGGCAAGGTGCCAGGCAATCGCAATGAATGCCCGCGTCGGTTGGTGCGACAGCACGCCGCCCAGATTGTTTTTCACAGCCAGGGCGGTTTCATCATCGCATTTCAGAACCGATTGGATCAGACCGGCTGCGCCAAAGAGTTTCGGGTTGCTCATAGCGCCGCCCGGACTGCGCAGTCTTTGGCTTCCAACAGCTTGCGCAATCCGGCAGAGGTTTCGGCGGATGGCGTCAGCTCGCCGAATATCTCATAGGCGATATCGTGAAACGGCTTGCTGATCTTTTGCAGTTCAGGCGGCAAATGCTCGTAGCGAAAGTATTTCAGAATTTCATAATTCATCTCTTTACTCCGAATGTTCCTGTATTTCGCGCGGCTTCACGCTCCAAATCGCGACGGTGCGCCTCTTGCAGCTTGGCCTGTTCGGCTGGTTCTTTGATCCAGTTATAGATCGGCTCGTGCAGCGTTGATCCGTAGATCATCAGCACCGAGAACAGCGCGATGATCACCACCAGAAGTGAGGCCCACCAAACGCCGTCGGTGTAGCGTTCCAGCGCCCAAAGCGCGACCAGTGCCATACTGGACACAGCGAGAACCAAAGCCAGAAAGCCGACCGTGGCGCGGGTAAATGTACTATTCATTTTTGTTTTCCTTTGCGGTTACTGCGGGGGTGCCGTTGCCTGTTCGGCGCGGGCGAGACTTTCAACGGCGCGACTGCCGCGTTCGGCGACTTCAAGACCTTGTGCCGCTTCCTGTTGCTGTTGCTGGGCTTGCAGCAAGGCGTCGATTTCCTCTTTCGTCGCCATGATATCATCGGGCGCGGCCAGACCATCGATCACCCGCTTGGCGGCGCGCATCCCGTTGATCATCATTGCCGCCCGTGGATCGAGCTGAGAAATTTCCATCACGCCGCGCACCGCTTGCATGGTCGCCTGTGCCGCCTGTGCCTTGTGTGCCTTAGCCAGTGGCGAGACGAAGCGGACCTTGAGCTTGGCCGATTGTGCCGCCGGGGGTGCGGGCGGGATCTGGCCGGCGCGTTTCAGCTCGCGATATCGCCCCTCAATGAAGGGTGCCAAAAACTCGGAAATGATCCGGGCCAGGTTCGGCCCCATAGACTGATCGCGGCGCTCGTCGTTCTTGAGGATTTCCACGACAGAGGGGGTTGGCGATCCGACCAGCGACAGCATCGCGTGATAGAAGATATCCTTGATCTGCTGGCGGCGCTGATCCTGCATTTCCAGCGTGATCCCGACATTCGCGCCGGTACTGATCGGGCGGATCAACTGATTGCCGGCATCATCGACGGCGCCATAGTTCAGCGCGTTCGGGTCCATGCTGACCAGACCGACCAGCTCGTCATGCGCGGCCAGTGGCGGCTCTGCAATCCGCTGTGCGGCAAGGATCGATGTGCGCGACATTTCATTCAGAACTTGAGCATCGGGCAGGGCAAACAGCCCGCGCCCCATGCCGTAGGTCTGGCCCGACCCGACACCCCACCGGCTGACGTAATAGGGCATATCACGATAGCCGCCCCAGCTCACCGCCCGGTTCTTGTCATCGAGCATGACGTAGAGCGAGACGTAGCGATGCACCGAGCTGATCCGGTTTGATTTCTCATTCGGATAGCAGGTGTGCAACAGGCGCACCTTTTCGTTCGGCGTGTCGTGCAGCTTTTTGCGCATCCCCTCGGATAGCTTATCTTCGCCAAAAAGATCGGCGACGTTCCACAAGGGTTCGGAATACCAGCGGTCGAAGTGGGTCACTTCGCCAAAGTTGCCGATATCAAAACAGCATTCGCGCCACGGGATCGCCTTGGAATGGAAGAAGTCCGCACCTGGTGGGCGGGCGGAATAAAACACCCCATCGCCCAGACCGATACTGTCAAGAATGACCTCTGGCGCATCATTGTAGAAGTTATCGCGCGCCGGATCGAGCGAGCGAAACACGATCCGGCTGACTTCGTTAATCCACGCGCGGGCGTCGGCATCCTCTTTGCGCCACTCTTCCTCAAAATCGAGCGGCGCCCAGATATTATCGGTCGCGGTAAGCATCGAATAGATCGATGCCCCGGCCTGATCCAGCGCCAGCACAGCGGTGCCGTCATAGCGGCGCACACCGCGCGCCCGGCCTTCGCTTTCGTTTTCCCAATCCTCGCGCAGCGGGCGCATCAATTCGGAGACTTCCAAGCGGCGCGCCACAATCGGCTCGCGCAGCATCTTGCGATACTCTGCGCGGCTGACAGCGCGTTTTACATCATCGCCGTCATCAAGCATTCGGGTTGCTCCCTGTGGTTTTCCGGCTGGCCTGCGCCAGACCACCGCGCCGCCGCGCGGACGTAGGTTCGATTGTATCGGCGCTGCTACGCCGGGCGCCGGCGCGCTGTGCGGCTTCATCGGCGGCGCGGCGCACCTGATCATCATCAATCGTTGGTGCGGGCGTCGGTTCGATCACGTTGATCTTTGGCTTAGGTGCAAGGAAACCCATCTTAAAACCTCCAAATTGTATGAATATATGGCTGCTGGTACAGACCGATCGGCCCATAGTTGAAGGCTTCCTGCCCGCCGAGACTGCGCAGGATGCGGCGCGCGGCACGATGCACGCCCAGCACCGGGACTTGCGCCATTGCGATCCGGTAGCGCGCCCCGAAGGTCAGCGAGCGGGTGAACAGCTCGCGGTAGATGGCGGGCATGGCGCGGGCATGGTTCTTGCGTCCGAACATCGCCAGATCAGCCACATTCGGCAGCGAGCTTTGGAACGCCAGCGCCACCGCGACCGGCACCGTTTGCCCATCGATCTGGCGCAGGGCGATCATCCCATCGATCATCCGCTGGTCGATGATGATCCGGGCGATATCGGCGACGATATCCTCGGGTCCGTCGCCGCGCTGGCGCAGACCGAAGATTTCCAGCGCGTCCATATCGGCCATATCCGCCGCAACGTCGAAAACCTGCCGGCGCACGTCGACGGTCCAGGGCGTGAGAGGGGCAAAGGCGATCATCAGCGCCGCCCGCCATAGGAGGACAGGGGATCACTCGCGCGCCCGGTCGACTGTTTGGCACGCCGCGCCGCCGCCTGCGTGCGTGCGGCCTTCCGGTCAGCCGCGCCGGTCAGCATGTCCTGCTCGCCGGCATTGGCCGCGCCATATTCCAGCGCGTTGCAGACGTGGGATGCAAAATTCTTGGTTGGCTTGTCGCGGTACTCAATCCCGCCCGCTGTCATCACGGCGGTCTTTTCGTATTTGTAATCTCGCGCGCAACCCTTGATCAGCTCGGGGCAATGCTTGCGGTCGATCTTGCACGCCGCGCGGTTGCCGATCCGGCGCTTGAACATCTGCTGCACCGATCCGACGCGGATCACGATATCATTCTTGCAGCGCGACGGGCGCACGTTGAGGCCGGTTGTCTTGGCGATGATCTTTGCCCAGCTCGACAATTCCGCCGCCTCGCCGCGTGAGCTGGCTTCCCCGGCATTCAGCGCGGTGGGATCGACAAACATTTCGGTTGGCCGCTGGCATTCCGCATAACGCGGGCTATCCATGCGCACCAACAGGGTTTCGCCGAAGGTTTCCGCATCGGCGCGCCGCGATGTGACCTCTTCGAGAATTTGCACCTCGCCGAATTGGTTGCGCTGCATGATCACCAGCGCCGGGGTCAGACCGGCATCCGCCGCCAGGATCAGCTTGACGCCGCGCCATGGCAGCAATTCGGTGTCCGAGACATGCAAATGGTCGCTGAAATCCTCATAGACCGGCTTGCCGTCGCGCATGAAGCCAATCTCGTTGTCGACCATCCGCCTGATCCAATCGGGATCGTCGGCGTTCGCCGCAATCTGGTCGCGGTAATAGCCATCGGGCAGATTGTGCATGTTTTCGGCGGCGGCTTCGCGCCCGCCCGGCTGGCGGAAAAACTCCACAATCGGCCGACCGGAATCGTCCAGCCCGAGCGGGCGCTCGGTGATGAAATATTCCGTGGTCCAGTTGTACGGATCGCCCGCGTTCCAGTCGCAGAAGAGCTGACGGAACGGCGCGCCGCCATGCTCGCGCGACGGATAGCGGCCCAAGCGACCGAAAAGGGCTTTGCGCATTTCGACTGAGGCCGATGTGCTTTCCGGCAACCAGGCATCCGTGGCGTGCAGACCTTTCGCCGCTTCGGTCGGCGTCTGATCACCAATCGCCCGAAACCAGACTTCGGCGTGAACGATCTTCTTTTCGCCGGCATGGATCGCCATGAATTTGAACTTGTGTTCGGCGGGGTTGTCCACGCCGCCGGTCCAGGTGATGCCAAACGCCTTGTTTTGCTTTGGCACCCATTCCAGCCAGTCAGGAATGACCTTAGCCCACAGCTCGCGGTAGGTCCGCATCCACACGACACAGCGATAGCGCGCGATGCCATCCACCGCTGACGGCGGCTGTTGCGCCGCCTTGGTCAGAATGCGGTTGATGATGATCGTGGTTTTGCCACCGCCCTGCGGCCCCATGATGCCGACGGTCCGGCCAGTGGAACCCATGAACGCCGCGCCCACTGGACCCGGTTTGGTGAACCGCCTTGTAATCGTTTCATCGCGCAGCCGGTCTAGCATCCCCACACCCCGATCTGTCGAAGCCCCCCACACCCCACGGATGCCAAGACCTCGCGGCGCAATTCTTGTCTCACAGGGGGGGGAAGGCTGTTCAGGCGAAGGGGTGGGGGGGGGCATTCGCGAAATCGCGCCCCCCCCCATGCGTCCGCGCCTGCCCGAACGCGGTCGCATCCGATGACGCGCACGGGAGGGAACCGCGCGACCACCGGATTGCCAGTGTCGGCGGGTGATGTACCCGCCGACACGTGTGCAAATTTGTGTTTGGTTTCAATCGGTTGCGTCATTCGTTCCGACCTTCCGGTTCCGACAGGTCAAAACCATCGGCGCTAAGTGATTGAAATTCCTCAGTTTCTTCGATTGGCCGGATATCGAACGCCTGCCCGGCGTCGGCACCGTCGCCGGTCTGGATGATCACCTGCATCAGGCCGACGCCGCCGCCATCGATGGCCGTTGGCTGTTTCTGGTGCAGGTACGGCGCAAGGGCTTGCTGTGCCGCCATGATGATGCGCACCGCCTCGACCAGCGTGCAGCCACCGCCCTTGACCGGATCGGGCGCGCCGCCCAGCTCAGCCTGCAAGACCAGCGGCGTGGCCTGCGCCAGCTCGGCCAGCCCGAGCAGCGGGGAGCGATAGCGTGTCAAGATGAACCGTGACCATTCTTCGGTGGAGCGGTTGCGCGATCCGGCAGGCCGACCCCGACCGCGCGGCGCGGCGTCCAGATCAGGCAGCGCGCCTTGGCCGTCTGGCTCCACCGGCGAAACCCCGAAGAGCTGGCCTTGCACCGGCGCGGCACCACCGTCGCCCCGGTCGCGGGCATCGACGGCCAGCGCGGCGGCGGTGACAAGCCCCGAAGGGTCAGAGAGGAACGAACCAGACATGCAGCGAATATCGACCCATTAATTAATTACGATCCGGGACCGAAGCGCCGCCGATGCAGCCCCCCGATACCGTCGCAAGATAGACGCGGGATATACCACCTTACAACTCCGAAATGTAGTAAAGACGGTTATCAGCTAACCCATTGATAAGCCGTGCAGAACGCCTGATCTGTTACAATCCGCGATAGTCTGTTACGCCGATGTAACAAGGTCAATCCGTTGAAATCGCAGTAATATTTATACATCTGTTACAGTGTTACGGTGTTACATTACTTTGCCCGTATGTGTGCGCGTGTATGTGATCGCGATACGGCACCGCGTAACGGCGTAACATTGTAACAGATGTGGATTTTGCGCTTTGTTTACAGCGTCTTAACCTTGTTACATCGGCGTAACAAAACCGCCGGATCGTGTAACAAATCAGCCCGCGCCGCGCCGCGCTTTGGCCCCGACTGGCTATCATCACGATGGGGTCGGGGGAAGTGGTAAATCGGGGGTGCGGGGAGTGGACACGGCGTATCGGGGTCGGGGGCGCGGGTTTATTTCACAATTTACCCCCTTTACACCGTGACCAATGGTTACTAGATACAATGCAAGGCCGACGACAGGCCCCGCCGGATTGCGAACCCGGCCAACCCCGCAGACCAAAGGACCGACCCAATGCTTGACCAGTTCAACACCACCGCCCCGCGCTTCTATGCCGCCTGCCTTGCCAGCTATAACAACGGCGAGCTGCACGGCGTCTGGATCGATGCCAGCGCCGACACCGACGACATGGCCGCGCCGATTGCGGCAATGTTGCGCGCCTCACGCTTCCCCAATGTCACCGTGCAATGCGTCGATTGCGACGGCCACGGCATCGCGGCAGGCGCGGCGTTCGCCGACAGCACGCCATGCCCCACCTGCAAAGGCTTTGGCAGCGTGGCGAGCGCCGAAGAATGGGCAATCCATGACCGCGAAGGCTTGGGCGATATTGGCGAATATGCCGGGCTGGACGGCATCGCCGCCCGCATCGAGCTGATCGATCTGGCCGACGAAATCGGCCTTCCCGCCGCCGTGGCGATGGAGTTTGCCAGCGACCGCAGAACCGGCGACGAGCTGACCGGCGACGAGCTGAAAGACGCCCTGCAAGACGCCTACGTCGGCAGCGCCGAAAGCTGGAAAGACTTCGTGCAGGAGCAGGTCGAGGCCACCCACGACATGACCAGCGTTCCCGATTGGCTGGAATACCATATCGATTGGGACAGCATGGCGCGCGATTGGGAAGTTTCCGGCGATTACAACGCATACCGCGACGGCGGCGATCTGTATTTTTTCACCAGCCATTGACCCACCCCAGCGGGGCGGCACGCGCCGCCCCAGCCAGCCCAGCACCCCAAAGAAAGAAAAACGACATGACCAAGACCATCAAATTCAACACTGGCCGCAAGTACACCGCCGATGGCCAGATCATCATCGCCACCCTGCACGATGATGGCGTTGTTACCTTCTGCGACCACAGCCGCCAAATCGACGGACAGTTTGAGTTGCTTGATCTGGATGGTTTCACGCAAGCCGCCGTCATGCACGAATATGACAACTACAATTATCAGCCCACCACGCGCTCCATGTCGGACGGCATGTATCAGGGCGGCTGCAACACGATGGCCGCAAAGGTATTCGCCGCAGAGTGACGCAGCGCCAGCGGCCCCGCGCGGGCCGCTGTACCCTGCGCCAACCCGGCCAGACCACCGCAAAGGGAACCCGACATGACCAGCCGCCCACTTACCCGCGACGACTACGCCAGCCACCTAGAAACCATCTGGGACGCTCTGGCCGGATATCGCGAAAACTGCATTCCAGAAGGTTCGACCGAGTACGATGATGAATGGAACGAAATATGCACCGCGATGGCATGGATTGCCGAAGATGTGGCCAATCAGGGCGAGGGCTGAACCAGATGAACACCAAACCCGCAACCATAGACCTGATGCCAACATTCGCCGAGGCGACGCACACCTGCATGATGGTGCTTGAAAACGGATCACCGAGGGGCAAGCAAATGGCCCGCGACGAACTGCTGCGCTACGCCCGCGAACTGGACCGCCTTGTGGCAATGACGCGCGCCGAAACACCGATCAAAGGGGAGTGACCACCATGCAGGCCAGCTTTTTTCCCCTCTTCGACGCCCACCCGCAGCGCGCGCTAAAGGTGCTGATCGGCTGCGAACAATCCGGCGTGGTGCGCGATGCCTTCAACGAGCTTGGGCATGATGCGTGGAGCTGCGACTTACTGCCCGCAGAGCGCGCCAGCAATCGCCACATTATCGGCGATGTGCGTGAGGTTATGATGGGCGACGATTGGGACATTCTCGCCGTGATGCACCCGCCCTGCACCCGGCTTTGCAATTCCGGCGTGCGCTGGCTGACCGCACCGCCACCGGGTCGCACCCTGCCAGATATGTGGGCCGAACTGGACGAAGGCGCGGCGCTGTTTTCCGATCTGTGGAACGTCGCGCATATTCCCATGGTCGCGGTTGAAAATCCCGTCATGCACCGGCACGCAAAGACACGGATCAGGAACTTTAAACCCGCCGCGCAGACCGTCCAACCGTGGCAATTCGGGACCACCGACCACGGCCCAGACAACGAGAAAAAGCGCACCTGCCTATGGTTGCGCGGGCTGCCAACGCTGACCCACACCGGCACGCTGGACGGCACCACCGCGCGCGATAGCGTCCACAAGGCCAGCCCCGGCCCTGATCGCTGGAAAGAGCGCAGCCGATTTTTTCCCGGCATCGCGCAGGCGATGGCGATGCAATGGGGCGGCGCGGCGGAGGCGCACCAGCTCGCCGCGTGACGCAGCGCCAGCGACCCCGCGCGGGCCGCTGCACCCTGCGCCAACCCCGGCCAGACCACCCCAAGGGAAAACCGACATGACCAGCGAAAAAACTGCAAGCGTAATTGCCAAAATCCGCGCCCTGCGCACCAAGGCCGAAGATGGCGGCGCGACCGAAGCCGAAGCCATGGAGTGCGCCGCGATGGCCGCGCGCCTCATGTCCGCCAATGATCTGACCGAGGCGGATATTCACGACGAGATTGAGGCAGGCACGGGTGGCGCGGCGCGTGAAAACGTAGCGCAGGCGACCAAGAAGCCTGATCCGGCTGTTCAATACGCCGCGAACGGCATTGCGGCGCTGACGGAAACGAAAATCTATTACAACGTGCTGCGCGGACGGCGCGGCGCTATTGTGGAGACCGTGCCGGTTGTCGTCGGCCTTGAGGCTGACCGGGAGTTCGCCCTGTACCTGATCGAACTGGTGCGCGGCGCGGCAATCCGTGAGTGGAAAGGTGCCATGGTGACACATGGTTATTCCAGCCGCGACGCCAACGCGCGCAACTCGTTCAAGATCGGGGTCGGGGTCCGCCTGAGCGAGCGCATGAAGGAATTATCGGCGGATCGTCGCGCGGCACGGACGAGCGCCGGGACCGGGCTTATCGTCCTCAAGGATCAACTGATTGCGCAAGCCATCGCTGATGTGAAGATGAAAACCCCCACACAACGGCGGAAAACCGTCGACGGCGCGGCATATAACGCAGGCCGCGCTGCTGGTGATCGGATCGGCATCGGGCGCCCCATGGGTGCCGGCCAAGGGTCTATGGGCAGGCTTATCTGACGCAGCGCCAGCGGCCCCGCGCGGGCCGCTGCACCCTGCGCCAATACCGGCCAGACCACCGGCGACCGCGAACCCGCCGACCACCGCAAAGGAAACCAAAGCATGTTAAGGGATTACATCGGGGGGATTGCCCTCGTCGCCACCTTCTGTGCGCTGATTTTTATCGGCCACGGGTTCGGGTTGTGAGCGACATTCACCACGACAACGGAGCCGCGCGGGGCAACCGCACCCGGCTTTTCAGAGACACGCGCGGCGGCGTTGAGTGGATTTTTCACGTTGACTACGCCGGCGGGTGCCGGCGCTGGTATGCCTTCGGGCTGGACCCCGAAAATTCAATTGCGAAAATGAAAAGCGACGGGATGCCGCTGACCCCCCTTGCGCCGTCCATCGGATACCGCACCGAAATGACCACCGCAGGCGAACAGATGGTGATACCCGGCTGCGAGCGGGACGACAGCCGCACCGGGGCGCGGCAAATGATGCTTTTCTGAAAAGGGGGGTGCGGGGCGGCGCCATATGATTTTGCGAACCAACGCCGCCCCTATTGCCCGCAAAGGACAGCCCCCAGCATAGAGGATACAAGAAACCATGACCACCGAAGAAAAAGCCGAAGCCCGCACCCGCACCGCCGCCCTGTTTTGCCGCATTCTCGGGCCGCACTGGCGCGCCGAACTGGCGCGGGCACTGGACCTTGATAGCGGGCAAGTGCGGCGATGGTTCACCCCGCCGAAGGGACGAGACGATGCGCCGCCGGTCGGGGTTCAGGCGATGGCCGAGCTGCTGGCCGTCACCCCGCGCCGACTCTGGCCGGATCGCTGGAAGGGCTGACGCAAGCCCTCACTTGTTGGCACGTCCTGGACGCAATCGGCAGAGTCGGTTGCGCTTTTCAATTTATCCGCCGATATCCCGGCGGCGTGGCGGCATGTAAGAAAGGTTCTTCACCGAACAAAAATAGCCACTCGCGGCCACGCTCAAAACAGGACGGACCAAACGCGGTTTTGAATTGCATGGTCTGTATCTCTTCCGGCGTTGGCTCGCGCTTCCACGTCATGCGTAATATTTTCATTTCCTGACCTTCTCACAATTTGGCCAGCCGTCGACCCGCATGATCGCCGCCAGCCTGAACCCGGCGGCGGTAAGAACCACCCCGGCGCGACACGGTTCAAGATAGCCAAGCGCCACCATGCTGCCCGCCACCTTGGCCATATTTGGACCTTCAACCATCAACGGGCGCTGTTTGCTCTTGGCATAGGCGCGCTTCAAGATCAGGCGTTGCGTGCGGTGCAGCCCGCCGACGATTTCGCGCCGCTCGTCACTTGTCATAGCCATGCCCTGTTGAAACTTCATAGTCGCTGGGCAAGTCAACGCATTCGCTGATCGGTACCAAGATCGGGCGGCAGGACCGCACCCCAACGCGCACCACGTTGACCGCCTTGCGCGCACCGGGCACCCGTTCCAAGGCTTGCACATAGGGGTTGTGGGCACCGGCGGCGCCCTCCCAATCCGAACCCCGGAACAGCTCAAGGATGCCGTCACCATCGGGCGAGAAGGCCACGAACACCCCCACGTCACCGCCATCATAGGCATTATCAAGCATCGCTTTCAGCTCTGCCGGGGCGACCCGCACGGGCTTGGTCAGTTTCAAAATGC
>Ga0314855_100053_pt1 | contig 40225 bp, 74 predicted proteins | sample 2018CB1WmetaG_FD_203636 | JGI IMG/M metagenome (GOLD analysis project Ga0314855, IMG submission 203636) | Cryopeg brine viral communities from Beaufort Sea near Barrow, Alaska, United States - 2018 CB1W | ecosystem: Environmental > Aquatic > Marine > Coastal | place: USA: Alaska | collected... | reverse complement strand
GCAAAATGGGCCGAGCTACAAGCTAACTAAGGGAAAATCACATGGCATCGCCTAGTGCAGTATTTACCCAGCTGGTTTCCACCACGCTCCGCAACACCGGACCGGAAATCACTGATAACGTCTCGCTCAATAACGCTCTGCTGCGTAAGCTCAAGGCGCGCGGCAACATCAAGACCCTCGACGGCGGTACTGAAATCCAGGAGCCGCTGGAATACGCTGAAAACAGCACCTATCAGCGATATTTCGGCTATGACCCCCTGAACGTCAACGCATCGGATGTGATCACCTCTGCCAAGTATGACTGGGCACAGGTCGCTATCCATGTGACCTCCAGTGGCCGTGAACTGATGATCAACTCCGGTAAGGAGCGCATGTTCAATCTGGTCAAGGCCAAGAAGAAGAACGCCTACAATACGGCAAACAACCAGTTCTCGGTAGACCTGTATTCGGATGGCTCGCTGACCAACCAGATCGGTGGCCTCGCCTCCATTATCCAGACCAACGGTCAGGGCACTGTGGGCGGTATCGACTCGGCTACATGGACTTTCTGGCGCAATAAGTTCCGGGAAATCCCCGGTACGAACGCCTACACTAAGGACACTATCCTTGGTGAGTTCAACGCTCTCTGGCTCTCTCTGGTTCGTGGCGTAGATAGCCCCGATCTGATCGTTCTCAGCCACGACTTTTACAGCGTGTTTGAGGCGAGCCAGCAGCAGAACCAGCGTTGGGTGAACAAGTCGAATGAAGCTGACGTAGGCTTCCCGGCTCTGTCGTATAAGGGTGCTGACGTTATCTTCGACAACAATACCAACTTCACCACCACGGCTGAAAAGGGTTACTTCCTCAATACTAAGTACCTGTACCTCGCTCAGCACCGTGACGCCAAGTGGACTGCTGACGAAGAGAAGCGCCCAACCAACCAGCAGGCAGTTATCGTGCCAATCTACTGGATGGGCAACCTGATCGCCACGAACCGCGCCCTTCAGGGTGTTCTCATCGACGCCGCATAAAAGGTAAACACCCGGCCTTTCCCAACGGGCAATGTCTAAAGGAAATGAACCATGTCTTATATCGTTGGTATGGACCTCACGGTCAGCGACCCAACCCCTAACTTTAAGCTGGGGGCTATTGGTCAGGACTTTCTTGGCTATCTCTACAAGTACGTTCAGTACAATGCTGGGGCTGGCACTATCGCCGCCGTCGCCGGTAACATCGTGGGGTACTATGCCCCCGGTGGTGTTTCCGCTGGCTCGACCACGGTTGTCACCTCTGACGTATCCGACACGGCTGGTGCAATGGCTGGCATGCTTATGGCTGTCATCACCACTGCCCAGTACGGTTGGATTCAGATCAAGGGCCGCGCAACCATTACCCCAGCGTTTGTATCGGGTGCTGATGGTAATGCTCTCACTCTCTCGTCCACTACGGATGGCACTGTGAAAGTTGCTGGTGCTGTGACGGATTCCGGTGGCGCTGTTTCCATCGATGCATCTGCCAAGATTCTTACTCTCGACTGCCCATACTAAAATCAAACGGGGGTGGCTTCGGTCACCCCTTACACCTTCCAAGGAGATAAAAATATGCCTAACGAAATTCATGTGAAGCGGTTTTACACGACCAATGAAGTCGTACAGAACCGAGAGCCTCGCGTTAATCCACTGACCCCTGGGGTCGCTATCGGGGCTCCAGAGCTAGAGGCTGTTGATTGGGTCGAATATGTGACTCGAATTAATGAGCAGGGAAACCCGACTGCGTCAGTTATCGACCGCATTCGCAGTCTTGATCCAATCAATCTGCATATTCCCCCCGGCATGGATGGTGGGGAGAAAGAGATGTTCTTCCAGTCCCGCTGGATGCAGATCGAGCCATCTTACATTGCGTGGAAAGAGGGCAACGAACTCCCAGAACATGGGACGCCACTAGCTGTGTGGGCTGGTATCACTGCTGAGCAGGCCAACGTGTTCAAGCTTGCGGGCATTCGTTCGGTTGAAGAAATCCGAGATATGAGCCAGAACGACATTCTTCGGGTGCGACTGCCGAATGTGAATGAGATTAAGAAGATGGCTGGTCTTTACCTCGAAAGCTCCGGTCTTGCTAACGCAGCCGCTCGCGAAGCTGCCAAGGATGCGCAGATCACTGCTATGGCTGAACGCATGGAGGCTATGGAATCCCTGCTTCAGGAGCGCAGTGAACAGCCAATTGCTGCCGAAGGTCAGGATGAGATTGATGGCCTCCGCGCTGCTCTCGATGAGGCTGGCATTCCATATCATCACAAGGCAGGCGCTACCAAGCTCCGTGAACTTCTGAACACACAGGCGGCATAATGGATATCATCAAGGATAGCATGGATAACGTGGCGCGTGAGTGTGGCGTTGCCGTGCCATCCTTGTGGGCCACTAATACCGATGACACCTATATGCAGCTCAAGATGTACCTCCAGCAGGCCGCATCTGAGCTGCTTGAGCGAATCGATTGGCAGGATTGTACGCTGGACGATGTAGTCACTGGCTCTGGGACAGATACCTATCTACTCCCAACGGATTACAAGCGTCCCACGCGCGATCTAAACACCGTGTACGGCAATTCTCCGCAGCGATGGGCATTCGCCCCCGTTACCTCAAATGGCGACTGGACGAGGCTTAAAAGCTGGGGCGCTGCGATCACCTATTTCTATCGCTTCACCGGCCCGAACATTCAGTTCTCCCAGAACATCAATAACCCAGACCAGATCACGTTCTCCTACGTTACGAAGAACTGGATTAGCTCAGGCGGAAACCGCACAGCCACATGGACCGATGACGCTGACCTAACCTATCTACCGGCTCGCTTGCTGGAGATGGGAGCAATTTGGCGTTGGAAGCGTAAAATGGGCTTGGACTATGCCTCGATCCAGGGAGAGTACGAAAGCGACCTGTCCCGTTCTGCCAATGATGACCGTAACCGTCAGTCCATTGGGTTCGGGAAGTCTATGCCGGATACGTTCCTGACGCCGTATTCACTTACTCCGCCACTTTTGGGCCCTTAACGTGATGAATTTGCTCGGCTTTTCGTCTAGCATTGATAGCACCACACAGGGTGGTGAATGTTCCGAGGTAGTATCTTTGACCGTTCGCAAAAATCTTGGCTTGGTAGGTAGTGCTTGTCCGCATGTTAACTCCCTTGATGCCGAGTTTATTCCGACTGTTGACCGGAAGATTCCACTGATTCTCGGCGTGGCTAACATCTCTAATATTATCTGGTCTGTTGTCCGCCTTGTCATGGTTAACATGGTCAATCTCCCCATCTGGGGCCTTACCCGTATGGAGAATCCAAGCGATGTAATGGGAGTAGTAATCCTTCCCATCGAATATCGTAACCCGGTAGCCATTTGGCATAATGTACGTATCAACGAAGCTCCCAGCCGGGAATCTTCCCCACCTGCCGAAGGGGACGTTAGACGTTATCCGTCCAGTCTCCGTGTTGAGGGAAAAGCGGCGTTGAATTTCAGCAATGTCGGTAGTAGGTTGGCGCTTAGGCATCGGAACTTCCTTTCCGTATGTTTAGAGGCCCGCCAAGCTCTGATCAGCTTGCTGGGCTTCGTCACTTTAACTCTTAATTATGGACCGGTAAAGTGAACTTCTTCTCGCGCTCAGGTGGCAACAAATCTCAAGGGGGTCAGGCGCAGTTTTCGGCCCCCAAGTCTTTCCTATCGCCGGTTGGTGGCTGGGTCAGCGCGCAGAACCTATCCAACTCTCGACCCGCTACATGCTTGCGCCTAGAGAACTGGTTCCCGACCACTACAGGCATCAAGCTTCGCCGTGGTGCGCTGCGCAAGGCAACGATTGGCACTGATCCTGTCGAAAGCCTCATGGCCTATATCGGCGGTCTGTCTCGACAGCTATTCGCGGCTGATGCGACCAAAATCTATGATATTACGACTGTAGCCGATCCGAATGTCCCGCCGACGCCTGATGTGACGGGACAGACAAGCGGCTATTACTCCAGCCAGAACTTTGCCACGGTTGGCGGCAACTTCATGACTGTGGTCAATGGTACGGACTTCATGCAGTCCTATGATGGCACGACATGGACCCAGATCACCGCCGTATCCGTCCCGGCCATTACAGGCGTACTGACCTCAAAGCTAAGTCATGTATGGGCCTATCGTAACCGCCAGTGGTTCATTGAGGGCGGCTCCATGAATGTGTGGGCGTTGCCGGTGGATTCCATCGGTGGCGCGGCGATCCAGCTTAGTCTGGCCGGTGTGTTCCAGTTCGGCGGCTCGCTGCTGACTGGCGGAACATGGTCTATGGATGCTGGTGATGGGCTGGATGATAAGCTGGTCATTATCTCGACGGAGGGCGAGGTAGCAATTTACCAGGGATCGAACCCGGCTGATCCAGCAGACTTCTCTCTGGTTGGTCGTTACGTCATTCCCCCGCCCATGGGCAAGAAGTGCATGATGAGCGCTGGCGGCGATCTGATCGTAGGTACAGAGGGCGGTATGGTTCCTATCTCTGCCGCTGTGACCAAAGACCCCGCCGCGCTGTCCATTGCCGCTGTGACCCGTAATATCGAGCCTGATTGGGTATTTGATGCCCGTCAGCGCCGCACTCTGCCATGGGAGATCGTCAAGTGGGATTCTCACAAGCAGATTTACATCAGCACGCCCGTTACCTCGGATGAATCCATTACCCCGCCGTGGTGCTATGTAATCAATGCCGAGACCGGAGCCTTCTGCAAGAACACAGGATGGAATACCCGATGCATGGCGATTTCAGATGACCGCCTGTATTTCGGAACCAACTCAGGAACGATCCTGCAGGGTGATATTGGCGGCACTGATGACGGAGCTTTCATCTATCACAACTATGTCGGGTCTTGGGACCACCTTGGCACCATCGCCGCGTATAAGGAAACCAAGCTCGTTCGAGCGACATTCCTAACTACGGTAGAGTTTACACCAAAGATCAGTGTTAGCACTGATTACACCGTGTCTTTGCCAACTCCGCCTAATGCGGCAACGCCTAGCGCCTCTCCCGGTGAGTGGGACGTTGGTATCTGGGATGTATCGCAGTGGGATACAGGCCTGACCACCTTTACCGTCATTACCAAATGGCTCTCTATCCTGCGCTCTGGCTATGTCTTGGCTCCACAAATCCAGGTCGTGAGCGGAGCAACGCAGCCCCCCGATGCCGAACTCGTAACGGTAGATATAATCTTCGAACAGGGAAACATCGTCGTATGAGAGCAGTCACAGACCAGTCACCGATTGTACGGGATTGGGTGGCTAATCACATCCCTGATTGTTCACGAGGATGGCCTAATGGCTATGCAATTGGCGTTGTTAATGATAACAATGAGCTTGTCGGTGGTAGCGTCTACCATGAGTTTAGCCCCGAAAGCCGGGTTATTGAAATGTCGTCAGCTTCGATCACGCCAAGATGGATTACCCGATCAACGCTCAAGACGCTGTTTTGGTATCCGTTTGACTATCTGAAGTGCCGACTGGTGATCATGCGGGTGCATCCTGACAATCATGCCATGCGCTCCATAGCTAAGAGGCTTGGGAGCAAAGAATATATCATCGAAGATATCCGCGCTGACGGTGTTCCAGATGTTGTTTATACCCTGTCCGCAAAGGCGTGGCAGGACTTTATCAGCAAGCCGGTTGCGGCGAGGTAGGTGTATTATTGGCAAAGCTAGCCCCCCACAGGCCCCCGATCCGACCACAACGGCTAATGCCCAGACACAGAGCAATCAGCAGACTGCGCAGTCCCAAGCCCAGCTGAATATGATCGATCAGGTAGGCCCTGGCGGAAGCCAGAAGTATACCCAGATCGGCACCTATGCGGATGGTACGCCAAAGTATCAGCAGACCACATCGCTCGACCCGAAGTCGCAGGGTATCTACAATGCTGGCCTTGGTACACAGCAGAATCTAGCCAACCTTGCCCAGCAGAAAAGCGGAGAGCTGGGTGGGATGCTTAGCCAGCCGCTAAACTTCGACGCTCAGAAGCAGTATCTTGAGGGTCTGACCTCTGGTGCGCTCGATAAGTCGTGGGATCGCAACAAGGCATCCCTAGACACTCAGCTATCCAATCAAGGCATCAAGCTTGGATCGGACGCATACACGCGCGCTCAGAATGATTTCGGCGTGACGCGCTCCGACGCTTATAACAGCGCGAATGTCGGAAATTATAACACTGCGCTCCAAAGCCAGATGGCGCTGCGCTCTCAGCCGTTAAATGAACTGCTTGCCTTGTCCGGTCAAAGCCAGATTCAGCAGCCTCAGTTTGGATCAACGCCACAAACCGGAATGGCGGGGACTGATGTTGCTGGCCTCATCAATCAGGGCTACAGCAACCAGTTAAATGCCGTGAACCAGCAGAATCAGCAGACCGGGCAGACCCTCGGTGGATTGTTCTCGGCTGGCGCATCACTCATTCCATTCTTCTCCGATGAGCGGCTAAAGGAGAACATCGAAAAGACCGGCAAGCGCATCGGTGGCACTGATGTTGTGACTTGGGATTGGAAGGATGGCAGCGGTTCAGATACCGGCGTTATCGCGCAGGCTCTCGAAAAGAAGCACCCTGAGCTGGTGGACAAATCACATCCATCTGGCATGCGCCGCGTCGATTACGCTGGTTTGATGCGTCTAGGAGCACGTAAATAATGGCAAGCCCATTTGTTTGGTCCGGCAATACCGGAGAGATTCAAACCCCAGATCAGGTTGCCCGCCAGCGTCGTCTGGCGGATGCCCTTATGGGTCCGAAGCCGCTTGCTACAAACGCATGGGAAGGCTTGACGCAGGTTGGTAACGCTCTGTCCGGCACCGCCGTTCAGGGCCGCGCTGATGAGGCAGAGAAGGCCGCTCGCGCACAAGCCTCGCAGGCGTTCTCCAGCCTAGCCGATGGCTCTGGCTCCAACGCAGAAATCATCGCGGCCCTATCTAATCCATGGGTAGCCAGTGACCCAACACAGTCCACGATTGCTCAGGCCCTTCTTCAGCAGAACATGAAGCAGGCCGACCCGGCATATGCTCTCGACCTTGATCTAAAGCGCGCTCAGCTCGCCGCTGCGAATGCTCCGCCGGTTGCTGATCCGTTTACCTTGGGCGAGGGACAGATTCGCTATGACGGCAATGGCAATGTCATCGCACAGGGGCTTGGGCCTGCTGGTCCCCAGACCGTTGTGACCAACAATCTTGGAGGCTCCAACAAGTTCCAGGAAACCTTGGACGCTAAGGCAGCTGAAACCTTCAGCTCCCTGATGGATAGCGGTGCGGCGGCTCAGGTCTCTGGGGCCAAGATCGGTCAGCTTGAACAGCTGCTTCAGAATGCCCCACAGGGCGCGCAGGGTGCACTTACATCCATGGCTGCATCTCTGGGCCTCCCAGTCGATGGGGCTAACGAGGTTCAGGCCGCAGAAGCTCTAATCAACCAGCTTGTGCCGCAGCAGCGTCCGCAGGGTTCCGGCACTATGTCGGATGCTGACTTGGCCCTGTTCAAGCAGTCGCTACCCCGCATTATCAACCAACCCGGTGGTAATCAGCTGATCCTTCAGACCATGAAAGCCATCAATGATTACACCATCAAACAGGGTGAGATTGCTACGGCGGTGGCGACTGGGCAGATGAGCCCAGCTGATGGCCGGAACGCTCTATACGCCCTGCCTAACCCGCTAGCTCAAACGCAGCAGGCTCCGGGGGCTGTAACGCCTCCATCCCCCGATGGCTGGCAGGACATGGGTAATGGCGTTCGTATTCGGCCAATGGGGCAGTAAATGGCAAAATTTGAGATTGAAGCCAATGGCCAGCGTTACGAGGTAGAAGCTCCTGACGCCCAGTCAGCAGTTAATGCTGTTCAGAGTATGGGCAGCAATGCTCCTGCTCCAGAAGCTCAGGGTTCAAATTCATTTATGGATACCATGGGGCGTTTAGGCCAGTCGGCCTACTCCACAGGTGTTGGGGCACTACAGGGCGCGACTATGGGCGCTTATGATGAACTATCGTCGGCTCTTGGTACGCCAGTCAAAGCGGCTGAGAATCTGATGAGCGGAGCAGATAGCATCCAGGGAGCGGGTGATATCCTGCCCTTCCTTGGCCGCTCTTTCGATGCATCCCGTCAAGGTCAGAAAGCCCTAACCGATCAGGCTTACCAGAGCGCCCCTGTAGCAGCATTTGGTGGCGACATTGCTGGGTCTCTAGCCTCTGGTTTGCTCACTGCTGGGGCCAACAACTACGTCAATGTAGCGAAGCCGACTGTTATGGGTATGGCCGGTCGGGGCGCTATGGATGGCGCGACTATGGGCGGCATTTCAGGGTTCAATGATGCCCCAGAGGACAATATTGGGTCTCGCCTATCTTCGGCTGGTCAAGGCGCCGCAGTTGGTGGTGCGCTTGGTGCTCTAACTGGCGGCATCTCTGGTGGCATGATGCAGCGTGCTCAGATGGCGGCTGTCCCAGAGACTCAGGAACTAGCAGATCAGGCTGGCAGGCTATATGAGGCTGCTAGGGCATCTGGTGTTCAGGCATCTCCGCAGATGACGGATAATATCGCCAATACGATTGAGAGCATCGCGCGCGCTGAGAATGTGTTGATGCCAAGCGGAAAGGTTAACCAGACCTATCCCAAGATCGCTGGCGTTCTCAACGTTTTCGATGAGTACAAGGGTAACCCGCTTGACGTAGGCCAGATGCAGGCGATCCGCCGTAACCTACAGGATGCTGCTAAGAGCCTTGATCCTGGAGAGCGTCGTATCGCTACCATGATGCTTGGACGATTCGATGACTTCGCAGAGGGCGTTGCGCCAGAGCTGGCTGAGGCATCTTCTCTCTATGCTCGGTCTAAGGTGGGGGAGCTGATCGAGGAGGCTATTGATTTGGCTGCTAACCGATCCAGTCAATATAGTCAGTCCGGAATGGATAATGCACTGCGAACGCAATTCCGACAGCTGAACGCCAACATCATCAAAGGCCGCGTAAGAGGCATAAATCCAGAGCTAGCTGAGCAAATCGCCCTGGTGGCTGAAGGTGGCCCTGTGGAGAATTTTGCTCGGTGGGCTGGGAAGTTTTCGGCACGTGGACCTGTGTCCGCCATTCCGTCCATTCTTGCAGGCGGCGCTGGGTTTGCAGGTGGTGGTCCAGTTGGCGCTGCACTCGCAGGCGCATCGGTTGCTCTACCAGCCGAACTTGCAAGAAGCGTAGCAGAGCGGGGAACAGTTCGGAATGCGAATGTTGCATCTGCGTTGGCTCGTATGGGTGGTGCTTTGCCATCTCAAGAATTTACTCCAGCTGCTCGTGCTTTGGTTAATGCCGGTGGTAACTTTGGCGGTAGAATGCTTCCGAAATTCTAAGGAACGATTGCATGCCAAATTTCTGCGACTGGAATCAGGTTGTGACGGAACGCCATGCTAATCGCAGCGAACACGATAGCGTAGAGCGCAATCATCATCCATCGTTTCTTGGCGTCGTCGTATGGGGTCTCGCTCATCTCATCTCTCCTTATGTCCTCAACATCAATATCTCTCATACCATGAGAACCGTCAATGGCCACTGAATTAAGCCATAATCCGTTATCTGTTCTTGTAAGGCAGTGCCTTCCGGATAGCTGGATTGGGGCTGAATTTGTGAGCTACCTTCGCTGCTTTGTAAGCTTCAGAAGCATCGGAAGCATTTACAAAATAACCGAGGTTCTTTCGTTTGCCGTCAATGGTAATCATTGCTACCCATTTACCAAATTGGGACCAACTCACACCCTGATACCCAGACTTATTACGCTTGGATATTCCTTGGTTCTGCATCTGCTCAGACCGCGTAGCAAGACGAAGATTGGACCATGCGTTGTTCGACCTAATCCCGTCGATATGATCAACTTCATGTGGGGGCCACTCTCCCGTCATATAAAAGATCGCCAGCCGATGCATGTAATACATCCGGTAATTCATACGGATAAGCATGTACCCGCGAGGATCAGTGCACCCGGCAGGAGTTCCTACGGGGAATTTGCTGTATCCCGCTCCGCTCTTAGCATAGGTGAATATACCAGTTTCGGGGGAATAGTTAAGACGTTCCTTGAGTTCATCAAGCGTGATAAGTTCGTTTGGCAAGTCGTAATATCCCGTATAAGTGCGCAAGCTGTAACACAGGTCTAGCCAGATGGCAAATCTCACAGATTATCAAAGAGACATTCTGGTTAAAACCGTTCTTAGCGAAGCGCGGGGCGAAGGCGACACCGGCATGGCTGCGGTGGCATGGAACATACTTAACCGAGCCAACTCAGGTAAATATCCGTCTGATCCTGCTAAGGTAGCCCTTCAACCCCAGCAATACTCTGGGTGGAATAAGGGAGCCGGCGGGAATAACCCAAGCCAGTTCAAACCGGGAACGTCTCAGTACGAGCGCGCAGCGCAGATTGTTGACGCTGTGGCAACTGGCCAAATTCCAGATATGACCGGTGGTGCTGTGATGTACCACTCCAAAAGCATAAACCCATACTGGGCTGATGAAGCAAACACAAATGGTCAGCTTAGAGTTGGGAACCATGTGTTCTACCCAACCCATCCCGTTCCTCCCGGCGATATTCCATCAGTAGCCACTCTGCTCGATACCAAACGTCCAGCAGTAGCGCCTAATCCCGTCAGCCAATCTCCGGTCATGACAGCAAAGCGCAATGCTACGCCATCATCCCGGATGATTCAGGATAGCCTATCGCGCGTTGCCTCGGTTAATCCCCGTACATCCAGCCTTGGTGATCAGATTGCCCTGGCTCCGATCCAGGGTGGGCGTCAGACCGTTGCGCCATTCGATGCGGCCTTTGATACCCGCACCGGACAGATGCGGATGACCAAGGAGCCATACGCAGGATTCGGCAATGATGTAGCTACATCCAAAGCCCCGGCTCCTGCGCCTGCCTCGGTGGACGACCGGATCAATGCCCGAAATCTCAGCCAGCAGCAACCAACGGGAATGGCTGCTCTTTCACGCGCTCCTATTACCTATGCCGCTCAAGACAACAATGTCATGCGCCGCGCACCGGCTCCTGCATCCGTTGATGATCGCCTGAACGCCAGAAACCTTGCTCAACAGCAGGTTATGATTCCAGCGATCCCTGCCACTGCTCCGGTTGCTCAAACACCCTCACAGGCCGCTATTCTCCCCTCCGCAATGACCGCATCAGATCGGGCCAGAGCTGCACAGGTAGGGATTAAACCCGTTCCAGAGCGCTTGCCCTCTGAACCAATGATGGGGGCGCGCGCAACAGCGCCAGCATCACAGCCCGGTCCTTGGTCGGTAGCAACCCTAACCGATACAGTTAATCCACTCACAGGCTTGCGGACGACTGCGCCATCTGCAGCGCCCGTTATGGCTCGTGCGGCCCCTAACCCCCTATCGAGGCCAGCCGCAGCGCCAGTCATGCGATCCCCGATTGCACAGGTACAGCCGACATTTGGTCGCGCCCCGCTCCAGATCAATGTCAGTGGCGCTAACGTCATGCGAGCGCCTTCTGTGGTCGGAACGTCAACAGGGCGGCTCTATGCCCCCGGATCAACGGTCATGCTGAATGGCGATCGTCTAACGGTCAATCCAAACGGCAGCTTCACCAATGAGCGCACTGGAAACGAGCTTAGAGGTTCGTCAAGCAGCGGTCGTTCACTCGTAGAGACTGCTGATGGTATGCAGTGGCGGTGACGGTCACATTATGGTACTAATTCACAAAGATTGTTCGGAGATTCAGCATGCCTAGAGGCGGCGGTGGTACTTTTCAGAATGTTCCGGGAACAACCGTTTCTCCGAACACGACTATCCAGTCTGCATGGGCTAATGCTTTCTCGGCAGACGTTGAGACTACATTCAACACTGCTTGGCCTGTTTCTCTTGGCGGTACTGGCGGGACGTCTCCGGTTTCGTCGTCCGATTCTCTATCGACCAAGGGCGCTAACATTGCCTCTGCGGCGACTACTGATCTATCCGGGGCAACAGGCCGGTTCGTCCACATCACTGGCACCTCTACCATTACCTCGTTCGGAACGTCAGCGGCGGGCGTTGAACGATCCGTGGTATTCGATGGAATTCTTACGGTAACTCACAATGCCACCACCCTGATTCTTCCGGGTGAGTCTAATATCGTTACAGGCGCAGGTGACACTGCGACCCTATTCTCCGAGGGAAGCGGGAATTGGCGCATGACCTCCTTTATCCGAGCGGGGTCAATTAACAACGATGCAAAAGGCGTAACGATTGCCTCCGCTGCTTCTATTGCGCTTGGAACATCAACAGGCAATTTCGTTGATATTTCAGGAACAACGAATATTTCGTCGCTTGGCACAGCGGCTGTCGGGGTAGAGAAAACCATCCGATTTCTAGGTGTGCTGGTTCTCATCAACAGCGCTAATCTAGCGCTATATTCGTCTCTATCATTGACTACCTATAATGGCCTCATCATGACCTTCCGGTCTCTAGGAGCGGGAGCATGGGTTGAAACCAGTCAAACTGTTAATTCGGGCACATGGACCCCTGCAATAGCAATCGGTACGCCCGGTAACATCACTATCGGATATTCAGTACAGACTGGAGGATACACCAAGGTAGGACGCTTGGTGAAACTGGATTTTAATCTGGTAACATCCACCTTCACCCACACCACGGCCAGCGGCTCCTTGACCATTACAGGCGTCCCAACGCCAGCGGCATCTATTACCAATCGCAATGGATATGGGAGCGTCGTATTTCAGGGGGTGAACAAGGCGGCATATTCTAATGTTACGCCAGGAGTTTTTGCATCGTCTCCATCGACGATTACTATGCTTTGTACAGCCATGGGTCAAAACGCGACGGGGCTTCTTGTAACAGATTGCCCAACGGGCGGAACAGTCGTTTTCCAAGGAACCCTGACTTATGAGGCCGCTTCGTGATTGATACGGTTGCTCTGGCATGTCTGGACACGCCTACAGTTGATCCTGAGTTCTACCAAATTTCATACTATGATTCCTCATATGTGACTGGATCGGGGGCGACATATCGAAAGGTATCGTCGCCTCCCTCGCATCTTGGTAAGTTCCAGAATGGGAATGGAACTTGGTACGCTATATCCACCCTTCCCCGGCGTCCTCAGATGTTCGGGGCCAAGGCCGATGGGATAACGAATGATAGGCCCGCATGCCAAGCAGCGGTCGATAGCTTGAATGTTCGAGGAGGAACCGTTGATTTCTCGGGTGGCGTGTTCAAGGTCTCCCCTGCCTCTCAGAATCTAGGGTGCATCTGGGTTCCATATGATAACATTTCCTTTGTCGGAGATGGCGTCATTGAGACTACCAATAATGCAGACGTTCCAATCCATGTGTCCCCCATTAATGATCTAACCGTTAATGTAACGGCAGCAGAAGTTAACGGGTTTACCTGCCGGGGAATCACTGTTCGAGGAACTGATCAATACCAGTATTTCGCGTTGGCCTATGGTCGAGGAATTCTGCTTAGATATGTCAAAAACGCTATCATATCGGGGGTTCGTGTTCATGGAATGAGCATGATTGGCATCTGCTCTGAACATGGTAATGGCAACTTCCTAGTTGAGGGAAACATTGTAGAGAGATGCAAGTTCACTGGTATCAACTACAATGGACGATGCTATCAGTCCATTATCTCTAACAACATAATTAGTGGAACGGATGGGACGCCAAATAGTAGCGCCATTGAAGCTGATGGTCACTGCATAATCACAGGTAACACTGTATTCGGCAGCAACGCGAATTACTCCAACTGCGGAGGAATTCTCTGGGGAGAGGGTAACTATGATGGCCTAGGGATAATCTCTGGAAATCTTATCAAGAACTGCAAATATGGCGTCAAGGCCATGTATCACGGCGCAGTCAGCATCCACGATAATACGATTATCAATTGTCGAACTGAAGGCGGAATTATCACTGTAGGAGGTACGCTTGAGGGCTTATCTCTTGCCAACTCAGATAATGTCATCAGCGGCAATATGCTCGTCAACAACTACCCGCAACATATCCTTTCCGGTTCGAACAACACTCTAATTTCCGGGAATAAGTGTCGGGTCATAGCCACTCCACTGAACGCCTCCGGCCCTTCGCAGCCCGATACGATCCAGGTTGTAAGCCCAGATTATGGGATTGTTATCGCAGCGAACAACAACAGCGTCGTCAACAATATCATCAATGGGGGCGTTCGTGGAATTTCACTTTTGGAGGGTAAAACTCTTGCTGTCGTTCAAGGGAATGACATGTATGGCGTCAGTTCAGGGAACTTCGTTGTAACCTCTGCAAACGGGAAGATTGTTGCCACTCATGACCTATTTGAACGTAAGGCGAATGGCCGGGGTGAGTATAGGTCAACGACCTTTAGCGCAGTTAAGCCGACGCAAGGATTTTGGCGCATTGGAGATACTTGGGAAAGAATGCCTGGAGGTGTTGGAATCCCGCTGGGAGAGACTGTGATCACAACTGCTGACACGGTTTCTACGGGTTATTCTGGTCCTGGATCATCTTCTGTGTCGGTCGCCACCGCTCCCAGCGGGGCAACGGGTAACTTGATTGGAATCCAACTTGATGATGGATCGTATCATTGGACCTCAGTTGCGATAACCGGATCGGTGATTACGCTAGCGTCCCCCATACCGTCTGGTCGTTCTGTTCAATCTGGTGCTATAGTGCGGGGCCAGCAATGGCGATCTTTGTCAATGTTGGCTTAACGAGGAGATACCATGGCATCCGATAATTTTACCGCTGCACTTCTTGAGGTTTTGAAGCATGAGGGTGGCTTTGTTGATCACCCTAAAGACCCTGGTGGCGCAACCAACAAGGGCATCACGATTGCCACTTTCAGAAAATGGATGGGCAAGGATTCAACTGTTGAACAGCTCAAGCGCATCACTGATGATCAGGTAGCCCACATCTACCGCAAGGCATACTGGAACGCTGTGAAAGGCGACGAGCTGCCAAGTGGGATTGATTATGCCGTCTTTGATTTCGGCGTGAACTCTGGTCCTGCGCGGGCAATCAAATATCTACAGACGGTTCTGGGTGTAACGGCAGATGGCAAGATTGGGCCTGCAACCTTGAACGCAGCTCGTGCCGCCGATCCAGTGCGTGTCATCAATGAACTCTGTGACCGTCGCATGGCCTTCCTGACGGCCCTTAGCACCTTCGCAACGTTTGGTCGGGGCTGGAAAGCCCGCGTGGATGGAGTCCGCTCCAAAGCAATCTCCATGTCCTCCAAGCAGCAGACCTTCGATGGTGGTGGAAATGAGGGGATCATCGGCAAGCCAGAGACTGTAACGGTCAACGTTCCGACTGGAACCAATACAGTCAGCACTCCAAAGCAGGAGAGTCCCAAGAAGCTATGGGCGGTGCTCGCAGCGCTGGTTGTCTCAGTTGCAACGGGCGTGGCTAAACAGATGGGGTTGTTCTAATGGCAACGATTAATCAACCAACACAGAATCCAACGAATAAACTTTCATCGGCAGTTCTGGCGACTGCATTCGTAGCGGTGGCTAAGGTCGTGGCAGGACAGCTCTGGCCCGATGTTGAGCTGGGTGATGATGTGTGGATTGCCGTCATGCCGGTGATCGCCTATGTCGCCGGGTTCATCATCAAGGATGCCCCGAACGTTGTCGTAACCCAAGAGGTAGTCGCAACCGATGTGATCATGCCGGAGCAGTCAGATGCTTGATCTCATTTTTGGGAATATGAATCTCATCCTTGGTGGTCTTGGTGCCGCCGCCATTGCGATCATCGCGTTCTTCGCCCGCAAGTCTGGGTCTGATGCTGAAAAAGAAAAGCAGCGCAAGGCAGACCAGAAGGCCGCTGAAACCGTTACTACGGTACGGAACGATGTGAAATCGGATTCGGATGAATCCCTGGAAGCGAGGTTTCGGAAATGGGGAAGTCAGTAGCACTCGCCATTATCGCATGTATCGTCTTGGGGGCTTGTTCTAGCACCCGTACTGGCTCTCTATGCACCACAGGTCCATTCATTACCTCTAAGGGCGCTAGCGAGCGCTGGACGAGAGATGAGAAGGAGCAGCTGGTTGTACTGAATGAATCCGGGATCAAGATTTGTGGCTGGAAGCAGCCTTGAATGGAGGAGGCGACAAGCATATTCTTGGGACTAGGTCCGCCCGGTGCGGCCATCGTGGTTCTGGGAATCGTAATTGGTTTGATGGCCCGCCACATTGTTGGCCTCTATCGGCGCATAGATGAGTTGCATGGATTATGGCGGGTAGAGTCGAACAATTCCATTACGTCGATTACCACGGCTTTAGAAACCGTCAAGGCGACTATAACTCACCTCAACTCCCAGAACAGAGGGTAAGAGGAATGTTCGGATGGAAGCGGAAGAACGACGAGACGGCAGAGGAAACCCGTAAGGTTCGGGGGCGTCTCGCTGTGAAAATAATCGAGCTGGACCGCGAGCGTATTCATTTAGAGAATTTGATGAAACGCATGTTGGAGGAAAGAGCCAAGCATGTTTAAAAGACCGGTTTGGAAAGCTCTTGGCTACACCTTCCTGATGATCCTGGCATTTGTTATCCCATCATTTTTCCTACCATCCGATCAGATGGTGGAGATAGCATCAGCGCTGCTGATCGTCGCTTGCGGCTTCACTGTTTATCGATGGGGGCAGACGGCAGCTCGCGTATACCTCAATGGTGCATCTCAGCCCTATGAGCAGGGGATTCTGGCTATCGTCGTCATGGCCCTATTCTTGATGTTCGGTCGGCTGTATCAAGTAACCTTCATTCGTCTGGATCGCCCTGACTGGCTTATTGATAAACCAATCTCAGCAGCTATTACCTACGGCCTGTTCATATCCCTGTTCCTAGCCGTTATAGCAACCCGCACAGAGGGCGAGAGGCCCAGCCGTGGGGTTGCCATAGTCACTGGTGGATTTACCGCCGTAGCCGTGTTCGCAAGCGCTATATGGCCGGTTCTTATTTCAAAGGCCGGTGCGATTGCTGGTTTCCTGAACCGGATATTCTAGAGAAATATACTCAGGCTTCATCGTTGCCCTCCTGGTTGGAGGTGAGGAACGCTCTGGCCATATTGGCCGTTTTCTGCAGCTCTTGTTCGTCAAAAATCCAAGGGCCGCGCCGGGTTGGATGTCGTTCAGCAACCGAGATTGCAGCACGCGCGATAATTGCCTGCAATCCGTCCTGCGCCTTCGTGAGCTTTTTCATTGTGGCTCCTTGGCCGGAGGGGTAGGGAGTAGTTCAAACCGTCCGTCCTCGAACTCTTCACGAGGGCGAACCCAGATTTCGGTTGGATCGGTGGCGCCGCGGTAGATTGCGACATCACGCATGTCCACGGATGGCAGATCGTCCAAGGAAACATGCCCGACACCTAAGATCATTTCATGCCAATCCTTGGCCTGCATCTTGCCGATGCCGATCAGTTCGTATTCGGTGCCGCGCTTTTTGTGCAGATGCGTTGGAAGTCCCGACGCTGGTTCGGGCGGGGACGTGCGGAGGGCTGCGGTGAGGGCCAGCCGTGCAGCAGTTCGCACGCCATTGACCATCTTCCATTCCTTGAGGACGGCCTCCGCAGCATCGACCATCTCGTCTGTCACCAAGCCATAATCAACGCTGTGTTGGATATGGATGGGGGCCTGATCTGTATCCAACGCTGGTTCGGGCGGGGACGTGCGGAGGGCGGCGGTGAGAGTGGTTCGTTCCCTCGGATCAAGCGCATTGATGGCGTACCAGACGCCAAGCCCATCGGGATCTGCTAAGGCTTCTGTCCAGCCTAGCTTCCGCCACTCCAGCGGCTTCACCCTATCCCTGACAGCAGGATCGGAGCGGGTGAGGGCGGACTTGGCGGAGATGGCCGCGCATTCGAGGCATTGCCATGCGCGCTTGTCTCCAACGAACTCCTTTTGGCAGCTGCCGCAGACACATGAATAATTGCCCGGCGCATATCCAACCAGAGGCCATGGCTTGAGTTCCACTGTCTCGGTCATGGCTTTTCTACCTTTCGCATTGACTTCGACCAGGCATCGCCGATCTTGTTGTAGGCTGATCGGGCGACCTTGTTGTCGGGGTGCTCGAAGTCGCAGACGCCATTAGCCATCATGCTATCGAGCTCGAAAAGCTCGGCCTGGGTGAATTTGACGGTGATGAGTTTCTCTTGGGTCATTCTGGCGACCTCGTGAGTGCGGCGTGGGCGGAGGCATCCACAACTGTTAAGTCATCCGCCCATTGAAAGGGGTGGTGCCCGGTGTCCTTCCCAGGCGTCCCCCAATAGTCCAGACAGATACGTTGGTGCCGAGGCAAGGAGCGCCGATACTGTGAGAATAAGGCCTGTTGCAGGGCCTTGCGGGGGAATAGGCTCAACAGAAAACTGATCACTTTGTATTGCCTCCTTCCTTGCCGGCCACACTGCATTTCTCAACATGAGTTCGCCATTCCTGGTAAGCGGCGGCACGGCCACCATTTCCGAACTTTCCGCCATAGTTAAAATCACCGCGCCATCCACACTCGCATGTCGCCTCGTAAGCCACACGAACACCAGTGCATTTATGTCCGGGGACTCGGGTTGGTCTACATGTCGTCTCTGAGTCTGCCATCAGGTTCTCCTTGATGGTGATTGTCATAGCCGATTCTCCCTCGGATCAAATGTCTCGGCTGCGAAGGCGTAGACCTTGCGGCAGGTTTCCAAATCCTGCTTCTCGCGGGTTAGCGCATCGAGAATACCATCAATCTCCAGGATACGATGATATGCCTCTGTATCCCGACCCGAGTAGAACGACCGGTCAGCAGCCGAATGGCTCGTTACGCTCTGCTGTACTGATACGACCTTGGCTAGGGATTGGGTTGTAGCTTCCTTAGCTGCCTCTGTGGCTTTATTCCGGTATTGATTTCCCACTTTTATTCTCCTTCTCTGCTGCGCGAATGCGCTTCATGCGGTTTCGGTCATATTGTTTCTTGTCGAAGCCGTTACGGGGCCTACCTCGAACCCGCTTTAGTTGATCCGTCATTCTAGAACCTGATGAGGCGTTGGTCGTACGGACATTGGCGGCGGCTTCAAGGGCAGCATTGGCCGAACTTTTCTTGTCCATCCATAGAGGCAAACTCGAAAGTGAGCCGATATCATCCAGCTCGTTCTTGTCGTATCCCTGAGCCACGCAGATCGCACGCGCAGCCGCCTCCACCATCTCGTCTGTCACCCTAGATGGAAACTTCTCACTTCTTTCGCTCCACATTCTCTCTACAATCGGCACGATATCATCGATATCAAAATCTCCCGTCCAAACGCCATCGTTTAGCTCAGGAACCCCTGCCAATTTCAGGGCCAGAAGCCTCTCTTGATAATTTGATTTTACAATCTTCATCTTTACTCTCTACTTTGCAGGTCCGTCCTCTAGTTCTCTTTGGTGGCCTACCAAATCTGTCGATTTTTATGCAGCCACCCATACTCGCTTGACGTTACCGCCCAGAACGTAACGGTCGCCCATCTTGATCTGACCAGAGGTCTTTAGGCCGTTTGCTTCTTTCCAGTAAATTTCAGCAGTGAACCAACCACGATTTTCGATTGCTGCAAGGATTTTTGTCTGCTTGGCTTCTGTGGTCATTTCTTCTCTCCGTTTGTGATTATTAATTTACACGACATAATATAGATTGCAAGCATTAAAATCGACAGTCGAACAAAATAATTACGCACCTGATCTCTTAGGAAATCCTCTCCCCTTACCCCATACATTAGGTCTTGATGGGATTTTACCCCGTTGTTCCTTGGGTTTTCGTTCCTTTACCGGCCTATCCATCATTTGTTCTACCGAATCAATCGGCACCACAAGCAATCCGTCCCCATGCAATATCTCCAGCGTTTCCTGGAGCGCCCTGAGCTGGTGGAAATAGAACTCAGCCGGATCAATCTTGTGCGGATGATGGTCTAGTAGGTCGTGGCACGAGTAGCAGGCATAGCAGGCCGATAGATCGCTAGCCTTAACGCCTGCGCCTTTATGCCTATCGCGGATGTGCGCCAGTACCGTTGTTTCTCCGCCTCCATCACATCCCTCAAAGCGTAGAGTACAGAGCTTTCCCTCAGCGTGTTTTCGTAGCTTCGTACTGCGAATAGGTTTGGTCATGCAGCTCAACCCCATTTGTCGTTGCGAAGGCTATGCAATACTCAATGAGGCTAGATGCCCTACGGACGCTCATGAGGGCCGTTGACTCCCTGACATTCACAATCTCACCTTCGATTCCAGCAACGAACTCAGCAGGCTCCTCTGTGGCTACAGCGTGGGCGGAAACCAACAGTCGCTTCCATTCAGCAGCCGTTCGTTTCTTTCCTGCCCATTTCATATCGGACTTTGCGATATCTCCACAGATGGCGTGGAAGTGTGCTGACTGGTCTTCAGACCGCTTAGGGTCTTTGATTTCCACAACAGAACCATCTGGAGCCGCGCGGACTTGCCAGCACACCTTATCCCGCACTGTCTGGCTCGATAGCCAATAGCGCTGCTTATCCATGATCCTTGCTGTCCATTCGCTTAAGGCTTGCAAGGCAGGACTTTAGGCACTCACTCGCTAGGTTAGGGGATATCTCAACATTGGCGATCATCCCCCTGCCTAGGTATTTGTACCAACTTACCTCAACATCGCCCCACTTAAAATTCCATGGCTGGTCGATGTTTTCATTCCAGCTATAAGCTTGAACCTGGAATGTTTCGTTCGAGAAGTCAGCACCGGAGTTTCCAAATGGGTCGTCCATCTCCTTTTGATTCAGATTCCATAGAACTGTTCCCAACCTGTATCTCAGGAAGATTAGGACAGCTTCCATAATTTCCGGAACTGCATGTTCCTTGTGGGGCTGACCAAAGATCATTTGCCCTAGCTCTGGCTGGAAATTCATCAATCCACCTGTGGACTAAACGGAATGTCAGAGTCATCTGGATCAGAATTCCGACCTCCACCGGTATTCCCGCTGCTTGGACGGTCATTGTCCTTGGGCTTAGGAACGGTGAGGATGATCTTGTACTGGCCATCCACGCTCGCTGGCATGGCATCCAGCAGCACCGAATACCCAAGCCCATCACGCGTTGGGAATGCACTACCAATCTTCGTAAACCAGCCCTTCCCATTCTTGTCTTCCCGTACCGTAAGGGCGTCCATTCGATCACTCATTCTGCATTCTCCGTTGCGTCGAGCATATCCCCGACTGTGCTGCTGCTATCAAGATGGTCAAAATTATATGGCGTGGTTTTCAATCCACCTACAGGCTCTCCTAGTTCCTTCTCAGCCTCCTGAGCGATCTTAACGATATCGCGGGCCTCATCCAGGAACTGCTGCTTGTACGATCCCAAGGTGCCAATTAGGCGCTGTGTCTCTGCATCGGTAATATACGCTGCCATCTTCCGCCATCCCTTCGGAGCCTCTGCCTTTAGGTCATGCATTAGTACTTCCCATAGAGCTTTACGCTCTGCAACGGTAAGGGGCTTGGGAGCTGGTTCGTCTGGTTTCTTCGGTGACTCATCCGAAAACTCCTGCCGCATCTCATTCACATATTTGCTGTCATCATACCTGCCCATGAAGATATCGCCAGCGAAGCCGATCATGGACAGGGCTTTAACCAGAGCGTCTGTCACAGACTTCTTCGGCGCATCCTCGTCAGTGAATGGCTTTCCACTCGACCGGATTCCGCTAAACTGCGTCCCCCCTACGTGTTCCACTTCGCCTTTGACGTATTCCCCATTTCGGTTCGGCCATTCATACCAGACCCTAACATGGGCGAAGTGCATCTTCTCTCCACCAGCACCTTCCTCGATACGCTCAGATACGATCTGAAAGCCCCAGCCAATGCCTACAGGCCCAAAGGTTTCCGTAGCCTTGTGGATAAGGTAATGGGGCTTGGGAGAGGTCCCCTGATAGCTCTTACCCGTAATGGCTTTCACATGCTTAGGATCGGTTTTCTGGACCTTCTCCCACAGCTCTAGGTTACTCATTCTTCCAGCTCCTCGATAGATTCAAGACCGGCTAGGGAGGCGAGGTATTGAACTCTGGTCTCGGCATACCGCCTAGCGGTTACCAAGGCCGAAACCTCATCAATCGTTCTAGCGTCATCAATCCGGTTCTCATACTCACGCTGACGATGCAGCCACAGTACGGCTTCCTCTCGGTATTCATCTCTGGTCTTACCGTCCATTTGCCAAACTCATATACTTCTTGGAGAAATGGCTTTGGAGGATTCGCCCAACTAGTCCATCCGTGAAAAGCCCTAGAACCACAAAAATCCAAAGGAATGGATGCGGACCAGAGAAATAACACATGACGAAACAAACACTCATTGTGACGCACAGAACGAAATTGCCGTACCACTCCGCCTCCAGCTTAGCAGTATCATCCCACCGATCTCGCAGCTGCCTACGCAGCATCTCCACTTCAGTTTCCATATCATTCATCATCTCAAATCTCCTTCTCTAACATTCAGCTAGAGAGCGCCGGGGGATTGACGCTCTCAGGTTGAAGGTCTTTAGCCCTCGATGTTCATTTCACCCTCCCAATCAACGCTATCTTGCTTTGTCGATACCGACTGTCAAACAAGCCTTTGTCGTAAGGCCGCAAAACAAAGGTGGCACATATGAATTCGATTTGCAATGGGTTGACGCGCAAAATATGCGGCGCTATGTTTCCTGTCATGCAGCACAGGAGTTAGCGCATGGAGAGAATTTCAGTATCAGTTCGGAAGCCCGTTCGGGATGAAGTCTTGGGGATTGCCTCGGTTGAGGATCGGACAATCTCCGAAATGACGAGCATCCTGATCGAGGAGGCTCTGGAGCACCGTCAGAAGCCTAAATACCGTGGGAGACCAACTAAGCCTAAGTATGAAGTTAAGGAGCCGTCTTGGGTTGTTCCTGCTTGGTCTGTCGGCAATGATGATGGAGAGAACTAATGAACAAGCGTTATCGTCGGCCCACAACCCAGCAGGATATCTCTGAGTTCGTTCGTCTCACAAAGGCAGGAAAGAGCGTTGATGAGATCGTATCCATCACCGGGTTTAGCGATCCCTGCATTCGTCGCCATATCTACGCGGCTGGTCTAAAGCCAAAGGCATCCACCGTTAGCCGGTTCGATGCTGAATATCTGATCTGGGAGAACAAGCCGGATCGAAGCCATATGATCACCCGGTTCTATCGCAAGCAGCGTGAGGGCGCACGGAAGGCACTGGAGGCCGTAAATGCTTAATGATGGGTCATATGAGGGGAAACTAGAACAGACCTACGACATCATCCGCAAGCGGCTCTATGGACCCCTTCCTGCGAAGATGACTTACATTCCGCCAGAGCCGGATCCGCCAAAAGTTGAGGTTGTTCCGTACACAATTCCAGATGAGCCTGAATTTTCGTTCACCATGGAGCTTCCAAGCGATCTGATCCGCAAAGTTGTCCGGGAAACCGCCGATCGTCATAGCCTGGATGTGAGTGATATCTATGGTAAGAAGCGCTCTCGACATATCGTCCCAGCACGCTCTGAAGCCTGTTACAGGCTGCATAAGGAGCTGGGTGTAAGCCTGACCAACATAGCCCGAAAGATTGGCTATAACGATCACAGCTCTGTCTTCACGGCAGTCCATCGCCATGAGGCAGCAATCAAACGTCTGGAGATGAAATGAGCCAAGTCCTGCAGCTATTCTCAGAGCCAACCAAGGCTGTTGCCGCAAGCCGTTTCGAGGAGTTCTGGAGCGCATATCCCAAGCACGTTGGCAAGGCCCTAGCCAAGGCTAAATACGAGGCTATCCTAAAGGGCATCAAGACCAAGACCGTAGATAAGGATTCTGGTGGCTTCATGGAAATTGAGCTGTCAGCGACAGAGGAGGAGCTGGTAGCAGGGGCCAAGAAATATACCCTGAGTCTTCTAGACCGTAATACCTACAAGCGCACTGTTGAAGATAAGTACCTGCCAGCCCCAGCGGTTTGGCTAAATCAGGGCCGCTGGATGGATTTGTAAACGATTAGGCCCCCCGGATTACTCTGAGGGGCCTTGACTTCAATCGGCTTTTGAGGTCTGAATGAATGTGTTGAGCGGAGTGCAAATCCCTCAACATTGACTGAAGCGATCGAGACGCGTTCAGTGAGATTAGAACTACCACTCCTAGCGGTTAGTTTCAAGTCCCACTCCACAAATTGCGATCCGCCTAAGTCACCAGCTGAGAAGCGGTGTACCCTTGGCGTTGAGCCACACTTAATCGGCTGGTAGGGGTTAATTCCCCACGTAGTGCCTACAGCCCATGAATTCGGCCTCAAGACAGCCGCGCGTCGGCAACGAACGCGATAAACGACAGTGAGTGGTGAGATAGGCTTTAGAGCCTAATATCCGGGCAGTCGGTTGCCCTTAGAGCCGCCAGGAGCATCTGGCATCGACCGTGACGATAAAATGCAGTGGGCTGCATAGCGACTGGAGACTACAGAGAATATGGGTTGTGGTACTATCCTCACCCTACGTCTTAATTGATAGATATTGTCCGGGGAGAACCATCGTGAGCTACATAGAAGAGATTATCGAGGATATCGAAGGCATTGAGCTTATGCCGCTACAAGAGCGCATCGAAGCCATTAACTTAATCCGGGAGGCGCTGCACAAGGTCAGCCCATTCCGAAGCGAACCTGTTGATTTTGTACGATGGGTAAAAGCAGATCAGGTCCGCGCTAATGACTACAACCCTAACAGCGTGGCCCCGAAGGAAATGGAGCTATTGCGCGTTTCGATAATGGCTGATGGCTACACACAGCCGGTTGTCACAAATAGTGAGGATGACGTTCTAGAGGTTGTGGACGGATTTCACCGAACGCGTGTTGCCAAGGAGTGCCAGGATGTTGCAGACCGCGTCCATGGCTATCTTCCAGTCGTTCAAATCAAGGACAGTCAGCAGGGAAAAGACAACCGCATGGCAGCAACAATCCGTCACAACCGGGCGCGGGGAAAGCACAAGGTTGAGGCCATGTCAGATATCGTCGTGGAGCTTAAGCGCCGGTTTTGGAGTGACGAAAAGATTGCCGCCGAATTGGGCATGGAGCCGGATGAAGTGTTGCGTCTAACGCAAGTGACCGGACTAACCGATATGTTCGCCAGCCGTGAGTTCAGCGAAGCATGGGAAGCAGAAGAATTTACCGAAGAGGCAGAAATTGCGGACGCAGAAATCGATAGGCTTGACGACACCCCGGAAGAAACAGGTCTTTCATCATTGGAGCTTGATGGAGGAATATCAGGGGAACATGTGGCGTGAAGTGCCCATCGATAGGCGTCAAGGATATATCGACGCCACGGCTGCAATAATGCGCAATCCAGACGAGTTTGAACGTGCAATGATGCGGTCTCTGGCGGAATGGCCGAACTCTACGTCAGCAGCGCTTACCACGCCATCTTTGAACTATCAGGCATGGATGGGCCATGCTGGTTGCGCAATCGAGCTAGAAAGCCCCGAGCACCTAACGCGGCAAGGCTGGCGCTTGTTGAATGCCGACGAACAAGATGCGGCCAATCTGGCAGCAAGCAATGTTATAGAAATTTGGAGGGGAATGAATGCCTAAGCGTGGTTTGGGAATTGACGTAAGGACAGCCGCTCAACAGCGGATTGAGTGGACGTTTGATAACTTTGAAAAGGTTTATCTCAGCTTTTCGGGTGGCAAGGATAGCGCAGCTATGCTGCACCTTGTCATGGCCGAAGCTATTAAGCGGGAACGCAAAATCGGGCTTCTGTTCATTGATTGGGAATGCCAGCTAACGCTAACCGTCGATTATGTCCGCGACATGTATGTCAAGTATGCTGACCACATTGAGCCATATTGGGTTTCGTTGCCCATCAAGACATGGAATGCCTGTTCTCAGTTTGAACCGGAATGGACGGCGTGGGATGAAAACAAGCGCGATTTGTGGGTGCGGGATAAAGAGCCGCAAATGATCAGCGACCCTAAGTTTTTCCCATTTTACTATGAGGGAATGAGCTTCGAGGAATTTGTCCCAGCATTCGGTCAATGGTATGCGCAGGACAAGCTAACGGCTTGTTTTGTGGGCATTCGAAGCGATGAAAGCCTGAACCGTTTCCGCACCATCGCCCGCAAGAATAAGCCGACCTATCAGGGAAAGCCGTGGACGACGAATTGCATTGATCAGGTATGGAATGTTTACCCGATTTATGACTGGCACGTTTATGATATTTGGACATATCTCGGCAAAGAACATCTGCCCTATAACCGGCTGTATGACCGCATGTTCCAAGCTGGAATGACGCCTCCCGCCATGCGCATTTGTGAGCCATTCGGAGACGAGGCAAGGAAGGGGCTTTGGCTTTACCAGATAGTTGAGCCTGCAATGTGGGCTAAAGTCTCTTTGCGTGTCGCCGGAGCCAATACAGGAGCGCTCTACAGCCAGGAGAAGGGCGCGGTTTTGGGAAACCATCATATCTCTCTTCCCGAAGGCCATACCTATCACAGTTTCGCTCTACACCTGTTGAGCACGATGCCTAAGCCGACTGCCGAGCACTACCGCAATAAGCTGGCAGTGTTTCTCAAGTGGTGGAGCCTGCGAGGATATCCAGACGGCATTCCCGACAGCGTCGAATTGAGGTTGGAAAGCGCCGGAAAAGTGCCAAGCTGGCGCAAGGTTTGTAAGACGTTTCTGCGCAATGATTATTGGTGCAAAGGTTTGGGTTTTAGCCCGACTAAGTCGAGTGCATACGTCAAATATCAGGCGCTCATGGTGAAGCGCCGCAAGGAATGGGGGATTTTCCCCGATGTGGAGGAATCTGCATGAAAGCAACGTTATCGGTCTATTCGATGAGTTCTGGTCATTCTTCCCGTGAATGACTGGCAAGCCCATCACCCACTACAACGGAGAATACAGATGACAGAGAACAACCAGCTAAAGGCGTTCATTGAGCGGATTGAGCGTATGGAGAGCGAGAAGGCGGCTCTAGCAGAGGACATTAAGGCCATCTATGCGGAGGCCAAGGGTACGGGATTTGATTCAAAGATCATGCGTGAGATCATCCGCATTCGTAAGCAGGACCCTAACGAACGTTCTGAGCGCCAGTCTGTCCTAGCTGTCTACCTTTCGGCCCTCGGCATGACCCCCATGGAAGAATACATCAACAAGGGAGAATTAGAATGAGCAAGGAAGTTTACGACAGAATATCGGAGAGCATGAAAAGCGGCATGAAGTACCATTATTGCGTCATGGCCGTTTTGGACGTTCTTCGGGATCGCGGCCTCATCAACGAACAGGGTCTTGAGATTATCAAGAGAGAGATGGAATGAGCTGGCAACCGATTGAGACCGCGCCGAAGACCGGTCGAGCAATCCGATTGTCATGGTTCGATGACGGAAAGTTGCAAGAATGGTTCAACATGCAATGGGGCCATATTCAGCAGAATGGGCTGTTCCCTGAGAACACAGGGATGTGGGTTGCTCCTGATGGCTCCATGACTTGGAATGGGGATGCCGAGGACGGCGGGCCGACGCACTGGCAGGAACTAGACGAAGACCCTAAACCTCTCGAACAATAATCCCATGACAGGCTTCCATGAGTGCGCGCTTGATCTTGTAAACATCGGTGCGCATTCCCTTCACGTCTTCGACGGTAACTTTCCCAGCTTTGACGTCGAAATACTGGAAGTCAGCTTGGTATTTTAGCTTCCGACCGTTAGGAAAACCCTCGGATCGAATTAGAACCGCGTTTCCGGCCACAGAGAACGTCCATGACGGCTGTAACTGCAAATCCCGCACATGCCCAGCCCGTTCTAGCAAACGAAGCTCCTGGTAGCGCTTAGCCTCTTTCTTGCTGGCGAACCGAACCCCATCAATCTCGGTTGGGACGGCTCGGTACTTTGAATATGCCAATTTCAATCTCCAGGTAAAAAGAAAACCCCACTTACCTATCATGGCGAGTGGGGTTAAGTATGATCAGGCTTTTGAAACAAAGTAGGGAGAAGGCGTGAATCAACTCCTTTTCTATGTAAGCTAAAGACCATCTCTAGCGTTGTGGCCATCCAACTAAGATCGGATGAGGAGGAACAAACTTAGGAGCGACAATCTTGGGAGGAGGACCAATCGGGCGCTCTCAGGATGACCACAACGCTAGAGACAGCCATAAGCTACTACTCAGTTTCGGAAGATGCAAGAGGGGGTTCTGGTAGAGGCATCCAATGGGTCATCCCCTCAACATCAGTATCATAATCGTATTCATGCCAATTTCCGCTCTCCCACCATATCACCGCATATACTTCTCTTTTTTTAGACCACACCGCCAGAATGTTCGTTCCGTCTTTGGGCGCTGTCTCAATATCCTGCCATTCACTCATTGGTCCATCATCTCCTTCATTACATCCAGTCGTTCAATAGGTGACATATTCGTAAGGGCGGTAAACATTGAGATATCGTCCTCAAGGGATACGAGTGGTCGGAAGCGTTTTGCTGAATAACCGATTCTTGTATTTATCCAATACATTACCGATTCAGTGGAGCGAGAGACTTCGATAAGATCGAAGCATATTTCGTTATCATCATCGATCCAGACGGATTCTATCGTGTATATCTCCCCATTAACTAGGCGCTCGTCATCATCCCATGATCCAGATGAATCTCGGCAGACACATTGAACGCCCACTTTAGCCCATCCAAAGCCCATCTTAAACTCCCATCAGCCAAGCTGGCACAAGACACACAGCAATGAAGATAACACATACCCGTACAGGGTGGTGATGACACCAGTAGTCAATGCGGCTCATTTGTTCGTCACCACGCGATACGCAACTATCTGATCTTCGGGGAAGACATCGGAATCTCCCCAAAACCAGTTGTTCACCGCCGCGGTTTTCCACCACATGACAGTCATCGGTGTAGCGTCGCCTGCAGTGCAACCATCCCGGAACCTAACTTCAACCATATCATCGAGTTCAGCTTGAGATGGAATAGTCGCCCCATCATGTTCAACCCATTCATTTTCCATCATAATTCTCCCTTACGGTTCCAATAAGCATATGCAATAGACTGAGTACGTTCGTATTCAGGGCCACCGGGCTGTCGGTCCTTCATCCACTGAGACCAATCACGATCCAGGTTCACGTGTTCCTTGCGCTCACGAGCCTTGCGCATATTCTGCAAGAGCAGGTAGGTGACTGAGCCAACATCACCAAAATCATCATCTCGATATTCCATCTCATCTATCCTTCTTGTTAGGCTTGCTCGGAAAGTGCCTCTATGGCGCATGACAGGTCTTCGTATGCGCGCTCACATGTCTCTCTCAGGTTCTCAACATCTGATTCGAACTCTCGCAGAGCGTCACGATCCTTCGCCACTCTCTCTCGCAGCTTCTCTAGCTGCTTAATCATGGTTTGAATTTTCATCTCATCTCTCCTTCTGATGGGTACATATGACCACATGAGAAAGGTTTGCGCAACACCAATTTGCACCTTGTGCGGACTTCTGTTGTGGGCTATGGTGCTTTTAGTTTACGAGGAGTTACAAGCGAATGCGCACATCACTATCCATTGACGACGATTTGGCCGCGCTGGTTGCGGAGTGCGCCGAGGTGCATAGCCGAAGCGTTGCAGGCCAGCTCCGTCACCTGATCAAGACGCACCCTGAAATCATTGGATGGAAGGCTTTCCGGGATCATCCAGCGCTAAAAACACTTCCATCCAAAGCAGAGGTATAGACAATGGGAGAGATGACGATGAGCCTTCATGAGTTGATGTTCGTAAACTCCGACGCAACGCCGAAGGTATCAGCAGTGCATGTTTCTCTAGCTTCTGTTCCTGCCATTATGGCGTGGTATGGCGGTTACTATGCCGGGGACCGTTACACGGTTTCTCTGGATGGGAAGCGCATCGAGAAGGACAGAAACGGGGAAATGCTCGGTCACATTGAGGCCAGCAAGGAGGAAGGGAATGATCGTTAGGTTCAAACATAACGTGTCCCTGGTAACTGGGGTGGATAGGTTCGACTTATACTGCTCAGATGGGACTCATGACTGGTTTCACCTTAGGGGGTGCACATCCGATACGCCTGCCGTTCAGTTAGATGAGGGGCTGGTTCATATTCAAGATAGTGATGGGGTAGTACAGGTTGAGAGCCACGAGGGGATGGGTTTCTCGGTTCAGGTGATTAGGCCATGAGGATATCACCAGCTGAGTTGGTAGTTATATCCTGGAGCATTCCAAGCCTATTATTCGTAAGCCCAATCTTATCTATAACCCTAACAGTATGGGCATTAGCCCTATGCGGCGCTATAAACTACGTGATGGAGAAAACTGAGCGCCACGACCGGCTAGAAGCGGCGCTGCGGGAAGCATGCGAGCGTCTGGAGACAGCAGGGTTCCCCGCTGCCGATCTTGAAGCCGTCCTTAGCCCACTCCCCACCCAAGAAGGATAGGGCAGATGAGTGAGTTCTACGACTTCTGCCGTGACTTGCCTTGGTTGGCCTTCATCCTGATTTGTGCAGCATACTACACCGTCAGTCACGTCATCCGCGCTATAAACATTGGACTTCGTGGATGGCCACCAGATCATCTAGATGCGGACGGAGACCACAAAGGACGCAAAGATGACCAAGGAGAATGAGATGAGCAAGGAACTGGTAGAGCGGCTGCGGGTAATGGCTGCTGAGACTGAACAGCTGGAACATGACGAGGGCATGCGAGAGGCAGCGGACGAGATTGAGCGCCTTAACGGGATCATTGAGGAGGCCTGGGAATACCAGGAATGGAGCATTCTCGGGCGCGCCCTATCCAAAGCCCATAAGGTGAAGGAATGACCAAACCAGAGGAAGCCATCGAACTAGCTAAGGCGATCTATTTCGCTCGTTGCGATGAAGTAAGCCGTCTAGCGAATCGCCATTCGTAACGGAGATACGGTATAACCAATGAAGGAGAGTAAGATGGATGAACATGAGAAGTGGGAATTGATCCGGTCTGGAGGGGTTATCCTAGATTGGAAGCCACTCAACCAAGATGAGAAGGGCGGACGCTTCATGAGCGAGCCTTGCCTGAATTTTGCCAGGGACGTATTATTTGAAGACGAAGATGGCAATTCACTTTGCATGAGCCTAGAGAGGGTTATGGCCCTGATGGGGATTGATCTTCACAAAGATTTCGTCTGGGTTGAGCCAAATAACCTACCCAACATCAAGGAATAGAGGAATGATCGAACCATACACTGGATATGTGAAGCGGGTTGATGGAGATACCCGATCTGTACGGTGGGGCGCTAAGATCGATATGGTGGGAGGTAAGCCAGTCGTCTCAATGCAGGTGCAGGACTACGGGCCGTTTGTTCAGTACGAGGCTTACGAAGAGGCTCTGGAAGAGATAAAGCGCTTACAAATCAAGGGTGATATCAGCAAGGTTGATAAGCGGGCAAAACGTGATAACATTACATAACCAACACGTTATGTATCAAGGGGGTGGTTGAATGGACAAAGACATCTGGCATAAGAGGGGAGAGAAAGGAATGAGCGAGACAGAGAAGAGAGCGCCAGTCCAGCGAATGGGAGGCATAGAGCTTCCTTGGGATATGCACCTTGCGGCGTATGAGGCTTATGCAAAGAAGTGGGGAGAGCAGCCTGCTATGATCGACCTAGAAGGCCGTAATTGCCGTGGCGGGTTCTCAGTTGATGAACTAGATGTATTTATTCCAGGCTGGCAAGAAGTATTGGCTGAGCGCGACGGAGTAAATTTGGTCAGAACTGAGAAGCATGGTATGAACTATGTAATGCACGATGTATCAAAAGGTTAAGTGAATTTAATGGCCGGCCGCCCTCCAAAAGAGAAGTCATTCGCCAACATGCTCAGCATTGCTCTGCGTGAATCGGACGGTGTTACGCTAGACGGTTTGCCAAACACAAAGCTGCGTCAGATCGCAGATAAGCTGGTTTTACTGGCAGTTGCGGGGGAGGGATGGGCGATTAGAGAGGTGGCTGATCGCACAGATGGCAAGCCAATGCAGGCTGTAGAGCACACCGGAGAGGATGGCGGGCCAGTACAATTCATAACAATTTATGACGCAGCCCAACCCAAAGATAATAAGGTTTGACTAGCAGTCTCATACTTAGTATGAGATAGATATGGCAATTAAAGATATCTCAGGTAATAAGTACGGGAAGCTTACGGCGGTTAGAATCGACGGGTTGTCTGCTGCCGGGCATGCCCTTTGGCTTTTCAACTGTGAGTGTGGAAATGAGCTGGTTGCTTATGCAACAAATGTAAAAACAGGGAAGACGCAATCTTGCGGGTGTCACCGCATAGAGGCAAGGTTGAAGCACGGAGCTTCTCACTCTCCAGAATACTACATCTGGGTCCAAATGAGACAAAGATGCCAGAACAGGAAAAACCCAATGTATCGTTGGTACGGTGCGAAGGGAGTGAGGGTGTGTGCTGAGTGGGATGAGTACGAGAATTTCATAAGGGATATAGGCCCCAAGCCTGACGGTATGAGCATCGACAGGATAAATCCATTCGGTGATTATGAGCCTGAAAACTGTCGGTGGGCGACGGATGAGCAGCAAGTAGAAAATACCCGCAAGAACTGGCTACTGTCACACCCAGAAGCTAAGGCAATCAGATCAGCAGAGCCACCTATTGATGCGGTTATGAGTTCCGGTGAGCTGCGATCTGTCCATTATAGGGAGTACTCGAAAGAGTATATGCGGAGACGCCGCGCTAAGCTGAAAGCACGTAATGGCTCGGTATGAGTTCAGAGTAAGGCCATATCAGCGCGCATTCCATGAAGCCCTGGTAGGCCAGAAGAAACGCCGCCTGATTGAGATTGCCCATCGCCGTTGGGGTAAGGACGAGATTGTCCTGAATGGCTTCCGTGAGCTTAGCCAGAAGCGTGTCGGCACATATTGGCACTGCTTTCCTGAGTATGCTCAGGCCCGTAAGGCCATCTGGAATGGTGTTAATGGCCATACAGGCAAGCGACGCATTGATGAGGCATTCCCCCCAGAGATTCGCAAGCGCATCAACGACAATGACATGTTCATTGAGACTGTGTGGGGCAGCACATGGCAGCTCCTTGGCTCTGATCGATATGACGCGACCGTAGGCTCAGGCCCGGTTGGCATTGCCTATTCAGAGTGGGCGCTGTGCAACCCAGCAGCATGGGCATATCACAAGCCAATGATTGAGGAGAGCTTAGGTACAGCCGCGTTCATCACTACGCCTCGCGGCAATAACCACGCCAAGACGATGTACGAGCGCGCCAAGTCCAACGATAACTGGTTCGCTGAGCTATCGAGTGTCGAGGACACGGGGGCGCTAAGCCCTGAGCAACTGGTTGAGAGCCTGTCCGAGTATCAGGATATCTATGGCATTGACCTTGGGCTGGCGATGTTCCAGCAGGAATATTACTGCTCGTTCTCCGGGGCGATGATCGGTGCCTATTGGGGCGCTGAGATGTTCAAGGCTGACAATGAGCATCGTACTGACCAGATCGTTGAGATTGACCCAAACCATCCTGTCCATACCGCTTGGGACTTGGGTAAGGCCGTGAACAATCCCATCTGGTGCTTCCAGGTTATTGCCGGTCAGCTGCGCATTGTGGACTTCTACCGGCCCGATAGCGACGATCTGGAGGAATGGTGCAAGTGGCTCGATAGCAAGGGCTATAATGGTACTGACTACGTTCCGCACGATGCCCTGCATTACAACTGGGGAGCCAAGCGCACCCGGTTCGATATGCTACGAGACCTGAAGCGCAAGCCCCAGCGTGTTGACATGGTGGCCGTAGCTGATGGCATCAACGCGGGCCGTGAGACGATCAAGCTGGCTGTGTTCCATGGTGCCGACGATGAGCGTGGCGAGCGCGTGTCTGTAGGCATGAGCGGCCTGAAGAACTACCGCCGTGAGTGGGATGATGACCTGAAGACCTTCCGTGAGAACCCGGTGAAGGATTGGGCGGAACATATCGGGTCGAGCTGGCGATACCTTGGATTGGCTTGGAAGGACGCTATAGTTTACAAACAGCCACCTCCAAAGCCCAAGCCTCAAGAGTATACAGCCGATGCACAAGGGCGTATTATGGCGACTGTGGATATTAACGAGGCAATCCAGGCGATGATTGCCAAGAAAAAGAGAGCGAGGGACCAATGACAATCCGCGACCGCATCATTACAGAGATGGCTAATCGTGGTGTACGAAACACTGGCGCGCCCAATTCCAAAACCCTGACCTTTGTAGGCATGGGGAACGGAAAGACCGTCACCATTGAGATTGACGACGACGCATTTGGCGCTGATGCCTATGTGGATGAAACAGTGCGCAAGGTATGCGCTGAGATGGTGGAGAAGGGTTGATGGGTATGGCTAGTGGGGCAATACCACCTAATCCGTTCGGTAACTTCTTTAACACGGCAACCCCAACTATGTATGGCTCTCAGCCTCAATGCAGCCAGATGCAGGCTGCCGCCCAAATGGCGGTCACAAAGGCGATGAACGAAGCGGCATCCGCATACGACCGCATGTATCATGACCAGATAGCCGGTGAATATGCCGCGCAGCAGTTTAATAAGTCTCCAAAGCCATCTGAGGTAGCAAAGACCGCCGCATCTCGTGTTGCAGTAGTCGAGACAGAGGATGATCGAAAGGACTACGAGGTAGATAAACTCCTGCATGAGGTATACACCCGCAAGGAGCAGATGATGGCTGACCGGGAACGTATCCTGGCGGCGTACAAGAAGGATGAGGAATGATGACTGGGGACGCGCGGGATCTCTGGAACATTGCCGATCCAATGCATTATGATCATCCTCATCGATCAGCGGGAAAAGTGATTGAACCTATTCACCCCCGGATCGTTTTCAAACCGACCGCTTTACCACCAAGGAAAATCACCATGGCCAAAAAGCAGAATCCCACTAAAGACATGACCGGCCCTGAAAAGGACCGTTGGACCGCTGAGCATACAATGGACTACATCGTCACCATTTGGAATGGTGGGGAGCATATCCGCGCTGCCAACCTCGCCGCTGAGGCTGAATTCAGCCCCAAGGAGCTGGATGATTTGGCTATCCTGTGCCCCGGCATCAAGGATCATCTCCCAGCCGGTCCTGACGATCCGCGCGACAAGGGCACTGTACCGGGCGATCCGGTTGTGACCGAGATGCAGAAGTTCCAGGTTGATGAGTCTGAGGTAACCGACCTCGCTCAGAAGCACAAGGAAGCTCATGACGTAGACGCCGCACTGGCAAAGCGTGAGCCGCGCCCCGGTGGTCATCCCGATAATACGGGTATCGATGGCCCAACCATGCATCCCACTCGACAGCCTATCAAGGATGATGGTAAGAAGTAGGTAACGCCGATTTAGCTCAGATGGAAGAGCGCTTGTTTTGTAATCAGGATGTCGCTGGTTCGATTCCAGCAGTCGGCTCCATAGGCAAACAGAGGGTAACCTCTCAACGGTTGTAGGTGACGATGGGTGATATCGGAACCTTCATTAGCCCCTTGATCCTGACCGGTCTTGGGGCTATTCTATTTGTGCCGGACCACTGGACATCAGTGCGGAAACACGACCGTTGACACCTCTAGGGAGGCAAGAGGGTGCAAGGCCCTCAAACATCAGAGGAGAGAATGATGACCGAATACGAGATTACCACCCATCCAGACGGAAAGCAGTTTATCCGCATTGAGGATAAGTGGATGCCTCTAGCTGAGGTTATTGACTGGTATTTACTAGCTCTGGAGCTGCTAAGTGCATATCCTGCAAAATCTTAAGGCCGGTGCGCGGAGCCACTGAGGGCTAGTGGCAGTTTAACCATCTACGCATCTGAAATCACCCTATGAGCCTTATAGCCCACTGACTGGAAACGGTTGGTGGGCTATATCTTTGCCATATTGCTGTATATAGTGAACAGTGGTAGGAGATACGCATGGCAAAACGACCTAATAAGCTCAATGGTAAAGACCTCCACCGTGAGGGAACGCAATGGATTGAGCGGATTAACGCCGCGTGGAATCGGGAAACCGACTGGTATAAGAACGCTGAAATGGCGGTCAAGGCCTATACCAATGAGGCCAATTACCATCATGACGGATCGCTGTACGATTACAACATCCTGCACAGCAACGTTGAAACCATCGTCCCAGCCATTATCAATAGCCCCCCTGTACCGGATATCCGCCGCAGGTTCGGTGATGATGACCCGGTAGGCAAGAGCGTCAGTGATCTGCTAGAGCGCTCCATCTCCATCCAGATCGATGACGCCAAGCTAGCCAATGAACTAGAATCCCAGGCTCAAGACGGTTTCCTTGCGGGCCGTGGTGTTTTGCGTGTACGGTTCTATGCAGACGTAGAGGACAACGAGGTTGAAGCGCTGCATGAGGCGCAGGAAGAGCTAAAGAGCAAGACGGGGTACTCAGATGAGGATATGGAAGCAGAAGAGCCCGAAGCGTCGGAACCCGAACTCAAAGACGGCGGAGATGATGGCGGGTACGAGCAAGAAGGCTCAGCAGGCGAAACGGTCTCGAATGAACGAATCTGCTACGAAGCAGTAAGCTGGCGCGACTTCCAGCATGGGCCCGCCAAGCGTTGGCAGGATGTGCCGTGGATCAGCTTCCGCCATGTCTGCGAGAGCTATGCCGATATCGCCGACCCTGACTACATGGATGCACAGTCCGACAATCAGGGCGTAAAGCCAGACGAGGCTGGTGACGGAGACCGGACCATCTACGAGATTTGGGTAAAGAAAACCCGCAAAGTCCATTTTGTCTCGGCAGAGGGTCTATTCCTCAAGACCATTGATGACCCACTCAATCTCAATGGGTTCTTCCCTATCAGCACGCCGGTGCAGCCCCTGGTCATTGTCGGTCGTCTGATGCCGGTTAATCCGTTCAGCATCTACAAGCGTCTCGCGGATGAGCTGGATGTAGTGACCAAGCGTATTCGCAAGCTGACTTCTGCGATGCAGCTCAAGGGCGGATTTGTCGGCGCTGTGGGTGAGGACTTGGCTCGACTGGCAACAGCGGATGATAACGAGCTTATTGCGCTGGCCGGTGTCGAACCGGTGGCTGCTGCTGGTGGTATCGACAAACTCATCTCCTGGTGGCCCGCTGACAAGTACATTGGCATCCTCACCGAGCTATTCAAAAACCGAGACCTAACCAAGCAAGCCATTTACGAGATTACCGGCATTAGCGACATTGTACGCGGCGCATCCAAGGCCAGCGAGACATTGGGCGCTCAGCAGATCAAAAGCCAGTGGGGGAGCCTGCGCATCAAGAAGATGCAAACCCTCATGGCGAACTCTGCCCGCGATATCATGGGTATTTCTGCAGAAATTATCCTGTCGAAGTTTTCAGATAAGCGCCTCAAGGAAATGACCGGGATCGACGTTACCCAAGAGATGAAGGCCCTTATGACCAATAAGGCGCTGGCATCGTATCGGGTGGATATCGAGACGGATTCGACGGTGCGCGCTGACCTGACCCAGAAGAAGGCCGACATGGCCGAGTTCCTCACCGGAACCTCTGGTTATTTCGCCGCTATGCAGCCTGTCGTTGCTGCTGGTGGTCCTGCCGTGGCCGAGCCAGTCATTGAGCTATATGCCGCTGCGACACGCAATTACGATCTGGGCAAGTCGGCATCTGATTCACTGGACAAGCTCATCGCTGCCGCTCGTAAGCAGGCAGAGGAAGCCGTTAACAATCCCCAGCCGCCACCGCCTAACCCCGATGTGATCAAGGCCCAGACCGAGCAGCAGGCAACACAGGCCCGGTTGCAGATGGATCAGGCCAAGCTTCAGGGTGAAGGCCAGAAGGCTCTTGGCGAATTCCAGATCAAGCAGCAGGCCACTCAGGCTGACATGCAGGAGAAAGCCGCGCGGCTCCAGATGGAACAGCAGGCTCAGCAGAATTCACAGATGATGGCCCGTGAGGAATTGCAGGCCAAGATTGCGCTGATGACCCAAGAGTCACAGGCCAAGCTGGCTCTAGAGCAGACAAAAGCCCAGACCGAGGCTGTCAACTCCCAAGCCGATCTGGCTATCAAGCAGGTAGACCTACAGATCAAGACGATTGACGTTCAGATCAAAGCAACCGAACTGGCGCTGAAGGAAAAGCAGCTTAGCGCCCCCATTCCTCAGCCTGGAGCTAAACCATGACCATTTCCAATCAGGGTGACGTACTTAAATATAGCGATGGCGGCTTGAATGCCGTAACCGCTCAGGGCGTTGTCCTCATGACGCCGGGTGGCACAGGTGCGCAGGGCACCCCCACTAATCCAACGGTTGTTTCCGTTCTACCATACCCGTCTGGTCGTGTAGCCCTATCGGCTGGTTCAGCGGTTGTTGCCAATGCCGCTGCTGTTGCCACTCTGACAGGAACGGCATCAACGCTTGTCCATATCTCAGGTGTTGAGATTACCGGAGCTGGATCGACGGCTGGCCTTCCCGTGACTGTGACCATTACCGGCCTCTTGGGCGGCACCCGGTCATACATCTATACGTTCGCCACTGGGGCACTGTTGCCTAATACCCCGCTTATCCTGACGTTCACTCCTCCCCTGCCAGCATCAGCCGTCAACACACCGATTGTTGTTAGCTGCCCAGCAGGCGGGACAGGCAACACAGCCAATGTTGCAAACGCCCATGGCTTCTATCTCTAACGTAGACGATTGTAACGAATTGGAGTATCAATAGCCTATGACTAAGTACGTTTGGACGAACAATGGCTTTGTGGACTCGGATGGGAACAAGATGCCCATTCCCGAACGCGACGGCATTTGCCTTCCATACGTGGTTAGCGACATGGATGCGATCACTAGTCCAATCGATGGCAAGCAGATCACGAGCCGCGCTCAGCTCCGGTATGAGCTGGAGAAGCACGGCAAACGAGTACAAGAACCTTCCGAAAGCCCAACCCATGGGAAAATCCGCAATAAGGACTTTGCCAAGAAACGAGGCCTAACCGTCTCAGAGGAATATCGATGACCGCTGATAATGAATTCACCGCGCCGCCCGATACCAGCACAGCTACGCCTGATGCTGCCAGCACTGAACTATCCAACGATGCGGCTATGGAGGCCGCTTGGAACGCCATGCAAGACGATGACACCGGAGAAGGTGATCAGCTTCGCGGCGAAGATGGTAAGTTTGCTGCCAAGGAAGGCGAGGAAACAGAGACGGCTGAACTGGAAGGTGCAGCCGAGGGAGAGGAGCCGAAAGACGGTAACTCAGCGGTCACTGAAACTGACGTTCCTCTCCCGTCTAACCTTTATGGCCTAGATGCTGAATGGGCGTCTCTTACCCCAGAGCAGCGCACCCGGTTCGCAGAGCGCTCCAATGAACTGAACGCCCGAATGTCCGATATGGGACGGCAGGTAAGCCAGTTTAAGCCGCTCCAGGAAGCTAGCGCCGAGTTTGCCGAGTACTTCAATGGCAATCTGAAGGGGGCCGATGGCAACCCTATCTCTGCCGCTGATGGTATCCGCTATCTTGCCAACATTCAGCGCTCTATGGACCGCGACCCGGCCAATACGCTGATGAACATCATTGACACCTATGGAGCGCGCCAGCAGGTCGCTCAGCTCCTTGGTGTTACAGCTGCGCCCCAGGCTCAGCAAGACAATCGCCTCCTGAACGAAATCACGTCTCTCAAGCAGCAGATTGCTAGCCTCCAGAGCCCTGACACCGTTTTGAAGGTGCTAGACGAACGCGATGCGAAGTCTGAAACGAGCCGTTTGCTTTCGAGTGAACCGCTTGTCAAGGATATCCCAGAGAGCCGGTTGGTGTTCTTCATCAACGAAGGCTGGGAAAAGCTTGGTCAGGAAGCATCGCGTGAAGCCGTACTAAGGTATGCCGTACAGGCTGCGACCGAAGCCGACCCCGCCCTTAGAGCAAAGACCCAAGCCGCCAAGCAGGCCGCAACGGGGGATAAGCAGAAGGCCGAGGCAGCGAAGCGCGCTACAGGCGTAAACGTTACCTCCACTTCATCCGGCAAAGCCCGCACCATGACTGATGATCAGCTCATGGAAGCAAAATGGGCCGAGCTACAAGCTAACTAAGGGAAAATCACATGGCATCGCCTAGTGCAGTATTTACCCAGCTGGTTTCCACCACGCTCCGCAACACCGGACCGGAAATCACTGACAACGTCTCGCTCAATAACGCTCTGCTGCGTAAGCTCAAGTCGCGCGGCAATATCAAGACTCTCGACGGCGGTACTGAAATTCAGGAGCCGCTGGAATACGCTGAGAATAGCACCTATCAGCGCTATTTTGGCTATGACCCTCTGAACGTCAACGC